>Ga0070731_10003647_pt1 | contig 13741 bp, 9 predicted proteins | sample Coa_R1_2_FD_66448 | JGI IMG/M metagenome (GOLD analysis project Ga0070731, IMG submission 66448) | Surface soil microbial communities from Centralia Pennsylvania, which are recovering from an underground coalmine fire - Coalmine... | ecosystem: Environmental > Terrestrial > Soil > Unclassified ... | reverse complement strand
TGAAGCCTTCAAGGCATTGCGCGACGAGGTCAAGAACCGCGTTTACCCTGAGGAAAAGCACATGCTAAAAATCAAAGACCAGGAATTCGATGCTTTTCTCAAGGGCCTGGACTGAAAGCGCAGTTTAATGTTCCCTTGCCCAACTTCCTTTTGCTTTACCTCGCCGCAAAAGTGTGGAGAAATCAATATTAACTCCTGTGAACGACGATGCTCCAAAAACCGCGGGCCAGTTCTCCACCACGCATTGGAGCGTGGTTTTGCTGGCGGGGCAAACCATGTCGCCGGAGAGCCTGGGAGCGTTGGAGAAATTGTGCGGGGCCTATTGGCAGCCGATTTTTCTTTTCGCGCGGCGCAAAGGTTGGGGCGAGGAAGATGCCAAGGACTTGACTCAGCAATTTTTCACCCGACTGCTGGAGCGGAATGACTTTAGCGGCCTGAATCCCGCGCGGGGGAAATTCCGGACGTTTTTGCTGACGGCGTTCACGCATTTTCTGACGAATGAATACGACCGTGTCAGTGCGCTCAAACGCGGCGGTGGCCAAAAAACCTTTTCGCTGGAAGAGTTTTCACCGGATGAACTGGGGGACGCGGCTGCCAGCGCGAAGTTTTCCCCGGCACTCCTCTTTGATCAGCGTTGGGCCAAAAGCATTGTGCAGGCGGCGCTGCAGCATTTGAAACGTGAGATGTCCACGGTAGGAAAGGAGATACAGTTTGAGACGTTGAAGGCTTATTTGACAGCGAATGCAGGTGAAGGCGACTATGCCGCGGCAGCCAAAAAACTCGGCGTCGAGGCCTCGTCGGTACCGGTCCTCGTGCATCGCCTGCGCCAGCGCTACCGAGAACTGGTGCGTGAAGAAGTGGCACAGACGGTCACCAGCCCGGTCGAACTGGAGGAGGAAATGCGGTATTTGTTTGAAGTGCTCAACCAGGGATGATTGTCGCCGGCGTCGGGGTTTCGTGTAATCGCCCCCGGCGTTTGCTTCTTAATCAAGTTAGAACCGTATGCCATGAACCCGGAAAAGACTTGTCCGACCTGCGGTTCAGAAATTCCGGCGGACGCCGCTGACGACCTGTGCCTCACGTGCCTGGGACGGCTTGGCTTCCTCCCGGAGCCCGGCGATTCCCTCCACGGCGGCCTGCTTCGGCTTGGTGATTATGAACTCCTCGAAGAAATTGCCCGTGGCGGCATGGGCGTGGTCTATCGCGCCCGGCAATTGAGCCTGAATCGTATTGTGGCAGTGAAAGTGGTTTTGCACGGGCCGTTCTCCAGCCCGGACTTTGTGCGGCGATTTCGCAACGAGGCGCAGGTCATTGCCGCGTTGCGACATCCGAACATCGTGGCCATCCATGAAATCGGCGAGCACCAGGGCAATCATTTCATCTCGCTGGAATTCATTGACGGCAAAAGTTTCGCCGAGCTGGCTCGCGAACGGCCTCTGAGCGCCATTCGCGCTGCGCGCTACGTCAAAACCATCGCCGAGGCCGTGGAACATGCGCATCAGCGCGGCGTTTTGCATCGTGACCTGAAGCCATCCAATGTTTTGCTTGATGTCTTTGACCAGCCGCGTGTAACGGATTTTGGACTAGCCAAACTCGTGACCCACGACCAGGAATTGACCACCACCGGCCAGGTCCTGGGCTCACCCAACTACATGCCGCCTGAACAAGCCATGGGCAAATCATCGGAGGGCACGGTGCAATCAGATGTCTATTCACTGGGGGCCATTCTCTATGAACTGCTCACGGGCCGTCCGCCGTTTCAGGGCGAAACACTCCAGGCAGTTCTCGCTCAGGTGCAGGATACCGAACCAGTGTTGCCGCGGCGATTGAATCCCGCGACGCCCATGGATCTACAGACGATCTGCCTGAAATGCCTGCAAAAGGAGCCGGCCCGCCGTTATCGTTCAGCCCAGGAACTCGCGGATGACCTCGGGCGCTTCCTGGAAAGCAAACCCATTCGAGCGCGACCCGTGCCGCTGGCCGAACGCGCCTGGCTCTGGTGCCGGCGGCGGCCGTTGCTGGCATCTGTCGGCGGTGGATTGGTGGCTGCGATAGTCCTTGGCGTGAGCGGAATTCTTTGGGAATGGCGGCAGGCGGAATTTCACGCGCAGGGCGAAATAAAGCAACGGTTGATCGCTGAACGCGATGCCGCCGAAACACGCCTCAACCTTTACGCGGCAGATATCGCGGCCGCGACGCAGGCCATTCAAAACGGAAATTTTGGGCTCGCACGCCGTACCCTGGAGCAGCTCCGCCCCAAACCTGGCGAGGCCGATTTGCGCGGTTTTGAATGGCGTTACCTGTGGACTCTTTGTCGCGGGGATCAACTGGTCACGCTGCCGGGACACAAGCTCACCGTGACCTGCGCCGATTTTTCACCGGACGGCACTCTTCTGGCCACTGGGGACCAGGACGGCAAAGTCAAAATCTGGAAAATGCCTGTGCCTAAACTTCTCATCACCCTAGACGTGACTACCAATGCCGCCTGGTCTGTCGCCTTTACACCAGATGGAAAGAGTCTTGTGACGGGCTACGATCGCGGCGTGGCATTCTGGAGCACCGAATCCTGGCGGCGGCAAAAGGATTTTCCGGGCGAAATGGCGGCCATTTCCAAAACCGGCGACCTTTTGGCCACTGCGGAGTCCAGCCCATTTTATTGGGAACCGGCGCGCACGGTGAAGGTCTTCAACTGGCTTACCGGGGAGTTGCTTGGTGAATTGGACTCGGTGGGCCGTGTGCTGGCGCTGTCGCCGGATGGAAAATTACTCGCCGTGGCCGGGGCGAACAGAGGTATAAAAATCTGGGATACTGCCTCGCGAAAACTCCTTCGGGACTGGCCGACCAAAACCCCGGTATGGTCGCTGAATTTTTCGCCGGATGGACGCGAACTGCTTTCCGCCGGTTGGTCGAGCGATGTCTCACTTTGGCCGCTGGACGGCCTTTCCCAGCCCAGGATATTTTCCTGCGGATCCTTTCACGCGTGGTCGGCAACGTTTTCCAAAGGCGGCGAGACGATTGCCACTACGAGTTCGGATCAAACGGTGCGACTTTGGGACCGGACGTCACTGACATTGAAGTCCGTTCTGCACGGACACGACAACGAAGTGTGGTGCGCGGCGTTCAGTCCTGATGGAAAATTTCTCGCAACCGGCGGCAAGGACCATAATGTCATGTTGTGGTCACTGGACGTCAGACCACGCGGCCTCCGTGTCATGGCCCACGACCGCGAACTCAGCCTGCAGTTTTCACCGGACGGAAAACGGCTCGCAACGTTCGACCCGCAGGTTGGAAACGCAGCCTTGTGGGACATGGACCGTATCACAGAAACGGGTTCCATCACCGGCCGGGTGGTCATCGGTTTTTCATCGGATGGAAAATCGTCAGCCTTGTTCGACGCGTCGAACTTGAAACTGCAATTCTGGTTGCCGGATGGCAAAACGTTGAGAAAGGAAGTGAGGCTGGCCGGCGCACCGCTGGAAAATAGCCCTGCATGCTGCGCCACGTCACCCGACGGACGTTTTTTCTTTGCCATTGACGCAAACGGAATGATTCGCGTTTGGAACGCGGAGACCGGGCAATTGCTGCAGACGTTCAATGGTCCCATGCCGCCCATTCGCAACGCCATCCTGTCGTCGGGCGGAACATATCTGGCAATCTCCGAGGAACGGGACCATTTCGTGTATCTGTTCAATTGCGCGGACGGTTCGGAACGCCATCTCACTGGCCATATTGATTTCGTCAGCGGGTTATCATTCTCACCAGATGGCCAAACGCTGGCAACTGGCAGCATGGACGGGACCATCCGGTTATGGAACGTGGCCAACGGAGACACGCTGGCCAGCCTGTCGGGCCATATGGAAGAGGTGACAGACGTGGCGTTTTCGCCCGATGGTCGCACGCTCGCCTCGCTGGGACATAACGAGGCAATCAAGTTATGGCACTTGCCCACCCGACGTGAAGTTTTCTCGGAAACCATGACCAACGCCGGCTTGCGGCTGCAATTCTCACCCGATGGCCGCCGGCTCGCCGTGTCCATGGATGACAACACCGTTAGTCTGTTGGAAGCGCCAAAGGAATAGGTAACGCAGGCAGCGCTTTCTCAGCTCCCGCAACGCCCAGGTATTTCCGGCAAAAAAAGTTCAACATTCTTGTAATCTCCCGCCGGTAAATCTTCTTAATTCAATTGAGTCCCCGATGCTTTGAATGAACAGAAGCACAAACCGTAATAATTGAAGGCGATTATGAAAAAACTCTATTCACTTTGGGTGCTGGCATGGATTGCCGGTATGGGTCACGTGGCGGCACAAGGCACGGCTTTCACCTATCAAGGCCGGCTGAATGACGGTACTGGTCAGCCCTCCGGCAATTATGACCTTACGTTCACTTTGTACGACGCCAGCACCGACGGCAATGTCATCGCCGGCCCGCTCACGAATTCAGCCGTCGCGGTGAGCAATGGTCTGTTCACGACCATGGTGGATTTCGGGAGCGGGGTGTTCACCGGCCAGCCGTACTGGCTGGAAATCGGCGTTATCACCAATGGCGGGACGCCTCCGTTTGATGTTTTAAGCCCGCGTCAGCAACTTACCCCAACGCCCTATGCCATTTTCAGCAGCGACGCCACGCACGCGGCCCTCGCGGATTCCGCCAGCAGTGTTCCTGACGGAGTGATTTCCGCGCTGCAATTGAATACCCTCGGCGCACCCAATACTGGACAAGTGCTTGCCTACAACGGTTCCCAACTGGTCTGGCAAGATCCGGTCGTCGGGGGCAATACTGGCGGTTGGTCACTGAACGGTAATTTGGGAACCACCGCGGGCCTGAATTTCCTCGGCACTTCGGACAATCAGCCATTGGAACTGAAAGTGGCGGGCGCGCGGGCGTTACGGCTCGAGCCGGATTTGGTGGGAGACGGCGCGCCAAATGTCATAGGCGGTTCGCCGGGAAATTGGGTTTCCAACAGCATCGTGGGCGCGACGATTGCCGGCGGTGGCGCGACGCTTTCAGGAAATTCGAATATGGTCACGGCGGCCTGGGGGACCATCGGGGGCGGTGCCAGGAACCTTGCCGGGGGCCAGTATGCCTTTGTGGGCAGCGGTTTTCAGAACACCGCCAGCGGCTATATTTCAACCGTCGCCGGCGGTGCGTATAACTTCGCCAGCAGCAACGAATCAGCGGTTCTGGGAGGCGCATTCAACAATGCCAGCGGCATCGGATCGGTCGTCGCTGGCGGCGGATGGGACGGAAGCTCCGCCCAGGGCAATATCGCCTCGGGCACGGCTTCGTTTATCGGCGGCGGGCTGATCAACCAGTCCGCCGGTGCCCAGGCGGCCGTTGCTGGCGGCTTTGGAAACAGCGCCAGTGGTTCAACCGCAGCCATCGGTGGTGGCGATAACAACTCCGCCAGCGGAAATGATGTTGTACCCTATTTCAGCGGCGGGTTCGTCAGATTTTTGGTGGGAGACTCGACCATCGGCGGCGGTGCGAACAACGTCGCCAGCGCCACTGGCGCCACTGTTCCCGGCGGCGCATTTAACACCGTCAGCGGAGATTTGAGTTTCGCCGCCGGTTTCCACGCCAAAGCCGCCACCGATGGCAGTTTTGTCTGGGCGGATGATTCAACCTCCACCGACTTTTCCAGTACGGTCTCCGACCAATTCCTCATCCGCGCCAGCGGCGGTGTTGGCATCGGTACATCGTCAACTCCGCCGGGCGGAATGATGGTGGCCAGTGGCGGGTTGGGGATTTCGGGAGCGTCCAGTCCAAATTACGGCACGGCATCCGGTGTCTTTATTGAGAAGGGTGGCGGCGGTGGCGGCCCGATTGGCGCCGTTTTTGCCTTCAACTACGCATCCTTCACTTCGCTTCCCCTTTGCCTGAACACTCCGGGAGGCAACGTCGGCATCGGCACCACCACTCCGCAAAACACTCTCGACGTCAACGGCACCACGCGCACCCATAGCATCATCATCACGGGCGGCTCCGATTTGGCTGAGCCGTTCAAAATGAGCTACGACCGGATTCCGCAGGGCGCAGTCGTGGTCATTGACGAGAAACACCCGGGCCAGCTCAGAATGAGCGCCGCGGCGTACGATACACGCGTCGCAGGCATTGTCAGCGGCGCCAACGGCATCCATCCTGGCATCGCCCTGCAACAAGATGGCGCGCTGGACGGCGGGCAAAATGTGGCTTTGACCGGTCGCGTCTATGTGCAAGCCGACAACTCCAACGGCGACATCAAACCCGGCGACCTCCTCACGACATCCGGCGTGCCGGGGCACGCGATGAAAGTCACCGATCATTTCCGCGCACAGGGAGCAATCCTGGGCAAGGCCATGAGCGGATTGGACCCGAAGACCGGCATGGTACTCGTCCTCGTGACTCTGCAATAACCGCGGCGTCGCTTAATTCAGTCAAACTGAGAAGCAATGAAAACTTCCAATTTAAAGTTGCCCGCAAGATTCCCATTTTCGGTCAGGCGACTTGCCAAGGCGCTGTCCGTCGCCACGTTTCTGTTTGCCGCTCTGACTCTGTTCGCGGCGGACAGGCCGGTCAGGAATGAGGCCGCGATCAGGGCCCAAAAACTGCCGAAGATCACGCGTCTTCCGGGCGAACGACGACTGCACATCGCTATTGGATTACAGTTCCGCAATTTTCCCGCGCTGACCAATCTCCTGAACCAGGTTTACAGCGGGACCAGCACCAACTTTCATCGATTCCTTACACCCGCCCAATTTGCGGAGCGCTTTGGGCCTTCCCAATCGGAATACGATTCGGTCATTCAGTTCGCCACCACTAATCGATTGCGAGTCGAGAGGACTTTCGGGAATCGCGCGCACGTGGAAATATCGGGAACCGTCGCGGACCTTGAACGAGCGTTTCACGTCACGCTCGGCACCTACCGCCATCCCACCGAAGACCGCGAGTTCTATGCGCCGAATGTTGAACCGGCCGTGGATCCCTCGCTGCCGATGGTTTATATCCAGGGCCTCGATAATTTCTTTATTCCAAAACCATCCAGCATCATTGAATACCACCGCCGCGGGCCGCAACCCGATACCGGCTCCGGCACCAACAATCTGTATCTGGGCAACGATTTCAGAAATGCCTACGCCCCCGGCGTTTCGCTCAACGGGTCCGGCCAGGTGGTCGGCCTGGTGGAATTTGACGGTTACACGCCCAGTGATATTACGAAATATCAAAACCTCGCGGGCGTAAGCCCTAACGTACCCGTCTCACCCTTCCTGGTGGACGGTGTCAGCAACACCGCTGGTGCCAACAATAACGAAGTCTGCCTGGACATCGAAATGGCCATTGCCATGGCTCCCGGGTTGAATCGCGTCAACGTCTATGAAGGCATTTTTGACACCAGCGTGATGAATGAAATTGCCAGCCCCACCAAAGGCGAAACGCTTCCGCGGCAGGTCAGCTGTTCCTGGGGCATCGGTGGAGATTCAGCGATCACCAATGCCTTGCTGGAGATGGCAATGCAGGGCCAATCTTTTTACTATGCCAGCGGGGACTTCGGGGCGTATCCAACTCAGACTGGTGCCGGAAACATCAGCCAGAATTACATGACCTCGGTGGGCGGCACCATTCTATCGATGAACGGTACTGGCGCTTCCTGGAATTCCGAAGTGGTTTGGAACGGCGGCAATCCCACCGGCAAGGACATCACCGGCGGCGGCATTCTTATTAATGTGCCTATCCCGAATTACCAGCAGCCCGTCAACATGGGCGGCAACGGCGGTTCCGGAACATGGCGTAACGTTCCGGATGTTGCCGCCTGCGCGCAGTCCATTGAGATTGTTGACACCATAACCTTTACGAACGGCAACCCCAATATCCCCGGGCAGGTAACGGGAGTTGGTGGAACCAGCGCGTCTGCGCCGCTGTGGGCGGGTTTCACGGCGTTGGTGAACCAGCAGAATGCCTCCCAGGGCAAGGCGCCTCTGGGGTTTCCCAATCCGGCCATCTACGAGATCGCCCTGGGTACTCTTTACAGCCCCGGCTTTCATGACATTACGGTTGGCTCCAACACCAACTCAGTCAGCCCCAACCAATATTTCGCGCAGCCGGGATACGATCTTTGCACCGGCTGGGGCACGCCTACCGGCCAGGGTCTTATCAACTCGCTCACCGAATTTTCCGGTCCGGTCTTTGTTGATTTCAATTACACCGGCAGCATCCAAAACGGAAATTACACGACTCCGTTCAAAACGCTCGCCGCCGGCACAAATGCCGTCAGCAACTTCGGAACTATCTTTATCAAGACCGCTGGACACAGCACTGCACCCATGATTATCCAGAAGCCGATGACGATCACCGCCCTGGACGGCGCGGCGGTCATTGGAAACTGAACAAATCCACCCACCATGTTTTCGGAGGAAATAACCTCTTTATGAAAAAACGAATCCTGTTCGGCTTGCTGGGATTGGCATTCTGCCTTCCCGCGTTGGCGCAGCAATTCTCCATTGATTGGTACAAGGTCGCCGGCGGCGGCGGACCTGCCTCCGGCTTGACGCATTCCGTGAACGGCACCATCGGCCAGCATGACGCCGGAACCGGAATGCGCGGGAGCAGCTATTCCGTCACGGGCGGATTCTGGAGCATCATCGCGGTGGTGCCAGTACCAGGCGTGCCGAATCTAATGATCCAATCTCTCGGCTCCGGGAGTGTGAAAGTTTCCTGGCCGAATACCGGCAGTTACACCCTGCAGCAAAACAACAATCTCGCAACGGGGACTTGGACCGCCAGCGGGTACACCATTAATACCGCCAACGGCACGAACAGCATTATCATCACACCGCCGGCGGGAAAATTATTCTTCCGTCTTTCCAACCCTTGATGTCTGGACATTTGATCTTCCCCTTGTCCGCTGAGTTGACCAACGCGGGAAAATCTTAGCCTTATGATTGGCAGACGAGCGGCCCTCCGATCCTAGATGAGGAGGCGGTTACTGAAGCGTGATGGCCTGCGATCCGGACGGCGTGTTGGTAAAGAGGAGCGTGCCTTGCGCCGAACTGGTTCGTGTGCCGATGGAAACACCTCCCGCGGAAATCTGGAAACTGTGGTTTGGCGGCAAGTCGGTCACCAGATGAATAATCGGTGAAGAATCGGGAAAAAGCTGATTCCAATTTTCGCCTCCCATGGATATAGCTCTGAATTTAAATATATCCAGACGATTGGCCGTCGCTTAGGATTTATTCGTCCTTACCATGCCTAGACTACGAATTCACATTTTATTCCGTCTCGCGGCGTCGCTTTTAAAAGTGGCTTTGCTGGCGAGTATCACCGTGTTCTGCAGTGTACAGATTGCGATGGGTGCGAGTGGTGATTGGGTGGGGACCTGGGCGTGCAGCCCGCAACTGACGGAGCCTCGCAACCTGCCGCCGGCTCCTCTGGCGAACAGCACGCTACGGCAATTTGTCTATGTGACCATTGGAGGAAATCGGATTCGCGTGCGTTTTTGCAATGCGTTCGGGACGAATGCGGTCGTGATGAATTCAGCACATGTGGCGCTGGCGGCGGGGCGCGGCAGTGCAGGGGAGGGTGACATTGACGCGGCGACTGATCACGCACTTAAATTCAATAGCGCGGAATCGGTGAGCATTCCGGCGGGCGAAACTATTTATTCCGATCCAGTTGATTTCAATCTTCCGGCGCTGACGAATCTTGCGGTGACGATTTTCTTCGGGCCGATGTCGAGCAACACGATTTCCGGGCATCCAGGATCGAGGACCCATTCGTTTATCCAGCCCGACAATGTCGTGTCCGCGACGAACATGCCGACAGCGGTGAAAGCGGAGCATTGGTACATTATTACGGGCGTGGATGTGCAGGGGGACGCGGCCAGCAAGGCGGTGGTTGTGCTGGGTGACTCGATTACGGATGGAAGGGGATCGACGACGGACAGGAACAATCGGTGGCCGGATGACCTGGCGCGGCGGTTGAACACAAATTCGGCCACGGCTGGAATTTCAGTCCTGAATCATGGCATTGGCGGCAATGGACTTTTTGGCGGGCTGGGACCGGCGGCAATCAAGCGATTTGACCGTGATGTGTTGCAACAAAGCGGGGCGCGGTGGTTGATTGTTTTCGAGGGGGTGAATGACATTGGCGGCACCCGCTCTGGGGAGGGAAGTACGGCAATGGCGATGAGTTTGATCAAAGCGTATCAGGATTTTGCGGCGAAGGCTCACGCCCAAAACATGCTGGTTTACGGCGCGACGATTACGCCCTTCGGCGGATTCAGCTATTACACGCCGGCTCACGAGCAGGCGCGCCAGACCGTGAATGCCTGGATTCGGACCAACAAGGTGTATGACGCGGTCATCGATTTTGATGCGGCTGTGCGGGACCCGATGAATGAGACCAATCTGTTGCGCGCCTACAACAGCGGGGATGGAATACACTTGAGTCCGGGGGGATATGAGGCGATGGCGAATGCGATTCCGCTCGAGTTGTTCAAGCGCTAAACCGAAAGACTTCCATTGGCCGTATTTATTCACGCTTGAGCGGCACGGCATGGAGGAAGGGTCTGGGCTGAATCGAGTCTGGGGAAAGGAGCATCGTTTATTTTTCGCTGTCGAGGAGACTTGCTGGCATCTTGCGAATGCTAAAGGCTGAAGTTTTCGAACATCGAACATCGAACATCGAACGCTGAACGCCAAGTAGCGCGAACGCACACAACGCCATCAACGCCATCAACGCACACAACGCATTACAATCAGGCGCGGGCGTGGTAGTGGTTGGGCGATGAAAACTCGATATAGAGTTTGCGGATTGCGGATGGGTTTCCCAAACCTGCCGCAGATGGTTTGGCTCGCTCGGTCCCGCTCACTCGGCCCTCGCGGGCCTCTGGCTTCGTCCAGATCCCTTTCGCCACCTCCCAGGGGGCTCAAGTCCCATTGTGGGGACCCGCCTTCGTTTCACTACGGCGCGGCGGGGATGCGCTTTCGCGCAAAGCGGGTGGAGGGCGGACATTCCAAGGTCCATCCGCCGTCGCAGCGGCCACTTCGCAGAGTCAACCGCTGTGCTCGGATGTGTTCACTTATGTTCGCTTATGTTCGGATATGTTCGGATATGTTCGGATTACGGGGAAAAAAGTTTTTAGATGGGTTTCGCAAAGATGGTTTGGAAAGACCGGGGAGCGGCGAATTTACGGAGGTTACGAAAGTTACGATAATCTCCGAAATCTCAATCGGAAAGATTTTGACAGGAGGGGACATTCGGAGTTTTGTGATCGAAGGCACGAGTTTTTTTGGACGGACCGAGGCGAAAACGGCAAAAGCGGTTGGACAAATTGCGGGGAGAATATTGGACAAAAATCGCCAGCCCGCGGGGTTACTTGGGCAAAACAGTGGTAAAAATGAGGAATTTCGTGCCTTTTTCCGAAACACCCAGGGGAATACCGCAGGAAGGAATGAAAAATGCGGATAAGACGAATGATAGCCCTTTGCCTCACTGCACAGAAGGCAGAAAGTGATGGTGAAAGTGCTCTTTGGGTGATGAGTAGTTCACCCCACTTGAATAATGAATACATCGGTTGAAAAGCTTACGGCCTTTGCGCTAGACTGGTAGACAATGATAAATCGTTGGACATGGTTTGTGATCTGCATCGTGTTCGGCCTGCTGCTGATGACCTGCGGCTGGCTGATGCCGGTGCACTTGCGCGCCGTCGAGGCGCCGCTGCTCAAGCAGGCGGGGCAAAGTACGCCCAGCTTGACGAGCCGCGGCACGGACCTGCTGCGCGCCGGACAATTGGGCGCTGCCGAGATGCTGCTGCGTGCGGCGGAGAACCCGAAAGCTACGGAGCACGAAACGAAACGTGACGTCGAGACATTCGCTGACGCGGTCGACGGCACGGCGAAACAATTTCCGGTAGATGAAGCCTGGGGTGTGGCTGATCCAACATTGAACAACTATTTTCCGGCGGCTCCGGTTCCGGGTGAAACGCTCAGCGATTTCGTTGTCCACGAGGAAAATCGAAACAAGGCGTTGGAGTTTTTGGAGAAATCGCAACAGCCGGCCGTGCGGGAGCTGTTGCAGACGCGGTCGCTGACCAAGCTGTCGACCTTCGCGCCGTCGCAGGAGGCGGGCGGGGAGGCGTTTGATGCGGCGCTGGTGGTTGTGGGAGTGCTGCTGGATCAACAGGCGCTGGCGCCGGGCTTGCGCAATGACATTTCGGCGGTGGCGTTGCAGGCGAATCGGGGAGGCAACACTGTTCCGCTCGAACAAATGCTGCTGGATTTTCTGTCACTCGGCCAACGGCTTAACTGGGGCCAGTTGAGTGTGTTTGTCGGCAAGACGGAAAGCATTGCGGTTTTGGATGAGCAAGTCGATGCAGTGCGCAGCGCGGGAGGCGAACTGCCGGTGTTGTTCGCCGCCACGGAATTGTCTGGAGAACCGAAAACGGTTGCCGGGCATGTCAGAAATTTTCGTGAAGACGGTTTGAAAGATATCGCGACGGCGCTGTCGTTTGGCGCGGGAGGAGTGCAGGCGCTGGTGCATCAGAACCAACGGATTTACAGCACGCATTGGCGGGCGCTGGCGTCGGAATACGACCCGTTTGCGGCGGTGCAATCCTTGATGGCGGATTATTGCTGGCACATGCCGACATTTGCCTTGATAATGAAATGGGTGATGTATTTCGGCGCCGGGTTTTTGCTGGCGTTGGCGTTGCATTTTGGCAGGCCGCCTGCTTCGAATCTGGAAGAGCCGCTGCAGGTGCGCGGGTTCCACATCGCGCGTGAGATTTTATTTGCGTCAGGTTTTCTGCTGGTAGTGCTGCTTGTGAGCGAGCCGTTTCTCGCGCACGAAGGCACCGGAGCGGCAATGCCGTTTCGATTGCACATACCCATGGCGGGTAGCGCGGTCCAGCCCGGAAGCACCGACATCAAAGCATCCATTATGAACCAATCGAATCCAATCATCATACTCCTGTTTTTCGTGCTGCAGGGGCTCCTGTATATCGCCTGCGTGGTGAAGCTCGCGGAAATCCGCCGGCAACGCGTCGGGCCGCGGGTGAAGCTGAAGCTGCTCGAGAACGAAGAGCATTTGTTCGACGCGGGCCTCTATCTCGGGTTTCTGGGCACGATCGTGTCGTTTATTGTGTACTCGGTGATGGCAGGAAAAGGGGGGCATCAGTTCAGCCTGATGGTGGCGTATTCATCGACGTCATTCGGCATTTTATTCGTGTCTTTCTTCAAAATCTTCCATTTGCGTCCGACCAAGCGCCGGCTGTTATTGGAAGCTGAAGCCGAAACGGGCGTTGTGTCCGCTCCCGCGACCGCCCATGCCTATCCCACGTCATGAATCGCAGCATACTGATAGTCATTTGCGACTTCCTGCTGGTGAGCCTGCTGTTGTTTTCGACGCCGGACCTGAGCAAGGTGAATGACGAAGGCGCGGAAGCGACCGTGCCGAAATCGCAGGTCACGACCAATTTGCCGAGCACGAGTGGGCAGGACCTGGCGGCGGTGATGCGCACGGCGTTGAGCGAAGAGCAGCTGAAGCGCGAACAGTTGATCGGTGAACTCCAGCGGACGCGCCAGGCCGCGGCCCAGCAACTGAGTGAAAACCAAAAGAACTTCGAGCAGCAACAGGCGACATTGCAGCAGCAGATTGCTTCGGCCCAGAGTAACGCGGCGACGCTGAATACGCAGTTGCAATCGCGCACGGCCGAAGCCAACTCGTCGCAGCAGCAGCTCGCTTCGTTGCAGGCGGACATCAAGCAACA
>Ga0070731_10003646_pt1 | contig 13746 bp, 15 predicted proteins | sample Coa_R1_2_FD_66448 | JGI IMG/M metagenome (GOLD analysis project Ga0070731, IMG submission 66448) | Surface soil microbial communities from Centralia Pennsylvania, which are recovering from an underground coalmine fire - Coalmine... | ecosystem: Environmental > Terrestrial > Soil > Unclassified ... | reverse complement strand
GGGCGTCGCCGAAGCTGAAGATGCCGCCGTCGCTGGCGACGGTCCAGTAGCCCTTGCCGTCGTGCGTCCCGGCCATGCCCACCATCGGCTTGTCGAGCGGCTTTCCCCCCATCGACCCGTAGAAGGGCGTTCCGCCGAAGGCGAATACGCCGCCGTCGCTGGCCACCAGCCAGTACGCCGGCGAAGGGCCGGCCACGACGTGCGGCGTCGTCGTGGTGGTGGTGTCGGCCGCGGCGGGGGGAGCTGAGAGCGCGCTGTGGGCGGTGCCGAGCAGGGGCACGGCCGCGACGACGAGCGCGCCGAGCACGAAGCTGACGCGCGGCAGACGCGGGCGAAGGGGGAAGGACTGCGGGACTGCCATGCGGTGCCGTCATTTTCGTGCGCGTGGCCACGCGATGCAACGACACCCCAACGTCGCGCTCGTGCTGGGCGGTGGTGCTACCGCGAATGTCTCAGCTTCGTAACAATTCTGCGACGCGGAAGGCCAGGTCGATCGACTGACGGGCGTTGAGCCGCGGGTCGCACATGGTGGTGTAGCGCTCGTGCAACTGGTGTTCCAGGATGTCGCCGAAACCCCCGAGGCATTCGGTGACGTCGTCGCCGGTCAGCTCCACGTGCACACCACCGGGCCACGTCCCCACCTGGCGGTGGGCGGTGAAGAACCCGCGGATCTCGCCCAGGATGTCGTCGAAGTGCCGGGTCTTGCGACCACCGTCGCTGACGAAGGTGTTGCCGTGCATGGGGTCGCACTCCCATACGACCGGGTGGCCCTCGGCCCGCACGGCCTTCAGCAGCGGGGGCAGGGCCTGCTCCACGTTGCCGACGCCCATGCGGGTGATGAGGGTGAGCCGCCCCGGGGTCCGCTCGGGGTTGAGGCGCTCGCACAACGCCACCACTTCGTCGGCCGTGGCCGACGGGCCCAGCTTGACGCCGACGGGGTTGTGGATGCCCGACAGGAATTCCACATGGGCCCCGTCGGGTTGGCGCGTCCGCTCGCCCGCCCAGAGCATGTGGGCCGAGCAGTCGTAATGCTCGCCGGTGAGCGAGTCCACCCGCGTCAGGGCTTCCTCGTAACCGAGGATCAGCGCCTCGTGGGAGGTGAAGTACTCGACCTGGTGCAGTGACGTCTCGGCGCCCAGGTCGATCCCGCACGCCGCCATGAACCGCAGCGCCCGGTCGATCTCGGTGGCGATCTGCTCGTAGCGCCGTCCCTCGTCGCTCGAGGCCACGAACTGCTGGTTCCACTGGTGGACCTGCGACAGGTCGGCGAACCCACCGGTGGTGAAGGCCCGCACCAGGTTCAAGGTGGAGGCCGACTGGTGGTACGCCGCCACCAGTCGTGCCGGGTCCGGTACGCGCGCTTCGGTGGTGGGGGCGTCGTCGTTGACCATGTGGCCGCGGAACGACGCCAGCTCCCGGTCGTCCACCATCTCGGTGTCGGCGGACCGCGGCTTGGCGAATTGCCCGGCGATGCGCCCCACCTTGACCACGGGGACCCCGGCCCCGTAGGTGAGGACCACCGCCATTTGGAGCACGACCCGGAGCTTGTCCCGGATGTTGTCGGCGCTGAATTCGGCGAATGACTCGGCGCAGTCTCCCGCCTGCAACAGAAACGCCCGCCCGGCTGCCACCTCGGCCAACGCGGCGCGCAACCGCCGGGCCTCGCCGGCGAAGACCAAGGGGGGCAGGGCCGACAGCTCCCCGAGGGCGCCGACCAGAGCCGCCTGGTCGGGCCACACGGGCTGCTGGGCCGCCGGGCGGTCGCGCCAGCTCTGGGGGGTCCACGTGGCGCTGGTCATCTCCACCAGCGTAAACGGTCCGGAAATAGGCTCCAGCCCTGTGCCGCCCTTCCGATTCGCCGTCCAGCTCGACAACGCGCCCAGCGCCTCCGCCTGGCGGGACCAGGTCCGGCGAGTGGAGGAGCTCGGGTACTCCACCGTGTTCCTGCCCGACCACTTCGGGGAGCAACTGGCGCCCATGGTGGCCCTGGCCACCGCGGCCGAGGCCACGACCACGTTGCGAGTCGGCACCCTGGTGCTGGGCAACGACTACCGCCACCCGCTGGTGCTGGCCAAAGAGGCGGCCACCTTGGACTTGTTGTCCGACGGCCGTCTGGAGCTCGGTATCGGCGCCGGTTGGATGACGACCGACTACGAGCAGTCGGGCATCGAGCTCGACACGCCGGCGGTGCGGGTGGAGCGCCTGGGGGAAGCCGTCGCCGTGCTCAAGGCGCTGTGGGCCGGCGAAGGCGAATTCAAAGGCCGTCACTACACGGTGACCGGCGCCACCGGTGCGCCTAACCCGGTGCAGCAGCCCCACCCCACGCTCCTCATCGGAGGCGGCAGCCGGCGTGTGCTCGAGCTGGCCGGCCGGGAAGCCGACGTGGTGGGGTTGAACCCGCGGCTCACGGAGGGCTACATCGGCCCGCAGTCGCTCGCCTCGATCACCCCGGCCCAGTACGACGAGCGCCTCGCCTGGGTGCGCCAGGGAGCGGGGCCCCGGTTCGACGACATCGAGCTGCAGTGCCTCACCTTCTTCGTCCGGGTCGTGCCCAACGGCAGAGAGGTGCTCGAGGACACGGCTCGGTTGTTCTCGCTGCCGGTCGACGAGGCCGCCCAGGTGCCGCTGGCGCTGATCGGCTCCGTGGCCGAGATCACCGAACAGCTGGCCGAGCGCCGCCGCCGCTGGGGGATGAGCTACTGGGTCGTCCACCAAGCCGAGATGGAGGACTTCGCCCCAGTCGTCGCCGCCGTGGCCGGGACCTGAGGGTGGGGGAGCAGCCGTCCGCCGGCGAGCGCATCGGGATCCTGGGCGGCACGTTCGACCCCGTGCACATCGGGCATCTGGTGGTGGCCGGCGAGGCCCTGGAGGAGCTGTCGCTCGACCGCCTGCTGCTGGTGGTGGCCAATGACCCTTGGCAGAAGCGAGGGGAGCGCCCGCTCACTGCGGCGGAGGACCGTTACGCGATGGTGGCCGCCGCCACCGAAGCGGTGGCCGGGGTGGAGGCCGACCGCCGGGAGATCGACCGTGGCGGGCCGAGCTACACCATCGACACGGTGCACGAGCTGTCTCGTGCGCACCCGCAGGCGGAGTTGTTCCTCGTGGTCGGGGCGGACGTCGCCGCCGAGCTGCACACCTGGCACCGCGCCGACGAGCTGGCCCGCGCCGTGACGTTGGTGGTGGTGGACCGTGGTGGCGTGGCGCAGGGGGATGATCCCGCGGGGTGGACGGTGGTCCGTCTGGCTGTCCCCGCTCTGGAGATCTCGAGCAGCGACCTGCGCCGGCGATTGGCCGAGGGCCGCACGGTGGACTTTCTCGTCCCCGAGCCGGCCATGCGTTGCATTCGCCGGCTCGGTCTGTACGCTTCTGCATAGATGACGCCGGCTGCCGTGCGCACCGTTCACGAGGGGGCTGCCCGTGCCGGCGTGCCGGTGCCCCGCTCGGAGCGGCGGCGGGCCCGGCGGGAACGGCGGCGGGTCATCGGTGTCGGCGTGGTCCTCTTGTGCACGCTCGTCTGCGTGGTCGTCCTCGTGCTCGATCGTCTGCATCACAGCCGTACCACTCCGGGCCACGGCGCCCTCGACAGCACACCCATGGAGGTGCATGTGACGGACATGGCCGCATGACGGCATCGGCGGAGCGGATGGTGACTCCCGCCGAGGAGTCCACCGTCCCCGATGCGGCCCTGGTGGCGGCCCGGGCGGCCGACGCCAAGATGGGTGAGTCCACCGTCGTCCTGGCCATGGGTGACCTCCTCGGCGTCACCGACGCATTCGTGGTCACGAGCGGGCGCAACACGCGTCAGGTGCGGACGATCGTCGACGAGGTGGAGAAGCGGGTGAAGGAGGCGACGGGCCGCTCCCCGTGGGCCACGGAAGGGAACCACGACTGGCACTGGGTCCTCATGGACTACGGGGACTTCATCGTCCACGTCTTCCTCGACGAGTCGCGCGAGTACTACGACCTCGAACGCCTGTGGGGCAATGCCGGGCGGGTGCGGTGGGAGCCCTGATCAGGGAGCCATCGACGCGAATTGGGCGCGGTCGGCCGTGCTGACGTCGGCCCCGCTGGCCGTGGGGACGTCCACCGGCTGACCCGACAGTTCGAAGGCGACACCGGTCACCCCCGGCAGGGCCGTGGCGGTGAACACGATCTGGGCCACCGCGTCGATCTGCGCGGGGCCCACCAGTTGCCCGAAGGTGCCGCCGAGGTCCACCGTCGCGGTGCCGCCCGTCACCGTCGCCGAGATCACCTGGGTCTGGGCCGGGATGGCCGTGGAGAGACCGGCCGCCGCCTCGGTGTTGGTCGGCCCGTCGACCAGGGCGCCGAGCACGGCGGCGAGCGGAGCCGGCACCGGAACGTCGCGGCTGACCGCGGCCACGTGGCCCCCCGGCGCCAACAGGAACACCTGCACGCTCACGGCCACCGGCGGGGGCTGGGACGAGGTACTGGTGGTGGGCGTGCCCGGCGTGAGCAACCCGAAGGGAACCCCGCGCCGCGGCAGCGCTGTCGGGCCGTTGTCGAGCGGCACGCCGCAGCCCGCGGCCGTGGTCGCCAGTGCGGCGACGGCCAACGTCCGCCGCCAACCCGTCGGCGCGGCGCGCCGACGCCCGTCGGTCACGGCCATGCCCCGTCAGAGAGGTGGTCGGCCGCCGCCGCGGGGAGCTCCACGACGAACCGGTTCTCGCCGCCGAGTCCGTCCTCCACCCACACCCGGCCGCCGTGCAATCGGACGTGCTCGGCCACCAGGCTCAGCCCGAGCCCGCTCCCGTCGCTGCCGCCACGCTGGCCCGACACCTGTCCGCGGTAGAAGCGCTCGAAGATCCGCTCGCGCTCGGTGGGCGGGACCCCTGGGCCCCGGTCGGCCACCACCAGGCGCACTCCGCCGGGCGCCGGCTCCAGGGCCAGGCGGCTGACCCCTCCGGCGTACTGGGCGGCATTGGCCACCAGGTTGGCCACCACCCGCTCGATGCGCCGCTTGTCGACCAGTAACCGGCGCCCGGCCACCGCGTCGTCGACCTCGATGGGCACGGCTCCGGCCCCCGCTGCGGCGGCGGCCTGGCGGACCAGCTCGCCCACCTCCACCTCGTCGAGCGAGAGCTCGGCCGACCCGGTGTCGACGCGGCTGATCTCGAGGAGGTCGTCCACCATGCGCTCGAAGCGGCGCAACTCGGCCGAGAGCAGGTCGAGGGCCTGGCGGCTGCGCGGCGGAAGCTCGCGGCGGTGCGACTCGAGGACGCCGAGCGCGCTGGACAAGGTGGTGAGCGGGCTGCGCAGCTCGTGGCTCACGTCGGAGGTGAAGCGCGCCTCGCGTTCGATGCGCTCCTGTACGGCATCGGTCATGCGGTTGAACGAGGCGGCCAACGCCGAGAGCTCGGCGTCCTGGGCCGCCAGCAAGCGCGTGTCCAGGCGTCCGCCGGCGATGGTCTCGGCCGCCCGTGAGACCTCGGCCAGCGGGCGCAGGGCCCGGCCGCTGGCCCACCGGCCGATCACCGCGCCGGCCACCGTGGTGAAGAGCGCGGCGGCGCCCAGCGCAATGGCCAGGATGCGCAGGGTCCGGGCCACCTCGGCCAGAGGGAAGACCTCGAAGTAGGCGGCGCCCACGCTCGGCACCGGGACGCCCACCACCAATTGGGGCGCATCGTGCAGTGAGAAGCGTTGCCACGCCGGCGTGCCGGCGAGGACGTCGGCGCGCAGTGCGGCCGGGATGGCGCTCTCGCCCACCGAGAAGGAGGTCTCGTACCACTGTCCCTTGCGCTCCAGCACCGATAGCGAGCCCGGCAAAGTGTCGACGGATCCGAGGAGCTGGGTGATGTCGGCGGTGGGGGAGCGCAGCGACGACCGGATGAGCGAGGCGTTGACGTACGCCTGCCGGAAGATGGCCGTCTGGCGCTCGTTCAGCACCACCTGCCGGGCGGTGAAGTAGGTGATGCCGGCCATGGTGGCCGACAGCGCCAGGGCCCCGAAGCCGAAGGTCACCGTCACCCGGGAGCGCAGCCCCAGCTGTGACGAAGCCGGCGGCCTCGGACGTCGCTCGCCTCGGCTGGCGCGTCGGCGCATATGCGGTCCTACTGGACCAGTCGGTAGCCCATGCCCCGCACGGTGATGATGTGCACGGGATTGGCCGGGTCGTCCTCGATCTTGGTGCGCAACCGGCGGATGTGGACGTCGACCAGCCGCCCGTCGCCGAAGTAGTCGTACCCCCACACCCGGTCGAGCAGCTGCTCGCGGCTGAGCACCTTGCCCACGTTGGCAGCCAGCTCGCACAACAGGCGGAACTCGGTGCGGGTGCAGTGGAGCTCTTGGCCTCCCCGGCGCACCGTCCCTTCTTCGGGACGGATCTCGACCTCCCCAACGACCACCGTGGCCGGAGCGTCGGCCGAACGGGCCCGCCGCAGCAGGGCCCGGATGCGGGCCGCCAGCTCGGTGGCGACGAACGGCTTGGTCACGTAGTCGTCGGCGCCGGCCTCGAGGCCGGCCACCACGTCGTGGGTGTCGGTGCGCGCCGTCACCATCACCACGGGCACGCTGCTGGCCTGGCGCAGTTGGCGGCAGGTCTCGAACCCGTCCATGCCCGGGAGCATGAGGTCGATGAGCACGACGTCGGCCGGTTGCTCGGAGAACAGGGCCAGGGCTGACTCACCTGACTCCGCCTCGTCGATCTCGTAGCCCTCGTCCTCCAGGGCCAGGCGGGTCGAGGTGCGGATGCGCTCGTCGTCCTCCACGAGCAGGATCCGTCCGTTCGTCACCATGTTGCTCCCGGCCGCCCTAGGTCGCGACGCCGGATGAGCGGGCCCCCGTCAGCTCGAGAGCCAGATCTGCGGCGTCCAGATGGTCCCCACGATCATGCCGTATGCCTTGCCTCCGGCGGGCGTCGTGGGGTTGTTGAAGTTCTGCACCTTCGAGTTGGCCACGATGGCCCAGATGGCCCGATCGAGCCAGATGTAGGGGAGGTCCTGGTTGATCTGCTTGGCTGCGTTCTGGTAGGCGGTGGCCCGGGTTGCCGGGTCGGTCGAGCGCCGGCCGGTCTGCAGGTACGTCTCGACCTGGTTGTCGCTGTTGCGGGCGAAGTTCACGGCCAGGCCGCCGAAGATCTCGGTCGGGCTCCAGAACAGGTAGTTGAGGTCAGGGTCGACCGCGGCGAACTGGCGCCACAACACCGCTTCGTAGGCTCCTCCGAGGGCGTCGTTGATGAGGTCGGCCTGCTGGATCTGGTTGAGCTGGACCTGCATGCCGACGGCCTGGAGCTGGTTCTGCAGGAACTGCACCGCTTGCACGGTGGAGGCGCCGGTGGTCGAGCTCAGCTGGAAGGCGACCGGCTTGCCCGTGTCCCGGGCCACCTGCTGCACCAGGCTCCGCGCCTGCGAGGGGTTGTACGCGGGATAACCGGAGTCGGAGGTGTAGTACGGGGTGCCGCGGACGAACATCTGGTCCTCGGTGGGGTTCACGCCCTTGTCGATGACGCGGATGTACTGCTGCCGGTCGATGGCCATGGCCATGGCCCGGCGCACGCGGATGTCCTTGAAGGTGTCCACCGTGAGGTTGAGCATGATGAAGCCCATGTCCGGCTCACCAACCACGTGCTGGCTGTCGTCGATGTAGCCGTAACTCGAGTTGGCGCGGAATTGGAGGATGCTCTCGGGCAGGTCGGTGTGCATGATGTCGATGTTCCCGGCCAGCAGGGCGTTGGCCCTTTGCTCCGAGTCGACGATGGGCTTGTAGGTGATCGAGTCGAGATAGGGCAGGCCCGCGCGCCAGTAGTTCTGGTTCCGTACCGCAGTGAAGTGGTCGTTGGGCACCCATTCCTGGAACTTGAAGGGGCCGGTCCCCACCGGGTTCTGCGAACCGTTGGGGTTGGCGATCATCGACGGGGAGATGATGTAGCCGGCCTGGCCGCCGATGCCGCCGGCCAGATAGGCGGGGAAGGCCACCCATGGTTGGCTCAGGGTCACGGTGACCGTGTTGGACGTCGGCGCCGAGATGTTGCTGATGATCCCCCGCAGCGTCACACCCAGTAGCCCCTTCACGAAGTGCTCGAGGCTGCCCGCCACCGCGGCGGCGTCGCACACGGAGCCGTCGTGGAAGTTGACGTTGGGACGGGTGGTGATGGTCCATTGGGAATAGTCACCGTTGGGGGAGACGGACTGAGCCAGATAGGGCTGTACCGACCCGTCGGCGGCCAGGATGGTGAGCGGGTCGAAGACGGTGCGGGCATAGTCCACGCCGGTCTCGTCGAAACGGCCGGTGGCCGGGTCGAAGCCCTGCTCCTCCGCCTCCACACCGAAGATGAGCTGGCCGCCGCGCTTGGGCGTGGCCGAGCTGATCCCGTTCGAGCCACCACCCGACGACCCACCCGAGGCGCCCGACGATCCCCCCGAGCTGCACGCGGCCAACAGCGAGCCGGCCCCGGCGCCGCCCACGGCCACACCTGAGGCGGTGAGCATTCCCCGGGCCAAGAACGAACGACGGTCGATACGGTCAGGCATCGTCCCTCCCCCTTCGGCTCGTCACCCACGCGCGCGTGGTGGTGCTGTGAGCCGGATCAGACATCTGTTGGCGGAGGATAGCTCTCGTCGCAGACTTCGACAGGTAACGTTTCCGGGTGGCCTGGCTACTCGACGCGTTCACCCGGTCGGTGGGGGGGAGTTCCAGGCACACGGTGCGCGCCTACCGAGGCGACGTCGAGGCCTTCACCGAATGGGCCGAGCGGGCCGGGATCACCGGGCCCGCCGAAGTGGACCGCTTGTTGCTGCGTCGCTATCTCGCGTATCTCTCGACGCGCCGGTACGCCCGCACCACGGTGGCGCGCAAGGCGGCGGCCCTACGGCGCTACTTCGCCTGGCTGGCGCGCCGCGGCGACATCACCACCGACCCTGCCTGCCGGCTGCACGCGCCCGGCGGGGGAGCCCGGTTGCCTCAGGTGCTCGACCGCGGTGAGCTCACCGATCTGCTCGATGCTCCGGGCCGGACCGGCGCTGACGTGGCACCCGAAGTCCGCCGGCGCGACGACGCCGTGCTCGAGCTGCTGTACGGCGCCGGGCTGCGCGTGTCCGAGCTGTGCAGCCTCGACGTCGGTGACGTCGATCTGCGCGCCCGCACGGTGACTGTGGTCGGCAAGGGCGACCGCCAACGGCGTCTGCCCATCCACGATAGGTGCGTCGAGGCCCTACGCGCGTGGCTGGCCGACGGTCGTTCCCAGCTGGCCGAGGCCGATTCGCCTCCCGAGGCGTTGTTCCTCAACCGGCGCGGGCGTCGTCTCGGTCCCCGCGACGTGCGGCGCCTCCTCGACGGCCGCTCGCCTCGTCCCACCCACCCCCATGCACTGCGCCACAGCTTCGCCACCCATCTGCTCGACGGGGGCGCCGACCTGCGGGTGGTCCAGGAACTCCTGGGTCATGCCAGCTTGCAGACGACCCAGGTCTACACTCATGTGAGCAAAGAGCGGTTGCGCTCGGTGTACGAGGCGACGCACCCGAGGGCGTGAGGGGGAGGCGGTGACGACGGACGACGACTCCACGACTCGGCTGTGGGCCGAGTACAAGGACAACGGCGACCGCCAGATCCGCGATCAGCTGATCGTCCTCTACTCCCCGCTGGTCAAGTACGTGGCCGCCCGTGTGGCGGTCGGCCTTCCCCAGCACGTGGACGGGTCCGACCTGGTGAGCTACGGGATCATCGGGCTGATCGACGCCATCGACCGGTACGACCCCGTGCGCAAGGTCAAGTTCGAGACCTACGCCATTCCCCGGATCAAGGGCGCCATCATCGACGAGCTCCGCGCCATCGACTGGGTGCCGCGCTCGGTGCGCTCCAAGGCCCGTGCCGTGGAGCAGGCCTACGCCGCCTTGGAGGCTTCGCTTCTGCGTACGCCCACCGACGCCGAGGTGGCGGCGGAGCTCGGGATCTCCGAGAAGGAATTGCAGGAGATCCTGCGCCAGATCTCCTTCGTCGGCGTGGCCGCCCTGGACGAGGTGTTCTCGGTGGGGGGCGAGCGGGGGGACAGGACGACGCTGGGCGACACCATCCCCGATGCCGCCGAGGGCCCAGGCGCGCTGTTCGAGGACAAGGAGTCCAAGGAGATCCTGGCCCAGGCCATCCGCCAGCTGGGCGAGCGGGAGCGCACCGTCCTGTCGCTGTACTACTACGAAGGTCTCACCCTGGCCGAGATCGGCGAGATCCTCGGCGTCACCGAGAGCCGCGTCTGCCAGATCCACACCAAGGCCGTCCTCCAGTTGCGGGGGAGGCTGACGGAGAAGTCGTCCGACAACGACGGGCGCCCTCCGGCCGGCGGGGCGTCCGACGGCCGGGCCGGCGGCGGCCGTTCGGGCGGCGGGCGCCGTGGCCCTCGGCCCCGGATCGGCGCCACCGGCTGAAGTCCAGGTCCCGGTTCCGGCTGGAGCCGGTGTCGGGTACCATCGGTCGTCCCGCCGCGGTGGCGGGAACCACAGATCCGCACCGAAGCACCCGGGCGCGTCCACGGTCGTCCCCCTCGGGGGGCGCAGCGCCGGGGAAGCACAACCGATGGGAGGAATTGCCGTGGCCGTCGTCACGACGCGGCAGCTGCTAGAGGCCGGGATGCACTTCGGCCATCAGACGCGCCGTTGGAACCCGAAGATGCGCCGCTACATCCTGGGCGAGCGCAACGGGATCTACATCATCGACCTGAACGAGACCCTGAAGGGCCTCGAGACCGCCTACTCCTACATTCGTGACCTGGTGGCCAAGGGGGGCGTCCTGCTCTTCGTCGGCACCAAGAAGCAGACCCAGGGCCCGGTGGCCACCTACGCCGAGGCGTGCGGAATGCCGTACGTCAACGAGCGCTGGCTGGGCGGGATGCTGACGAACTTCTCCACCATCTCGTCGCGGGTGGGCAAGCTGCGGGAGTACGAGGCCATGGAGCGGGCCGGGGACTTCGACGCCATGCCCAAGAAGGAAGGACTCCGGCACCGGCGCGAGCTCGAGAAGCTCCGGCGCAACCTGGGCGGCATCCGGCACCTCGACCGCCTCCCCGATGCCATCTTCGTGATCGACACGAAGAAGGAGCACATCGCCGTGACCGAGGCCAACAAGCTCCAGATGCCCATCGTGGCCGTGGTCGACACGAACTGCGACCCCGACGTCATCACCTACGTGATCCCCGGCAACGATGACGCCATCCGCTCGGGCGCCCTGATGTGCCGGGTGGTGGCCGAGGCCGTCATCGAGGGCCAGTGGATCTCCGATCACCGTCCCGCCCCGCCGGCGCCGGCACCCACCCCGGGCCGGGGCCGGGCCACGCCCACGCCCACGCCCGCCGCCTCCGCCCCCAGCGCGCCGGCAGCGCCGCCGGCCGCGGCCGAGGGTGCGGCCGGCGAGGAGACGGCATCGGACGCGCCCCAGGCCGCCGTGGCTACGGCTGAGCCCCCCGCGGCCGCCAACAGCCCGGCCCCGAGCGACAGCCCGGCCGCGGCCGGCGGCACCGAGGAGTCCTGAGCAACATGCCTACCTTCACCGCCAAGGACGTCCAAGCCCTGCGCCAGTCCACCGGCGCCGGGATGATGGACGCCAAGCGCGCCCTGGAGTCGGCCGACGGCGACATGGAGGCGGCCCGGCGCTGGCTGCGCGAGCAGGGTCTGGCCGGCGCGGCCAAGCGGGCCGACCGCGAGGCGTCCCAGGGGGCAGTGGCCCTCGCCGTCGACAACGGCGCCGCCGCCATCGTCGAGCTGCGCTGCGAGACCGACTTCGTGGCCAAGGCCGACGACTTCGTCGCCTTGGTCGACGAGCTGGCCTCGTTGGTGGCGGCCAAGGGCGAAGCCGCCGTCACCGAGCGGGCCGACGCCATCGACAACCTGAAGACCACGCTCAAGGAGAACATTTCGGTCGGGCAGATGGTGCGCTTCGAGCTCTCCGCCGGCGCCACCGTGGGGACGTATCTCCACGTGCAGTCGGGACGCGGAGTCAACGCGGTGCTCGTCGAGATGCAGGGTGGGAGCGACGACCTGGCCCACGACGTCGCCGTGCACATCGCCTTCGCCCGCCCTGCCTATCTCCGCCGTGACGAGGTCCCCGAGACCGACGTGGCGGCCGAGCGCGAGACCGTCGAGGCCATCGCCCGTAAGGAAGGCAAGCCCGAGGCGGCCATGGCCAAGATCGTCGAGGGCCGGATGAACGGATGGTTCAAGGACCGGGTGCTGCTCGAGCAGGCCTACGCCCGTGACGAGAAGAAGTCGATCAGCGACCTGATCGGTAGCGCGGAGATCCTGCGCTTCGCGCAGGTCGTGGTGGGCAGCTGAGGCCCGGCGCCCCCGTGCTCACGGCCGACGCGCGAGCTGCCGGAGACGAGGCGGCGCGCCGCCGTCGCATCGTCCTCAAGATGTCGGGTGAGGCTCTCGCCTCCTCGGCTTCGGACGAGACCATCGACACCGCGGTGGTGGAGCGACTCGCCCGCGAGATCGTCACCGCCCGCGAGGAGCTCGATCTGGAGCTCGCCATCATGGTGGGTGGCGGCAACATCTGGAGAGGCGCCTCCATCCAGGGACGCAGCATCGACCGGACGACGTCCGACACCATGGGCATGCTGGCCACCGTCATCAACGCGCTGGCCCTGCAGGACGCCATCGAGCGGCTGGGTCAGCCCACCCGCGTGCTGTCGGCCGTGCACATGGCCGAGGTGGCCGAGCCGTACATCCGGCGCCGGGCCATCCGCCACCTGGAGAAGGGCCGGGTGGTCATCTTCGCCGCCGGCATGGGTAACCCGTACTTCACCACCGACACGTCCGCCGCCTTGCGCGCTGCCGAGATCGAGGCCGAGCAACTGCTGAAGGGCACGCACTCGGGTGTCGACGGCGTCTACACCGCTGATCCGAAGATCGAGCCGTCGGCCGAACGCTACGACTCGCTCACCTTCATGGAGGTCGTGAGCCGCGACCTGCGGGTCATGGACATGACGGCCATCACCTTCTGCAAGGACAACGGCCTGCCGGTTCTGGTGTTCGACCTCATGGCCCCCGGCAACCTCCGTCGTGCGCTCGCCGGCGAGGAGATCGGTACGCTGATCAAGTGACCGACGACGATCTCTCCAGCGTGGTCCTGGCGGACTCCCGTGACCGCATGGAGAAGGCGGTGTCGCACACGCAGAGTGAATTCGGCGGGGTGCGGTCGGGCCGGGCCACCGCCGGTCTGGTGGAGCATCTCAAGGTCGATGTCTACGGCTCGGAGATGGAGCTTCGGCAGATCGCCGGCCTCAGTGTCCCCGAGGCCCGTTTGCTCGTGATCTCGCCCTATGACAAGTCGACGGTCCAGTCGATCGAGAAGGCGATCCAGTCCTCCGACCTGGGGATCACTCCATCGAACGACGGCACCGTGATCCGCCTCACCTTTCCGCCGCTCACCGAGGAGCGGCGCAAGGACCTGGTGAAGGTGGTGCGGCACAAGGCGGAGGAAGGCCGCGTGGCCATTCGTAATCTGCGCCGGGCCGCTCGGCACGAGCTCGAAGGCCTGGAACACGACGGGGAGATCTCCTCCGACAGTCTCGAGCGCGCCGAGCGCGAGCTCGAGAAGCTCACCCACGACATGGTGGCGGCCGTCGACAAGCTCCTGGCCCACAAGGAGCAGGAGTTGCTCGAGATCTGACAGAGCGCCGGCGGCAGCATCGGCCGGCGGGGAGGCGAAGTGGACGAGCACGACGAGCACGAGCCGGACAGCCTGTTCCCGAGCGAACCGGTGACCGAGCGGGTCCGGATCGTCGGGGCGGAGACCGCGGGCTCG
>Ga0070731_10003645_pt1 | contig 13752 bp, 8 predicted proteins | sample Coa_R1_2_FD_66448 | JGI IMG/M metagenome (GOLD analysis project Ga0070731, IMG submission 66448) | Surface soil microbial communities from Centralia Pennsylvania, which are recovering from an underground coalmine fire - Coalmine... | ecosystem: Environmental > Terrestrial > Soil > Unclassified ... | reverse complement strand
ACGCGGACGAGAACGCCGCCGTGCCGCCCTATGCGATCCCGCATCTCCGCCTCGCCAGCGACAAGCTCGACAGCCATGTGCGGACGGGGTCCTGGCGCTCGGTCGACCACTCGCAGCACGGGTTCTTCGTCGAATCCTTCATCGACGAGCTGGCACATGCGGCCGGCCAGGATCCCTGGAAATTCCGCCGCGCGCTGCTGCCCGACCGGCATCGTGCCGTGCTCGATCTCGCCGCTTCAGAGTCGGGATGGGAATCGCCGCCGCCGGCCGGCCGGGCACGGGGCATCGCCCTGGTCGAGGCCTTCGGCTCGATTGCGGCCGAGGTCGCCGAGATCGAGATCGACGCCAAGGGCGGGCTGCGGGTGCGCCGCGTGACGGCGGCGATCGATTGCGGCGATCTGGTCAATCCCGACATCGCCGCCGCCCAGATCGAGGGCGGGATCATGTTCGGGCTCGCCGCCGCGCTCTACGGCGAAATCACGCTCGACAAGGGCGCCGTGGTCGAAAGCAATTTCTGGGACTACGAGGTCGCCCGGATGGCGGACACGCCCGAGATCGCGGTCCATTTCGTGCCGTCGCACGGCCCCCGCGGCGGCCTCGGCGAGCCGGGCCTGCCGCCCATCGCCGCGGCCGTCGCCAACGCCATCTTCGCCGCCACCGGCAAGCGCATCCGCAGCCTGCCGTTCAAGAATCACAATCTGAGCGCGGAGCGCCTGCGATGGTCGGAACCGTCGCCCGCCTGAGCGGCATGGTCGGGGCCGCGGCGCATGTAAGATTATAAGCGCTCAGCCTGCATCCCGTGGTATAGTGGTGCCGTCACGAAAGAGGCGCGCCATGGGCAAGGGAACTTGCACCGCCGCCTTGGTTGCGGCGCTGCTCCTCGGTGTTTCCGGCGGATCGGCCGGTGCGGCGGAGACCGTGCTGGGCGGCGGGTTCGCCCGCGACTGCCAGCTCGCCGCCGAACGGGCGGCCGACCAGCGAAGTATCGACGACAAGGACGTGCTCGCCTGCAACCTCGCCGTCGAGACGCAGTCGCTGACACGCCGCGACCTGGCGGCCACCTTCGTCAATCGCGGGATCCTGTCGCTGAGCCGGAAATCCTACGACACGGCCCTCAAGGATTTCGACGCGGCGATCGATCTGGCGCCCAATCTCGGCGGCGCCTATGCCAATCGCGGCGCCGCGCTGATCGCGGAGGGCCAGCCCGCGCAGGGCATCGCGGAGATCGACCACAGCCTGGCGCTGGGCGGTCCCGAGCCGGAGAAGTCGTACTTCAACCGGGCGCTCGCCCGTGAGGAGCTGGGCGACGTGAAGGGTGCCTATTTCGACTATCTCGAAGCCGCGCAGCTCAAGCCCAGCTGGAGCGAGCCGGCGCGCGAGCTGGCCCGCTTCAAGGTGACGAGGCCGCACGAAGTCTCGGGCTGATCCCCCAGCGCGGGAGAGACGCCGAGCTGCGCGTGGCGGCGGCCCGAGCCGCGCGTGGCCCGTCGTTGAAAGCGAGCCCGGGCATCCAATATCATTGGCACCTATTCGTCACTGCTGATGGAATCGACGATCATGTCCTACGGCTCGCAAAATCCCTGGTCGGCGGCACGCCCTGCGGTCGATCGCGCGGGCTACGATCTGGGCCTCCGGCAGCACATGCTGCGGGTCTACAACTACATGGCCACCGGCCTTGCGACGACCGGCGCGGTTGCTTGGCTCGCCTACGATACCGGCTTCGTTCACCAGATCTGGACCACGGGGCTCCGCTGGGTGGTCATCTTGGCGCCGCTGGTCGTCGTCTTCGCCCTGTCGGCGATGATCAATCGGATGAGCGTGGCCGCGGCCCGGCTCGCGTTCCTGTTCTACGCGGCGCTGCTCGGCCTGTCGCTCAGCATCATCTTCCTCGCCTATACCGGCACCAGCATCGCCGAGACCTTCTTCGTCACGGCGGCGACCTTCCTCGGCATGAGCCTCTACGGCTACACGACGAAATCGGACCTCACGCGGTTCGGCTCGTTCCTCGTCATGGGCCTCATCGGCATCGTGATCGCGAGCCTGGTGAACATCTTCCTGGCCTCGCCAGGCCTGCAGTTCGCGATCTCGGTGATCGGCGTGATCGTGTTCACCGGTCTCACCGCCTGGGATACGCAGCGCATCAAGGAGCAATATGACGCGAGCTACGGCGGCGAGGCCGTGGGACGGCTCGCCATCATGGGCGCGCTGATGCTCTACCTCGATTTCATCAACCTCTTCCTGATGCTGCTGCAACTCTTCGGTGATCGCCGGAATTGAGCCCGGCCAGCATCGTCCGCAACCTGTGAGGCCGCCGCCATGCTTGGCGGCGGCTTAATTGGGGCGCCTTTCTGTGGCTAAGATCAGGTTTACGTGATCTTATGATGCCTCTGGTGGACTGGTCCCCGCCGCGACGAATCCCCGCGGCAGCGGACCGGTAGACGGTCGGCGCGGGCGGCGCGTCGGAGCCCAGGCATAGTCGAGCAGAGGGGCGACCGGAGGGGGCGGATGAAGGAAAGCTTCGTACAGGAGTTTCTGGAGTTCTTCGAGTGGGCGCCGTCGGGAACGATCAAGGCGCTGACCGCGAAGGTGCTCGAGAAATGCCGCAGCCTGACCTCGGCCGAGGCGGGCACGATCTTCATCGTACGCGGCAAGGGCAAGGGACGCCGGCTCGAGGCGGTTCACACGCAGAACGATGCGATCCGCGCCAAGAGCGCGGTCTTCGTCGTGCCGATCGACGTCGGTTCGATCTCGGGCTATGCCGCCGCAAAGATCGAGACCGTCTGGGTCGACGACGTCTACAATCTGCCGCACGGCGTGCCGTACAAGTTCAACAGCAGCTACGACCAGCGGACCGGCTACCGCACGCGGTCGATCCTCGCCTTCCCGCTGACGACGCCCGAAGGGCGGATCACCGGCGTGGTGCAGCTGATCAACGCGCTGAAGGATGGCAAGGCGGTGCCGTTCGACCGGCGGTTCGAGAAGATGGTGGCGCCGGTCAGCAATATCGTCGGGCGGATCATCGAGCGGATGGTCGCCAACGAGGAGCTGGCGCGCCGCAATCGTGAGCTGATCAAGCGCAACACCGAGCTCCGCGTCGAGCGCGCCCTCGTCCTCAGCCTGCAGGCCGAGACGGAGCGCACCTTCCAGATGACGCTCCAAGCGCTCGCCAAGGCGGCCGAGCTCAACGACGAGGACACCAGCGCCCACGTCAAGCGGGTCAGCGAATACTGTCACGTGCTGGCGAAGGTGGCCGGCAAGGACAAGGGATTCTGCGACGAGATCCGCTGGGCCTCGGCGCTGCACGACGTCGGCAAGATGAGCATCGACCACGGCGTGCTGAACAAGCGTGGCCGGCTCGACGAGCGCGAGTTCGCCGAGATGCAGCGCCACACGACGGCGGGCTACGAGATCCTCGCCGGTTATCCGAGGCTCGCCATGGCCTCGGACATCGCCTACGCCCATCACGAGATGTGGGAAGGCGGCGGCTATCCGCGGCGTCTCCGCGGCGAGGAAATTCCGCTGGCGGCGCGCTTCGTCACGATCGCCGACGTCTACGACGCGCTCCGCAGCACGCGGTCCTACAAGCCGTCCTTCAGCCACGAGCGCACGGTCGACATCATCCTCCGCGGCGACGACCGGCTGCATCCGGAAAGCCATTTCGATCCGAAGCTGTTGGCGGTCTTCGGCCGGCACCACGACAAATTCGCCCGCATCTGGGAGAACGTGACAGACGTGCCGAAGGAGCCTGCGCTCGCTGCCGTGGGGGCGTGAGCGGTCCCGCGGGCTTGTCGCGCGGCCTCGTCAGCCCCATGTCTTGGGTCCGCGAGCCGGAAAGCGAGCCGGATGTGGATGACATCGGGCCGCCGGCTTGATAGAGTTCTGCTAGTCACGTTGAGGAGTGGGTGCCATGAAGCTTTGGAAAAAGGGGATGTCCCCGTCGGTGCGGTGAGGCGGCGTGAACTGGGGAGTTCAGTGGTCCGGCGTCGGCTGGACGGCAGGCTCCGCAACAACGCGCTTGAAATCCGGATCGTCATAGAGGCAGCTGAAGTCGGGATCTTCAGTTGCCTCTTTCGCGTTGGTGGGCGAGAGGCGAACTGAATCCCGCAGATCGCGCATCGCCTGCTTCTTCAGCCGCAATGTTTCCGGGTCGCCAGCCGGCGTGGTTCCTCTCGATTGAACAATACCCACGGTGTGGCACGCACGGTTATACAGTACATCGGCGTAATCCTTGTCAAGCTCGCCAGCTTTCCTCTTGGCATCCAGAAATATATCCAGGTGACGAATCGCTTGTTCATTGCCCAATGGTGCAAGGGGATTATTCTCGATATCGCTCATAAATCGTGCCGTCAATATTGACGCTTTTCGATTCAGGGGGTTTTCTCTTAATATTTCAAGTGCTTGTCTATTCAAATCCTTCAATACTCCCCAATCTCGCTTCTCCGGTGGTATCCGCTTTGCGACATCGATGGCCGCATAGAAGTCATTCAGGATTCGATTGGTCTGGAATTCGCGATCCAACTTCTCCACATTTATCTCGACCTTCTGGACGGCTTTTGCGAGTTCTCGATCAACATTCTCCACCTTATTTTCTACCTCCTTAAGAGCGTCAGCGAGATCGCGATCACGATCCGTCAGCCACTCGTAAAAATCTATCCTTGTCCACAAATAGCATAACAAAAATCCCAGAATAAAAAAATACACCATTGCCGATTGTGCGATGATGTTTCCATCTTCTCCTAAAACTGGAGTAACGATCTCGGAGAGATATTTGCAAAACTGAGGGATATTACCGAACTCGGCAAGGCCGAGGCCAACGATAATCTTGGTTAGCCAGTCCGAAACCTCTTCGAGATTGGCATTGTCGGAGACGCCGCGCTTTCGACCGCCGTCACCGGCGGCTGCCGTGCCATCCGTCCGGCTCTTGGGAATCCCGAAGAGGAAGCCGACGAACGCACCGACCAGGAGCGCGCCGCCGCCAATGATGAGCGTGATCGAAAACGCCTTCAACGGCGAGTCGGAGGTGCGCGCATAAAGGCCTAGGACCGCAAGCCCGAATAGCAGTCCGCAAACCAGCAGGACCGGAACGATCTTCCGTCTGGGCTGCATCAGCTCGTCCCTTTCCCGAAGCCGTAGGGCTGCGAAGCCTCCGATGTGTCTCTTCAGGAGGTCTACATAGGTGATGGCCATAGACACCAGCAAGAATCGGCGGAACGCGGCGGGCAGAACCCGAATTGACTTCGCCGGTTGCGCGGCCGAACATGGCCCGGCTGCCACCGCTCGATCGCGTGGCAAAGGCGGCGATGACCCAGAACCATGCCACCGGTACGCCGGCGATTGCCTTGGAGAACGCGTCCCGGCTCCTGAACGCCAAGCCGTCGCTGGCGGCCGAGCAGGCGGAGGAAATCCTCAAAGCCGTTCCCGATCAGCCCGGCGCGCTGCTGATCCTCGGCGCCGCCAAGCGGCGGCTGGGCGAGCTGGATGCCTCCCGTTCGGCGCTGGAGAAGCTGGTGCGGCGGCAGCCGGCCTGGGCCGATGCGCAATACGAGTACGGGCTGACGCTAGCGGCTCTCGGCCGGCCGAAGCCCGCGCAGGCGGCGCTCAAGCGCGCGACCGAGCTCAAACCGCAGCTGACCGACGCTTGGCGGGCGCTCGGCGACCAGTTCACGCTCGCCGGCAACCCCCAGGCAGCCGACGCCGCCTATGCGCAGCATATCCGCTCCTCCACGCGCAATCCGGCGCTGATGGAGGCGGCTTCCGCCCTCTGCGAGAATCGCCTGGCGGTCGCCGAGCGGCTGCTCAAGGCCTATCTCAAGCGCTTCCCGACCGATGTGGCGGCCATCCGGATGCTGGCGGAGCTCGCCTCGCGGCTCGGCCGCTACGAGGATGCGGAGGCCCTGCTCGCGCGCTGCCTGGAACTGGCGCCCGGTTTCGCGGCGGCGCGCCACAACTACGCCTTCGTGCTGCACCGGCGGAACAAGCCGGTCGAGGCGATCGCCGAGCTGGACCGGCTGCTGGCCGAGGAGCCCGGGGATCCCAACCATCGCGGCCTCAAGGCCGCCGCCTCGGTCCAGATCGGCAATTACGGCGAGGCGATCCGCATCTACGAGGATCTGCTGCGCGATTATCCGGCCCAGTCTAAGGGCTGGATGAGTTACGGCCATGCGCTCAAGACCGAAGGCCGGACCCAGGAGGGCATCGCCGCCTACCGCCGCAGCATCGCCGAGGAGCCGAATCTCGGCGAGGCCTATTGGAGCCTCGCCAATCTCAAGACTTTCCGCTTCGAGCCTGAGGACGTGGCGGCGATGGAGGCGCAGCTCGCCCGGGCGGAGCTCGGCGACGACGACCGGCTGCACCTGCATTTCGCGCTCGGCAAGGCGCTGGAGGATGTGGCAGAGGACGAGGCGGCGTTCCGCCACTACGAGGAAGGCAACCGCATCCGCCGCCGTCAGCTCGAATACGATCCGGACGAGACCACGGAGCGCGTCGAGCGCGTGAAGCGCCTCTTCACCGAGTCCTTCCTGGCGGCCCGTGACGGCTGGGGATCGCCTGCACCGGATCCGGTCTTCATCGTCGGCCTGCCGCGATCGGGCTCGACGCTGATCGAGCAGATCCTGGCGAGCCATTCGGCGGTCGAAGGCACGATGGAGCTGCCCGACATGCCGGCGATCGCCAAGGAACTCGGCGGCCGCCACAAGCGCAAGGATCCGTCGCTCTACCCCGAAATCCTGGCCGACCTGCCGGCCGAGCGGCTGGCCGGGCTCGGCGAGGAGTATCTCCGGCGCACGCGGGTCCAGCGCAAGACGGGCCGGCCCCACTTCATCGACAAGCTGCCGAACAACTTCCTCCATGTCGGCATGATCCTGCTGATCCTGCCGAACGCCAGGATCATCGACGCGCGCCGCCATCCGCTGGCCACCTGCTTCTCGGGCTTCAAGCAGCATTTCGCGCGTGGCCAGGCCTTCTCCTACGGGCTCACGGATATCGGCCGCTACTACGCCGACTATGTCGAGCTGATGGCGCATTTCGACCGGGTCGCGCGCGGGCGCATCCATCGCGTGCATTACGAGTCGATGGTGGGCGACACCGAGGGCGAAATCCGCCGGCTTCTCGACTATTGCGGGCTGCCGTTCGAGGCCGGCTGCCTCAGGTTCTGGGAGAACGAGCGCTCCGTGCGGACCGCCAGCGCGGAGCAGGTGCGGCGACCGATCTTCAGCGACGGCCTCGACCAGTGGCGGCGCTTCGAGCCGTGGCTGGCACCCCTGAAGCAGGCGCTTGGCCCGATTCTTGAAGGGTACCCTGAAAGCCACTCGGCAACGCAGCCCTTGGCCGAAGGCAACATTTCTGCGACAAATGGTGTAAGCCGAATGTAACCGGCGCCGACGGCAGCCGGCAAAGAATTGGGGGTTAGAATGACGGCATCCGGGCGCGCCGCGGGAATGCGTCGCCACAGGGCATTGAGGAGTGCGCTCCTCACCTCGTCGATCCTTGCCGGCGCCCACAGCGCCTTCGCCCAGGAACAGGCCGCCGCCCCGCCGCCGCCGGCCCCCTCCAGCCAGCTGGAGGAGGTCGTGGTCACCGCCGAGAAGCGGTCCGAGAATCTGCAGAGCGTGCCGATCGCCGTCCAGGCGCTGGGCGAGACCAAGCTCGACCAGATGCAGGTGCAGGGCTTCGACGACTACGCCAAGCTCCTGCCCAGCGTCAGCTACCAGACAGTCAACCCGGGTCAGACCGAAATCTACATGCGCGGCATTTCGAGCGGCGGCGACGGCAACCATTCGGGGCCGCAGCCGACGGTCGGCGTCTATGTCGACGAAATCCCGACGACGACGATTCTCGGCCAGCTCGATTTCCACATCTACGACGTGTCGCGCATCGAGGCGCTCTCAGGGCCGCAGGGCACGCTCTACGGCGCCAGCTCCGAGGCCGGCACGCTCAAGATCGTCACCAACGAGCCCGACACGCACGCGCTCGCCTTCGGCTACAACCTCGAGATCAACGACACGCCGGTGGGCGACGTCGGCAATGTCGCCGAAGGCTTCGTCAACGTGCCGCTCAGCGACACCGCGGCCGTGCGCCTCGTGATGTACGAGGAATACGACGCCGGCTACATCAACAACGTCCACGGCACCAGGACCTCCCCCAACAGCCTGACCGAGGACAACGCCAATCTCGCCGCGAACGACTACAACGACGTCACGACCTACGGCGGCCGCTTGGCGTTGAAGATCAATCTCGACGACGACTGGACGGTCGAGCCCAAGATCATGGGCCAGGACTCGAGCATCCACGGCATCAACGCCTTCGATCCGTCGATCGGGGACCTCGATGTCCGGCACTTCTTCCCCGAGACCGACCACGACCGCTGGTACCTGCCGTCCCTCACCGTCACCGGCAAGATCGGCAACCTCGATCTGACCTACGCCGGCGGTTATCTCGTCCACGACGTCAACATGCAGCAGGACTATTCCGACTATTCGTACTTCTATGACGTGTTCTCGGGCTACGGCGCCTACGAGACCGGCCCGGGCGGCAAGAAGATCGACATTGGCCAGTACATCGTCGGCGTCGATCACTTCGAGAAGATCAGCCAGGAACTGCGCATCGCGTCGCCGAAGGAAGACCGGTTCCGCTTCCTCGCCGGCATCTTCTACGAGCACCAGCTGCACGACATCCAGCAGGAATACAAGATCACGGGGCTCGATCCGGCGATCTCGGTCACGGGCTGGCCCGAGGCTTGGTGGCTGACCAAGCAGGAGCGCGTCGACCGCGACTACGCGATCTTCGGCAACAGCGCCTACGACATCGATTCCAACTGGACGATCGAGGCCGGCCTGCGCGTCTACCGCTACGACAACACGCTCGAAGGGTTCTACGGCTTCGGGCCGAGCGGGACGTTCTCGTCGACCGGCCAGCTGCAATGCTTCAGCCAGAACCACTTCCTGGGCGCGCCCTGCATGGATCTGGCGAAGAGTGCGGACGAGGACAACGTGATCTACAAGGTCACGCTGACCTGGAAGATCGATCCCACGAAGCTGCTCTACCTGACGGCCTCCGACGGATATCGGCCGGGCGGCGCCAACCGCAACGGCGCGTTGCCGGCCTACCAGTCGGATACGCTCCAGAACTATGAGCTCGGCTGGAAGACCAGCTGGATGGACAACACGCTCCGCTGGAACGGCGACCTCTTCTACGACCCGTGGGACGACTTCCAGTTCACCTTCCTCGGCGAATTCGGCCTGCCCGACATCGTCAACGCCGGACAGGCTGTCAGCCAGGGCATCGAGACCGATCTGAGCTGGAAGGTCACGCCCAACTTCACGATACAGGGCGCCGCCAGCCTGATCGATGCTCACCTGACCTCGCCGTTCTGCAGTGTCGTCGGGGTCACGAGCTGCGCGCCGCTGCAATATTGGACGCCGAACTCGTCCAGCGTGCCCTACATGGAAGCGGCGAGCGGCACCCAGCTGCCGGTCACGCCGTATTTCAAGGCGAACGCGACCGGGCGGTACGACTGGGAGATCACCGACGATTCCGACGCGTTCTTCCAGGTCGCCGTGCTTTACACCGGCGGCAGCTGGTCGGACATTCGCCAGACCCTGGTCAGCGACCAGACCCAGAGCGTCGTCGATCCGCGGCAGCTGGTCGGGCGGCTGCCGAGCTACTTCGAGGTCGATTTCTCGGGCGGCTACAGCTGGGGGAACTCGAACCTGGAACTCTACATCAAGAACGCCTTCGACAGCCGCGGCGAGGTCAGCCGCTACGCCGAATGCGCGGCCAATATCTGCGGCTACGAGCCCTACGCCGTGCCGATCCACCCGCTGATGATCGGATTGAAATTCGGCCAGAAGTTCTAACGCCAGAAGCTCTAACGCGGGGACACAATACCTATTTCGGCCGCTGCGCCGGCGTTACTTCCTGTTGAAGACGTCGGCGCCGAAGGCGTGAGCCGGCCCGGCATAGCCGAGCGGCGCCAGGCCGAAGATGTCCTCGATCGTCCTCAGCAGGCTGTAATGGTTGTAGGGCTGCTCGGAGACCGTGCCGGGCAGGATGAAGGGCGACAGCAGCACGGCTCCGATCCGTCCGCCGCCGGGGCCGTTCACACCCGGGCCGGTATCCGGCACGCCGAAGACCGCGTCGCCGGGATGGATGTTGAGATCGGCGGCCTCGCCGCAGCAGCTCGTCGAATCGCTGTCGGCGCTGTCCTCCACGGGCGTCTCGGCCTCGTCGAAGGTGACGACGAGCAATCCGTCCGCCTTGAAGGCCGGCGACCCCATGATCGCCGGCACCCATCGCTTCAGGAATCCGTCGATGGCAACGAGCCCGCCCGGGCTGTTCTCGCCGACGCAGAGCTGCTGCGGCCCTTTGTGGTCGTGCCCGTCATGGCAAAGGTTGGGCGTGATGAACGAGAAGGACGGCGTGCGCGCGGCGTCCGCGAGATCGGCCTCGAGCGCGGTCAGCGGCACGATGTGGGCGGTGCAGTCGGGCGTGTCGAGGACCGAATGGAAATAGGCGAAGGGGTCGTGCCGCATCGCGTACTGGTCGCCGGTGGCGGCGTGCTGTGTCGTGTCCTGGGCCCCGATCGCGGGATGTCCGCCGCATGCAGCCGTCTGGCGTCCTGACTTGGCCCCGAGATCCTCCATGTAGCCCTTCCAGCTCAGGCCGCTGGCGGCCAGCTGGTCGGCCAACGTCTTGATCGATGCCGGGTAGACGCAACCCCTGCCGAGCGCCTGCCCGTCCGCCCCGAGGCCCCCGTAGGCGAACTCGGTGTAGTTCTGGCAATCCTCCTGGGTTGCCGGGTTCGGCGCCTGCCCGCTGATCATCGCGATGTAGTTGTCGAGGCTGTTGTGCCCGATGCCGTAATACTGGTCCAGCCGGGCTCCCTGGCCGACCAGCGTCTTGGCCAGATAGGGGGCCGGCGAGCCGTCGCCGAAGGTCTTGGCGTAGCTCTCGTTCTCCAGCACGATGAGGAACACGTGGCCGATCTTCGGCAGCGGATCCGCCTGCGCCGCGACGGACAGCAGCGCCGCGGCGCACAAGACGATCGAACGGCCCCAGGAAGAAGCGCGCATGTTAAAGCACTCACTGCCGGCAATGCTGCTCCTTCTATCACCGCCGCTGGCGCCGGTCACCGCCGGTGCCGGGAACCTCATCCCGGACGGCGACGGCGCTGCCGGCCTGTGCACGGACGACCCCGGCGCCGCGACGACGATTCCCGGCTGGACCGTCGTCGAAGGCTCGCCGGCCGTGCGCTGCCGGGTCGCGGGCCATGCCGGCCCGGTCATCGCCAGGGGCCCCTGGGGAGCGGCTGTGCTGGAGCAGCGGGTCGACGTCTCAGCGGCCGGCGCCGCTATCGATGCGGGATCGAGCGTGGCCACGCTCTCGGGCTCACGCGGCGGCCACGGCAAGGCCGAGGTCGAAGCGCACTTCCTCGCCGCTTCGGGAAATGAGATCGGCCCGACGCTGACGCTCGCAGGCCCGGCCGCGGCGACGGTGCCGCCGGGCACGCGGAGTGTTTCGGTCAGGATCCGCCTGTCCGGGGCGGGCGCCGACGCCGCCTGGGTCACCGGTCTCGGCCTTGGCCTCTCGGTCGAGCTCCCGCCGCCCGTGCTGGCGCCGCCGCCCAGTGCCGTGCCGCCATTCGATCACGTCTTCCTGATCGTCATGGAAAACACGGATTACCGGCAGGTGATCGGCGACACGGCCAATGCCCCCTACATCAACGGGCTGGCTGCGCGGGGCACGCTCTTCGCGAACTACGACGCGGTCTACCATCCGAGCGACGAGAACTATCTGGCGATCGCTGCCGGCGACACCTTCGTCCGCGGCGGGCTCTATTTCCCCAAGCTGCGCCTGGCGCAGCGCCACATCGGCGACGCCGTCGAGGCGGCCGGCAAAAGCTGGAAGGCCTACGAGCAGGGCATGGGGCCGCCCTGCAACACGACCACCCGCTACGATCGGGACTTCGAGCCCGACGATGCCCCCTTCGTGCTGTTCGCCGACATCATCGGGGACCTGCCGCGCTGCCGCGCCCATCTCGTCGACACCGACCAGTTGCCCGTGGATCTGCGCTCAGCGGCGACGACTCCGAACTTCGCCTGGATTGCCGCCGACGATTATTACGACGGCGAGGCCTCCGGCAACGGCTCGCCGCAGAGCCTCCGCGTGCAGGATGCCTGGCTGCGGACCACCCTGGCGCCGCTCTTCGCCTCGCCCGCCTGGACCGGCGAGCGTTCGCTGCTGCTCCTGACCTGGGACGAATCGGCGACCGAGACCGACAACCACATCGCGACGATCCTGGTGGCGTCGCAGGGCCTCGTCCGCCCCGGCGCCGTCGCACGCCGCCATGCCGATCATTACGCGCTGGCGCGCACGATCGAGGCGGCGCTCGGCCTCCAGCCGCTGACCGCCAACGACCGCTACGCCGAGCCGCTGAACGAAGCTTTCGTCTCGCCGGGTGCCGGCACCGACCCTAAACGGTAAGAAAGTTCAGGCATTCTTACCGGTTGTGCCCCTAAACAGGCACTACCCGGCAGGGTTCGCGGCTTCCGGGCGCCGCGCGTTGCCGCCGGAATCTGCGGGGGGTGTGTGGACGGGTCGTCGATGCACGTACTTTCTGCGTCCGAGGGGGCCGACGAAGCTGTCACTGCCGGCCAGCTGTCCATTCCGGCGGCGGCGCTCGTCGTCTCGTCGAGCTGCGATGCGGCGCTGGCGTGGCTCGCCTCCAATGCCCACTGTCCGGGTCTCGCGATCGTCGCCGGCGATGCCGTCGTCGGCTATATCGATCGCCTGTCGCTGCTGACCAAGCTGGCCGATCCGCTGCGCCACGCGCTCTATGAGAAGCGTTCGATCGCGCTGCTGATGGATCGCGCGCCGCTGGTGGTCGATGCCGCCACCGAGATCGACGAGCTGGCCGAGCGGCTGGTGCTGCAGAAGCCGGATGCGCTCACCGCCGGCTTCGTCGTGGTGCGCAACGGCGCCTATCACGGCGTCGCCAGCGGTCTCGACCTGATGCGGGCCTCCGTGCGGCTGGCCAAGGCGCGCGCCGTCGAGCTCGACCGCGCGCGCGCCGCGGCCGACGCGGCCAACCAGGCGAAATCCGAATTCGTCGCCAATATGAGCCACGAGATCCGGACGCCGATGAACGGAATCATCGGCATGAACTCGCTGCTGCTGGACACCGAGCTCGGCTCCGACCAGCGCGAATACGCGGAGGCGGTCGCCGAATCGGCCGAGTCGCTGCTGGCGATCCTCAACGACGTGCTCGACATCTCGAAGCTCGAATCGGGCCGCGTCGAGCTCGAGATCGTCGAGTTCGACCTGGCCGAGCTGATCGACCGGACGATCGAGATCGTCGGCCCGCGCGCCGCCGAGCGGACTCTCGAGCTGAACGCCTCGGTCGATCCTGCGGTCGACATGCGGTTCGCCGGCGACCCGACGCGGCTGCGGCAGGTGCTGATGAACCTCGTCGGCAATGCCGTGAAGTTCACCGCCGCCGGATCGGTCTCGGTGTGCGCCGAGCCATACGCGCCCGCCGGGGAGCTGGCCGGCGTCCGGATCACCGTGACCGATACCGGGATCGGGATCGCGCCCGACGTGCTGCCGTCGCTCTTCCAGAAATTCACCCAGGCCGACACCTCGATCACGCGCCGGTTCGGCGGGACCGGGCTCGGGCTCTCGATCTCGCGCCAGCTGGTCGAGCTGATGGGCGGGGCGATCGGCGTGGAGAGCAAGCCCGGCCACGGCAGCACGTTC
>Ga0070731_10003644_pt1 | contig 13753 bp, 11 predicted proteins | sample Coa_R1_2_FD_66448 | JGI IMG/M metagenome (GOLD analysis project Ga0070731, IMG submission 66448) | Surface soil microbial communities from Centralia Pennsylvania, which are recovering from an underground coalmine fire - Coalmine... | ecosystem: Environmental > Terrestrial > Soil > Unclassified ... | reverse complement strand
AGCCCGTGCTTCGCATTGAGCTGCAGCGCATCGAGCAGGCGCAGCACCTCGTCGAAGTTGCGTCCGGCGCTCATCGGATAGACGAGAATCGCCTTGAGCTTCTTGTCGGGACCGATGATGAACACGTTGCGCACGGTCGCGTTGTCGTTCGCCGTGCGCGGGCCGCCGCCGCTCGCGTTCGGGTGGATCATGTCATACGCTTTCGCGATCTCGAGGTCGTCGCCGCCGATGATCGGATAGTTGACCGCCGTGCCCTGCGTCTCCTCGATGTCCTTCGACCAGCGCGTGTGGTCGGCCACCGGATCGACGCTGATGCCGATGATCTTCGTGTTGCGCTTGTCGAATTCGGGCTTGAGCCGCGCCATCGTGCCGAGCTCGGTCGTGCACACGGGCGTGAAATCCTTAGGATGCGAGAACAGCACCGCCCAGTGATCGCCGATCCATTCGTGGAAGCGAATCTTGCCTTGCGTCGTGTCCGCGGTGAAGTCAGGCGCCGCGTCGCCGATGCGTACCGCCATGGGGTCCTCCGTCGAGTTGGTGGGAGCCGGAATGCCCCGCGGTGCGGGACGCGCCACGTTCGCTTCCGGGCGCCCGGTGAAAACGAATGAACGTCGCAACACGATCAGTATAGCGCCACGCAGCCTGGACTGAGCATCGAAAAACGCGCGAGCCGACGCTTCAGGCGTCGCCGTTATGACGATATTCCGCCGAGCCGCGCATACTGCTCGCGCAGCTTCGCAAGCGTCGCCGTCGCGCTCGCGAGCCGGCTTCGCTCCTGCTCCACGATGGCGCCCGGCGCGCGCGCGACGAAGCCGTCGTTCGCAAGCTTCGCCTGCGATTTCGCGATCTCGCCTTCGTGTCGCGCGATGTCCTTCGCCACGCGCTCGCGCTCGGCAGTGGCGTCGACCAGAACGTCGAGCATGATGCGAAACGGCTCGACGACCTGCGCCGGCGCATTGCGCTTCGGCAACTCGGCAACGATCGAAACGTCGGAGAGACGGGCGAGCGCCTTCAGATAGTCGAGCAAGCCGTCGAGCCGCGACGCATCGCCGGCGATGAACGCCCCCACCTTCCGGCCCGGCGGCAAAGCCATCTCGCTTCGCAGCGAACGCACCGATTCTACGAGCGCCTTGAGCGTCTCGATCTGCGCCGAGGCAGCCTCGTCGTGCTTGTCAGAATCGGCCTCCGGATACGGCTGCAGCGAAATCGTCTTCCCCGCCAGTCCCGCGAGCGGCGCAACCGTGTGCCGAAGCTCCTCGGTGATGAACGGAATGAATGGGTGCGCGAGGCGGAGAACCGACTCCAGCACGCGCACCAGCGTGCGCCGCGTCGCGCGTTGCTGCGTCTCGCTGCCGCGGGCGAGATCGACCTTCCCGAGCTCGACGTACCAATCGCAGTACTCGTTCCAGACGAATTCGTAGAGCGCCTTGGCCGCGAGGTCGAAGCGATACTGATCGAGCTGGGTGCGAATCTCTTCGATCGCGTGCTGCAGCTCCGCCTCGATCCAGCGGTCGGCAATCGAAGGCTCGCGCGGCGCCGATTCGTCGAGCCCCACGTCGCTGCCGTCGACGTTCATCAGCACGAAGCGCGTCGCATTCCAGAGCTTGTTGCAGAAGTTGCGATAACCCTCGCAGCGATTGAGGTCGAAGTTGAGCGTCCGATTGAATGTCGCGAGCGACGCGAACGTGAAGCGCAGAGCATCCGCGCCGAACGCCGGAATCCCGTTCGGGTAGTGGTCGCGCGTGCGCTTTGCGACCCGTTCCGCCTGGCGCGGGTCCATCATGTTGGCGGTGCTCTTGGCGACCAGCGTGTCGGCGTCGACGCCGTCGATCAGATCGAGCGGATCGAGCACGTTGCCCTTCGACTTCGACATCTTCTGCCCTTCGGCATCGCGCACGATCGCATTGATGTAGACATCGCGAAACGGCACCTTGCCCGTGAAAAGGGTTGTCGTCATGATCATTCGCGCAACCCAGAAGAAGATGATGTCGAAGCCGGTGACGAGCACCGACGAAGGCAGGAACGTGCGCAGCTCGCGCGTGTCGGCCGGCCAGCCGAGCGTCGAGTGGCACCACAACGCAGACGAGAACCATGTGTCGAGCACGTCGTCGTCACGACGCAACAACGCCGGTGCGCGGCCGAGCTTCGCCGTCGCCTTCGCGCGCGCGTCGTCCTCGGTCATGGCGACGTAGACGTTCCCGTCCCCGTCGTACCACGCCGGAATCTGATGGCCCCACCACAGTTGGCGCGAAATGCACCAGTCCTGGATGTTGTGGATCCAGTGCAGGTACGTCGAGATCCATTCGCCCGGGACGAAGCGCACGCGGCCGCGCTCGCCGGTCTTCGGGTGCACGATGCCTTCGTCGCTCACCGCGTCGAGACACAATTGCTGGATCGTCTTGCGCGGCCATAACGGGTGCGACTCGGGTGCGGGCGTCCGCATCGCGACGTACCACTGGTCCGTCAGCATCGGCTCGACGACTTCGCCGGTGCGGCCGCAACGCGGCACGATCATCTTGTGCGGCTTCTCCGCCACGACGAGTCCGGCGGCCTGCAGGTCGGCGAGCACCGCCTTGCGTGCGACGTAGCGATCGAGACCGCGATATTTCGCAGGCGCGTTGTCGTTGACCGTCGCGTCGAGATTGAAGATCGCGAGCGCTGGCAGTCCATGCCGCTGTCCGACGGCCCAGTCGTTGAAGTCGTGGGCGGGCGTGATCTTGACGGCGCCGGTGCCGAACTGCGGATCCACCGATTCGTCGGCGACGATCGGAATGTCGCGCTCGGCGAGCGGTAATCGCACGCGCTTGCCGATGTAAGCGCGATAGCGCGCGTCGTTTGAATTGACCGCGACGGCGGTGTCGCCGAGCATCGTCTCTGGGCGCGTGGTTGCGACGACGAGCGAGCCCGAGCCGTCGGCAAGCGGATAGCGCAGTTCCCAGATCTTTCCTTGCTCTTCCTCGTTGTCGACCTCGAGATCCGACACCGCCGTCATCAACTTCGGATCCCAGTTGACGAGGCGTTTCCCTCGATAGATGAGGCCGTCGTCATGGAGGCGCACGAACGTTTCGCGCACGGCGGCGGAAAGCCCTTCGTCCATCGTGAAGCGCTCGCGCGACCAGTCGGCCGATGCGCCGAGCCGTCGCATCTGGTTCGTGATCGCGCCGCCCGATTCGCCCTTCCAGGCCCAGACGCGATCGACGAACGCTTCACGGCCAAGGTCGTGACGCGTCAGCCCGGCAGCCTTCAATTGCTGCTCGACGACGATCTGCGTCGCGATGCCGGCGTGATCGGTGCCGACCTGCCAGAGCGTGTTGAAGCCGCGCATCCGGTGATAGCGGATCAAAACATCCATCAGCGTCTGCTGGAACGCGTGCCCCATGTGCAGCGTGCCGGTGACGTTGGGGGGCGGAAGCTGGATGCAATACGGCTTGCTGCCTTGCGCGTAGCTTGGCTCGAAGTAGCCGCGCGACTCCCAGATCGGATACCACTTCGCTTCGATCGCGTGCGGCTCGAAGCTTTTGGCGAGTTCCATGGTCGGTGCCTGCCCGTCTACACCGCGGAGAATCGGGCGCATCAAGTTAGCAAAGTCTTGATTATCGGGGGGAGGCAGTCCTCGCGCTCTGCACCGATTAACCGCTACGAGACGACGGGAGCCGTCGTTGAAGAAGCATCCAGGGCCTGTCCTCCGGCAGAGCCGGGGGCTTTAGATTGTGAGCCGCTCAAAGCGGCTGAAAGGGCCGGCTACCGCGGCCCAAGACTCTTGAGCCTCTTCCATTTTCGTTGAGCCGACCCAAGAAACCCCCCTTGTAATTCCGGGAACCGCGGGTTCTGATCGCTTGAACGTTTTTTGACAAGCGCGGCAGCCCCAATGCTCGCGTTGCGACAGTAGATGATGTCGCCGCGCCGCGGGGCGCGGTGTCCGTCCACCGCCACACCCCGCATGACATGGTCTTGTGCTCCAGTTCGCGACATCGCGACGACGACGCGACAGACGTCACGCCATCGCAGTTTCCCGCGTTGCAACCTCGCACGCCGGCGCCACCCCCCGTCCGATCGCCTGCGCGATCGCGCGCAGCTTCGTCATCAACGTCACAAACTCCTCGATCGACAGCGCCTGATCGGCGTCGCACCACGCTTCAGCGGGACACGGATGAACTTCGATCAGAAGACCATCCGCGCCCGCGGCTACGGCAGCGCACGACAGCGACGGCACCATCCAGGCCTTGCCGCCTGCATGCGACGGATCGATGATCACCGGCAGGTGCGTCTCCTTCTTGAGGACCGCAACTGCAGTCACGTCGAGCACGTTGCGATAGGCGGTCTCGAACGTGCGAATGCCGCGTTCGCAGAGAATGATCCGGTGATTGCCGCCGGCGGCGATGTATTCGGCCGCCATCAGCCATTCGCTGATCGTCGCGCTCATGCCGCGCTTGAGGATGACCGGCACGTTCACCTTGCCGACTTCCTTCAGCAGATCGAAGTTCTGCATGTTGCGCGTGCCGATCTGGATCACGTCGACGGCGTGCTCGAGGAACGTGTCGAGCATTCGGATATCCATCAACTCGGTGACGATGGGCAAACCATATCGTCCCGCCGCCTCCTTGAGCATCGTCAGTCCTTCGACGCCCTTGCCCTGGAATGTGTAGGGGCTCGTCCGCGGCTTGAACGCGCCCCCGCGCATCAGCCGTGCACCCGCGGAAGCAACGCCTGCGGCCGCCGCCTGCATCTGTGGCACGGTCTCGACCGAGCAAGGACCGGCGATCATTTGCACTTCGTTGCCGCCGATCGGGACGCCGGCGACCTCGACGATCGTGCTCGCCTTGTGCCATTCGCGGGCGACGAGCTTGTACGGCTTCAGGATATGGAGCGATCGCTCGACGCCGGGCAGCGGATCGAACATCTCCGGATCGAGCTTGCGCTCGTCGCCGATCGCACCGATCAACGTTCGCTCGGTGCCGCGCGAGATGTGCACGTCGAGTCCGTGCGCGCGGATCTTCGCTTCGACGGCGGCAATCTCGTGCTCGCCGGCATCGGGTTGCATGACGATGATCATCTTTCTCTCCATTCGCGTGACGTCGAAAACGAATCGGGCGGCCCTTTTGGAGCCGCCCGATCGATGTTGTGTACGTTTTGCTTTGCTGTTACGGTCGCGTGCGGCCCTTCGGTTGCGCCGAATAAAAGAACGCGAACGCCCACCACGCCGCAACGGGCGTGGAGACGGGCCGAAGGTTCGCCGTTTTCATAGCAGCCAGTCTAGCACGCGGTTCGGCCCGCTTTGCAAGCGCTTTTCGATCAGCGGGACGGCCGCAATCGCACGATGGGACCAAAGTGGTCCCCTTTGGTGCCCAGGAGAACGCGATGTCCGCACTCGTATTTCATATGATCGACGGCGCGCCGGAACCCGTCGCGCCGTTCAGCCATGCCGTCGAGGCCGATGGCTGGGTATTTCTCACCGGCCAGATGCCGTTCACCGGTACGTCGAAGACTTCCGTCTATCCTGACACGATCGAGGCGCAGACGCATGCGGTGATGAAGAACCTCGAGACCGTCCTTCACGGATGCGGCCTCGGCTTCGAGCATGTCGCGGCCGCGCGAATCTTCCTGCGCCATTTCGACGATCACTACGCGCGGATGAATGCCGTGTACGCGACATACTTTCCCGCCGATCGGCGGCCCGCGCGGACGTGCATCGGCGTCAACGGACTTGCGCGCGGCGCGCTCGTCGAGATCGATATGATCGCGAAGCGATGACAGACCAGTGCAGGGTCGCAGACGAACCGGCACGAGCTTGCGAACCGACATGGCAATCGCGGCTGCCGCCACCGCGAGTGTCGCCAACTCTTGCCACATGACGAAATTCGATCGGGAGCGAGGGAAAGACGTGCTGCGAGCTGCTCGGGGATAAAGCGCTCGAGTGTGCCTGGCAGACGCAGCTTCCCCAGGCCGATCTTGATCGCCATTTCCCAGCAGCACGCGAGGCTCAGCAGGCACTCGTTGGCGGGATTCGCGATCGCCGCTCGTGCCTTGGGTGACAGCGCCGGCGCATCGTCGATCCAGCACAGGAACACGTGCGTGTCGAGCAGCAAACGCATCAGCAATCCCTGGCACGACTCATTCGGCTGCCCTGCCGACTACGCGCGTCGACTTCGACTCACCTCCCGAGCCGTCGTCGGGCGACCGTGACCTCCATCGCGCGGGGAGACGTAGTCGCTGAAGTCTTCGGGCGTGCTATCGAGATCCGGCGCCATTTCGATCCGTCCCTTGGCGGACCCTGGCCTGCGGGGCGTGCCATCCGCGGCTAGCCGAACGAGCCCGACGAGCGGCTGGTTGTCCCTTGCGACGATCACCTCCTCGCCTGCCCGGCTTTCCGGAGCAGCCCCGAAAAGCGTCCTTTCGCGTCGGCGACGTCGAACGTTGCATGACTCGAATCTCCATTACATATGGTCATTTAGATGACCATCGATCACTCGTCAACGCCGGGCGGTGAACAACTGACGCGGCATTTCACGAACGAATGCTCAGCGATTCTGCCTTCGCCAGCTTTCGATCTCGCGCTCGATCGCCTCGGCAACATAACCGCGCACGAGCTCGCCCAACTCGCGGTTGATCGTCTCGATCAACTGCGCGCTCGCACGCTCGACGATCGGCGCGAGCCGTGCGCCGAGTTGCTCGCGCAGGCCGGTATCGGTGAAAAGATCGAGCCGTTGCAGAACCTGCATCCGGATTTCCTCGATCACGCCCTCCCATTCGCGACCGCGCGAAGGGACAGGTTCATCAGCAACAACGGGCGCCGGTTGCACTGACTGCGCAGGCGGCGGAGCCTTCTCTTCCGCAGGCGGGACTTCGAGAATGAAATCGTCGTCTAGAAACGGCACGCGAGGCGTCGACGAAGACGTTGGCGCGCCATCGTGCGGCGCAGGCGCTTCGTCATGCAGAGCCACCTCGCCAGAATCACCGGCGGCGCTCGCCGTGCCCGCATCCTCTTCGCGCTCCAGCACCTCGGGTGCCGAGTGCTCGGCGGCAACGGCGAGCGCCTCTTCCGCCGATCGGGGAAACGCATCGGGCGATTGCGCCGCGGGCGCTTCAACGATTTCCGAAAATGACTCCGAAGACGGAAATTGTGGCGGCCAATCGAGCACGACGTCGGTCAGCACCGGCACGTCGCCGAGCGAATCGAGCGACATTGGTTCCTCGGTGGTCGGCGAAGGCGCTGGAGGCTCATCGCGTTGAATCGGAGCATCGAGCGCGATTGGATCGGCCGCTGGCGCGGCGTCCGGCAGAATTACTGTAGGCGCGAGCACGTCACGTCCCGTATCGATCGCAGCCGCGAGCGTCGGCACGTCGCCGCTCGTACCGCGTCCCCGTTTGCGATTTCGGCGCATCAGCGCGTCGGCCTGCTCGAGAAGTTCGCGGGCCGTCGGCATTCGTCCTCAGTCACGCCCCGACCAGTCGTGCTGGCGCAGCTCGTAGCCGCGCTCGCGATAGAAGCGATATCGTGTGCGACCGGCGAGCAATTGCGCCTCGTCGGCGCCAACGACTTCCGCGAGCCGCTCGAAGCGACTGAAAAACGGCGGCGGCTCGGGATGCAGGTTGACGAGCACTGTCGCCGGCCCTGCATGCTCGAGCGCCTCGTCGATCCAGATCGGCGTCTCGTTCGCGATCGGGCTTTGCATGCGGCAATGCGGAAGAAACGCGAACGGCGGATCGAGCCACAACAGCCGGTCGAGCGTCGCGGTCGCGCTCGCGTCGGGTGTCAACACGCGCACCGTCATGTGCATTCGATACGCCTTCGCGACGAGCTTCGCGGCCAGCTTGAGCGGCTCGGCCGCATTCGTATAGAAATCGATCGTCGTCACGCGCGCCGTTCGCGAATACGCCCACCAGGCAGACACGAAGCAGCGCCATTCATGCCAGCGCCTCCTGCGATAGAAGCCATGTCGCGAGCATCGGCACGGGCCGCCCCGTAGCGCCCTTTTCCTTGCCTTCCTTCCACGCGACGCCGGCAATGTCCAGGTGCGCCCAGTCGTACTTGCGCGCGAATCGCGACAGAAAGCAGGCGGCGGTGATGCCGCCGCCCGCGCGAATGCCGACATTGGCAAAATCGGCGAAATTGCTCGCAAGCGCCTCCTGGTAATCGTCCCAAAGCGGCATCTGCCAGCCGCGATCGTACGCGTCATCGCCCGCCGCTATCAGCGCGCGCGCGAGCGAGTCGCTGTTGCTGAAGACGCCGCATGCGACGTGACCGAGCGCGACCACCATCGCGCCGGTGAGGGTGGCGATGTCGACGACCGCATGCGGCTCGTAGCGCTCGGCGTAGGTGAGCGCGTCGGCGAGGATCAGTCGTCCTTCGGCATCGGTGTTGAGCACTTCGACGGTTTGTCCGGACATCGATTTCACGATGTCGCCGGGCTTCGTCGCCCTGCCCGACAGCATGTTTTCGCACGCGGGGATGAGGCCGACGAGGTTGAGCTTCGCCTTGAGCTCGGCGATCGCGCGAAAGGTGCCGAGCACCGACGCGGCGCCGCACATGTCGAACTTCATCTGGTCGAGATCGGTTGCGGGCTTGATCGAGATGCCACCGGTGTCGAATGTAATGCCCTTGCCGACGAGCACGAACGGCTTTTGCTTGCGAAGCGCTTGCTCGTACTCGAGCACGATGAAGCGCGGCGGCTCGTCGCTGGCATTGGTGACCGACAGGAACGAGCCCATGCCGAGCGCCTCGATCTGTGGGCGCTCCATCACGGTGACCTTGATGTCGGGAAACTCGCGGCCGAGCTCCTGCGCGCGCTCCGCGAGATAGCGCGGCGTGCAGACGTTGGCCGGAAGATTGCCGAGGTCCCGGGTGAGATCCATGCCGTGCGCGATTGCAAGGCCGCGCGCGGCCGCTGCTTCGCCGGCGCCGAGGTCCGAACGCTGCGGCACCGACAGTGTCAGCTTGCGAAGCGGCCGGCGCACCTCGGTGGGCTCGCTCTTCATCTGCTCGAAGCGGTAGACGGCGTCCATCGCGACGATCACCGCGTGCTCGACGCGCCATGCAACTTCGCGCCGCTTGACCTTTTCCTCGGTCAGGTACAGGACCGCCTCGTAGGAGCCCGTTTCGTTCAGCAGCTTGACGGCGCTGCGGATCCCCTGGCGAAACTCCTTGTCGCGAAAGTCGCGCTCCTTGCCGAGGCCGATCAGGAGAACGCGATCGGCCAGCGTGCCGCGAACGTTGTGCAGCAGAAGGGTCGCGCCAAGCTTCCCTTCCATGTCGCCGCGGCGGATGATTTCGCTGATGTAGCCGTTCGAGGCGCGATCGATCAGTTCCGCCGACAGCGAAAGCTTGCGATTGTCGAAGACCCCGACGACGACGCACGCGCTGCGCTGTTTCTCGGGGCTTCCGCTTTTTATGGTAAATTCCATCCGATCCCTCAGGGTCCTTCCCTTCGCGTTTTTGTCCGACAGAGCGGTTACTCACGCATTATCGGCAAAACGCGCCAAAAAAGTCAAAATTTTCCCGCCGTCATGATTTTCCGGCGTAGCCTGGTCCGCGAGCTGACGGCGACCGCGGTAGGCCTGTTCCTCGTCCTGCTGGCGATTCTCTTTACCAACTTGGTGTTGCGGCTGCTGGCGCGGGCGGCCGGCGGATCGATCGCGCCGGACGGTATCCTGGCGCTGCTCGGGTTCAACGCGCTCTTTTATCTCAACATCCTGCTGTCGGTCGCGCTGTTCCTGACCGTCCTGTTGACCCTTTCGCGCTGGTATCGGGACAGCGAGATGATTGTCTGGTTCACGTCCGGACAGTCACTCATGGCGTGCCTGAAGCCGATTCTGTGGTTCGCGGCCCCGTTTCTCGTCGGAATCGTCGTGCTGTCGCTTTATCTTTCGCCGTGGGCGGAGCAGCGCAAGAACGAGTTCGAGCGCCAACTCGAGGCGCGCGACGATCTGTCGGTCGTCACACCCGGCTTGTTTCGGGAGTTTTCCCGCGCGAACCTCGTCGTGTTCGTCGAGAGCATCAATCCGTTCGACAATACGGTGCGTAACGTCTTCCTGCATTCGATCGAGAACGGCCAGGAAGCGGTGACCGTCGCCTCGCGCGGCAGGCTCGAGGACGAGCAGAACGGGGACCGCTTCATCGTGCTCGAGCACGGTCGGCGCTACCAGGGCACGCCGGGGACCGCCGACTATCGCGTGGTCGAGTTCGAAAAGCTCGGGCGGCGCATCGAGCCATCGGAAGTTCGCACGCTGCCGACCTCGACCAAGGCGATTCCGACCCCGGCGCTCATTGCATCGAATGGACGCGTCGAGCGCGCCGAGCTGTTCTGGCGCATCTCGGTGCCGATCGAGGCGGTGATACTGACGCTGCTGGCCGTGCCGCTGTCGTACGTGAATCCGCGCATGGGGCGCTCGTTCAATCTGGTAGCGGCAGCGTTCCTGTACATGCTCTACAGCAACTGCCTCAACATCGTGCAGAGCATGATCGCGCAGGGGCGCATCGACTTGTGGGCAGGACTCGCGCTGCCGCACGTGGTCGCGCTGCTCGTCGTCGTCGTGCTCTTCCGCCACCAGCTTTCGGTGAGCGGATTGTTCGCGCGCGCACCGCAAACGCCCGAACCTGTGCCGACATGAAGACGCTCTCCCGTTACATCGGCCGCGATGTGTTGCTCGCGACGCTCCTGATCTTTGGCGCGCTGCTCGGGCTGTTTGCGTTCTTCGACCTCATTCACGAGCTCGGCGACGTCGGCCGCGGCGATTACACGATCAGCCGCGCACTGCTTTTCGTAACGCTCAACCTGCCGTCGCGGCTTTACGAGCTGTTTCCTGTCGCGGCGCTGATCGGGACGCTGTTCGCGATCGCACAGCTCGTTGCCAACTCCGAATACACAGTGATGCGCGCGTCGGGCATGTCGCTCGGACAACTCGCGTGGTCGGTGCTGCGTGTCGGCATTCCGCTCGCCGCCGCGACGTTTCTCGCCGGCGAATACGTCGCGCCGCCCGCCGAGCGGATCGCGCAGACGGTGCGCGCGTCGGACAACGAGTCGCGCGTGGTCGCGCAGCAATTCGAGTCGGGCTTCTGGTTCAAGCAGGATCTGACGTTCGTCAACATCCGCACGGTGCTCGCCGACATGTCGCTGATCGGCGTCCGCATCTACGAATTCGGCAAGGATCTGCGCCTCAAAAGCGTGCGCGTCGCGCAGTCGGGGACGTTCGTCGGCAACGGACAATGGAAGCTCACGAACGTGCGATCGACCGAGATCGACGCTGATCAGACGCACGTGTCGACACAGCCGGTGTACATCTGGACGACGGTACTGCGCCCGTCGATCCTGAACGTCTACCAGGTCGCGCCGGAGCGGCTCGAGCTCGGCGCGCTCTACGACAACATTCGCGTGCTGGGGCGCAACTCGCAGAAAACGTCGCGTTTCGAGATCGCGTTCTGGAACAAGATTTTCTACCCGGCGGCGGTGCTCGTGATGATGGTGCTCGCGCTGCCCTTCGCGCATTTCCAGCGACGACAGGGCGGGCTCGGCTTCCGCATCTTCGCCGGCACGATGATCGGGCTATCGTTCTTTCTGCTCGGGCGGCTCTTCTCGAACCTGGGCGTGCTGAACGATTGGCCGCCACTCTTCTCGGCCGTGTTCCCGCTTGCCCTATTTACGGCGATCGCGCTCGGGATGCTGCATTTCATCGAGCGACGGTAGGACCGAAATCGGTGCCAGAGATGTATTTCCCGGCGCTACAGCCGCGAGTCGTGGCGGCTGTTCGGGAAATACATCTCTGGCACCGATTTCCCGGCGCCGATTCTGGCTACTGCTCCACCGCCTCGACGTTCGCGTACTTGTGCTGGCGCTCGCCGCGCACGCCGAAGCTCACCTTGCCGTCGACGAGCGCGAACAGCGTGTGGTCCTTGCCCAAGCCGACGTTACGGCCCGGATGAATGCGCGTGCCGCGCTGGCGCACGATGATGCCGCCGGCGCGGATCGCTTCTCCCGCGTAGATCTTGACGCCGAGCCGCTTCGATTCCGAATCGCGGCCGTTGCGCGAACTGCCGCCTGCTTTTTTGTGTGCCATCGTAATTCCCCGTCAGCCGACGATCGCTTCGATGCGAAGCTCGGTGTAGCCCTGCCGGTGCCCCTGATGCTTCTGATAGTGCTTGCGCCGGCGCATCTTGAAAATGCGAATCTTCTCGCCGCGCCCGTGCGCAAGCACGGTCGCTTTCACGCTCGTACCCGTCAACAGCGGCTGGCCGAGGCGAGCACTTTCGCCTTCGCCCACCATCAGCACGTGATCGAGGGTCACTTCGCTGCCGACGTCCGCCGCCAGCGATTCGACCTTGAGCTTTTCCCCGGGGGCTACCTTGTATTGCTTGCCGCCGGTTTTGATGACCGCGTACATCAGTGCACTCCCGAATGGGTGGTGGAAGCCGACGCTCCGCCGCGATGTTTGCCCTGCATCGGCCGTCGTTCGCGGTGCCGTTGCATGCAAGCCCGGCATCGCGATTCCCCGAAACGGGCGTACCCGCCCGCAAAGGAAAGCCTTGGATTATAGCGTTTTCGAACCAGATGCACCAATTCGGCCGTTACACCGCGGTCGCTCTCCGTTGACACCGCAAGGCGTGCAGCGAACTCCGGTAGAATTGCGCTCCCGCCGGACGGGGCTCGACATCTCCTTGCCGAGTCCCGCAATTGCAGACGCCAGCCGCGTCGCTCGCCCGTGACCCTCGAATTCCTGAACCCCGTGATCGGCGACGACATGGCCGCCGTCGACGGCGTGCTGCGGGAGAGCCTGCGCTCGAACGTCGTGCTGATTCGCGAGGTCGCGAGCTACATCATCGCCGGGGGTGGCAAGCGCCTGCGCCCGGCGCTGCTGCTCCTCGCCGCGCGCGGTTGCGGCTATGCGGGGCGCGATCATCACGTGCTGGCCGCCGCGATCGAGATGATCCACACCGCAACGCTCCTGCACGACGACGTCGTCGACGAATCGCAGTTGCGCCGCGGCCATGCCACGGCCAACGCGCAGTTCGGCAATCCCGCGTCGGTGCTGGTCGGCGACTTCCTGTATTCGCGCACGTTCCAGTTGATGGTGGGCGTGAATCACATGCGCGTGCTGTCGATCATTGCCGACGCGACGAACCTGATCGCCGAGGGCGAAGTGCTGCAGTTGATGCAGGCGGGCAACGCTGCGCTCGACGAAGGCGCGTACTTCGCGGTGATCGAGCGCAAGACCGCGAAGCTCTTCGAAGCGGCCGGCCGGCTCGGCGCCGTCCTCGGAAACGCGAGCGCCGCGTGCGAAGATGCGCTCGCCCGCTACGGAACACATCTCGGCATCGCGTTCCAGATCATGGACGACGTACTCGACTACTCCGGCGATGCCACCGAAATCGGCAAGAATCTGGGCGACGATCTCGCCGAAGGGAAAATGACGCTGCCGCTGATCCGCGCGCTGGCCGTGGGCACGCGCGAAGAAGCGGCGCTGATCCGCCACGCAATCGAAGGCGGCGGTCTCACCGATTTCGCGCCGGTGCTCGCGGCGCTGCATCGCACCGGTGCACTTGCGTATGCGCGCGACCGCGCGCGCACCGAATCGGAGGCGGCAGCCGCGTGCGTGGACGTGTTGCCGCCCTCGCCCGCGGCATCCGGTCTGTTACAATTATCAGCCTTCGCTGCGCGGCGCAGTTACTAGAAAATTCCCGAGCGCGCACGCGAAATTCCGCGGTCGACGTCGGGGTGTAGCTTAGCCTGGTAGAGCGCTACGTTCGGGACGTAGAGGCCGG
>Ga0070731_10003643_pt1 | contig 13753 bp, 14 predicted proteins | sample Coa_R1_2_FD_66448 | JGI IMG/M metagenome (GOLD analysis project Ga0070731, IMG submission 66448) | Surface soil microbial communities from Centralia Pennsylvania, which are recovering from an underground coalmine fire - Coalmine... | ecosystem: Environmental > Terrestrial > Soil > Unclassified ... | reverse complement strand
GCGACCGCCTCTTCCAGGACGGCTCCGACGAGCACCGCCTCGCCGCCGTAGTTCACGGTCGGCTCGACCTTCGCCATCGGCGCGTCCTGCGGCATGAAGATCGTCGCGTGGATGCCGAGGTCGCGCGCGGCGGCCGCGACGGCCTGGCCGTGGTTCCCGGCGCTCGCGGCGACGACGCCTGCGGCGCGTTCCTCGTCGGTCAGCGTCGCGAGCGTGTTGAACGCGCCTCGGATCTTGAACGACCCCGTCCGCTGCAGGTTCTCGGCCTTCAGGAGGAGCTGCCGCCCGCAGCGCCGGGAGAGGCTGTCAGACGGATAAACGGGCGTCGCGCGCGCATGCGCGCCGATCCGCTCGCGCGCGGCCTCGATGTCAGCGAGCGTCGGTCGCGTCGTCGTTGCCATCGTCGACTCCGAACACGCGGCGAAGGATCTCACGCACCGCCGAAAGGGGGTCGAGCTCCCGCCGCTCGACCTGTGCGAGCAAGGCCTGAAGCTCCGGCGCCGCGGCGACGCTCGCCTCGAGCCGGCGCCGAGCGCGCGCGGAGGCGACCGCGAACACCTCCGCCGCGAGGCTGCGCGCGCGCCGTTCCGCGAGCAGGCCCTCGGACTCGAGCCGCCGGCGGTGCGCAGCGATCGCGTCCCACAGCTCGCCGATGCCCTCGCCTCGCAGCGCCTCGGTGAGCAGGACCGGCGGCCGCCAGGGCCCCGCCGGCCCGAGCGTGAGCGCCTGACGGACGTCCGCCTGCATCGCCTGGGCGAGCGGGTGGTCACGCTTGTTGACGACGATCACGTCCGGGATCTCCATGATGCCCGCCTTGAGCGCCTGGACCGAGTCGCCCGAGCCGGGCATCAGCACGAGGACGACGGTGTCGGCGATCGAGACGATGCCGACCTCGCTCTGACCGGTGCCGACCGTCTCGAGCATGACGAGCTCCTTGCCGGCCGCGTCGAGCAGGAGCAGCGCTTGCAGGGTCGCCTCCGCGATCCCACCTGCGTGACCCCGAGTCCCCATCGAGCGAATGAAGACCCCGGGGTCGAGGAAGTGGTCGGCCAGCCGGATCCGGTCGCCGAGCAGCGCACCGTGCGTGAACGGACTCGACGGGTCGACCGAGACGACGCCGACGGTCGTGCCGTCGGCCCGGACGTGCCGGATCAGCGCCGACACGAGGCTCGACTTGCCTGCGCCGGGCGGCCCGGTCACGCCGACGCCGTACGCTCGGCCGGTCGACGGGTAGAGCTCGCGCACGAGCTCGTACGCAGACGGGTCACCGTCCTCGACGAGCGAGATCGCACGTGCGAGCGCGCGGGCATCGCCCGCGCGGACGCCTTCCACGAGGCTCGTCGTCGTCCACGCCGCGCGGCTCATGCCGTCTCCGCGATGGTGCGCGGTCGCGACTCGACTCCCCGCGCGAGCCGCCATGCGGTCGCGGCGGCGACGAGGATCGCGCCGGCCGAGCCGGCGTAGACCCAGCGCGCGCCGACCGCGTTCGTGATCGGGCCCGCGAGCACGAACGCGATGCCGAGCACGGCGTAGTTCGCGCTCATCAGCACCGTGAACGCGCGGCCCCGCACCTGGTCGGGCGCGCCGCGCTGGACGAGCGTGATGTTGGCGACGACGGCGCCGCCGTTCCCGAAGCCCGAAAGCGCCATCGCGAGCGTGCCGATCCACACGTTCGGCGCCGCCGCCGCTCCTGCGATCCCGAGCGCGAACACGACGAGCAAGCGCACGTACGCCGTTTGCAGCCCCTGTCCAATCAGGCTGGGCGCGACGAGCCCGCCGACCACGAGGCCGACGCCCGACCCCGCCCAGAGCAGGCCGAAACCGAAGTCGCCGGCGCCGTACGAGCGTCGCGCGAGGAAGACCTCTGCAACGCTGACGCCGCCGCTCCCGAGCATCACGATCGACCATGCGACGAGCACGCAGAGGAGCGCACGAGAGCTGCGCACGAGCGCGAAGCCCTCGGCGAGATCGCCCCAATGGCCGCGTCCGATCCGGCGCTCGCTTTGCAGCAGCCGGGCGGGAATGCGGCCGACGAGCAGCGCCGACGCCGCGAACGTGCCCGCGTTCACCCAGTAGGCGAGGTGCGGACCGGACGCAGCCGTCAGCGCGCCGCCGACGAGCGGCCCGACCGCGATCGTCGTCCAGTCGACCAGCTGCAGGAGCGCGTTGGCGCCCGCGAGCTGCTCGTCCGCGACGAGGTTCGGCAGGCCTGCGAGCACGGCCGGTCGAAAGAACGCCGTACCGACGCCGGCGACCAGGGCGAGCGCGATGATCGCGACCGGCGAGCCGACGAACGGCAGAGCCGCGAAGACGCCCAGACGACCGACATCGGAGGCGATCATCAGGCCCTTGCGAGAGAGACGGTCGACGAGCGGGCCGAGCAGGAGGCCGAGGAAGACGGCGGGCAGGATGTTCGCGAACAGGAGCGCGCCGACCCACCAGCCGGAATGCGTGCGGTCGTAGACGTCGACCTGCAGCGCGACGACGGCGAGCCAGTTGCCGACACCTGAGGCGAAGGTCGCGGCGAAGAGCAGGCGGAACCGCCCGTTCGCCAAGACCGCGAGCCGGCGTCGCAGGCTAGGTGCGCGCAAGGGCCCGGCCGAGCGCGTGGGCGAAGAACGCGTTCTCGTCCGGCGTGCCGACCGAGATGCGAATCGCGGTCGGGGCGCCGAAGCCCTGCAGTGGCCGGATGATCACCCCTTCGCGCAGCAGGCGCTCGAACAGCGGCTGGGCGTCTTCGCCCGTGTCGACGTAGAGGAAGTTCCCGACCGCTCCGTCGGCGGGCTCGAAGCCGTGCTCGCACAGCGTCTTCGCGAGCCTCTGCAGACCCTCCGCGTTGAGCAGGCGGCGGTTGGCGATCTCCGCCTGGTCGTCGAGGCTCGCGAGCGCGGCCACCTGCGCGGTCGTCGTCACGTCGAAGGGCCGGCGCGTCTTCGCCATGGCCGCGCACACGTCGGCCGGGCCGACGGCATAGCCGACGCGGAGGCCGGCGAGCCCGTAGATCTTCGAGAACGTCCTCAGGACGACGACTCGGCGACCCCGGCACACATGCTCGGCGATCGCATCGGGGTAGTCGGGCTCGTCGAGGTACTCGAAGTACGCCTGGTCGACGACGACGAGCGGGTGCTCCGGGACCCGGTCGAGGAATGCGTCGAGCTCGGCGCGCGTGTTCATCGTCCCGGTCGGGTTGTTCGGGAGACAGACGTAGACGAGCTTCGTCCGCGGCGTGATCGCGCCGAGCAGCGCGTCGAGGTCGTAGCGATTGCCGCGCAGCGGCACGGTCCGCGGCTCGGCGCCGAGCTTGCGCGCGTAGATGACGTAGCTGGGGAACGACGGCCAGCAGCAGGTGATCTCGTCGCCGGGGTCGAGCACCGCCTGGTTCAGCATGTCGATGCACCCGTCCGCGCCGGCGCCGGCGATCACCTGCGCGAACGCGACGCCGTGCCGCTCGGCAAGCGCCTCGTGCAGCCGGTACGTGCCGCCGTCGGGGTAGCGGTTGAGCTCGAGCGAGGCCCGCTCCATCGCCTCGAGGGCCGCCGGGAAGGGCGGGAAGGGACCCTCGTTCGACGCGAGCTTGACGACACGCCCGAGCCCCAGCTCGCGCTGCACGTCCTCGACCGGCTTGCCCGGCTGGTACGGCGTCAGCCCGGCGACAGCCGGCCGGAAGAGCTCCGCGCTCACGCGCTCAATCGTAGAGCGGCCGCACGGCGGTGTCGCGGAGCGGAGGAGGCGTCACGGCGTGAGGAGCTTCGCCATCAGGATCGCGTCGACGCGCTCGCCGTCCGTGCGGTGGTAATGAGCTCGACGGCGCCCTTCTCGCTCGTAACCGAGCTTCTCGTAGAGCGCGATCGCGGGCGCGTTGTGCGGGAAGACGTGCAGCTCGAGCTTCTCGATGCCCGATCCGCGCGCCCACTGCTCGGCCGCGCGCATGAGCGCCGACCCGACGCCGCGCCGCCGCTCGCCACGCGCCACCATCAGGCCGAGATCGGCGACATGGCTGCTTGCGGGATGGGGATCGCGAGAGACGGACAGCCTGCCGACTATCGCGCCGTCATCGTCGGCGACGAAGACGGCGCCGTCCGGGTGACGCCGCAGCGCGCGCAGGTAGCGGCGCTCGTCAGCCGCCGTCCGCCAGGCCGTCTCCGTGAGCAGCCACCCCTCCGGTTCCGCCGTCACTTCGTTCGCGAGCGCGACGAGCGCAACCGCGTCGCCCGGCTCGGCCGCCCGCACGACGACGGTCATGCGGTGACGACGACTCCCGCCCCGCCCCGCCGCGCGTCGCCGGCAGCAGCGAGCGATCCGTCTGCGAGCACCTCGACCGCCGCGGCGCCGCCGAAGAAGAGGTTGCGGCGCCGCCACCGCACGACGTCGTAGCCGAACGCCTCGAGCCGATCGAGCTCGGCGCGGTCGTGGCCGCCCTCGCAATGGACGTGCGGCTCGTCGACGTGCACGCGCGGCGCGTCGACCGCCGCCTCGACGCCGAGCCCGTGCTCGAGCACGTTGACGATGATCTGCATGATCGCGCCGCGCAGCCGCGCCGAGCCCGCACTGCCGACGACGAGGCGCGGCCCGCCGCGCCGGTCGAGCGCGATCGACGGCGCCATCATGCTCGTCAGCCGCTGCCCCGGCGGAACGGGCCGGCCGCCGACGAGGTCGTACTCGCCGAGCATGTTATTCAGGTAGATGCCGGTGCCCGGCACGATCACACCCGATCCCGAGCCCGTCGACGTCGAGAGCGAGGCTGCATTGCCGGCGGCGTCGATCGCCGACACGTGGGTCGTCCCGCCGACCGGCGCCGGTTCGCGGAGACCCGCTTCGCCGATGCGCCCGAGCGCCGCCCGCAACGAGGAGCTCGACAGCAGTCGCCGCGCGGCTCCGCCGCGATGAAGGCCGCGAACGAACCCGGCGCCGCGGGCACGTGTCTGCTCCCGCATCACCTCGGCGAGCGCGGCGATCGCCTCTGCGCTCCCGGCCGGCGTCGTATCGAGCCGCTCGAGGAGAGCGAGACCGTACGCGATCAGAACGCCGCCCGACGACGGCGGCGGGTTCGAGACGACGTCGTGGCCGCGAAAGCGTACGCGCACGGGTCGGCGCCACACGACGCGGTACGACGCCAGGTCCTCGCGCGTCAGGGCGCCGCCACCGTCGCGCACCGTCGCGACGATCGCCCGGGCTCGCTCGCCGGAGTACAGCGCTGCGGCGCCGCGGCGTCCGATGGCGTCGAGCGTCTCTGCGAGGTCGCCGAGCCGCAGGCGGTCGCCCGCGACGAGTCGGGACCCGTTCCGGCCGTAGACGTGGCGACCTTCGGGGCCGAAGCGAAGGATCGGGTCGAGGATGGCGTGCATGTGCGCCTGCGGCCGCGTCAGCTCCACGCCGACGCGAGCGAGCTCGACCGCAGGTAAGACCAGCTCCCGCCACGGCAGCAGCCCGTAGCGCCGGTGCACAGCCTCGAGCCCGGCAACGGCGCCCGGCACCGCGCAGGAGGGCGCCCCGATCCAGAATATCTGCGTGGTCGGACTGTCGCCGAAGGCCAGGTCGACCTCGTGCATCGGTGCCAGGTGGCGGCGCCTCAACCCGAGACCGGGTGCGGCGACGAAGAAGTCGGCGAGCCGCGTCGCACCGTCACGCGCGCGGTGGACGAGCATGAAGCCGCCGCCGCCCGGGCCCGTGAGCGGACTCTCGGTGACCGCGGCAGCGAACGCGGCCGCCACGCAGGCGTCGACGGCGTTCCCCCCTTCGGCCAGGGCGCGCGCACCGACCTCGGCGGTCAGTGGATGGCCGGCGGCTACGGCTCCTCGCACACACTGGAGGCTAGCGAGCGCCCATTCACCATCCAGGCAGATCGACCTCGAGCGGACGCAGGGGCAGCCCCGCCGTCCTCACCGGCGCCGCAAGAGTCGCTCGCCCGCAGGCTGGCGAGGGCCCCTTCACGACAACTCACCGGCAGACCCCAATGCAAACGTTTCCGAATCTTCACCGTTCTTTCATCAGTCGGACGCGAGGCTGGGGCAACCTGGGTTCGAACAAGGCAGATAGATGAACCTTTCGACACCTCGCCTCGCGATCGCGGGACTGACGCTCGCTGCGGTCGTCGTGGCGGCGGCGACCCCCCAGCTCCTGGGGACGCACGTCGCACACGCGCTCGCGGCCGTCCAGCAGGCCGACCGGGGCTGGCTCGCGCTCGCGACGCTCGGCTTCGCCGCCGGGTTCGTGTCGGCGGTCTGTGCGTGGCGTGCGGCCCTTGCCGCGTCCGGCGGTCGCATCTCGCTCGCCCGTGGCACGGCGGCGCTCGGCGTCGGCGCGCTCGTCAACGCGCTCGTCCCGGCGCGGCTCGGCGACGTCGTCAAGATCGCGCTCTTCTCGCGCGCGATCGACGGCCCCGACCGGCTGTGGACGGCAGGCGGCGTGTACGCCGCGGTCTCGGCCGCACGCTGCCTCTCGATCGCGGCGTTCGTCGTCGTCGCGTCGGTGACCGGCGCCTTGCCGATCTGGCCGGTGCTCGCGCTCTGCGCGGTCGTCGCTGCGTGCGGGACGCTCGCGCTCTCCTCGCGGCGCTGGCGCCGCCACCACCGGATCGCGCACCTGCTCGAGGGCTTCGCCGCGCTCGAGCGCTCGCCGCGCTTCGCAGCCCAGGTGCTCGGCTGGTCGTTCGCAGTCGGTTTGACGCGGCTCGGCGCTGTCGCCGCGCTCGCCGCCGCGCTCGGCCTCCACGCGCCGCTACTCGCAGCGCTCGTCATCTGCCCGGCGCTCGACCTTGCCGGCAGCATCCCGCTCACGCCCGGCAACCTCGGCGTCGCGAGCGGCGCGGTCGCTGTCGCGCTGCAGAGCCGCGGGATCGGCGTTACGCAGGCGCTCGGCGTCGGGATCGCGATCCAGGCGCTCGAGACGCTCGTCTCGCTCACCGCCGGCACGGCGGGGCTGCTCTCGCTCCCGGCGCCAGGCAGCCTCGCCGCCGGACGGACGGTCCGGTTCGCCGCCCTCGGAGCGGCAGTCGTCGTCGCCGGCGCGCTCGGCGCCTTCGCGATCGACGCGATCTAGCGCTACTCGGACAGGAACGAGGGGGTGGCCGGCAGCTCGTCGGTGCGCCACCCGTTCAGCCTGAGTCCGTCGCCGCCCGTCCGGCGACGGCTGGCCGGGCCGACACCGGTGACGACGACGGTGACCCACATCTGCCCGGTGAGACGGTCGTCCAGCGTCGCGCCGAAGATGATGTTGGTCTCGTCGGTCGCAGCGGAGCGGACGACCTCGGCCGCCTCGTTCACCTCGAAGAGCGAGAGGTCGTCACCGCCCGCGACCGACAGCAGGATACCGCGCGCACCGACGACCTCCGTGTCGATCAGCGGACTCCTGAGCGCCCGCTCGGCGGCCTCGCGCGCGCGGTTCTCGCCGGTCGCGAAGCCGATGCCCATCAACGCCGAGCCCGCGTCCTTCATGATCGTGCGGACGTCGGCGAAGTCGAGGTTGATCATCCCCGGGTTCGTGATCAGGTCGGTGATCCCCTGGACGCCCTGACGCAGCACGTCGTCGGCGATCCGGAACGCGTCGAGCATCGAGGTCGACTTGTCGAGCACCTCGAGCAGCTTGTCGTTCGGGATCACGATCACCGTGTCGCACGCATGACGCAGCGCCTCGACGCCGGCCTCGGCCTGCTTGCGGCGGCGCGTGCCCTCGAACTTGAACGGCAGCGTGACGATGCCGACCGTGAGCGCGCCGAGCTCGCGCGCGATCGCCGCGACGACCGGCGCCGCCCCCGACCCGGTGCCGCCACCCTCGCCCGCCGTGACGAAGACCATGTCCGAGCCGCGCAGCGTCCGCTTGATCCGGTCGTAGGCCTCCTCGGCGGCGAGACGCCCGATCTCGGGGTCCGCGCCTGAGCCGAGCCCCTCCGTGAGCTCGCTGCCGATGTGGATCTTCGTCGGCGCGTCGCTCATCTGCAGCTGCTGCACGTCCGTGTTGATGGCGACGAAATCCACCTGCGTGATGCCGCCGTCGATCATCCGGTCGAGCGCGTTCAGGCCGGCGCCGCCGACACCGACGACGCGGATCACGGCCAGGTACGAGACGCTGTCGCGCGCCAGCTCGAGCCCGGGCGGGCGGTCGGGCAGCGGCTCCAGCCAGTGTTGCGTCTGTCGCCCGGCCGGCTCCTCCGCGGGCCACTGCGACGAGGGGCTGAACGGCACGACGGTGTCGTCGTCCTGCGGTTCCTTCGCCTGGCCGTGCGGGCCGTGCTGTGGCTGGTCGGACCGCCCACCTTCGGCGTCCTGACCTTCCGCGCTCCGCTTGGCTGCCTCGGTCGCGCGGAACAGCTCGGCCAGCGGGCCCTCACGCATGCTGGCGCGATTTCTCGCCACGGAGCACCTCCTTCGCCAGGTCGCGGTATAGCTCGGCGGCCTCCCCGTCGGGCTCGTACGCGATCACCGACGTCCCCTTCACGGGGGCTTCCGCGAACCGGACCGTCTTTCGGATCCTCGTCTGGTAGACGAGGTCGCCGAAGTTCTCGCGCAGCAGCTCGTCGGCTTCCCGGGAGTGCGTCAGCCGCTTGTCGTACATGGTGGGCAGGATGCCGACGATCTCGACGCTCGGGTTCAGGTGCTCGCGCACCATCTGCAGGGTGTTCTGCAGCTGGACGAGCCCTCGCAGCGACAGGTACTCCGTCTGAACCGGCACGATCACGCCGGTCGCCGCCACGAATGCGTTGATCGTCAGCAGGCCGAGCGAAGGCGGCGTGTCGATCAGGATGTAGTCGTAGCGCTCCTTGACCGGCGCGAGCGCCTTCTCGAGCGCCCGCTCGCGGCCGATCTGGCTCGAGAGCGAGAGCTCGGCGCCTGCGAGGTCGATCGAGGCGACGGCGATGTCGATCTCGCGCTGCTCGATCACTTGCTCGAGCGGCAGCCTGTGCACGAGCACGTCGAACATCGACTGTTCGATCGAGTCGGGGTTCAGCCCTTGCGACATCGTCAGGTTGCCCTGCGGGTCCAGGTCGATGCACAGGACCTTCAGCCCGCGCTCGTTGAGCGCGACACCGAGGTTGAGCGTCGTCGTCGTCTTCGCGACCCCGCCCTTCTGGTTCGCGAGAGCGATCACCTTCGGCTGACCGACGGGCTTGCCCTTGGGGGCGGCACGGGGAGCCGAGCGCGGGAGAAGGCGCGCGAGAGCCATGAACGCTGATTCGGGTCTGCTCAGCGCATTCCTTCCGCCTCCTTTCGAAGTTTCTCGACCGCCTCGGTCGCGCGCGCGTCGCCCTCGGTCCGCGCCCACGCCTCGGCCTCGCGAACGAGCGCCCGCAGCTCGTCGAGCAGGAGGCCGGGCGCCACTCGTTCCCGCTCGAGCGCGTCGATCCGCGCCAGTCGCTCCAGCACTCGGGTCGCTTCGTCCATGTCCCGACCGTAGCCGGGAAGTCGTGGCGTGTCTGGTGCGGCTCTGTGCCGAAAGTGCAACTTCTACGCGGCCACGGTCCCCGCCAGGAAGAGCGACGGTCGCGGCCGCAGGCCGAGCAGCGTCTGGTCGAGCGTGTCGACGAGCTCTGCCCGGTTGCCATGCAGGAGCGCCTCGACGAGCGAGCGGCGCACCGCGTCGCGCGCGGCCCGGCCGAGCCGTTCGCCACGCAGCTCCGCGAAGAGTTCCGCCCGCTCCGCCGTCTTCTCGCCGAGCAGCACCGCCGCGCGCACGCGGGCGGCCCAAGGCCCGTCGCCGCCGCCCAGCAACGCTGTCAGTGCATCCCGCGCCTGCGCGGACCGGAACGGCTCCTCGGCGAAGAGCGAGAGCTCCCAACGGTCGAGCGCCTCGCCGAGCTCACGGTCGCCGTCGGCGAGTGGCAGCCGCTCGCGCAGATCTGCCGCAAGCCGGCCGCGGAGCGCATCGAGGCGGGTCGGCTCTCCCCGTGGCTGCGTCGCGGCGATCGGCAGGAGCGGCGAGATCCGCAACGGGCGGAAGTCGAGCCGTTCGAAGACCACGGGCCCCGCCGCGACCGCACCCGCGGTCGCGAGGCGGATGGCGCTGACGGCGTCCGCGAGCTCACCGGCTGCGTCGGGCGGCTGCCCTTCGCCGCCGTCGAGCTCGCGCGCGAGCTCGAGCACGCACAACCGGTCGATGTCGCGCCCGAACTCCGGCGGCAGCAGCCCGCGCGACTCGGGCCACAGGGACGCCAGCTCACCGGTGACGGACGCGCGAACGCGGATGTCGCCACCCAGCTCGACGGTCGCGCCGGCCGAGAGACCGACGAGCGGCGCGATCGCTGCATACGAGCGCGCCGAGCCGAACAACGTGTGCTCGAACTCCGCGTAGGCGACGTCGAACGCCTCGTCCTGCCAATCGAAGCCGCCGCACCGCTCGGCCACCGACGCGAGCAACGGCAGCAGAATCGTCCTGAAGAGCGCGTCGTCGTCGCTCGTCCCGAACCCGGAGTGCGCGTGTGCGAAGATCGCCGCCGCCGGCTCGCGTCGGAGGTCGTCGATCGCATTGCGCGCATCCGGGAGGCGGCGAAGCGTCGGCGCCTGCTCCTCGACGAAGCCGCGCACCAGTGGCCGGTACTCGTACAGCGATGGGCCGCCTCGCGTCGCGTGCTCCTCGAACGCGAACGGCAGCTCCGCCCCGCGCTCGACCGCGAAGGCGCCGAGGCAGAACGCGCGCAGGCGCTCGTAGAGGTGCGGTGCCCGAAGCGCCACACGCGTCAGTACGAGGCCGCGGCGGCGACTCCTACCGCTCGCAGCCCGAGAGGCTCAATGCCCCGAACGCGAGACGAGCACCAGGAACGCGACGAAGAGCGCCACCGCGAGCGTGACGCCGACCACGCCCGCGATCACGTTCGCGACCGTCCAGCGCGAGCGGTCGAAGAAGCCGCGCACGCGGGAAACCCTAGTCGCCCACGTAGGAGAAGAGGCGTTCCGGGCGCAGCTCCAGCCAGGCGGCAGCCCAATCCGGCTGCGAGCCGAAGCGCTCCTCCCAACGCGCGAGCAGGCCCGGCGGCGGCGCCCGATGCACGACTACCGGGCCGTCGGCGGCGACCGCACGGTGCGCGTTGCCCTCGCCCTCCGAGACGACGACGGAGGCCCACGGCGTCCGTTCGAGGTTCCGCAGTCGGCCGCCGGCGACGGTCGCGAACCAGAACACGTCGCCGACGACGAGGAAGCCCACCGGTCGCGCCTGGGCGCGACCGCGCGGCGAGCCGGTCGCGAGCACGCAGTACCGTCGCTCGTCGAGGAAGTCTCGCAGCGTCGCGTCGTCCATCGACTGCTCGCGCGGCCACGAGCCCGCCAGCGCCCGGTCGGCGCGTTCGTAGCTTGCTGCCTGGATCGCACCGAGCGGGTCGTCGGCATCGATATTCGTCTCCGTGGGCGTGCGCGGCGCGACGATGAAGCCTTCGCGCAATACGGACTCCTGCTCGTCGACGACGACCGGAACGCCGACCTGCACGTACGTGCCCGACTCGAACGCCTCGGCTGCGAGCGCGCAAAGCATCGCGTCGATCTCGTCGTGGGTGCCCGGGGGGCGCGACGTGTACCCGAGCAACCGGATGCGCGCCCACAGCTCGGCGACATACCGACGCGGCTCACGGCGCTTCGACGGGATCCGGAGCTCGGGCCAGAGCGTCCGGACGACAAACCGCGGGTACGTCTCGACGACGGGAAGTCCGCGACGGTGCGCCGCCCAGAAGATCGTCAGCCCCGCCTCGACGAACTCGGTATAGACGGGCGCCACGTCGGCGCGGTGCGCCGGCAGGACGCGGATCGGCGTGTTCGCGTCGGCGTCGGCGACCCGCCGCGGCGAGCTGCCCGCAGGCAGGCCCTGCGGGGCGTCGAGCGCGTACCACGTCGTGGGCGGCAACCCCGCCGGCTGTGCCGGCAGTGGATTCGTCGCCGAGGGGACGTACTGCCCGAGGACGAAGCGGCCGCCGTCGAGCCAGGCGACGTCGGCCGGCGTCGCGAGCGAGCCGACGTCGATCCCGCACACGGTCACGGCTCGGGTCCCGGCTGGCAGGTCGGGCACCAGTACGCGGTCCGGTTTGCGTCGCCCTGGCCCTGCGCGCGGATCGCCGTGCGGCAGCGCCGACACGGCCGTCCCGCCCGTCGATACACCTCGTGCCGAGGAGGAGTCGAGGCGTCGAGCGCATTGCGCATCAGCCGGGCGGCGGTCTCGAGCGCGAGCCGGCGCTCGTCCACGCGCACGTCGCCGAGCGGGCGCCACGGCGAGAGCCGTCCCTGCCAGAGCGCCTCCGCAAGCCACTTGTTGCCTATTCCAGCAACAGTCCTCTGGTCGAGCAGCGCCTCGCCGAGCGGACGGCTCTGATCGGCGCTGCGCAGCCGAGCGAGGATCGCGTCGACATCGGTCGGCGCGGCGAGGATGTCCGGGCCGAGCCGACCGAGCGCGCGCGCGTTCAGCTCGAGCACCGGTCCGTTCCAGAGCACCGCCTCGAGGTCACCGCCACGCACGACGAGCCACGGCGTCCCGCCGCGGGCGGCGCCGCGCGGTCGGACCTGCCACCGGCCACTCATCCGCAGGTGCGAGCGCAGCACGAGGCCGCCGTCGAACCGCAAGACGAGGTTCTTGCCGACGGCGGAGACAGCCTCGAGCACGCGTCCGTCGAGACGCGTCGCATCGATCGCCGCGCGGGCGCGAGGATGCGGCGTTTCGACCTCGACCCGCTCGCCGACGAGCGGCTGCAGGAACCGCGCCACGCGGTGAATCGTGTCGCCTTCGGGCACGGCTCGAGCCTACTCCGTCATCCTTCGCTGACGTGGACGCTCAGGACCCGCGCTGGTGGACGTTGCGCCGTGCACAGAACCTCAAGCCTGCGACCTACCGCTGCCCGCTCTGCGGCAAGCACCTGCACGCGATGAGCGAGCACGTCCTGCTCGCGCCGGAAGGCGACCTCTCCCGCCGTCGCCACGCACACACCGAGTGCGCGGCCGAGGCGCGGGCGGCCGGGCGGCTGCCGACGCGCGACGAATGGCGTGCCACGCAGCCGCGGCGTCCCGGCCTGTTGAGCAGGCTCCGTCGCCGTTAGTTGTTGCCAAGTGTTGACAGAAATGCGGGTCAATTTCGCCGCGGGGCAACAGGAAACCGGGGTACCTTGGCGGCGCGATGACGACGGTCGGAGGACGGATTCGCAAGCGCCGACTCGAGCTGGGATTGAGCCTGCGCGACTGCGCGACCGCAGGTCTGTCGCCCGGGTACGTCAGCCGGCTCGAACGTGGTGAGCGGCAGGCGAGCGCGAAGGCGTTACGTCTGCTCGGGGCGAAGCTGCAATGCTCTGCGCACTGGCTCGAGACCGGCCGCGACGATCCGGCCGAGACGCTGGCGCGACTCGTGCTCGAGCACGGACAGGCGCTGCCGAGGCAGGCCTCGACGCTCGCGCGCCAGATCCTCGCCGGCTAGGCCTCTCTTCACGGCCGCAGCACAGCACGGCGCGGCCCGGCGACGAAACCTGCGTCGACGAGCAACTGCAGGACGTCGCTCGCCGTCACCGCTTCGCCGTCGAAGCGCTCCACCGCGAGCCGCTTCGTCCGCCCGCCCCTCACGTGCGCCACGAGCGCCTCGAGCGCCGGTCGCAGCCAGTCCTGCGAGGGCTCCCGCAGCGGCACCAGCGAGCGGCCGCCGCGCTCGACGTACAGCACCGCCTCGCCGCCGAGCAGGACGACGTGCGCGCCGGCGACGCGCGCCGGCCTCGCGCCTTCGCGACGCGGCCAGGGCAGCACCGAGCCGTACGGCTGTGCGGGATCGGCGGCGGCGAGCACCAGCACGCTCTGCGTCTCGG
>Ga0070731_10003640_pt1 | contig 13761 bp, 13 predicted proteins | sample Coa_R1_2_FD_66448 | JGI IMG/M metagenome (GOLD analysis project Ga0070731, IMG submission 66448) | Surface soil microbial communities from Centralia Pennsylvania, which are recovering from an underground coalmine fire - Coalmine... | ecosystem: Environmental > Terrestrial > Soil > Unclassified ... | reverse complement strand
TCGCGCAGTAGTTGACGACCATGCTCACGGGCCGGTCGTACATCTTGAGCGCGTCGGCGACCTCCGCCGTCCCCTTCGACGGATACTGCGCGCCGCAGAAGACCGCCTCGATCTGGCGATGCGGATCCTCGAGGCCGGCGTCTTCGTACGCTTCGTACGCCGCCTCGACGATCATGTCCTGCGGGTCCTTGTCCCAGTTCTCACCGAACTTGGAGCAGCCCATGCCGACGATGGCGACCTGGTCGCGGATGGCGTGCGGGTTCATCGTGCGCCGAAGCTACGACCGTGCAGTCCCTACTGCAACTCGGAGGGGCAGCACCCTGCCTCGTCCGCGGGCAGCCCACGAAGCGGCGGTCCGACACTCGAAGGCGCTGCCGTGGAATCGCGCTTGCATGGGATGATGCGCAACACGGGATTGGCTGTGCACGAAGTCCCCGGTACAACTGTCGGGCGCCGCGGGCGTGGAGGTGAGGTGATGATGGGGCTCGACGAGGCGTTCGACGCGATCGCGTGGCGGCTGGCGCGTCACGCCGTGGACGTCGTGCGCTACCAGCCGCGGCAGCTCGACCTCGCGCTCGCGTGCGGAGTCTGGCAGCCCGAGGCGGCGCCGGCCGCGCGCTGGCTCGCGGAGGCGCGTACCCATCCGGGTGTCGTCCATGCGCTCGCGCTGCCGCACGCGGCGCTGCGCGCGGTCGCCGGCGTCGCGGCGCGCTGGTTCGGACCGACGGCGTCCGTGCTCGTGCGCTGGTCGGGCGGCGCCGTCGCCGCGACGAGCGACCAGTCGCTCGCGCTCGCGCTGCAGCGCCGGTTCCGCTCGCGCGTCCATCCCGGGATGCTCGTGCCGCACCTGCACGCGGTCGCCGTCCTCGCCGCCGACATGCGCGGGTTCTCGCATCTCACGCGCGAGCTCGAGGACACACAGTACCTCGCCGACCTGGTCGGCGAGTACCTGACCGAGCTGACCCGCATCGTCGAGGCGTACCGCGGCGTCGTCTTCCAGTACACCGGCGACGGGCTGCTCGCGCTCTTCCTCCCCGAGCTCGCGGCGGCGAGCCCCGCCGAGATGCTCACGCGCCTGACCGACGGCGTCGCCGCCGAGCTGCACGCCGCGTTCGGCGCGATGCACGCGCGCTGGCGCGCGGACTGGCGCGCGGCGGGTCACACGGACCTGCGTGTCGGGCTCGGGATCGGGCTCTGCTTCGGGAGCGCGACGATCGGCTTCCTCGGCCCGGCGGGCAAGAAGCAGTTCGGCGTCATCGGCGAGCCGGTGAATCTCGCCGCCTATCTCTGCTCGCAGGCGGCTGCCGGGACGACGCTCGTCGACCAGGGGAGCTTCGTGCGCGCGGGCACGGCACCGCCGGACGGTCAGCGCATCCGGCTGCGCGCGAAGAAGCGGCACCACCGCATCGACGCACTCCGGATCGCGAGCTGATCGCTCAGCGGACGGGCGTGCACTTCCAGTAGTAGTTCGGCGTCCCGCCCGCCTCGTGGATCTTCCGGAACGTGAGCTCGACCGGCATGTCGAGCTTCACCTCCTTCGGGCTCGCGTCGGTCATCTGCAGGTAGAGCCGCGCGCCGTCGATGTCGGTCACGGTGGCGATGAGGGGCGGGTTCGGGCTGCCCGCGAAGTTGTCGAACGTGAACGACTTGACCGCGCCGATCCGGTCCGAGAGCCGCACGCGATCGAACTCGTCGCGCGCATGGCAGCGGAAGCAGACACGCTGGCGCGGGTACTGCGTGCAGCCGCAGCGCCGGCAGCGCTGCGCGAGGAGGGTCACGTCGTCGTCGCGGTCGCGGAAGTGCTTGGTCGCCGAGATACCGGCCCCGGCGCGGCGGTCGTGCTCGGTGGCGAGGAGCTGTCGGAAGCGGAGATACATGTCGTAGCCGGGCAGCTCGGCACGACGCGCGAGGTGCCACGCGACGCCGCGGCGACCCTCCAGTCCCTCGACGATCGGCGTCGCCTCGATGACGAGTGCGTCGGCTCCGTCGCCGTAGCCCACGACCAGGATCCGGTCGCCCGCCTTCGCGTGCTCGAGCGCGGCCGCGAGGAGTAGCGGCGTGAACGCGGCGCCCGCGTTGCCGACGCGGCCGAACAGCGGATCCTCCGCCTGCGCCGGCTCGAAGCCGAGCTCCCGGACGAGCGCCCCGTGGCTACGCGCGTCGGGCGCGTAGAGCACGAGGCGGGCGAAGTCCTTCGGCGCGAGCCCGGTCGCCGCGAAGATCCCGCGCACGACTTCGCGCACGTTCCTCCGGTAGCCGTGGTCGACGACGAAACGCTCCTCCCAAGCGTGCACGAACGGATCCCCCTCGGTGCGCCACACGTCGATGATCTCGTCGGCGACGGTGTGGTGCGCGCGGACGCCGGCGGCGACGTCGGCGTCGCCGACGAGGAATGCCGCCGCGCCGTCACCGAGGCTCGCCTCCATCGCGCTCCGCGGCGCCGCCATGCGCGCGTCGCTGGCCACGACGAGGACGCGCTTCGCCGAGCCGGCCTTGACGGCGTCGAGCGCGCTCCGCAGCGCCGTCGTTCCGGCGCGCAGCGAGTCGCCGACGTCGGCGGTGAGGACGTCGCGGCGGAGGTCGAGCGCGCGCGCGACCATCGCCGCCGCCTGCTTCTCCTTGAACGGGTACGACGTGGACGCGAAGACCACCCCATCGATCGCCGCGCGATCGACACCGCGGAGGCAATCGATCGCGGCCCCGATCGCCATCGTGACGGCGTCCTCGTCCCAGTTCGCGACTGCCTTCTCCGGGCCACCCGGCTTTCCACCGGCGCTCGCCGCGAGCGACAGGCGCAGCATGGGCACGTAGGCCCCGTACGACGTGATCCCGACCATGGCGGCGGAACGTACGTGCCGGGGGCCCCGGTCCGCAAGGCCGAGCGGTTTGTGTTTGCGCGCGGCCGGATGGCTAATTAGATCGGCGGTCAGGGTGGAACGGATCTCGACGCGCACGAGCTTCGCCGCGGCTGCGGGCGTAACCGCCGGCATCGCGGCCGCGTACTGCGTCGCCGCCCAGCTCGGGCTCAGCATCGGCGTCGTGCGCCAGGTGACGACGGTCTGGCCACCGACCGGGATCGCGCTGGCGGCGACGCTGCTCCTCGGCGCGCGGCGCGCCTGGCCCGGGATCGCGCTCGGGGCGCTCGTCGCGAACTATCTCGCCGGCGAGCCGATCCCGACTGCCGCCGGCGTCGCGGCGGGCAACACGCTCGAGGCGGTGGCGGCGGCGATCCTCCTTCGCCAGGTCGGCTTCCATCTCGCGCTCGACCGGCTCGGCGACGTGCTCGCGCTCATGCTGGCCGCGAGCCTCGCCACCATGGTGAGCGCGACGATCGGCGTCGTGAGCCTCTGCGCCGGCGGCGTGCAACCCTGGGGCTCGGCGCCGATCCTCTGGGGCGTCTGGTGGCTCGGGGACGCGATCGGCGCGCTGGTCGCGGCGCCGGTGCTGCTCGTCTGGCTGACCCCGTCGCCCGTGCCGTTGCCCACGAGCCGTCGCGGCGAGGCCGCTACGCTCGTCGTCGCGACGCTCGCGGCCGGCGCGGTCTTCTTCACCGGGCACTCGGCCATCCGCTTCACCGGCTATCCGCTCCACTACGCGGTCTTCCCGCTCGTCGTGTGGGCGGCGCTCCGCTTCGGGCAGCGCGGGACGGCAACCGTCACCCTCATCGCCTCCGCGCTGGCAATCCTGGGGACGGTGGGGGGCACGGGGCCGTTCACGTTCCCGACGCTCCACGAGAGCCTGCTCATGCTCCAGCTCTTCATGGCGGTGGTCGCCGCGACCGGGCTCCTCCTCGGCGCGGCCATCACCGAGCGTGACGTCGCCCGCCGGCGCGCGACCGAGGATTACGAGCGGCTGCAAACGAGCGAGGAGCGCCTCCGCCTCGCGCTCGACGCGGGACGCATGGGCGTCTGGGACTGGAACATCGCGACCGGCGAGGTGACCTGGACGGAGAGCCTCGAGCCGCTCCACGGCCTCACGCCAGGGACGTTTTCGGGCACGTTCGAGGGCTTCCGCGCGCTCGTCTATCCCGAGGACCGCGACGTCGTCGACCGCGCGATCGCCAAGGCGGTCGACGAGGGCAGCGGGTACGACATCGAGTTCCGCAACGTCCGTCCCGACGGCGCCGTCGGCTGGATCGCCGGCAAGGGGCGCGTCTTCCGGGACGCATCGGGCCGCCCGGTCCGCATGATCGGCGTCGGCATGGACGTGACCGACCGTCGCCGCCTCGCCGACGAGCTCGCGGCGCGCGTGCACGAGCTCGCCCAGGGCGATCGTCGCAAGGACGAGTTCCTCGCCATGCTCGCGCACGAGTTGCGGAACCCGCTCTCGCCGCTCGGTACGGCGCTGCACCTGGTACGCACGGATCCCGACCGCCGCGAACGCTTCCTCGACATGGCCGATCGCCAGGTCCGTCAGCTGGTCCGGCTGGTCGACGATCTCCTCGACGTGTCACGCATCACGCAGGGCAAGATCACGCTTCGTCGCGAGCCGACGCTGCTCGAGGACGTCGTGGCGCGCGCGATCGAGACGGTCCGCCCGATGATGGACGCGCGCGGCCACGTGCTCACCGTCACGCTGCCGCCGCATCCGGTGCGCCTCGACGCCGATCCGGCCCGGCTCGCTCAGGTGCTCGGCAATCTCCTTGCGAACGCCTCCAAGTATACGCCGGCGCACGGCTCGATCTGGCTCACGGCGGAAAGCTCGGACGGCGAGGTCGCGGTCCGCGTCCGCGACACGGGCGCCGGGCTCGCGCCCGAGCTCCTGCCGCACGTCTTCGACCTCTTCGTGCAGGGCGATGGCTCGCTCGATCGCGCGCGCGGCGGGCTCGGGATCGGGCTGACGATCGTCCGCCAGCTGGTCGAGCTGCACGGCGGTCGGGTCGCGGCGTGGAGCGCCGGGATCGGCAAGGGCAGCGAGTTCACCATTCAGCTTCCGCGCGCCCGGCCGGCGGCGGAGCCTCCCGCCCGGGCCCGACCGGCAGCGGACGACCGCGCGGCGCGGCCGCTCCGCATCCTCGTCGTCGAGGACAACGAGGACACCGCGGAGAGCCTGACGACGATCCTCGAGCTGTGGGGGCACGAGATCCGGGTCGCGCTCGACGGGCTGGCCGCGCTCGAGGCCGCGGCGTCGTGGCAGCCGGAGGTGGTGCTCTCCGACCTCGGGCTCCCGGGCATGGACGGATACGCACTCGCGCGACGGCTGCGCGAGATCCCGGCGCTCGGGCGCGCCGTGTTGATCGCGCTCTCCGGATACGGGCGCGACCAGGACCGTTGCCAGGCGTTCGACGCGGGGTTCGACCACCACCTCGTGAAACCGCCCGACCTCGAGGGCCTCGCCGCGCTCCTCGCGCGGATTGCGGGGACGCGCAGACCGGCGGAGGACACCCGTTCCGTCGAGCGTGCGGACCCGGCACGATGAGCAGGCGATGAACGACGACCCCTGGCGCGGCTGCAACCCGTTCACCCCGGAGTTCCGCGACGATCCGTACCCGTTCCTGCACCACCTGCGTCGCGTCGACCCGGTGAACGAGACGCCGGTCGGGCTCTGGCGCCTGACGCGCTACGCCGACGTGAATCGGCTCCTCCACGAGGTCCCGGCCGGCGTACGGACGACGGAGGGCGAGCTCCCGGGTGTCGACGAGGCGCTGAGCGGCCAGCGGCTCTTCATGCTGCAGCAGGATCCACCCACGCATCCCCGGCTCCGTCGCCTGGTCAGCAGCGCGTTCACGCCGCGCGCGATCGCGGCGCTCCGGCCGACCATCCAGCGGATCGTCGACGACTGCCTCGACCGGGTCGCGTCGCGCGGCGAGATGGAGCTGATCGCCGACCTCGCGCTTCCCGTCCCCGCGACCGTGATCTGCGAGATGATGGGCGTGCCGATCGCCGATCGCGACAAGTTCACGGTCTGGACCGCGAAGGCGACGCACGGGCTCGCCTCGCAGTTCCTGCCACCCGAGATGCTCGCCGAGGCGCATGCCGCCGGCATGTCGCTCGCGGCCTACTTCCAGGACCTGATTGCGGCCCGCCGTGGCCGGCTGACCGACGATATCCTCTCCGGGCTGATCCGCGCCGAGGAGGCCGGCGACCGGTTGGCGCCGCTCGAGCTGCTCTCGCAGGCGATCGGGCTCCTCATCGCGGGGTTCGAGACGACCATCGGCCTCATCGGGAACGGCGTGCGCGCGCTGCTCCGTCATCCCGACGAGCTCGCGAAGCTCCGCGCCCGGCCGGAGCTCATCGCCAGCACCGTCGAGGAGTGTCTCCGCTTCGACGGGCCGATCATCCTGACGGCGCGCGTCGTCCACACCGACGTCGAGTTCGGCGGCAAGACCATTCCGAAGAACAGCCGCATCTGGGCGCTGCTGGCGGCAGCGAACCGCGATCCCGACGCGTTTCCCGATCCGGACCGCTTCGACGTCGCGCGCCACCCGAACGAGCACCTCGCGTTCGGCGGCGGTCCGCACTTCTGCCTCGGCGCGTATCTCGCCCGGCTCGAGGGACAGATCGCGATCGGCACGCTCGTCCAGCGCTTCGAAAGCCTCGCGCTCGCCTCCGATACCATCGAGTGGGGGCCGTCGCTGTTTCGCGTGCCGGGGAAGCTGCCGCTCAGGTTCCGCGCGCGGTGATGCGCGCGGACGATCTCGCCCGCATCCGGCGCGCGCTCGAGCGCGCGGGTGAGGTCGCGCGCCGCTTCGCGCCAGGCGACGTCGCGGTCCGCTACAAGGCCGGCGACAGCCCGGTGACGGACGCGGACGTCGCCGTCGACGAGACGCTGCGACGCGAGCTGCCGGCGGCCGACGAGGGCTGGCTCTCGGAGGAGACGGTGGACGATCGCGCCCGCCTCGATCGCCGGCGGGTGTGGGTGGTCGATCCGATCGACGGCACCCGCGAGTTCCTCGAGGGCGTCCCGGAGTGGTGCGTGTCGATCGGGCTCGTGGAGGACGGTGTCGCCGTCGCCGGCGGCATCTTCGCGCCGGCGCGCGGCGAGATCCTGCTCGGCGGGGTCGATGACGGCGTGACGCTGAACGGCGAGCGCGTCGCGGCGAGCGCGCGGCGCCGGCTCGCGGGCGCGCTCGTCCTCGTGAGCCGATGGGCGGCGCGCAAGCGGTCGTTCGCCGACGCGCCGTATCGGGTACGCGCCGTCGGCCCGATCGCCTACGCGCTCGGGCTCGTCGCCTCGGGACGGGCCGACGCCATGTGGAGCCGCGGCACGAAGCGCGAATGGGACGTCGCCGCCGGCGTCGCGCTCATCGCCGCCGGCGGCGGCCACGCCTCGACGTGGGACGGGACGCCGATCCGGTTCAACGGCTGGCCCCCGGCGGTCGCGGGCATCGTCGTCTGCGGCGCGGCGCTCGAGCGCGACGTCCGCCGCCATCTCGCGACGACATGAACGTCTACGCCGCGATCGCCCTCGCCGCGCTCCTCGCCGACTTCGCCGTTGCCCGCGTCGCCGATGCTCTGAATTTGCATGCGCTCGGAAGCGAGCTTCCGCCCGAGCTGGGGCGCGTGTACGACGACGGGCGGCTGCAGCGGGTGCGCGCGTACGTGCGCGACCGAACCCGCTTCGGGACGGTCGAGGCGACGGTCGACCTCCTCATGCTGCTCGTCTTCTGGCTTGCGGGCGGCTTCGGCGCGCTCGACGCCGCCACGCGTGCGCTCGGGCGCGGGCCGATCGCGACGGGCGTCGCGTTCGTCGGCGCGCTCGCGGTCGGGCGCGCCGTCGTCGGCCTGCCGTTCCGCTGGTGGTCGACGTTCCGCATCGAGGCGCGGCACGGCTTCAACCAGACGACGCCCGCCGTGTTCTGGGGCGACATCGGGAAGGGCGCGATGCTCGCCGCGGTGCTCGGCGCTCCACTCCTGGCCGCGGTCCTCTGGCTCTTCACGGCAGCCGGCGAGCGCGCGTGGCTCTGGTGCTGGCTCGTGACCGCGTGCTGGACGCTCGCGCTCGAGTTCGTCGCGCCGACGTGGATCATGCCGCTCTTCAACCGCTTCGCCCCGCTACCGGCGGGCGCTTTGCGCGACGCGATCCTCGGCTACGCGCGCGCCGTCGACTTTCCGCTCGAGGGCGTCTTCGTGATGGACGGCTCGCGGCGCTCGACGAAGGCGAACGCGCTCTTCACGGGCTTCGGACGGCACAAGCGGATCGCGCTGTTCGACACGCTGATCGACGCGCTCGACCCGGGCGAGGTCGTCGCGGTCGTCGCGCACGAGGTCGGGCACTACAAGCGCCGGCACGTGCTCGCCGGAACCATCCTCGCGATCGTCCACGCCGGAGTGCTGTTCTTCCTGCTCTCGCTCGTGCTCCCGCAGCGCGCGCTCTACGACGCGTTCTTCGTGGCGCATCCGTCGGTGCACGTCGGGCTCGTGCTGTTCACCTTCCTGCTCGCGCCGGTCGAGCTCGTTCTGTCGGTCGGGCTGCACGCGTGGTCGCGGCGGAACGAGCGGCAGGCGGATGCCTTCGCCGTAGCGACCGTGGGCGGCGGCGCACGGCTCGCGAGTGCGCTCGAACGTCTGGCGGCCGATACTCTCGGCAACCCGACGCCGCACCCGCTCTACGTCGCGCTACACTATACGCATCCGCCGCTCCGCGAGCGGCTGCAGGCGCTCACTCCTTCTGCATGACGCGCGCGAGCGCCGGGCGTCCGCTGCAGCGCTGGAACCACGACGCGACGCTCGGCGTCGGGCCGAGGTCGAAGCCGGCCATCGGCGCCCAGGAGAGGACCGCCGCCACATTGAGGTCCGCGACGCTGAACGCGTTGCCGAGCAGGTACTCTCGTCCCTTGAGCGCGCCCTCGAGGACGCCGACCGGCCTCTTCGCGCGCTCGGCCGCGTCGTCGGCCTTCTTCGCGTCGCGCTGCTCCTTCGGGAGGAACATGCGGTTGAGGAGGAGCGTCAGGACGGGCTCCTCGAGCTCGGTCATCGCCCAGAGGCTCCACTGATACGCGCGCCCCTCGTCGCCGACGCCCTTCGGCCAGAGGCCCTTGTCGTACTTGCGGGCGAGGTAGAGGTTGATCGCGAGCGACTCGAAGAGTCGGACGTCGCCGTCCTCGAGCGTCGGGATGTGGCCGTTCGGGTTGATCTTCAGGTACTCGGGCGTACGCGTCTCGCCGATGAAGCTGACGCGCACGTTCTCGTAGGGCACGCCGAGTTCTTCCAGCATCCAGAGCGCCCGCATCGCGCGCGAGCGCGGAACCCCGTACAGTTTGATCATCGCGTCCTCCCTTCGGGATCGCGACGCTAGCGCAGGCGCCGAGCCATGGGAACGGGGGAGCCGGAGCTGCACGTCGAGATCGAGGGCGCCGGCCCGGCGCTGGTCCTCGCGCACGGCTTCGGCGGCAGCGCGCGCAACTTCTCGCCGCAGGCGCGCGCGTTCCGCGACCGCCATCGCGTCGTCCGCTTCGACGCGCGCGGCCACGCGCGGAGCGAAGCGCCGGATGATCCGGCGGCGTACACGCCGGCGACCTTCGTCGGGGATTTCGCGCGCGTCCTCGATGGCGCCGGCGTCACCGATGCCGTGGTCGGCGGCCTGTCGATGGGCGCGGGAACCGCGCTCCGCTTCGCGCTCGACCATCCGGACCGCGTGCGCGGTCTCGTGCTCGCCGCTTTTCCCCCCGGTGGGCCCATCCCCGGCAGCTTCTCCGCCGTCGCGCACGCGTTCGCGGACGCGATCGAGCGCGACGGGCTCGACGCCGCGGGCGAGCGCTTCGTGTGGGGTCCGTCGTCCGGCCTCGACCCGCAGGCGACGCGTCTCGTCCGCCAGGGATTCCTCGAGCACCCGCCGCACGGCCTCGCGCACACGCTCCGCGGCGTGATCGCCGTGCAGCCGTCGGTGGACGAGCTCGCGCCGCGGCTGCGGAACGTCGAGCAGCCGGCGCTGGTGATCGTCGGCGCCAACGACCGGCTGTCGCTCGCGCCGAGCCGGGCGCTCGCGGCGGCGTTACCACGCGCCCACCTCGTCGTCGTCGAAGGCGCCGGGCACGTCGTGAACCTGGCGCGGCCGGCGGAGTTCAACCGCGCCCTCGGCGACTTTCTCGCGGACGTCTAGCCGAGCCCGCGCTCGTACTTCGGCAGCGCGGGGCCCATGTGGTCCCAGGGGTGCGCGCTGGAGACCCAGATGTCGAGCTGCGGCCGGTGCAGCGACGGGTCGTCGAGACTTCCCGCGCGCACGACGAACATCGGCGCGGTGGAGTTCTTGGCGAGCAGCGGCGAACCGCAGTCGGCACAGAACCCGCGCGACACCGTGTTCCCGGTCTCCACCTTCGTGTCGTGGTACTTTACGCGTCCCTTCGTGATCCGGACGGCGTCGGCGGGGAACCACGCTCCGGGCGCGTAGGCGCTACCGGACGCGCGCTGGCAATCCCGGCAGTGGCAGTTGAGCGCCATGATCGGCTCGACGCTGCACTCGTAGCGAACCGCGCCACACGCGCAGCCGCCGGTGATCGGGAGCTCCATCAGCGTCCCTTGAACGCGGGCGGCCGCTTCTCCATGAACGAGCGGATCCCCTCGCGCATGTCGTCGCTGTTCGCGACCAGCGCCTGCGTGAACGCCTCCTCCGCGAAGAGCGTGTCCATGTCGGCCTGGAGCGAGCGGTTGAGGAGCCGCTTCGAGAGCCCGATCGCGAACGTCGGCCCCTGCGCCAGGCGCTCCGCCCACTCGCGGCACGCGGCCTCGAGCTGCGCCGCGGGCACGACTTTGTTCACGAGCCCGAGCCGCTCGGCGTCGGAAGCGGACAGATCGTCGCCGAAGAACACGAGCTCCTTCGCCTTGTGGAGGCCGACGTGGCGCGGAAGCAGGAAGCCGCCGCCCGCGTCGAGCGCGATACCGCGGCGGACGAACACCTCGATGAAGCGCGCGTCGTCCGCGGCGATGACGAGGTCGCAGGCGTAGGCGAGGTGCGCGCCGAGCCCCGCCGCGACACCGTTCACGCCGGCGACGATCGGCTTCTCGAGGTCCCAGAGCGCGCGCATGACGCTCTGGCTCGGCCGCATCGCGTCGCGCGTCGCGCCCGGATGCGGCGGCCCGGCGGCGCCGGTGGCGGCACGCGAGCCAGATAGATCCGCGCCGGTGCAGAAGCCCTTGCCGCTCCCGGTGAGGACCACGGCGCGGACGTCAGGGTCCTCGCCGCAGCGCTTCAGCGCGTCGAGGTAGCGCTGGCGCATGTCGGCGTTCATCGCGTTACGTGCGTCGGGGCGGTTCATCACCACCCAGCCGACGCCGTTCTCGATCCGGAAGAGGAGCGTCTCGGTATCTGCCATGGCGAAGACTCCTAACGCGGTCGGCTACGTGCCGCCAAGCTGTTGAACGTCCGACGTACCCGTGTATCTATTGCCCCATGCGGCGGGCTCGGACAGTTGTCCACCCCATGGGGCTCGTTTACGCGGACGTCGACGTGTGGCGGGAAGGCGGGGCGTCGCGCACGGTCGAGTTTCTCGTCGACAGCGGCGCGACTCTTTCCGTCCTGCCCTGGCCGGTCTGGCACGCGCTCGGCCTCGAACCTCTCCGGACGATGAAGTTCGTCCTCGCCGACGGGACGACGACGCGTCGTCGGGTCTCTGGCTGCTGGTTCGGCTTTCGGAGCGTGGCGGCTCCGAGCCCGGTGATCCTCGGCCAACGTCGCGACACGGCGCTCCTCGGCACTCTCACGCTCGAGGCGCTCGGTCTCGTCCTGAACCCGTTCGAGCGGACGCTCCGGCCGATGCGCATGATGCTCGCGGCCGTCGCGTAGCCGTCCTCACACCTTCAGGTTGAACGCCTTCACGGCGTTGTCGTGGAGGAACTTCTGCTTCACGTCGGGCGGCAGCTCGAGGGCGTCGACGTCCGGGAGGACCCGCTCCCAGCGCAGCAGCGGGTAGTCGGTCGCGAAGCAGACCTTGTCCTTGCCGAACGTCTTCATGAAGTGCACGAACGGCGCCGGATAGTAGCGCGGCAGGTGCGCCGACGTGTCGATCCACACGTTCCGGTGCTTCCAGGCGACCGCGATCATCTCCTCCGTCCACGGCCACCCGATGTGGCCGCAGACGATGCGCAGCTCGGGGAAGTCGAGCGCGACCTCGTCGATGTACGTCGGCCGCCCCGTCTCCGACGGGTAGAGCGGCCCCGTGTGCCCGACCTGGGTCTGGAACGTGACGCCCAGCTCCGCAGCCTTCGCGTAGAGCGGGTAGTAGGCGCGGTCCGTCGGCGCCTTCCGCCACATGAACGGCTCGATCCGCAGCGCGACGAAGCCGCAGTTGCGGACGTAATGGTCGAGCTCGCGCACCGCTTTCATGATGTGCGTCGGGTTCGCGTGGTACTGGCCGAAGATGCGGCCCGGGTGGTCGTTCTGCGCCCTCGCGACAGCGTCGTTGCTGCCCGCCATCAACGCGACGCGAACGCCGTGGTGATCCATCGCGTCGATCATCTTCGGGAAGTCGATGCCGTGGTGATAGACGTCGAGCATCCCGTAGTTGCGGAAGACGTTCTCGCCCTCCGGATTCACGCCGGGCGGCGTGCCCGCGATGTGCTGCGTCCACACGTCGATGATGGCCATCACGCTCCCCGTGGCAGGCCCAGCACGCGCTGGGCGATGACGTTGCGCTGCACCTCGGACGTGCCGGCGTAGATCGTCGCGGCGCGTGACCAGAGGTACTCGTACTCCCAGCGGCCGGCATCGGGCGCCTGCGACGCGCCGCGCGCGAGCGCGGCGTACGGGCCTTCGACGTCGAGCGCGAGCTCCTTCATGCGCTGGTCGGTCTCGCTCCAGAGCAGCTTGAGGTACGACCCCTCCGGCCCGGGCTGCCCCCGACGCATGACCTCGGTCACCTGCTTCCACGCGATGAGGCGTACGATCTCGCTCTCGACGAAGCTCTGCGCGAGCCGCTGCCGCCAGCGCGAATCGCCGGTGCGTCTCAGCCGACGCGCGAGCGCGATGACGTCGCGCATCTCGCCGGCGATGCGGGCATGGGGAGCCGAGCCGGCGCGCTCGTGCGCCAGCGTCGTGATCGCGATCTGCCAGCCTTCGTTCAGGCGGCCGACCATGTTCTCGCGCGGGACGCGGACCTCGTCGAAGAAGACCTCGTTGAACCAGGCGACGCCGGTCATCTCCACCAGCGGCCGGATCGTGATGCCGGGGCTCTTCATGTCGACGAGGAGGAAGGTGAGCCCGCGGTGCTTCGGCGCCTCGAAGTCGGTGCGCGTGACCAGGATGCACCAGTCGGCGAAGCGCGCGTAGCTGGTCCAGATCTTCTGTCCGCTGACGACGAAGACGTCGCCGCGGAAATCGGCACGCGTGCGGCAGGCGGCGAGGTCGGAGCCCGCGTTCGGCTCCGAGAAGCCCTGACACCAGATCTCCTCGCCGTTCAGGATGTTCGGCAGAAAGCGCCGCTTCTGCGCGTCGGTGCCGTGGTGGATGAGCGTCGGGCCGACGAGCGCCGGACCGACGCCGATGTCGATCATCGGCGGCGCGCCGACGCGCGTGTACTCCTCGGCGAAGAGGAACTGCTCGACCGGCGTCGCGCCGCGCCCGCCGTACTCGCGCGGCCAGTGAAGGCCCGCCCAGCCACCCTCGAAGAGGCGGCCCTGCCACCAGCGCGCGAAGCGGACCTTCTCGCCGGGGTCCTCGGGCTTCGGGTGCTCCGGCGTGCCCCACCCCGCCGGCAGGTTCGCGACCAGCCAGTCGTGTACCTCGCGCTGGAAGCGCGCCTCGGCGGGGGTGAGACGGAAGTCCATCGCCGGTCGTTGTCGACGATGCGCGGCGGCGGCGTCAAGCCGCGCCGGCTGGGTCCTCGGC
>Ga0070731_10003639_pt1 | contig 13762 bp, 10 predicted proteins | sample Coa_R1_2_FD_66448 | JGI IMG/M metagenome (GOLD analysis project Ga0070731, IMG submission 66448) | Surface soil microbial communities from Centralia Pennsylvania, which are recovering from an underground coalmine fire - Coalmine... | ecosystem: Environmental > Terrestrial > Soil > Unclassified ... | reverse complement strand
ACGTCTTCCAGATGATGTGGAGGACGCGAAAAATATTTGTTGACATTTTTGAAGGAAAAATAGCGCCAGAAGAGCGCTTTACCAAAAATCTTCCCGAGTGGCCACGCTTTGACAAGTGGGCGCATTCTAACACTTCCCGGATATTGTGGGCGCTCATTTATACTGGTTTGTTCATATGTCTTTCTTCCTCACTTTGGCTGTTACTTCTCCTACCTGTCGTGCTAACTATGGGCGCTTTTCACGGAGCGATCATCAACTGGTTTGCGCATAAATATGGCTATTTAAATTTCAGATTGAAAAACACTTCACGCAATTTGTTTTCCATAGATATTTTTATGTTGGGAGAATCTTATCACAATAATCATCACAAAAGTCCTTCTTCGATAAATTTTGGAAAGCGTTGGCATGAACTTGACCCGGTTTACCCAATCATACTTTTATTGCGTTGGTTACGCATCATAAGGATGGGAGTGGCTACTTAATTTGCAAAAACTTGATTTAAATTCTTAATACATCAGGGACAAATATAAATCGGCCAAGTTCCATTTAATTGACGATCTTTGCAAGGAATTTAGACCTGGAGTTTATTTAAGCGAACAATCCTTGTAGAAGTCTGCAAGGTTCTGTTTTTTTACAATTGAATTATTCATTTCAATATTTTTCAAATGAACATTTATATATCCAATTTAGGATTCAACATGGGGGACGCTGAACTTAAGAGTCTATTTGCGGCATACGGAAATGTGTCGTCGGCAAAAGTGATCATGGACAGGGATACGGGCAAAAGCCGTGGATTCGGCTTTGTAGAAATGTCCAACGATGACGCTGCCCGCCTGGCGATGAAGGAACTCGATGGAAAAATGAGCGACGGTCATGCCATGAAGGTCAGCGAAGCAAGGCCGAAAAGAAATGATGGGTTCTCCCAGCGCAGCCGCTATTAGTTATTTCAGAGGTTTGTTTCCGCTTAAAAGCGCCTGGCCATGGGCAGCGAAGCAATTGAGAAAAACATCGGCAGCACAACGCCGAAACGGCAGTGCAGGTAATACACGCTTCAAGGGCTGCCGGAGTCATAACGGGAATTTTTAGTTATGGCAGCGACTGCCACGAGCTCAAGTCCGATAATCAAGGGTGCACCGCAAGTATCACCAAAGTTGAAAATGAAGGGAGCATCAGGACATCAACCTTGCCTAACATTCAGCGGTTTATCCTTCACCACGATCTCAGAGCAAAATTGAGAATTATATGTTTAGTCAAATCTGGAAAAAATATTTACCGGCCATCAACATTCTGATGAAGCGGTCATCGACTGCAAATCAGGTGCTCAGTTTAGACAGCAGCGATTTTAACAGGGCTGCGGGGGGAAGAAAGGCCAAACTGCATTTTTCATCGGTGCATCTTAACGCGGGTCGTGTCAATGCCCTGACTCTCGCTCCCCCTATTGCAATGGACCTGCTTCTAGTGCTGCAGCAAAATGACAGGTCAGAGCAAATCATCAAAGGCAAGAATTTCGAATTTTCGATGAGCAGTGATTTTCAACTACTCATTAAAGATAATACACCACCCCCGGTGATGGAAGAGACAATTAAATCGGATGTTGCCAGTCCGGAGGATCTTGCATGATGATTTCAGCGGATGCTTCGCGAAAATGAAGCAACTGAGGGGCCTGATAGGTTTTGCTTGGGGCGTACTTTCCTTTAAGCATTGATCGACATTCCTACTAGTCTATTCCGTCGCAATGAAAGAAACACAACCCCACGACAACCAGTCGAACTCCATCTATTAATCTCCCTGAATTTCTGTGTCAAATATATGTAGGGCGATGATAATCCCTTGAGCGAAGGGACATCGACCGATTGTTTGCTCCAATTACCTCGCAATTTTTCGGTTGGCCCTACTCGGCCTTCAAACTTACTGTCGGGTTGGTAATTGCTGCCCTAACCGCCTGAAAACTTACGGTTAAAAAGGCAATCAGGAAGGCCAAGACGCCAGCTATCAGGAATATCTGCCAGCCAAGAGAGACCCTGTAGGCAAAATCCTGCAACCATTTATTCATAGCCCACCACGAAAAGGGAAACGCAATAAAAGAAGCGACAAGCACCAGTTTCAAGAAGTCCCTGGAGATCATCATAACAATATTTCCAATGCCTGCCCCGAGAACTTTTCTTATCCCAATCTCCCTTGTGCGCTGTTCGGCAGCGTAGGTTACCAAGCCAAATAAGCCGAGACAGGCAATTAAGATCGCAAGCGCTGCAAATGAGATAAATAACTTGCCGGTTCTTTGTTCGGTGTCGTATAATTTATTAAAGTCCTCATCCATAAAAGAATATTCAAAGGGTTGGCCCGGCGCCATGGTTTTCCAGGTTGCATTGATCTTCGATATAACTGCTGGGATATCCGAATTATTGATTCGGATGGAAATATTCCCGTCGCTTTTGCCGAAGAGGAGGGCGAGCGGCGTGACCACATCTCTTAAAGAGGAAAAATTGAAGTTCTTGATCACACCGATGACGTGCAGGGTATTTAGGGATTTTGTTTGGATATCGCGGATTTCATATAGTTTCTGATCCAAAATATCCTTGGTCCCCAGGAATCTTGCAGCGGCTTCATTCACAATGATTGCTGTAGAATCTGTGCCATATTGCTGCGAAAAATTTCGTCCTTGCAAAAATTTAATATCCAGCGTCGGGATATAATTTTCATCAACAAGCCAGTGCTGCATGGATATGGCTGATCTTTGATCAAGCGCCGGCGAAGTAAAATAAGTATCGTTACTGCGGTTGAAATTTACAGGCAGGAAACTGCTTATGGTTGCATTTTTCACACCCCCTATCCTGAGCAGTTCGTTTTTAAACGCGTCGATCTGTTTGCCAAGTGCATTGGCGCGCTGCAAAATCATTACCTGGCTTCTGTTGAAACCAATGTCTTTATGATGTATATAGTTAAGCTGGTTGAAAATGACAATTGTTGCAATAATCAAAATGATGGAAATAGAAAACTGAAAAATGACCAGCACGTTGCGAAGCCAGGATCTTTTAAAACCCGTCGCCAATTTGCCTTTTAACACCTCTACGGGTTTGAAAGACGACAGGAAAAAAGCGGGATAACTCCCGGCCAGCAGACCAACGATGATAATCAGGGCAACAAGGGAAGCCAGCATCTTCAGTTGAAATAATGCGGACGCGTGAACTTCTTTTCCTGCCAGCTGGTTAAAGTAAGGTAGCAGAAGCCAGGCCATGAGCAGCGAAACGACCAGGGCTGTAAAACTGATGAGCATGGATTCGGTTAGAAATTGTCCAACCAGGTTCATTCTGAGGGAACCCAGGACCTTTCTGATCCCCACTTCTTTTGCCCGGTTTGATGAACGGGCCGTCGAAAGGTTCATGAAATTGACAGAGGCAATAACCAAAATCAGGAGTGATATTACTAAGAAAATATAAACGAATTCCGCGTTGCCGTTGGGACCCAGCTCTCCAACTTTATTGGAGTGCAAATGAATATCTGTCAGTGGCGTGAGGCTTGCACGAATATAGGCACCGCTTTTTTCAAACTCATTGATGTCCTGGTGGATTAGGCTTTTAAGTTCGGGGGCGACATGAAGATCCATAAATGGCTTCAATTGCGATTCCAATTGTTTTACGTCAACATTTTTTCTCAGCACGATATAGGTATTCCAGTTTTCACTCACCCAGTTGTCTTCGCTGGACCGGGGGTCTTCAATTAGCGGAACAAAAAAATCAAAGCTAAAATGGGATTGCCGGGGAATATCCTTGATCACCGCCGTGATGGTGTAATTTACCGTATCATTGATCTGCATTGTTTTGCCCACGACATCGGTCGAGTTATAATATTTATTTGCGATCGATTCTGTGATAACCAGGGAGTGGGCCAACTTCAAGGCCGTTTTTGGGTTTCCTTCAATCACAGGCAAACTAAATACATCGAACAAGGTAGAGTCTGCATAACCGACCCGGCCCTCATTGATATTTTCGTTACCGTTCCTAACCATGAAGCTGCCATACCAGCGTAGCCTGGTATATTGTTCGACCTGTGGAAGCTCCTTTGCCATTGTCGGTCCAAGCAAAGCGGGTGCCACCGCAAGGTCAAAATGATTGCCGCCGAATTTTACGTCATTATTCACACGGTAGATCCGGTCTGCATTGACATTGTACCGGTCAAAACTGAATTCGTCCAGCACATAGAGCAGGATAAGCAAGCAGGTGGCAAGACCAGTCGCAAGACCGATGATATTGATCAGCGTGTAAAATTTATTCGCTGCTAAGTTTCTGACTGTAGTCTTGAGATAATTTTTCAGCACAAAAAAGGAATTAAGTGAATGGAAGAGAAATGATGAGGCCCAAAAAATTAGACGGAGGCGGGCGGCATGCAGTTACAAAGGTACCCTACTTTTCGCAGAACTCACCTGGAGTTTTTAAAAGGCTGAATCCGTCTTGAAGTCCTGGTTTTTGAATCTGGCAGGAAACTAGTCGGAAGTTCGCATCAGAACAAGAGATCCTCGGCAAACAATTCACTGCCGATTCACCAAATCTTATCAATACACGTCAACCAATCAAGATGTGGTGATTTGATTAAAAGGTTTTTGATCGCAGTTGGAATCACCAGTAAAATCTCAAAGGACTCTCAAAGCCTCACAAATCTAGCAGTTGTGGGCTTTAAGTTTTTGCAAATCTTCGAAGTATTTCACTTTTTCATCAGATTTTTGATCGAGCTGTATTTGAATAGAAGTTTCCCGAATTGCAGAACTTTATTACAGCCACCACTGACTGGACAATTTTCGAACAATTTCCTTATGATTTGAACTGTTGGCGAATCCAACGATCTGAAACGACATTTTCAATCACCTTTTTTTACTATGAGCAAACTGTCATTTGGAGTTTACAAAATTCAAATTATCATCCAATGGGGTCATCTTTGGCATCAACAAGTGTACAAATCCCAATATAAGGATATAAGAAAAACCTGCAATCATGAATGCCCAGAAATAGCCCGAATTGCCTGCCGTATCCAGTACTGTCCCCAAGGCAATGTCAGCGATTATCGCCACCGCTACTCCAATCATTTTTCCTATCCCTATTACAGACGCAATGGCCTTCTTGGGAAATACATCCGGAACCAGCGTATATCCATTAATCGACCACGACTGATGACCAGCAGCGGCGAGGCCAATTAAAAAAACCGCCATCCATTTGCCTAGAATAACAGGTACAAAGCTTACAGGCAGAATGATAATTGCACAAACCAGCATCGTTACTTTCCGGGCCTTATTGGTTGACCAGCCTTTTTTTATTAATGCACCCGAAGCATATCCTCCAAGGAGGCTTCCGGCATCCGCCAAAATAAAAATAATCAAGAATGGAAGTCCAATGTTTTTAATGTCTACTCCAAACTGGTCTGCCAGAAATTTGGCGCCCCAGAACAGGTAAAACCACCAGACAGCGTCAGTTATTGTAGTCAAAGAAAATGCCCATGTTTCCTTCTTGGGTAATAACTTTAACCACGGGATTTTTTCCCTTGTTTCCCCTTCGGAATCACTGTTAATATAGGCTAATTCCTTTTTTGATAAACTAGGATGGTCTTCCGGGTTTTGATAAATTCTCAACCATAAAAATACCCACGTGGCACTAAGCACACCGGTAATAAGGTAAGGTATTTGCCAGTGATCTCCCCCGACAGAAACAATAGCACCAACAATAAATGGAGCCAAGATCGCACCAACGCTAGTAGATGCATCAAAAATGCCTGTGGCAAAAGCCCGGTCTTTTCTTGGAAACCACTCCGCCACCGTTTTAATTGCCGCTGGAAAATTTCCCGACTCGCCGATTCCCAGGCCGAAACGCGCCAAAATAAAGCCAATTAAACTGAAAGCCGGCCTGATGACAGCATGCAGCATCCCGAATATGCTCCAGATAACGATGGAAATAGTATATCCTAGCCTCGTGCCAACATGGTCAATAATACTGCCCATGAACAGCAACCCTATACCATAAGCAATTTTGAAGGAAACAATGATGGCTGCATAATCCTTATTTGACCAATGGAAAAGTTTTTGCAGGGTCGGAGCCATTACACCTACAATACTGCGGTCAAAGTAGTTAATCGTGGTAGCCATAAATACCAGTGCAAGGATTCGATAACGGTAATTGCCCATACTATTTGAATTCTGAAAACCCCGGTTCACTATAGCTTAATCTTAATATTTCAAATACTCTTTGAAATTCCTTTAACCTGTTTTCTTTTACCTTTTGTGCGGATATTGTGACCGGGTCAATGATTTGTAGTTCTTTGGATAAACATCACGTAAAGTGTCCTTAACGGTTTTGATCTTTTTATTGTCATCCGGTCGTAAGGATCATCGCCAAACCTTTTCGACACAGGATTGCCATGTCGACTTGGAACAGCAAAAGATACTTACGGGATCAGCAAATATTTTATCATTATTGGAGAATGAATATGCACAGGAATTACGAAGAAGGCGTCCGGTCAACTATTTCCTCGGCTTTTCGATCCCAATATAATTTTTTCCCTTCCCGGTAAGCTCGGGTCGCCATTATGGTGGCTATCGAATGCCAAAAACCAGTATGAATATGCCCATTAGGCACAACATTTCTGTTCCTCATACAATCAACCCAGTTGTTAAGGTGATAGGGCATATTGTCACTCACCCACGGGGGTCCAAGTTTCATTCCATATTCGGGGGTTGTTATTATTTCCGCCTTCCCGTTATTTATTGCCTCTTTCATCCCCTCGTAAAAATTAAATCCACCGGGGTGATTCTCTTGTTCGGGAATTAGAAACCATCGGGAACTGCCCTCTCCTCCTGCCGAGAACAAGGTTCCTTCTTTCCCGCGAATACAGGTATAATCGCCAAACATATTTGCAAAGTTTGTAGCGTATGAGTACAATAACTTCTCCTTCTCAAAAGTTGCGAGTGCCTGAAATGTGTCCGGGTTCTCCCTGATATCCGGCCAGCCAAATATCCCTCCGTTTGCTACCATAGTGTCAGGAATAGCCGTATCTGTATAAAAATGCACCAATCCTGCACCATGACTCATCCATTGAGATGTGATTCCTCCGGAGTAATCGCGGAAAATTCTGAATTCAAAATATTTCCACGGATCGAATGGAACGTTTGGCTTTCCCAGCAGCCACCTGTTCCAGTCGGTGTCCTCTTCCCGGATCGCAGCCACATCGGGATCGTTTGGAACATGCCAGCGAGGTTCATTATCGTTCCACACCTGTTCTATTTTTGTGATCTGACCCAGTTTCCCCGAACGAATGATCTCGCGCACCTTCAACTGCATCGGGTCGCTCAACCATTGCGATCCCTGCTGAACTACCTGTTTGGATGAGAGGACGGCATGCCTCGCCAGTTTGGCATCCCCCACATCTATCGCCATGGGCTTTTCACAATAGCAATCTTTTCCAGCACCGACGACTTCCACTAAGAGCTTAGCATGCTGAAAATCTCCTGCACCGATCATTACTGCGTCGAGCTCCGGCATTTTCAACATTTCCTCGGAATATTTAAATTGTTTTACATCTGTTCCGAACAATCTTTTACAATTTGCCGCAGCTTTTTCTTTATTATGTTTCCAAATGTCGCAGACGGCAACTACGCCCAGATTTTTGTCCTTTTGCGCTGCTTTAACTATACTCTGATGATCACTGCTGCGATCACCACAGCCAAGAAATCCGACATTGATCCGGTCATTTGCACCTAGAATTCTATTATATGAAGCTGCACTGGTTAATGAAGCCTTTGCAATACTCCCTGTTACAGCAATTGTGGATATACCCGTAACAGTTTTGCCAATAAAATCTCTTCTGGTAACATTATCTTTAGCCATGGCCATATTTATTTAAATGGTTAAAAAAATTAAAATTCGTCGCTGATGTAACCATAACCATTCATTTTCAAATCCATAATTTTAACTCAAGTGCTGTCGCATTTATTTTTGTGCAACGTCGAAGTAAGCGTAGCGGTAACTTATAAATCCGGAAAGCTACAGGGAATTTCCGCGAACAAGTATACGGGATTCAATATCCCGCCAAATTATTTTCAGTCAATTTTCTCCTTTTTCTGCCATATCAACACATATTTTCTCTGGCCGATGAAAGGCAGTTGTCCAATGTATCAGAACCAGGAACAAAATCGCCACCGAAAATGAAGTGGACAAATAATTCCCTCCGCCACTGTACGTCTTCAAAAGAAATTATACTTCCTGCCTGCGAGTTTTTAGCATGTTTAAGTTAATAAATATTGGCAATTATACCCAATAACACGCAGCTATTTTCCTGCTTTACTGAACGACTCAACCGCCGCTTTTCAACAGGCTCTCCGGAGCTGCCCACCCCTGCTGAATGATTACGTAGTCCCATATCCCGGATGTTTTTGGTAGTTCTTTTATATCGTATTCATCGACCCCAGCCATCCCACTAATGGAAAAATTCATAGTTCGGTTATTATCGCTGGTATAACGAAAAATGGAGTCAAGGCTCACTTGATAAAAAAACGGCGCAGCAAGTCTGGAATGAGTACTTTCATGATCCGTTTCCCCGCAAAATTAAAACCCATTGCAAAGACTAAGAAAATAATCCGAACCTACTAAACCATTTTAAGAAAACCTTCCAGGGAAGGGAGGTAAGGCACTTTTTTTTGCTGAAAACTTCCGCTAACAATGGAACTTACTCAACACAAATCAAGTAAAAAAAAATATGGAAGTACATCATCATCCCGACTTGCACCATAAAAGCAAAAAATTTAAGGAATATTTTTTAGAATTTTTAATGATATTTCTTGCTGTGACATTGGGTTTTTTTGCGGAAAATATAAGAGAGTATTTTTCCGACAGGGATAAGGAAAGAAAATATGTCAAAACATTATACCATGACCTGAAAGACGATACTGCCAACTTAAATGGAGGTATACCATTTTGGCAAAGTCAGCTAAAAAGAATTGACACCCTGCGAACTGAAATAAAAAAAGGAGATCATATGAATCCAAAGGTGGCCAACATGATGGCTTCCGCTATAAGATTTTATGGCAACTTCCTATATCATGACAGAACGATTGCGCAATTGAAAAGCACAGGGAATTTTCGCCTTTTAGATGCCGCATTGGCTGATTCAATAATGGAATATGATTCCTACATAACAAGTCAGCTGAGAGATCAGGAGGCACACGGTCAAAAATTATATATTGAAACAAACAATCTACAAAACAAGATATTTGAATCAGGTATTTGGCAACTATATCAGAAAAACGGTCTTATTTATATAGATTCATTACTTACCGCAGATCCAAATGCTTTTAAAATTCACACAGAAAATAAAGAGCTGTTGTTTGAGTTTTACAATTCCCTTGATTTTTGGCAAATTGGAATTAATTGGCGATTACGATCATCACTGCATTTAGAACGGCGAGCGGTCAATATGATGCAATTGATCGAGAACCAATATCATATTGAAAATAAATGATCGAAGGTTTGCACTAACAAGAATCTGCATTGGGCAATGGGTACTTAAAGTAATTACGTTCATGCTCATCTTCATTCGAATCCTGGGTCCTCGTGTATTTTCGGAGAAATCGACGACGAAGATGAAACCCATAAAATGAGGTTTTGTAATTCTGCAAATTAGATAAGCCCTGCCTAATCAGCAGGGTGGAGTAATTTCTGGCAACCGACGATTCAGGTTTGAAATGTTGACGGGATTCGAGATCGCAGTGCTCTGCAAGAGAACGGCCAAGTGTTTGTGCGATTGCTGAATTCTCTGATGAAAGGGTGATTGACTGAGTGCGTTAAGGAATTAACAATAGCTAATTTTCAATGTTATAAATAATTTCTATTTTTACACAACACTCTGGTGAAAAGGTTTGTAACTGCCATATTAGCTCTCGTGTATTTGTCTACCTCAATCGGCGCGACAGTGCATTTCCATTACTGCATGGGAAGACTGATCTCCTTGAGTTTGGCGGACTATACATCCAAGAAGTGCAAATCCTGCGGGATGGCCAAAACAACCACTGCTTGTGAAATTGCAGGAAAAAACTGTTGCAAAGATGAGCACAAACAGGTGCAGATTGAAAAAGACCAACAGGCAAGCGAATTCTCTTTTCAATTCTTAAAGTATTTTCCAGAAAATTTCTTCCCCCCTGCCAATTTTGGGGCGGATTATTGTCAATCTTCAATTGTAGAGTTTCCAACCGCAAACTCACCTCCCTTTCGCAAAAAGGTATCCGAATTTATTCTCAACTGCGTCTATCGCATTTGATATTGTTCTCTTCTGACTAGTGCTGATTCTCTCCTGGAACTAGAATGCTTTGCTCTTTTCAAAGCATCTGGTTTTTCAATACAAATATTGGTCGCCCAAATCGATTTAAGTTGAGCGAAATCTAATTCATAAAGTGAAAATGATGAAACCGACTAAAGCATTATTCGTTGTTGCTTTTGTTGTGGCGATCAGGTTACCTGGCATTTGGCCGACTAATTGGAGTCTTAGCACCAAAACGCTCCGGGCGAGTTTCGGTAAACTAATGGTCAATCCCGCAAAGATTGAACAACTCGTGGCTTCAGCTGGACAGGATATTTAAAACAGAAAAGCGGCAGACGAGGTATGTTTCAAATTACCTGATTGTTGTCACTACACCAGAATAAGTATTATTCATTCACTCAATTAAAAAAATAAACAGTATGAAAAAGATAATGGTCCTAACGGCGGCGCTCATGCTTTCTTCGGTCGCAATTTTCGCACAAACTGTTAAAAGTAAACTGGCCGACACGGCCATCCACAAAGTATACACATGTACCATGCATCCGGAGGTCATCAGTGACAAGCCAGGCAAATGTCCAAAATGCGGCATGGCACTCGTGGAAAAGAAAACAGCAGCGAATGGTATGAGTAAGAGCACGGATAAAATGCCAATGCGTAAAAAGGATTCGAGCATGGCTAAAAAGAAAATCTCATAACTGTCAATCTTAAAAATAAGTGCGTGATTATTTCATCTCGTGCGTGCTAAAACTCATCCATCCTAGATATCAAAATCATGGTCCAGAAACTTATTGAACTATCATTACGTTACAGGCTTGTTGTCTTGCTTGTTGCGGGAGGTTTGCTCGTTTGGGGCGTCTATTCAATCAAACAAAACCCCGTTGACGCCATACCCGATCTGAGCGAGAACCAGGCAATTGTATTTACAGAATGGGCCGGGAGGAGCCCGCAGGTAATCGAGGACCAAGTGACCTACCCGTTGGTAAGCAATTTACAAGGCACACCCAAGGTCAAAAACATACGCGCCACATCGATGTTCGGGATGAGTTTTGTTTACGTGGTTTTTGAAGACAATGTGGACATATACTGGGCCAGATCAAGGGTATTGGAAAGACTAAATTATGCCCAGCGGCTATTACCGCAAGGAATTACTCCCACACTTGGCCCTGACGGGACAGGCGTAGGGCATATTTTCTGGTATCATCTAAATGCACCTCAAATGGATTTGGGTGAGCAACGAGCCTTGCAGGATTGGTATATCAAATTCGCCTTGCAAACCGTTCCCGGGGTCGCCGAAGTTGCCTCATTTGGCGGGTTTGAAAAACAATATCAATTGATAGTTGACCCGGTAAAGCTGCAGTTCTACAATCTTTCCATGGCGGACGTCATGAGCAAAATCAAAGCCGGCAATAATGATGTGGGCGGTAGAAAATTTGAGATCGGAGACATGGCATACATCATTCGAGGATTGGGATATATCAAGAGTAAAGATGATATCGAAAATATTGTTTTGAATGTCAACAATGGAATCCCGGTAAAAGTGCGGGATATCGGGGCAGTTCAAATGGGCGGCGATTTGCGAGTAGGCATATTCGATGCAAACGGGCAAGGCGAAGTGGTCGGAGGCATTGTTGTTATGCGTTATGGCGAGAATGCCAATCAAGTGATTTCCGCCATAAAAGCGAAGATGAATCAGGTACAGAAAGGATTGCCCGAGGGGGTAACTTTCAAAATTGACTATGACAGAAGTAATCTTATCCAGGGTGCCATAACTAATATTAAAAATAAACTCATTGAAGAAATAAGCATAGTCTGTATTATAGTGATCCTTTTTTTGTTTCACTGGAAAAGTGCTTTGAGCATCATTATCCAGATACCGATCACGATTGCGATCAGTTTTATCATGTTGAATGCGTTTGGCTTTTCCTCCAACATTATGTCGCTGACCGGCATTGCGCTGGCAATCGGAGTTATCGTAGACAACGGCATCATCATGAGTGAAAACGCATATCGGCAGCTGTCAGAATTCCAAAAGACCTAAACTTAAATTATTGTATATGAACACAGCGACGCAAAAACAACGATGGCGGAACCGCGATTGCCACAAAATCCCGGACAAAGAACGATTGGCCATTATAGAACGTGCATGCAAGCAGGTTTCCCGTGGTGTATTCTTTTCAACGATCATCATTGTCACATCTTTTCTCCCTGTATTTCTGCTCACAGGTCAGGAGGGGAAATTGTTTCACCCGCTGGCATATACGAAAACATTTATCATGGTCGTAGATGCCATCTTGGTGGTAACCCTCGCGCCGGTATTGATTTCATTATTTATGCGCGGCAGGTTCCGGTCCGAAACGGCAAATCCAGTCAATCGCCTTCTTGAAAAAATTTACGAGCCAGTCATTCGAGCGTGTATTAAATGGCGCAGGACGACGATTGCCATTAATATTCTTGCGCTTGCCGTGAGCGTTCCCATGGTGATGAGTCTGGGAAAAGAATTTATGCCGCCGCTTGATGAGGGAACGATATTGTTTATGCCGGTTACTCTTCCGGACGTCTCCAACAGTGAAGTGAAACGAATATTACAGGTACAGGATAAGATCCTTACTTCGGTACCGGAAGTAGAATCCGTTCTTGGGAAAGCCGGCAGGGCTAACACTGCAACAGACAACTCCCCGATCAGCATGATTGAAACCATCGTAATGCTAAAACCAAAAGAACAATGGCGGTCGGGAATCACAAAAAACGACATCATCAATGAACTGAACAGCAAATTGCAAATCCCCGGCGTGACCAACGGGTGGACACAGCCAATTATCAATCGCATTAATATGCTTTCAACAGGTATTCGAACAGATGTTGGTGTGAAAGTATACGGGCAGGATCTCGATTCTATTTATGCTTTCTCGCAAGTGGTAAAAAAAGAACTTGAAGGCATCCCCGGCGTAAAAGATTTATATGTGGAACCGATAACCGGGGGAAAATATCTCGACATCAAGATCAACCGTGAGGAAATCGCTCGGTACAACCTAAGCATTGACGATGTCAACGCAATCGTTGAGAGTGCAATAGGTGGAACGCAAATTACCTCGACCATTGAGGGCCGCCAGCGTTTTTCGGTCAACGCGCGCTTTGGTCAGGATTTCAGAAATAATCTCGAAGCACTGAAAAGCACACCGGTGCAAACCGCAGGCTTTGGCCCGGTCCCATTACGAGCGCTCGCTGACATTCAAATAACCGAGGGGCCACCGATGATCAATTCGGAAAATGCATTGCTACGTGGCACGGTCCTTTTCAATGTGCGGGAAAGGGATCTGGGTAGCGCGGTAACAGAGGCGCAACAAAGATTAAATAACATGATTGGTAAAATGTCGAAAGGATACTTCCTGGAATGGAGTGGACAATATGAAAATCTCATCCGCAGTGAGCAAACATTGAAGTGGATACTGCCAGTCGTACTGGTCGTTATCTT
>Ga0070731_10003638_pt1 | contig 13764 bp, 9 predicted proteins | sample Coa_R1_2_FD_66448 | JGI IMG/M metagenome (GOLD analysis project Ga0070731, IMG submission 66448) | Surface soil microbial communities from Centralia Pennsylvania, which are recovering from an underground coalmine fire - Coalmine... | ecosystem: Environmental > Terrestrial > Soil > Unclassified ... | reverse complement strand
TGATCTCCTTGCCATATACAAGTAATTTAAGATGAAAAATTCTATCTTAACTACCTGTCCTAAATTTGGGGGGAATCATAGAAAGACCTGCGAACATTGGTCCATCATGTCCCCACAAAGTTAACTACAAGTCGCTGACTTACTGCGTTAAGACTCTCTTGATATAGTATTCAAAATCCTCAGTAAAAAGCTTGTGCGTTCGACAGGATTCAAAAAGCCACTCTAAATGTGACATGGTAAATGAACCCGAAGTCAGCATTTCTGCAACCTTTGGATTATCACTTATCCTGATATTTTCCAGACTATGATCTTTTAAATAAGATATGATGATATCATTTTTGTACAAATTCGGCAAATGTGATAAACACGTTTTTAAATTTTCCAGCTCGTCGACCATATTTGGATAATCCTGTTCATTAAAAATGTCTGAGTGTTTAATTCTGTAATGGTTGTATTTTAGCATTTTTCAAGTTTATGATTGAAGCAACTGCAGATCTTTTGTAAATCGATTTAGTTGTATCTGCCTATGAATATTTTTCGTGAAAAAAAACCATCAGCAATTTGCTGATGGCTGAATTAAAAAAAATAATTCTTTTTTTAATTTTGTAGTCTTTTTATTTTATAGAGATTACTGTATCCAGGGAGTGAACGACTCCATTGGATGCTTCTTTATCTCGTCCCTGAACCGCCGACCCATTAATGGTAACTTTTCCGTTGTATATTTTTACATCAAGTTCCTTTCCGCTAATAGTCTTTAATTTCTGACCGTCTTTTAAATCTTTAAATTCCGTTTTACCCGCTACTACATGGGAGTTAAGTATGTCAGTCAGTTTTACTTTGTTCTCTGGTTTTAGCAGCTCAGTTAATTCGCCGGGTGCTAATTTTCCAAACGCAATATCCGATGGAGCAAAAACTGTGAACGGACCCGGTTTACTTAATTCAACTTCTAAGCCTGTCGCTTTTACGGTTCTCAACATAGTGGTGAGATTTCTATCAACCACAACAACATCTACAATATTTGACATTTTTTGAAATTTATCTGCAGATAGAATAACCTGCATGGGTGTAATGTAACCTATTAAAATGACTAGCACGCTTTAATTTTAGTAACGAATACGCATTACACTGACATAGCCAGTGTCAGTGATGTTTCGATATTGAATAAAGTAGTTCTTTGAAGTTGTTGTCTGTATTGGGTTTTATCTGTTCAGTTCGGTTGTTTGTCACTGTTAGTTGACGCAGGATTCAAACTTGCCATTTTGGTGATAAATAAAACTCCGTTTATCATTTAATAAGACTACATTACATAGGGCACGGCTATTCTATCTGCAAATAGTTTCGAAAAAGCAAATTAAACCGCGGCGATTTGGCGTCCTCTCACCGTAAATGAATGATATACATGGTGCGGTTTTTACAAAAAAGCAATGAACGGAGAAGCAAACATAGATCAAGAGCCAAAGGTCATAATTAGTTCTGGCGCCTTGAATGATACAACATTACAAGAACAACTCATTGAGCAAAGAACAAAAAATATGGAAGTAATCCATCAACCCGATCTGCATCGCCATAAAAAGAAATGGAAAGAATATCTTATTGAATTCTTAATGATATTTCTAGCAGTGACCTTAGGATTTTTTGCAGAGAACCTGAGGGAGTATATTTCGGATAGGGGACATGTCGGACAGCTTGCCAGACAATTGATCCACGATCTAAAAAATGATTCTGCAATTCTTCATTCCAATATTGAAAGAGAAAACACGCTGGTTAAAAAAGCAGACAGTTTATTCTATCTGTTGCAACAACCCTTATCAGCACTCGATTCGAAAAAGATCCAGGAACTAATCATCGCATGTTACAATATAAACTTGTTCCAACCTTCTTCAGGAGCCATGTGGGCACTTAAAGCCGAATTGCGTTTGAAAGAATTTGCAAACTCCGACATAACCATATACATATCAGCTTACGAAACTGATCAGGCTCTTTTAAAAACTGTGGAACAATTTCAGATGGCCAATCTGAAAGAATATTTACAAGGATTTATAACAGCTCATTTTACCCCTGCCAATGCATATTCTGCTTTAAGTAGTGGCGCAATCGCAAATGGAAATTTGCGAAACGTATCACCAAATGATCTGACGCAATTAAGCGTTGACATTATGTTTGTCAAGAACTACAATGTATTGCTTGCAGATAAATCCGGACAGTTAAAGGATAAAGCATCTCAATTCATAGAATACGTTAACAAGGAATTTATGTAGGTCAGAAAAATACAGCGAATTTCAATTTGGCAAAAAAAGGCATCCCCGGCGTAAAACTAATATCATCCACAGCAGCAGGCTCACTTTTCAACCTGGAAACTATTTCATATTGGGCGTCTCGCCATTTAGCATTAAACAGGTTTTGTATCTCCAGCCCAATCTCAAATTTTTGTTTCGTATAGTTTGCTGTCAGGTCGCTGAGAAAATATCCCTCGGCCTGAAGCGAATTATCATTTGTGGCCGGGCGTTTATTCATGTACCTCCAACTCCATCCCGCATTGAGCCCGCCAGGAAGCTTAAGGTACAATCCGCCCGCGCTATAAAGTGGAACGGACAATGGAAGATAGTTGTTCCCTTTCGGCGCCTGTGCGTCTCTTGCCTTGCAAAAAACGATATCAAAATCAGCAAACAGCCACTTTGTGAATTCATATCTGGCCGAAAAATCAATTCCTTCTCGTCTTGTCTTGTTGCCTGGGCTGAAGGTCCCGTCATCCCCATTATACGTGAGCTCTTGTTCCAAAAATAAATACCAAAGGGCAGAGTTCATGTATAATCGAGGAAACAGTTTCCAATTGATGCCGACGTCAGCGCCATACGCAGCAGGCAGCACATCGATTCCTTTATTTTCGGCCACTACTTTTGCGTCATTGGAGTGGAATCCTCTTCCAAGTTTTGTATAGAATTGAATCTGATTGTCTAAAGTAAACGCAATATTCAGCTTTGGGCTTGCAACCGTTTTCCCTTTAGGTGGTTGTACGGGATTCAGGAAATCCGAGTAATAGAAATTCAGGTAATCAACGCGAGCACCTAAATCAAATAGCCATTTACTTCTTCGGAATTGCTCATCAAGGTACGTGTTCAAAGTCCATTCCCTGACATTTCCATGCTGAATATAATCGAGAATGTCATTGTAATTCTTTACATGGCTGAGTTCACTGCCACGAATATTGTTCATCTGGAATCCCAAGCCTGCAGTTGAGGTCAGCACATCACTATTGTCAAGGTAGTTATCCCATGAGAATTTACCATTGTAACCATACAGATCCCGCGATTCTCGTTGCCGCAACCCATCTCCGTTAATGCTGTCGCTGGCGAAAAACGTCTCGTCGTAATTGAGATTAAAGAAATAGTGCGTATAATAAACTTGGTTTTCCAGGGTGAGCCTATCTGATATAGCGGTGGTGAGCCGGACTATTGCCGTGCTGCGCGCAGTATTCCCACCCTGTAGGCTGTCAATATAACCCCACCTGCTGATCAGTCCCTCGTTAACGGCTCTCAGTGGAATTTCACCTGAAGAGCGCCAGAGGCTGTTGAAAGTGGACAATGTGATTTTGAGTTGCGTTGCAGGAGATAAGCTTACTTTATATTTCCCAAACAGATTTGCTCTATTGAAGTGTTCTGCATAATTAAATGGCCCATCCGTATAATAAAGTTCTCCAGCTATGTAGGCACTTTCTCCGTTTTGTCTTGCTTTAGCGTCCAAAAGGTTTATTGCAGCCATTAATCTTCCGGTGTTAAACTCTCCTCCCTCCATTTTTACCTCACTCTTATCCAAGACATCCTGGGTTTTAAAAGCAAGGTATGCTGCAGTAGTAAAATCACCATGATCGCTGAAGTAGGGACCTTTACCATATTCGAGGTTTGTGACCAGTTCGGGGATCAAGAAATGCAGGTCAGAGAACCCCTGTCCATGTGCATGGGAGACGAGGTTTAGCGGCATTTCATCCACCGAAACGCTGACATCAGTGCCATGGTCAGCATCAAATCCCCGGAAAAAAATATGATCGGCAATCCCGCCACCCTGATGCTGCATTAAAGAAAGACCCGGTACGAGTCGCATCAAGTCCTGGGCAGAATTGAGGGCATGCATACTTAGATCTATTTTGCAAATGGTAGCAAACGACGAATTATTGGGGAGCGGCTGGATCGTAACAGATTGCAGATCGACCGGCCCCCGCTCCATAGCGATAAGGTAGGATTGCCTCAACATGCCAATTCGAAGTCTTTGCAGTTTGTATCCTACCAAAGAAATGTCAATGGAGTCATCGGCCTTGAGAAGAGTCAATTCAAAATTACCTCGCTGATTGGTAATTGCCGTATTCGCGGATCCACCGGCGGCTATGATAGCATTTTCGAGAGGCTCACTGGAAGCTTTATCAATTACCGTCCCTTTGATAACCCTTTGGGAAAAGCCTGCCCCTGAAATAAACAAAAGAACAATAAAAATTGTCGTATTCTTTCTCATGTGGCCATTTGATTTTGATCAACCTAATCATCAATTGATTTAGTAAATCTCGCTGCTCTGACACCAATTCAGATTCAACTCTCTTTTTTACAGGATTGAGCGATAAACGCTAACAATTGTATTGAAAAATCAGAAAGTGTAGATAGGCAAGCCCGTCCGGACTGCATATTTCATACACCTCTTCATCCTGAAATACATTCTTAAAACAAAAGGTTACATTCGAGTGGGAGGGTGGAAAACACCAGATAATGCAATGGCATGTCTCTTCAGGAGATAATGATCGAAGAAAATATTTTCCGGCTTCGGGTCACTAAAATATTTTCCGGTTTCCTCTTCGCAGAAAAGAGAAACTTCAAATTTGTCCTTTGAAAATGGAAGAGTATTATTGCCCGTGTCTTCGTCTTTTTGCAATTGTTTTTTCAAAAAGCATTTTCCATGACAGCAGCATCCGGGCTTGTTTTTGTTCTCGCACAGCTTGGCGGCGATGTAGTCTCTATTTAATTGATAGTCCAGCAAAGCAATGGCTTTGCTAAAAGTGGTTCCTGCAATTGCCGGAATCATTATGATCGCTGCGAGACGGCGATGCCATTTTGCTATCGAAAAATTCAAACTAAACACTTTGGTAAACCAAAGCTACGAGTAAAAAAGGTCTTGGAAATCCTAAAGACCATAAACGCACTTCATTAATTTTAGTGAGCTGGGGCCTGTGATCATTTTTTGATTTCCGGAACAAAAATTTGGTGGAAGATTTATTATGACTAATTTTAGTCCGCTCTCTCTATACCCCTTGTGACATTTCTTGCCTCACTCTTTTATATATTGATTTTTTAAAAATTAAAATTTATGAAGCAATCCAGATTTACCGGCTGGTCATTTAGCGCAGCCCTGATAATTTTTCTAAGTTCATGTGGCGGAAATGGCAATGGGAATGCGTCCACTGCTGATTCGACCGCTGCCAACGACTCGGCCGCAAAAGCTGCAAGCACCATCATCAGTACTCCGCAAAACATGGTCGTGGTGACGCACAAAGTGAAGAATTATGCAACATGGCTTACTGCTTATGATGCGCACGATTCTGCGCGCGTGGCCAGTGGTCTTCACAATTTCGTTATTGGCCGCGGTCTCCAGGATTCTAACGTCGTCATGGTTGCCTTGAGAATTGATGACACAGCCAAGGCAAAAGCATTTATTAAGGATCCGGGACTTAAGAAAGCTATGGAAAAGGGCGGCGTTGTTGGACCTCCTATGATTTCCTTTATTACGATCACCTGGCAGGATACGGCAATGATCGATTCGAAACTCCGCTCAATTGTCTCCATGGACGTAAAAGACTGGAGTGTCTGGTTAAAAGGATTTCAGGATAGCAAGCAGGAAAGATTGAATAATGGCATCACAGACCGGGCAGTCGGCCACGACCTCGATGACGACAAAAAAGTGAATGTTGTGACCGTGATATCCGATTCTGCCAAAGCCTTTGCCTACTACAAATCAGAGGCCTTAAAGAATACAAGACAAAAAGGCGGAGTAATTGGCGAACCTTCCCGTTTTATTTATTGGGTCGCAAAAGTCTATAGGTAATTGCGGAGTCGTCACGGATAAAGAGGCCGGGGTTCATCGATTTGATGAACCCCGCCCTTGACCTAATAATCAATTTAGTGGAGTATACCCTGTCTCCCCTGGTTCAGCAGCTCTTCGGGGAGTACGACCTGGTTATCTTCTACCAGGGCAATATAGAATTTGTCAAGACCATTTTTCAGATTGTTGCCCTGCAAGGGAGCCTGCACGGCCAGTCGGTCCATCAACTTGAATAATTCGGTTCGAAAAGCCTCATTCGCTTGGTACATCCTCACATCCTTGCGCCGCAATAATCCCTGATTGTCAAAGTGCATGAAGAGCAAAATCCAGCCACTGTAGTCCCGGAACCGGTTTGTTTTCAGGATGGTGCCAATGCCTTCCCGGATTTCGGGGTAGAAATCATGATAGAGGATCGAATTGAAATTTTGCGGAGCGGCGGCCTTGTTATCAAGCAAAGTACAGTAATAATTTTGGCCATAATGGTCGATTTTTTCCTGTGGGTGAACGCCCTCGAATGAGATCATGTTTGCTCCCCGGTAAGTGACTTCTCCATTAGATCCATATTGGGTTCCTTTGATGAACTTGCCTGCTGAAAATTTCTCGATGACGAACGGAGTAGGTGTACGGCCCCTGAAAAGTTTCCAATCTCCATCCGGAACGCCATCTTTCACTTTTCCCGAGACTGTATATTCCACGAAATTGTCGAGCCTGCCGAGGTCCACGATACCGGTAAACGTTCCGTTGCCATGCTCCACCAATGGCTCCCCGGTTGTGGTATAACTATCAACCAGGAAAGTCCCGTAACTGGCGAAATTGATGGTTTTCGCCTTTTGACCGTTGTCATAGAAATAATTCCAGTAACCAACGCGATGGTTATTCGCATATTCGCCCTCTTGACGGGTGGATCCATTGCGGTAGTACCAGGTGCATGGGCCATTGAGAGCGCCCGCGGAATAGGTGAAGCGATCGCACAGGCTGTCGTTGTCCGCCTCGTAGTCGGTTGACGGGCCATCGAACTGGAAATATTTATTGACGTGTGCGATCCTGTAATATCTGGCGCATTCCTGTTCTGACAGGTAATTTGCCTGGGCATTAAGGAAAATCAATATGCTGTCGCCGCCGAGGAGCGCCATCTGGCTTGCGTAAAATATCGAATCAGTGAGCGTTACCCCATGGATGCTCGTCCGTACTATTTTTTCTGATGGGGCGGTGGTAACTTTTTTGACCTGAAGGCCCAAACCTGTGAGGAGAACGCAATTTTCCTTCAGGCAGTCAGCCCGACCGACAGGATTGTTTTCCGCATCATAAAATTGCTCTGAAGCCAATAGGGCCCCTGAATAAGTCAATTCGATCTTATGGCATGACAACACCCGGCCATTAAATAAATTCAGGCGACTATTGATTGGTTTACCGGTATTGTCAAAGTACTCTATTTCCTTCTCCAGGTTGGAAAAATTGTAGGCATAGGTTATGGTATGAATTTTAGACACCGGCAGAATGGTGTCGCTAATCATAGCCGGTTCATCGCCGTTAAAATAGCTGCGTAACTTGAGCAATCCCTGTTCGTTGTACTGATCTTTTTCAACGGAGTAGCCCATGATCGAGGCGGACACCCTGTCGTTGGTGTCGATGCATTCGGCTTGCGCGAGCATCCCCGCCGAATCATATCGACAGTTAACGCCGTGATATCCCATCGCATTGGTCATTTTTACGGCATCGTTCAACCAAAAGGAAAATTGCCGTATTCTTCCCCATGCGTCATACTGGAGTTTGGTTGTATAGGCCATATCGGTCAAGTCCTTCATCGGCAAATCACCGGCGCTGAATTCAGATTTACTGGTGATCTGGCCTGTTGCACCATGCGTATAGCGATAATGGTGCACTCCGTGCTCGTCGGTAACTGAAAAACCTTTTTTTTCAAAGAATGAAATATCAGTGAGCATACCGGCATTATTGAAGACAGAAACCGCACGACTGATGCCCATGGCGTTGTTGCAGGATGCTTCTTTTTCGTCAAAAAAGGCTTTTTCTATTTGGTTGCCATTGGGGTCATACCGATACTTCACGATGGCTGACGAGTCACCTCCCCGTTTTGACCGAACGATGTTGTATTTGTCATCATAAAACGTTTCCTTTTCCAAAAGCCCTTTATTATATTCAAAACCGCGGCGGGCGCAACCCAGGTAGTCATTCCAGGTAACGCCATTCGCGTCGACATAGGCAATTTCAGTTTGGTTGCTGTTCTTGTCGTACTTCATCGTCGTTTTGCAACTTCCAAATTGGTCATTAACCGGTTCGTCTTTCAGACCGAACAGTGACTTAGATACCATGTCCCCATTCTCGTCGAAGATGGTCATGATTTTATGGCATCCTGCTTTTCTCGACATGGCGGGGTCATCGATTTTGCCAAAAAATGATTGGGATTTGATCAGGTTAAACCGCCGCGGATCGTCGTAACGTTCGAAGACGTAGTGCGCAACGCCTTCCTGGTTAAACCAGGTCTTGTTGGAATCCGCCATGCAATACATATCGGTGAGCAAATCGTTTTTATAGATCAGCCTGAGACCCATGCAGGGGTAATTTGGATTCTGTCCCTTTTGTCTTTCGGTAACAAAAAATTCGTTTGGACCCGTAGGCGTGAACCACATCGAATCTACCGGTTCGCCCCAGCGGTCGAACATCGCGACCACCGACAATTTTCCTTTTGAAAACTGGATATGGGTCGTCGTTAGCAATATGCCAGAAGCATTGTGCAACAGAACGACCACTTCATCTTTCTTCCGCGAAATGGTCACGAAGGAACGATTTGCCGTTTTGCCCAGTGGAATTCTTCCATACACGCCGGTTGGCGTGAAATAGTAGTCTTTAAAGGAGGAATCCTCCGGGAAATGTTCGTGACCTGCGACGGAATTCAGCGAAAACAAATAAATGACGTTAAAAATCAGGAGCGTATGAAAATGACGCTTTGAAGTTTTTCTCATAAGAAGCAGGTAAGCGGTTAGGAAATGATTTCAGTTTTATAATATTACGAAAAATTATCGTAATATGCTGTGACAGGCCGACCGGGAAAATCGAAACCACGCTGAAGCGATAAAAGCATGCAAATGTGTCCGTTAAATGATGATGAGAAGAATATCGGATTGCAACTCAAAAAAAGGATACTTTTACAAATATTTCTTTGGTTTTTTTCACGCTTTAGCCCCTTATCACGATCTGGTTATTTACTGGGTTTATAGAATAATTTTCGCCAAGGACTATTCAGGTTTTTGCGTGGTCTCGTTCTGTTGACATGTGAATTTGTATTTTGTTCACCTTAAAATCTCGCATGAATTTAAAAATCGACTCTATGGATATGGTCTATAATTTGCAAAAAGGAGACATCATTTTGCAACATGACGATGATAAGGAAAGGTATATCATTCAATCAGTCAATCGAGTACTGATCAGCGTTTTTAGAGCAACGACCGAGGCGCTCAAGATTTTTCCTGTCACGCATTTAATCACTGATAATTGGTTCGTGGAGAGCAATAATAGAAATATGGCGTAAGCTGCTTAAGCCTGTTTGAGACAATTTTTATCGACTTGGCAATTTTGTTTGGCGACAATTCCGCAATTACAAGAGAACTCCCTGCTACATCATCCCGTCACGGGTTTTTTTGAGAAATATTTTAATAATCCTGCATGCAGATGTTGTTGGCGGCATTCAGGTCCGCCTTCATCAATTATTCCACATTCAACGTAAATCCACTCGCGATCCTTTAATCTGCCTATTTCATGGATTGCTCCGTAATCGGAACTGTTTTACTGAACACGGTGAGAAACCAAGAAAGTTTATTCTAAGTGGAAAATTTTACACGCCGTTCGGGAATAATTCTACTGTTGATCTTATTGTTGCAAACTCTGTCCGGCATCACCCATACCCTGCGTATGCATGTTTTTGCGTTTGAACAGTGACATGTCCATCTTCCCAAAATGATAGGCAAATACAAGCCTTACCAGCTGCGGATCTTTTATCCGGTCAAATTCCTGCGAAAAGAAAGGGCTTTGACTGAACTGGTCAGACCATCTCGTTCTGAAGATATCAGAGAAACTCAGCGTAAGTGACGCCGCATTATTCTTCAAAAAAGTCTTTTTCACTGCTGCGTCTACGCCATAGAAAGATTTGATATATCCCTGGGAAGCGCTCTGTGTAGTCGACATCTGCGGCCCAAATGACTGGCCGCCTGTATTCACCGGGAGGTTTGTTTTCGATTGATAAATCGCCGTCAGTTGTATCGTAAAATTCGCCGGCAATTTGAAGTTATTGTTGAACTTCCCAAAATAACTCCACAACGAAGGCTGTGAAGGCTGATTCAGGTTATTGGTATTGATCCTCGAATTATATGCATTGATGTTGAGTGAAAGATCCCACCATTTGGTGATATTGTCCGTCGTGGTCATCTCCGCGCCATAGTTGTAACTGTCATTGGCATTTTCATAAGTGTTGATCAGTACTTCCTTACCCAGCGGGTCAGTGCCGGTTACCTGGAAGTGGGTAATCAGGTTTGACGTATAGTTATAGTAAGTTGAAATCAACAGGGTGTTGCCATGCTTGAATGTTTTCAGGTATGATAGTTCAAAGTTTTCAGTGAACTGTGGGACGAGACCCGGGTTACCGCGCGTGATGTTTAGCGTATCGGAATAGTTCGTATAGGGGATGAGCTGGAAAAAATTGGGCCTGGTGATTTTCCTGGTCGCGCTCAGCTGCAATTCGTTGGTCTTGGCAAACTTTTGACTCAGGAATAATGACGGAAATAGTTCGAGCGGATATTTGTTGCTGAAGGTTTGGTTGGTAGAGATCAGCTGGCCGGTATAATTTGAGCTTTCAAGCCGGAGCCCGACCTGGTAACTAAAGTCCCTGATCGCACTGGTGAAATTGCCATAAGCGCCATATACATTGCTGGTGCTGGTGTAGTTGCTCGCCGCAAGTGAGTCGAGTACATAAGTCCCCGTCTTGTCAGGCGAATACGTGTTGTTGTCGTCTCCCAGCTTGTTGATGCTGATGCGCGCCCCGGCTTCCAATTTGGATTTGGGACCCAGTGGATCCGTATAGTCGCTTTGAATGGTTAAGAATCGAGGATCAGCAGTGGACAGCGTTTGTTGCTTCGTGGTGGCAATAATGCCGCTGCCCGGAAGGCCCTGATAATAATTCGTCAGGTAGTTGGCAATATTGGTTGCATTGGCGGAAAAGAGGGAGCCATCAGCAGTCAGCGTTTCACCATCCTTGGGGAAATTGTGTTTCATTCCTGCGTTTACCCCATTCACATTAACATTGAGGTTGGAATTGGAATAACGCGTGCTGAACATGCTTTGGCCCGAACTGCCGCTAAACATACTGTCGCTTTGCAATTGAGAAGTCTCCACAGGTTTGATAGAGCCATGCACCCGGATATACGATGCGGAGACCGTCGTCCTGTTCGTTACGAAATAATCTGCGCCGACTTGTCCAAACAGGAACCCTCCTCCGTTCTTTGTGAGATCATTTTCCAGCAACCGGGTAGCCGTATCCAGCGTGAGCGTTGTCAGCCTGTTGGTGTTGCCTGTTGTATGGCTCCTGTTCTCGTTAATGAGGAATGTACCCGTGAAATTAACTTTGTTTTGCCTGACATTGAAGCTGGCCAGCCCATTCGGCGCTCCATGGGAGTCCATGCCCGCGGAAATATTGCCGTTGTATCCCTCTTTTCGATTCTTTTTAAGAACGATGTTCAAAATGCCTCCCGTCGCAGACGCGTCGTACTTGGCTGAGGGATTGGTCATCACTTCGACACTCTGAATAGCGTCTGCCGGTATCTCATCAAGGGTCAGCGTAGTCGGCCTGCCATCGACATAGATTGTCGGTGCGTTCCCTCTCAACGTAACATTCCCATCAATATCCACATTCACCGAAGGTACATTCCGCATGATGTCAACTGCCGTACCTCCGGCGCTCACAATATTCCTTTCGACGTTAAACACCTTTTTATCCAGCTCGAGCTTCATGGCCGGAGCCTGCGCGGTTACAGTCACCGCGGTCATTTCTTTGACAGATTGCTCCATGGTCACGGACCCGAGATCCTTCTCAAAGGACGGCATGCCTCCACCCGGGGCGGCATTCGAGGAAGCCGGGGCACCGCCGCCGGAAGGCACAACCATAAAGGATACGTCCTTTGTTTTATAGCCAGCCGCGGAAATTCGTAGTACAAGTTGGGTCACGATGGGAATGTCTTCGAAGTTGAACTCACCATTGGTTTTGGTGTCCATTCCTTTTAGTAAGATCAGTTTCTTTTTCTTGGTCGAAGTGTCGCCCACCTGTTTCAAAATGATAGCAGTCACAGGCAGCGGCAGACCTGCAGTATCGATAACCTTTCCAAAAACACGACCAATGGAGGGTGGAGGCCCATTTCTTTTTGCAGGCGGCTGTTGGGCAAATCCAAAAGCTAGCGTCGATGCAAAAACTGCGACAGTAATAATTCTCTTTCTCACAAATATTAATTTAGAACCCAAAAATATCGAGGTCTCATTTTCGCCGCCAGCAACTTCCGGCAGGTGGCTTAAAAAGTCGGGTAAGCGGCCAAAACTGTCGGCGAGAGGTTCCGATACGGCACTTTTCAAAAGGAATCACCGCCAGCAAAGCCCGATTTACGCATTAGGCGGAATCGCTATATTTATCATATGCTGAGAATCAAAAAGGCTTCTGCGAAGAACATATCACTAATAATATTGCACATTTTGCTTTTTGAAACCAGCGGATTTCCCCAAACCCGGGTTGGACGCGTCGATTCTTCTTTACTGCCGATATTGGCGCCGCACTACCTGGATGAGTTTACGCTGGACAAATCAACTAACCCCGCATTGTGGGAATCACAACGAGGGGCGCATGTCGGCTTCGGATCCGAAGACGAACTTTATTTCAGGACTGAAGTTCCATTGATAAGCGATGCACGTTCTTGGACAGGCGGGGGGTGGCGAGGCGAGCGCCTGAATGCGCAATTAATCGTGTGGTCGGCAGACACGCTCGAACAGGTCCGATTTAGATTGCATGACCTGGTGGGTCCAAATGGTCAAAGGATCAGCCGTCATCACATCAGGGTGTACATGGTGCGTTATGTGCTGGCTAATTATCCCTATGGGTCAGATAAAGTGGACTGCGGCGGCTCCCCTTATCCGGAGGGCTTTTTGATGCCTGATCGGTTTGAGCAGTTTGACCGCTTTGATCTTCCTGGAAAAACAGTGAGACCGGTCTGGTTGACCATTGACATTCCGGCGGGTATTCAGCCAGGCCACTATAAAGGAACTGTCGAAGCGCTTGCAAAGGGGTATCGGCGATCGCTTGATATCAACGTTGAGGTAGAGAAACAATGGCTACCCGCTCCTCATGACTGGCAATACAGACTTGATCTTTGGCAAAATCCCTGGGTAGTAGCCTGGGATAATCATTTACAGCCCTGGTCGGAAGAACACAAGCTGCTTTTAAAAAAACACTTGAAGCTTTATGCGGATGCCGGCGGCAAATACATTACCACCTATGCAGTCAATTCGCCCTGGAGCGACAACTCATATACAACGGAAGGGGGAATGATCGAGTCCACCAGGCAAAAAAACGGTGACTGGAACTTCGATTACGCCATATTTGACCAGTATGTTGAGCTTGCCATGAGTGTAGGCATC
>Ga0070731_10003637_pt1 | contig 13767 bp, 16 predicted proteins | sample Coa_R1_2_FD_66448 | JGI IMG/M metagenome (GOLD analysis project Ga0070731, IMG submission 66448) | Surface soil microbial communities from Centralia Pennsylvania, which are recovering from an underground coalmine fire - Coalmine... | ecosystem: Environmental > Terrestrial > Soil > Unclassified ... | reverse complement strand
TTGATTATCTCGGCACAAAAAATATTACCCTTATCAATCGTTCGGAAGAAAAATCATTTTTGCTTGCAGTAGAAATGGGATTAACGAATGCTTCGTTTGAAAATCTACGGGAAGAGATAAAACAAGCTGATATAATCATTGTTGCCACAAATGCCAATGAGCCCATTATCCGCAAAGCGGATTTGAACGGTTGTGGGAAAAAAATGCTGATAGATCTGTCAATACCCAATAATATTGAACTTGCCGCTAATGAATTGCCGCAAATTACTTTGGTTGATGTGGATGAGCTGTCTAAAATAAATGACGCCACTTTGCAAAAGCGTGAAGCCGAAGTGCCGAAAGTGAAAGAAATAATTGCCATGCACATCCTGGAATTTTTAGAGTGGCATCAAATGCGTAAACATGTTCCCTTGCTGAAAGCGGTTAAAACAAAATTGAATGAAATCCATAGTAGCGATTTATTTGTCCGCTCAAATACCATAACTTCCCCTGTTAATTCTGAAGAAAAAATTCAACTTGTAATTAATGGTATGGCTACAAAAATGCGCACGCATAACAAGCAAGGCTGTTACTATATTGAAGCAATCAACGATTTTATTTCCAGCGACATAAACTAATTTTGCGAATCGTAACCGGTGAATGGTCAGGGTAATATAACCATCACTTTTCACCCGTGAACATTCTCCATTCACCATGCAGCATCCGCTAAAAATAGGAACCCGAGACAGTCAACTTGCCATTTGGCAAGCCACGCTGGTAAAAGATTTACTTAAAAGACAGGGGATTGACAGTGAATTGGTACTGATAAAAAGCGATGGTGATATTGATTTAAAAACGCCATTGTACGAAATGGGTGTGCAGGGAATTTTTACAAAAACATTGGATTCGGCTTTGCTAAATAATAAAATTGATATTGCAGTTCACTCCATGAAGGATGTACCGACGCAATTGGCTGATGGCATTGCACAAGGCGCGGTGATGAAGCGTGGAAATTATAGAGACATTCTCGTGAGACATGAAACGCCAGAAGAAAATACAAACGGGCATCTGACATTTCCCGTTTCACCCCCCACGATAGCAACAAGCAGCATTCGTCGTAAGGCACAGTGGCTTCATCGTTATCCAGATCACAGCATAGAAAATTTGCGCGGCAATGTAAATACGAGGTTAAGAAAATTAGAACAGAGCAACTGGTATGGAGCAATTTTTGCCGCAGCAGGACTGGAAAGGATCAACCTTCGTCCAAAAAATACAGTGGAGTTAGAATGGATGTTGCCCGCCCCGGCGCAGGGTGCCTTAATGATCGCATGCAGGGAAGAAGATATAAACACCCAGAAAAAATGCGTATTACTGAATGACAGGGCAACTGCATTATGCACAAAAATTGAAAGAGATTTTTTAAGAACATTATTGGGCGGATGCGCCACACCGGTAAGCGCTTTGGCCGAAATTGAAGAAGACGAATTATTTTTCAGGGGAAATATTTTTTCGCTTGATGGAAAGCAAAAACTGGAAACAGAAAAAATATTGCCGGTGGATAAAGCTGATATTATCGGAACAGAAGCAGCAAAAGAATTATTACAAAACGGCGCACAGGAAATAGCCGACAATATCCGCCATGCAGCAAAATAAAATCGTCATATTGTCGACCCGCCCGCTGCAAATTGAACTTATCAATAAAGCTGCGGAAAGAAATATACAGATTGAGTTCGTCTCATTTATAGAGATCAATGGCATCAAAAAAGATTCCCTGATCAAGAGAGTCCTGCATTTATCGCATCATCAATTAACAATAGTATTTACCAGCATGAATGCTGTTGATGCAGTTTTGCTTTTTTTATCAGAAAAAAGACCAGACTGGAAAATATTTTGCATCGGTTCAACAACCAAGAAATCCGTGAAAGAATATTTTGGTGAAAATGCTATTGCCGGAACTGCCGATTCAGCAAGTAGCCTGGCTGACGTAATCATAAATCACAAAGGTATTGACTCAGTTATTTATTTCTGTGGCGATAAACGGAGAAACGAGCTGCCAATGAAATTATTAGGGCATAATATTGAAGTGAACGAGATCGAGGTATACAAAACTTCGGAGACCCCTTATGCCTTTAATAAAAATTACGACGGCATTCTTTTTTATAGTCCAAGCGCAGTAAGCAGCTTTTTTTCTGTCAATAGAATAAACGAACAAACGGTGTTGTTTGCGATCGGCAATACCACGGCTGATGAAATCAGAAAATATTCCGCCAATAAAATTATTGTCGCCAAAGAACCGGAAAAGGAATTGCTGGCTGCTGAAGCAATGAAATATTTTGATTCTATTATTCACCGCTAAGCATTTACTCTTCATTTCAATGAAAAACGATCTATTATTGAGAACATTAGGGGGAAAATTAACCGAACGGACCCCGGTTTGGATGATGCGTCAGGCGGGGAGATATTTACCTCAATACATTAAGCTCCGCGAAAAATATTCTTTTTTCGAACGTGTCCAAAATCCGGAGCTCGCATGCGAAATAACCATTCAGCCCGTAGACATTATCGGCGTTGACGCCGCAATCTTATTTTCGGATATTTTGGTGGTGCCGCAGGCAATGGGACTGGAGGTGCAGCTGATAGAAAGCAAAGGACCTTTTTTGCCCCAGCCGATCAAAACGCATAACGATTTAAAAAGAATTTGCGTTCCTGACGTTCAAGAACAATTGAAATATGTTTTCGATGCGATTAAATTAATCAAACAGGAGTTAGGTCAAAGGGTTCCGCTAATTGGTTTTGCGGGCGCGCCCTGGACGATACTTTGTTACATGGTCCAGGGCAAAGGCAGCAAAACTTTTGATGAGGCAAAAGCTTTTTGTTACCTCCAACCGGAACTTGCCCACCAACTGTTGCAAATGATCACCGACACAACCATCTCCTATTTGAAAGCGCAGGTGCAAGCCGGAGCAGATGTTATTCAGATTTTTGACAGTTGGGGCGGATTATTGGGTAAAAATGATTTTGAAAAAATTTCATTGAAGTATATCGGGCAAATTGTTGCGGCGATAAAAGATGAAACACAGGTGATCGTATTTGCAAAAGGTGCGTGGCAATCACTGGAAAGCATGTCTGCGACAGGTGCTCATGGTTTGGGAATTGATTGGTGCATCGAACCGGAAATGGCAAGAAAACTTGCCGGCATTAAAATGATTCTGCAGGGAAATTTCGATCCCGCAAAATTGCTGTCACCAATCCCTGTCATTAAAAAAGAAGTAAAGCAGATGTTGCAGGCATTCGGAAATGGCAGACACATTGCAAACCTCGGCCACGGTATACTGCCAAATGTTCCGGTTGACCATGCAAAAGCTTTTGTGGATACTGTAAAAGAGTTTGGGTGGAAATAGGTTTTTATGAAACAAACATTGGTCCTTTATTTAACTTCGATGTATCGCATGCCTGCTGGGGTTAACTTTATTCAACGCACACGATAAATGGATACCAGATCAATATACAAAACCCAAACAAAAGAATTTCGCAGCCAATGGATTGCATTCATCAGTGATTTGCAAAACCAAATCTGCATGGCTTTGGAAGATGCCGACGGCAAGGCAAAATTTATCGAGGAGGAGTGGCAGCGCAATCCGGATGGCAAAGGAGGAGGTGGCAGGACAAGGGTAATTGCAAACGGGAAGGTTTTTGAAAAAGGAGGTGTGAATACATCAGTTGTTTATGGAAAGGTCACGGCCAAAATGCGCCGTGGTTTGCAGCTTGAGGGAGCGAAATGGTTTGCCTGCGGATTGAGTTTGGTGTTGCATCCATTCAATCCGTTTGTACCTACCGTGCACAGTAATTATCGTTATTTCGAATTGTATGATAGGGATGATAATGTTTGTGACCGTTGGTTCGGAGGCGGAACTGACCTGACTCCATATTATTTATTTGATGAAGATGCAATACTTTTTCACCGCACCTATCAAAACACATGCGATAAGTTTGATGAGAAATTTTATCCCTTATTCAAAAAAAATGCTGACGATTATTTCGTAAATGTTCATCGAAGTAATGAGCGACGGGGTATCGGTGGAATATTCTTTGACAGGAGAAAACCGGATGAGAAACAGGATTTAGATTTTTGGTTTAATTTCTGCAAGGCTTGTGGTCATGCATTTGTTGATTCCTATTTGCCCATCGTTGAAAAAAGAAAAAATACTTCCTTCAGTGATGAAAATAAGCGATGGCAGGAAATTCGCCGCGGACGATATGTTGAGTTCAATCTTATTCATGATAAAGGAACTTTATTCGGCCTAAAAACCAACGGCAGAACTGAAAGCATTCTAATGAGTCTTCCCCCAACGGTGAGATTTGAATATAACGATAAACCAAAAGCGGGAACCGAAGAAAATAAATTATTGCAGGTTTGTTTGGAACCGAAAGATTGGACTTAAAATAATTTGGCCCAAAGATACAAATGCACCAAGGAACAGGAAGAAACCTGGTACGCACTGCCTGCTCAGGTTCTCTATGGCAAAAAATAAATTGTATGTTTTTACAAAATCGAAACAGAATACTCCGCAGCAGCGCATCCATCAGAAGCCTCGTTGCCGAAACGGTATTAACGCCCAATGATTTTATCGTTCCCTTGTTTATTGATGAGGGTGAAAATGTAAAAACAGAAATAGCATCCATGCCCGGTTACTACCGGAATAGTTTGGATATTACCATTCAGGAAGTAAAAGAATTATGGACCCTGGGTTTGAAAAGCATCTTAATTTTTGTCAAGGCCAAGGATGAAACCAAAGACAACACGGGCAAAGAAGCATGGAATGAAAATGGCCTGATGCAAAGAAGCATCAAGGCAATAAAAGACGCCCTGCCCGAGATGCTGGTCATGACAGACGTTGCACTTGACCCGTATTCTTCTTACGGTCATGATGGAATTGTAAGAAATGGAGAGATTGTGAACGATGAAACGGTAGAAGCATTGGTCAAAATGAGTGTGAGTCACGCCAAAGCAGGCGCAGACTTTGTTGCACCAAGCGACATGATGGATGGAAGGATTGGTGCAATAAGAAAAGGATTAGAAGAAAATAATTATACCAAAACTGGCATCATGAGTTACAGCGCAAAATATGCCTCCTGTTTTTATGGGCCGTTTCGTGATGCGTTGGATTCAGCTCCGGGCTTTGGAGACAAGAAAACTTACCAGATGAATTATGCCAATCGTATTGAAGCCATCAAAGAAACTTTGATGGATATTGAGGAAGGAGCAGATATAGTAATGATTAAGCCTGCACTCGCTTATCTGGATATTATCCGCGAAGTGAAAAATGCAGTTCACGTTCCCGTTAGTGCCTATAATATCAGCGGGGAATATGCTATGATAAAAGCCGCTGCGAAAATGGGATGGATCGACGAGAACAAGGCCATTCTTGAAACATTAACTGCGATCAAGAGAGCAGGTGCTGATTTGATGGCAACGTATTTTGCCAAAGACGCAGCCAAGTTGTTAAATAAATAAACTACAGGCAATCAGAGCCCAGACGCTTTGAAGTAGCAGGGTGTCCCGGCGGCAAAAAAAATAATTATGTTTGAAAAAAGTGAGCAACTATTCTCTCGCGCCCAATGCTCCATTCCAGGGGGAGTGAATTCTCCCGTGCGCGCGTTTAAAAGTGTCGGGGGGACACCGTTATTTATTTCAAAAGCAAAAGGTGCTTATTTATTTGACGCGGATGGGAATAAATATATTGACTATATCGCCTCATGGGGACCGATGATTTTAGGCCACGCACATAATGTAGTGGTAAAAGCGATCCAGGAAAAAGCAATGCATTCCACTTCGTTTGGTGCGCCGACAGAATTGGAAATTGAAATGGCAGAATTGGTGATCAGCATGGTTCCTAATGTTGATTTAATAAGAATGGTAAGCAGCGGAACCGAGGCATGCATGAGCGCGGTACGGCTCGCACGCGGCTTTACAAAAAGAAATAAAATAATAAAATTTGAAGGTTGCTATCACGGTCATGCAGACAGCTTTTTAGTGAAAGCAGGAAGCGGAGTCGCTACCTTACACATCCAGACCGTTCCGGGGGTTACAGCAGGCGTTGCAAACGATACGCTCACTTGCCCTTATAATGAGTTGGCTGCTGTAGAAAAATTAGTTGCAGAAAATAAGAATCACGTGGCTGCAATTATCGTAGAGCCCGTTGCGGGAAATATGGGATGCATTTTGCCATTACCCGGATTTTTGGAAGGACTAAGAAAAATATGTGATGAAGAAAATATCATTCTCATTTTTGATGAAGTAATGACTGGTTTTCGATTGGCCTTGGGCGGAGCACAGGAAAAATTAAATGTAAACGCTGACCTTGTTACCTACGGAAAAGTAATTGGCGGCGGCATGCCTGTGGGTGCTTTTGGCGGAAAAAAAGAAATTATGGGGCACATTGCACCACTTGGAAATGTGTATCAGGCGGGCACTTAAGTGGGAATCCCATTGCCATGATAGCAGGCTACACCACATTGAAAATCCTGAAAGACCATCCAAATATTTACAGAGAGCTGGAAGAAAAAACAAATTACCTGCGGGATAATTTGCACAAAGTCTTTTTGGATGCTAAAATTCCATTTGTCATTAATCAATTCGGATCAATGATGAGTGTGCATTTCAGTGATCATGCGGTGAGCGATTTTGCCGGCGCGGCCTCGGCAAATAATGAGATGTTCAAAAAATACTTTCATGCCATGCTCGCTCGAGGAATTTATCTGCCTCCTTCCCCCTTTGAAAGTTGGTTTTTAAACAACGCACTTACAAAAAAAGACATTGATTATACTATTGAAGCAACGGAAGAAAGTTTGCGTGAACTATAGAAGGATTACGGGGCCTGATTTGCTCTTTATTCGGGAACTTGAATCACAACTGGTCATCATCCCGGCTTGCTGCCTTTGTATTCCCGCGGTTTAAGAATTTTCCTCAAACCTTAGTCAGCACAAAATATTTTATCTTACATGCGCATTGTCTATCCTTAGTTTATGAACAAAACACGTTTGGAAGCATTCAGTGACGGTGTGTTCGCCATCATCATCACCATAATGGTCTTGGAAATAAAAGTTCCCGCAGGAACGTCATGGGAATCACTGAAACCAATGGCCCCGGTTATTCTCAGCTACATGCTGAGTTTTTTATTTGTTGGCATTTATTGGGTCAACCATCATCACCTCCTGCATACAACAAACAAAGTTGATGCGTCTATTTTATGGACAAATATGCATTTGCTGTTTTGGCTTTCGCTGGTTCCTGTGGCAACCAATTGGATGGGGGAAACACATTTTGAATCACATCCCGTTGCCGTGTATGCCGTGTTGCTGTTGCTCTGCGGATTTGCATTTACCTTTCTCCAACTGCGTATCCAGAAAAAAAATGAGGACAATGAAAAATTAAAGCACGCCTTTGTCATTTTACGGAAAAAAGGGATTTTTTCAATCATTGCCTATTCCGCGGCGTTTGTTTTTGCATTCAGCAATACCACCATTTCCGGATTGCTTTTTCTAACGGTTTCCATTGCTTGGTTTGTACCCGATAGAAATATTGAAAAGGCCCTGGAAGATAAATAACCCGGATGAATTTTGCTCTTATCATAAAAAATGTTTCAAAACACATTCATCTCACAAAAGATGAAGAGAACCATTTTGTTTCTTTTTTAAAAGATGAAAAGATCAAGCGAAAGGAATTTATACTTCACGAAAATGAAATTTGTGAAAATTCGATTTTTGTCACCAACGGTTGTTTACGGGGTTACACGATTGACCATCACGGGTTTGAACATATATTACAATTTGCTCCGCCGGATTGGTGGATCGCTGATATGTACAGTTTAATCTCGCAAAAACCCGGTAATCTAAATATTGATGCCATTGAAGACACTGATGTTTTATTGCTATCAAGAAAAAACCAGGAGAAATTATTTACAGATGTGCCGAAATTTGAACATTTCTTTCGCATTATTACAGAAAATTCTTTGGTGGCAAATCGCCAGCGGGTGTTGGACAACATGACCCTGACGGCGCAACAGCGCTTCGCGGTTTTTTGTGAGCATTACCCAACGTTGATTGAACGGCTGCCGCAAAAATTGATAGCATCCTATATTGGCGTTACGCCTGAATTTTTGAGCAAAGTGAAAGCGGAATACTTCAGGCAACGGTGATGAACTGAAACCTCCCTGGTTTGGTTGCGAAACTGAACCTGTCTTCACATGGAGCAATTGGTTCTGATTTCTTAATCTACCTTATTGGATTTAACCCTCTTGTGGTCGGAAATTTGTGATTACAAATATTTATTTATGGCAAACACAGTACTGCATAAGGCAGCAACCCGCGGTCACGCAAATCATGGATGGCTTGACAGTTATCATAGTTTCAGTTTCGCAAATTATTACAACCCCGAAAGGATTCATTTCGGAGCTTTGCGCGTGCTGAATGATGACACCGTTTCGGAAGGGAAAGGTTTTGGAAAACACCCTCACGACAACATGGAAATTATTTCCATTCCGTTGCAAGGCGATTTGCAGCATGAAGACAGCATGGGCAATGTTGCGGTAATTAAGAATGGCGACATTCAGGCAATGAGTGCCGGCACGGGAATTTTTCACAGTGAGTTCAATAAAAATAAAAACGAACCGGTAAAATTTTTACAAATCTGGATTTTCCCGAATAAAAAAAATGTTGCCCCGCGTTACAGCCAGGTTACGTTGAATGTTGAGGACCGGCATAATAAATTGCAACAGGTTCTTTCCCCGGATGCCGGTGATGGTGGGGTTTGGATTCATCAAGATGCCTGGTTTTACCTCGGCAGGTTTGATAAAGACTTTTCTGTGGACTATGATTTGAATAAGAAAACGAATGGTGTGTATGTTTTTGTGCTGCATGGAGATGTCACCGTTGATGGTCAGTCATTGAATAACAGAGACGGATTTGGGATTTGGGATACGGATAAGATCTCCATCAAGGCTGATTCGCAGGATGCGGAGGTGTTGCTTATGGAAGTGCCCATGAATATATGAAGGTTCTTTTCAATTGACTCCTTCGGACGGTTTAAATCCTACAAATTAATTGATATGGAAAAAATTCAAATTCTTGTCCTTTGCAGTCACGAAGAGATTTTGCAAACCATCGTCAGATTGATCAACAACAACGAAAAATGGAACGCCACAGGAACAGCAGATGCTGAAAGGGCTATCGGGCTTTTTCATCAGCATACATTTGATCTTGTCTTATTGGGAAGCGGAATAAATGGCAAGGACGAAAAGAAATTGAGAAGAATATTTACTTATCAAAACCCGGAAATAAGGATCATCGAGCATTTTGGTGGCGGGAGCGGGTTATTGAGCAATGAAATTGAAGCAGCGTTGAGTGATAATGCCCAAGGCAATGTCAACGTGATTGATGATCCGTTCAAAAAATAAAAGTGTAAATTGAATTCATACTTAATGACATGGTCGAAGTCACAGGACAAATTAAACAGGCTCATTACAAGACGATTATCAGCAACGGAAGACATGAATCGATCGCTGATGAGCCGGAAAATAACGGTGGCACTGATTTTGGATTTGAACCAGTGGAAATTTTATGCAGTTCGCTTGCTGCATGCACCTGCATAACCTTGCAGATGTATGCAGAACGAAAAAAATGGAATTTAACTGGAGTTAAAACCCGTGTTATGCTTACTGGCAATGATGAAAAAAATATAAGCAACATACAAAGAGAAATTGAATTGACCGGTGATTTTTCTGATGAGCAACGCGAACGGTTGCTTCATGTTGCCAATCATTGTCCTGTGCACAAAATATTGCGCAGCTCGATTGAAATAGAAACGAAGTTGTCTTAAGGGAACGACAAATATGACCTGTTTCTTAATCACAACCCAGGAAGGTATCATATGACCAAAAAATATACAAATGGAGAAGTCACCATAGTGTGGAAACCGACTCTCTGCCAGCATTCCACGATTTGCTGGAAAAATGCGACCGGGTTACCGGAAGTCTTTAACCCGATGATCCGGCCATGGATAAAACCGGAAAATTCCACCACAGAAAAAATTATCGACCAGGTAAAAAAATGCCCAAGCGGTGCATTAAGTTTCTATATGAATGATGAACCGCCGTTATAAATTATTTCATCTCCCCGGGAATAGCAGTTATCGTTTCCCTTCTACCGTTTCTTAAAACGGTAACCGGTAATCGCATTCCGATGGTTTTTTCCGTTAACAGCAAATGCAGGCTGTCAATACTTGAAACCGGTTTATGCTGGAACTCAACAATGATATCGCCGATACAGAATTCGCTGTTGTATGAATTCCCGTCGGGCACAATTTCAAAAATGTAGACACCGGTTTTTGTTTCCAACTTGTTGGCAGCGATCATTCGGGGAGTAAGATTTACCAGTTGAGCAGCTATTCCTAATTGGGCGCGTTTTACTTTACCCTGGAGAATTAATTGTCCTGCAATCTGAGCAGCAAGATTAGCGGAAATGGCAAAACATAATCCTTGCGCGGATGCAATCACAGCCGTGTTCACGCCAATAACTTTTCCCTGCGAATTCACCAGCGGGCCGCCACTATTGCCCGGGTTCAGGGCGGCATCAGTTTGGATGACATCATCTATCAATCGTCCGTTATTGGCGCGCAACGTTCTTCCCAGCGCACTCACCACCCCGGCGGTAACTGAGTATTGCAAACCCATTGGGTTGCCGATAGCAATGGCGATCTGACCAGCCTGCAATGCCGAAGAGTCTGCCAGCGTTAAGGCTTTCAGGTTGCTCTCGTCAATTTTAACTACGGCAATATCAGTTGAAGGATCAGTACCTTTTATCTCAGCCTTCACGCTTCTTCCATCGATAAATGAGATCTTAATACTTTCTGCATTTTCAATGACGTGGTTATTGGTTATAATAAATCCATCCGACGAAATCACAAAACCCGAGCCGGTTGCCGGCTGCGATGCTGATTTGTTTTGTTTATCGCGCATTTTTTTCTGTACCTCAATGTGAACGACGGATTCGGCAGCTGAACCCACGACACAGGTAACTGTTTTTGAATAAGCATCGAGCAATGGCAGATCATTGGAGTCATTGCTCAGAAATGAAATTATATTTTCCATAAAAACCTTCAATCAAAAAATCAACCACACTTGTTTGGATGACTTTATGACATTTTCAGAGGAGATTTTGGTAAAACATCAGCACTTCAAAAGATCTTCGTCCGGCATGTAGGTCATGCAACGATCATATGCGCCGCCCGTTGTGTCACCTGAATTGGTTTAATAAAAAAAGCCGGCTCATCAGTCGGCTTTGATTGAATTAGAAATTTTACATAAAAAATTGCTCAGAGACTATTTTGTCATCTTTCACATTATAGACGCAGAGCTCTTCCATTTTTTCACGCTTTTTTCCCTTCATAGTCATATCCATAGATAATTTTAAGGCAAATGAATTTCCGGTTACCAAAGGTTCTGAAGTTGTAATTCCATAAACCTTTTCTGTCATTGACTCAAACCTGTGACCTTTTTCAATAATGGCTTCCAACCCCTTTGTTTCCCTCGGAAAGTCAGGTGTTCCCTGCGGTTCGATACTAATGGCATCTTTTGAAAACAATTCTTTTTGCGCAGTTTCAATTTCGCCTTTGGTGCACAATTCCGCTAACCTTTTTGCAATTTGTTCTGTTTTCATACTTATAAATTTTTAGATGAATAAAGTTTCAATCACCAGCTGACTGAAATAAGAACCAGGGGAAAAACCGTGCCGGAATTCCTTATACATTTGGTAAACAGTATAGGCAATCTCGAAAAATAAAGGCAAATCAGTCGTAACTTTCTATAAATTTTTTTATGAAGAAAACCACACCATGCATGACCCTGCTGATTTTAATCGCATTGGGAATGGGTTGCCGGCAGCAACCGGCTGACAACACGCGGGCAGCCATTGACTCGCTTAACAGCGCAATTAATCATCTAAAACCAGGGCTTGGGGAGTTCATGTTACAAATAAAATATCATCATGATGAATTTGGAAAAGCGTTAACCAATAAAGATTACGGAAGAATGAGTTATGAAATTGATGAAATCAAGGAAACAACGGATAAAATAAGGCAGTTGAACATCACCAACGACAAACTCCAAAAACCTTTTGTATTCTTCTACGAGAAGTATTTGGAATCGCCATTGAAAATTTTATCTGACGCGGCTTCAAAAAAAGATGATGCGACGTTGAAAACAAATTATGTCGGATTGACCAGTAATTGCAATTCCTGCCATCGAGAAAACAATATGGCGTTTATGAAGATTGCAGAGTAGACCATGAGAAACAAAAAATAAGGCATGAGAAAATCTTTGAAACCTGCTCTTTGCTGACCCGGGCTCCGGCTTCCCGGCATATTAATGAAACAACAATTCACAAGGTTTTAAACCAGTGTGGTTTTTAAAGGCAGTGGAAAAATGTGAGATTGAGGAATAGCCAAGCATGACGGAAACATCTGTTACGCTTAACCCTTTTTCGTAAAGCAGGTATCTTGCGTGTTCCATACGCTGACCCTGGTAAAAATCAAAGATGGTGGTGCCGAATATCTCTTTAAAACCTTTTTTAAGGTAACACTCATTGATGGCAACTTTACGGCTTAGCGCTTTTATTGTCAATGGCTCACCGATGTGCTGGAGTAAAATTTCTCTTGCCTTGATTATTTTTTCGCGGTCGGCTTCGTTGGCTAAAAATTTACATTGGAAAGTTTCAACCCCTTTTTCGCCAAGCATGCATTCCAGGCTGTACAAAAGCAACATTTGCGTTTGTGCATTCACATAAATATTTTCAAAGCTGTCCTTATAATTATGGTTCAGTAAAACTTCCAGAATCATACGGCTTCTGCTACACAACGATAATATTTTTGAAAAGGAAGACTGATGGGTAAAGTGAAGAATATCGTCCGTAATGCTAGGGTATGATGACTTCCCTGATTTTACAAACTGTAATAAATGGACAGGGGAAAAAGTGAAGCTGAGTACATCAACGCTTTCAGTTCTTTCACCGCAATTGCGGGAAGCATTTAACTTGCATTGATCACACTCAGTTTCTTTTTGTCTGCAATAAACATTCCCTGCGATGCAAAAACGCAATTCAAAAAAATTTTCTTTTGGTTTGTCTTTCTTGTAGTGATATACCATCATGCCCAAGTCTTCCATATTCCAGAGCGGATTTTTTTCATAACGTTTAATGGAGTATTGGACGGAGCCCGGGATCTGCCTTTCTTTTTCATAAAGCAAAACCATTTGATCCTGCATAACAGGATGTTTGTAGGCGAGATCGATTATATCAAGGGGTTGATGCATAACGAACCGCAAATTTACAACGGCAAAGCCACATTTGGCGAATTTTTCAACATTAAAATCACTTCATTTGTTTTATGACTTTCATATGACTTTAGTTAACTCAGGTCCTGAAAAAATTCAGATCGGACAAAGTGTATTTCGTAGGAAATATTCCAGTAAAATGAGCACAGAAAAGTAGAAAAAAAGAATAAAAATCGTACTCAAAAAAGCGGGTGGGCGCCTAAATTTTCGTACATTTGCACACTCCGTAAAAATTTACAAATAACGAGAATTATTCTACCTGAAATATGAGCGAGATAACACAGGAAATTCTGCCACCGGCCAGCAATGACTATGGTGCAGAAAGTATCCAGGTTTTGGAAGGTTTGGAAGCAGTTCGCAAACGCCCTGCCATGTATATTGGCGATGTTGGCGTTAAGGGTTT
>Ga0070731_10003636_pt1 | contig 13771 bp, 14 predicted proteins | sample Coa_R1_2_FD_66448 | JGI IMG/M metagenome (GOLD analysis project Ga0070731, IMG submission 66448) | Surface soil microbial communities from Centralia Pennsylvania, which are recovering from an underground coalmine fire - Coalmine... | ecosystem: Environmental > Terrestrial > Soil > Unclassified ... | reverse complement strand
TACGGAGAACCTCCCGAGCAGCCAAAAATCGAGACCATGACTCCCGCGCCTATTTCCCCATATGGCGTGACGAAATATGTGGGCGAACTCTACGCGCAAGTATTTGGCAGGGTTTACGGACTCGAAAACGCCTCGATACGTTATTTCAATGTTTTTGGGCCACGCCAGGATCCGACCTCACAGTATTCCGGAGTGCTTTCGCGCTTCATGCTCGCCATTCTGCAAAATGAACGGCCGGTGATTTACGGCGACGGCGAGCAATCGCGCGATTTTACGTATGTCGCAAACGTGGTGGACGAAACTTTGCGAGCCTGCGATGCAGCCGGCGCTTCCGGAAAGGTTTTTAACGGCGGCACGGGCGCCCGAATCACGCTGAACCAAGTGATAAAGCTTCTGGCCAAAATCGCCGGCAAGGAAATTCGCGCAGCCCACGAACCGCCGCGCGTAGGCGATATTCGCGATTCCCAGGCGGATATTTCACTGGCCAGGAAAGTGCTCGGCTACGAACCTGAAGTGCACTTTGAAGATGGATTGAAACGCACCTGGGAATGGTATAGCCGCGCGTACGGCGGCAAGCACTAGGGCCGACGGAAGATTTTAGGGGCCATAGGCCCTAATGCTTCTCTCTCGTTCCAGCCGGCGTTCGATGGGAATGGACCGGTCGCATCGGTTGCCGCAGCCACTGAATTGAAGTCCCAGCGAGACGCTGCAACTTCTCAACCGGCTTCAGTTCGTCGAGCTTGTGCGCTATTCGCGTGACCGACGCTTCCAGCAGCGCACCGGTAGCCTGGAGTCGCAGCTTAATCGGCTTCACGGACGCGCTTCTCTTCCAGGACATATTGGCGACCGGCCTAGGCGTGTCCCACGTCTGTGAAGGTGGGCGACTGGCGATGACAGGTCGTGCCGGCGGCGCTGGTGAAGGTGCCACGCTCGCGACGGCCTGCGCTCGTACCGTCGGTTCCGGCGAAGGCTCCGGTTTCGCGATAATAGGCGGTTGCGCTGAGGGCGCCGGTGAAGGCGCGGCGCTCGCGGCGGCCTGTGCTCGTACCGCTGGCTCTGCTGGGTTCGCGATGGCAGGGGGTCGCACCGGCGGCGCAGACTCAACCGTAGCTTTTGGCAGCGAAACCTCTGGCATCACCGCCATCTGATGCACGACAGTCTCAGCCGAGGCTCGCGGGATCGGTGCATCTGGAAACGAGCGAGGCTTCATCAATTCGGCGAGAAGCCCGGAGTCAGCAACGGGTCCCTCCGTCGCAGCGGATTCGCGTGTCTGCATCGCGGACATGCGCATCCGAGACGGGTTCGAGTCCATAGGGATTACTTCGGCCACGAACCGGTTGCTAGAGCGTGTGGGCAGCGGTCTCACCTCGTCGAACCGAAATTCCCACGCGACGCTCTCTACAATCTGCGGCTGCACAGGACGAACGCCGTCAGAGTAGGCGTTAATCAGGGAGTGTTCGCAGATGAGATTCATGACCCGCGGAATTCCGCCTGAATAGAAATAAACCGCATCCATGGCTTCCCGGCTGAAGGCTGAGCCATCCGGACTTCCCGCAACCTGAAGCCGATGTTGGATGTATCCGTGAGTATCTTCCACCGATAGCGGCGCCGTTCTGCAGCGGACCATGATTCGCTGCCGCAATTGACGAAGCTCGGGACGATGCAGCTTCAGGTCCAACTCCGGCTGCCCCGCGAGCACAATCCGCACCAGACTCTCGCCCCCTATTTCCTGGTTCAAGAGCATCCGGACTTCTTCCAGTACAGCGGTGGATAAGCCCTGAGCCTCGTCGAGGATCATTACCGGGGCCCTACCCAACTGAAAATGCTTGGTGAGCCATTGGTTCAGCAGGATGCGTAGATTGGGATTGTGTCCGGGTTCGAGCTTCGCCCCGAAATCGGACAGGATAAACTCAAAAAGATTGTTGATATCCAGATGGGAGTTGAAAACAAACGAGACGGGTATTTCCTGTTTCCGCAGTGAGGATAGTAAATAATTGATCAGGCTGGTCTTACCTGTTCCGGCTTCGCCGGTTAATACCATCAGACTTTTGCCACTCTGAGATCCGAGCGTAAGCTCGTTCAGCGCGCGGCGAATGGTGGAACTGAAAAATAAATACCGAGGATCCGGATTCGCCCTGAAAGGATTTTCCCGCAGACCGAAAAAGCTGAAAAAGGTTTGATAGACCGCCTGGTCCTGGCTCCGCCTCGTCCCACCCGTGCTCTCCATTGGCCCTCCCCTTGGTACTGTGATGCATCAGGGGCACACCAAGACACCCCTGCCTCCCCAGAAATTCAAGCAGTCCCACGGCCACAATTCGCTATATATAACTCACAGATGACAGGTAGGTTGCTGTGGAAGGGAGAAGCGGAAGAGAAAAATTACCGCGCATTTGTTCCAAGCGCCGGGAACTTTTTCTTCCGAAGGTCCTAGTACCCGACGGTGCGGCCGGGATTTTCTCTGAAGTTATACCGAAAAGCTCTTTTGAGCCCAGAGCCGCTTGCTCGCCTGCGCGGCGCCAGCCGCTAGTGACCGCAGTTTGGCCCAGGCTATCTGTGGGTGGATGCGGCCGCCCATGCCGCAGTCAGTGCTTGCAATCACATTCTCCCTCCCGACAGCCTTGGCGTACCGGATGATTCGGTCAGCCACCACCTCGGGGTGCTCCAGCACATTCGTCTTGTGACTTACCACTCCGGGGATGACCGCCTTGCCTGCGGGCAGTTTCACTTCCTTCCAATCCTTCCACTCGTGTTCGTGCTGCGGATTCGCTGCCTCGACGGAATACTGGCTCGCTTTCACCTTTAGGACGAGGTCCAGTACATTTCTCAACGGCAAGTCGGTGCTGTGCGGACCTTTCCAACTGCCCCAGCAAATGTGATAGCGGATTTTGTCTTCCGGTATGCCCGCAAGCGCATGATTCACTAGCTCCACGTGGGCCTCGGCCCATTTTCGGAAAGCGGCCATGTCTCCATTCATCGAATACTGCCATTCGTAGACGTTGACAATGATGGGATCGTCTAACTGCAGGTTGATCCCAGCATCGGTGATCGCTTTGTATTCGGTGCGCATCGCTTCGACCACGGCCGTCGCCTGTTCGTCCGCGCTCTTGTAGTATTCGCCCGGCAGAATATTCACTCCGGTTGCCACCGCGGTCATGAAGACGTCTTCGGGATTTTTCCCGACGAGAGACGCTTTGAAATTCCTGGTGTCGCGCTGAATGGCCTCGTGACCGATGTATCGAATCGGTCCAACATTGATCGGGAAACGAAGTGGCCGCGACGAAGGACCGGCATAGGCTTCCGGCGTGCTGTAATAATCCGCGAAATCCCTGCGGTCCTTGCTGCCACCCATGAACGAATTCAAGAGGCTGAAGTCTCTGGGAAGATCGCGCATTTCGAATCCGCTCACGCGGTGGTAAACGTAGGTCGCCCATGCGCCGTAGTCGATTTCGTCCGACACTGGCTTGCCAAACTCGCCGTCATTGACCACATCGATGCCGGCTTCGATCTGCTGCGCGACCACATCTGCAACGGCGCTCGTCAAACGCGATTCAAGCTTCTCGGGCGGTGCTTGGTCGCGGTACATCTCAATGAGATTCGCGGGCCGTGGCAGGCTGCCCACGTGGGTGGTCAATATGCGATTCGAACTCTGCTTCATTCGCGCCGCTCCTTCAGGACTGGCTGCCCGCCTTATATCGCACTTCCGATGAATGATGAAAGCGGATTATCAGGCGACAGGATACAGATGTGATTGCGTAAGGCTGACTTTCCTAGGTACCATGCGCGCAACTTATTTCAAGGAGACAACTATGAAGCGGGCTGTGTTTGTGCGGGCGGGGTTTATCCCGACGCTGGGATTGGCGATGCTTCAATACGTGCCGGCGAACGCGCAGCAGGTGAAAGCTACGGATTTTCCTCCACCGAAGCCGGCGTTCCCTGGACAAACGAACGCCCCGCCCCCGGAGCAAAAATCGCCGGCGCTGAAGGTTGAGACGCTGGTGCAGGCGCTCGACCGGCCATGGACGTTCGTCCCCCTCCCTGACGGCAAATTTCTGGTCAGCGAACGCTATGGGACCATGCGAATCGCCCGCGCGGACGGCGTGTTTTCGATGCCCATCGCGGGTGTGCCCGATGTAAAAGTAGTGGCGGCGCAAAGCTTGCATGACGTGGAGCTGGATCCAAATTTCGCGCAGAATCGTCTGATCTATTTCAGCTATTTCGCTCCGCCGCCCGGAGAAGATCCCGCCGTCTGGCCGAACGATTACTTTTATGCGCGCGTAACGGACTTGCCGCTCGCCGAACGCAGGATGAAATCCGTCGGCACCGAGCGGGTAGCCCGCGCGCGCCTGAGCGAGGACGACAAGCGGCTCGAGCATGTGCAGGTGCTGGTTGACGGCGTCGATCGTCGCATCATATTTGCGCCGGATGGCACGCTCTTCATCAGCGGCGCCGATCGTTTTCGCTTTTACGCTTCGGATATGGATGGCGTCGAACACGAATTTACTGATCCGGATATTCTTCGCAACTTTACGGGGCGCGTTGCGCGCATCAATCCGGACGGCACGATTCCCAAGGACAATCCGTTCATGAGCGAGGCCACCGTCCTGCCCGAAACTTTCGCTTACGGATTTCGCGATCCCGACGGCGTTGCCATCAATCCTTTGACAAAAGAACTCTGGATCGTCGAACACGGGCCGCTCGGTGGCGACAGAATTTTGATCGTGCGCTCGGGCCATTTCTATGGCTGGCCCAACGTGAGCTATGGGCGACAGTACTCGGGCGTGCCGGTTGGAAAAGGACTGCACGCGGAAGAAGGCGTCGATCAGCCCATTTATTTCTGGTATCCCGATATCGCGCCTTCGAGCGCCATGTTTTATACGGGCGACATGTTTCCTGAATGGAAAGGAAATTTGTTGGTGGGCTCGCTGGTGGGGAAATGCTTGATCCGTCTGGTGCTGAATGGCGATCGCGTGGTTTCCGAGGAACATTTGCTCACGGATCTCGGCCAGCGCATCCGCGATGTCCGGCAAGCACCCGATGGCGCGCTTTACGTCCTTACCGACGCGGGGAGTTTGCTGCGAGTCACGCCGAAAAAGTAGAAAACGCTTTCAACCGGAACGGAGCTAGACGTTTATTTCGCGGAGGCCTTCAGGGAGAACTACTTCGATCAGGCGTGCTGCGGTGTCCACGCGCACGCAGATTTCCTGCGCTAGAGGGATCAGCAATTCTCCGGCGGGTGAATCGACAACTAGGAGTGGAGTCCCTGGAATGTTCTCGCCGGTGGTTTGCACATCGCGCACGGTGCCCATCGTGGCGCCATTTCTTTCGCGAACCTCGCAGCCAATCAGATCAGTGATGTAGTAGCTGCTTTCGGGAAGCTTGATGCGCTCGGCGAGCGGAATGCGAACTTCGAGGCCGACAAGTTTTTCCGCGTCGGAAATGGAATTCGAGCCTTCAAAATGAAAGATGGCCTGGCCGCCACGGCTCTGGCTCAGCCAGCAGGAACGAATCGCGGCTTGGCGGGCGGGTGAGCTTCCGCCGCACAACCACGCTGAAGTCAAAGTTTTCAAACGCTGGGGAAAATCGGTGAGGATTTCGGCCGCTACTTCGCCGCGGCGTCCATGCGGGCGCAGGACGCGCGCTACCGTCACACTACTCTGCGGCAATTCGCCGGCGCTCACTATTCGAGGATTTCCAGAGTGAAGCGCTTCTTCAACTTCATCCCGGCGGCGCCCAACAAAGTGCGAATCGACTTTGCGGTGCGCCCTTGCCTTCCAATCACCTTGCCCAAATCTTCAGGATGAACCCTCAGTTCGAGTACGGTAACTTGTTCACCTTCCACTGCCTTCACCTGCACATCTTCTGGGCGATCTACAAGTGCTTTCGCAATGGATTCGACTAAATCCCTCATCGCGTTTCCTCCACAGCATGCCCGGCCCAGCGGAGAAACTCGCTCGAGCGTGTACAAGAGTTATGAACATGGCATCTGTAAAATTGGACGCTTCAGGCAGGTTTTGGGTTGCGTATCAAGCTGCGGACGGTGTCGCTCGGTTGTGCGCCTTTACCAAGCCAGTACTGAACGCGTTCGCTATCGAGTTGAACGACGGCCGGCTTTTTCTGCGGGTCGTATGTGCCGACAATCTCCACAAAACGGCCGTTGCGAGGGCGCGTCTTCTCCGTCACGATCACGCGATAAAACGGGTGCTTCTTCTTGCCGAACCTGGCAAGGCGTATGGTTAGCACTAGCAATTCCTCCTAATTTGAAACCTATTAAGTATAGCGGAGCCCTTCCCATTCACCAATTGCAATCTATCAACCCGATCAGCCTGAAAAACCGATTGCGCATCGGGATTCAGATTCAGGTTTCGGAACGAGCACAATCATTCCGGAATTGACGTCTTGGCCGGGTGATCTTTGTCCGGTGGAGGCGGCAATGGGGCCAGCTTTTCATACCCGCGCTGGCCGTCGGGACCGATCGGCCCAGGCCCCGGTTGCAGATGGGGCGCATCAACATTTTCCTCGGCGCACGAATACTCCTGCACCTGCTTGCCGGGTTCGCCGAGCAGCCAGGTACGCTGGTAGTGAATCGGTTCGGTGTAGAACTTCGGATCGATCACTGTGAGTTCGAGGTGCAAATGGCCGAGATCGGGGCGCGTCCACCGCTCGATCGTGTGGAGTTGGTCGCTGTGAGGATTCGCATTCTCATCTGCCCAGGTGCGCGCTTCTTTGAATGCGATGGAATCAATGACCAGCGTGTCGCCATCCCAGTTGCCAACTTCTTCGCCAAAGAACGATGGGTCAGGATCCTCACTGTGCTTTCGTCCATCTGTCGGAATCAGCCGATACGTTGTGTACCAGTAGAGAAACGCAACATGATCCGTGCCTTCGAGCAGTTGGAATGGCAAAGCGCTGGCATCGTGACGAGGAATCCCGCCCACGATGCAAAGGCTCTCGGGGTCAATCGTATGTTCGACGTTGTACTTCAGCGCTGCCCCACCCGCCTCCGTAAATGGCAGCTTGTAACCAGGAAAGTCCTTGCCAATGTTTCCAACCGGCTTGTCCTTGCTTGAAGGGATCCAATAGCCTGAGAGGTCGGGTCGGCCTTGTACTGTACGCGGCGTGAGGCCTTTGGGCAGATCTTCTTCCCGCCGCGTAAACGGCAGGCCCTCATCCGATTCGGAATTCGTTGGGTTTGCTCCGATGGCAGCGGGACTAGCCCGCTTGGGCGATTCGTTTTGTGCAACGGCCCCAGAGAGAATCATGAGGTAGGCGATAGCCACGACGGCCAGACCGATCAGCCTCCAGGAAAATCGAAGTCGCGAAACAGAATTCCAATTCATTGGCGACCCCTTGTGTGCGGTCGTACTTAGACCGGAGTATAAGCTAATAGCCGCTTTCGGAGTGATGTGCATTTCAGCGAATATGCCTCATGAACTTGTCCATTTATGAGATCATCGACGTTCCCCGGAGATTTGCGTGAAAATCAAAGCTCCAGTGCTGGCGGTCACGATGCTTCTCGCCTTGGTTAAGCCGGCTGTCGCTCACCACTCGTTCGCAGCTGAATTTGACGGCGCCAAGCCAGTGCGGCTAGTCGGAAAGATTACGCGAGTGGAATGGACCAATCCTCATTCCTACTTTTATCTCGATGTAGCCGATGAAAAAGGCAACATCACGAACTGGGCGTGCGAGGGAGCGAGCCCCTTGGCGCTCACACGCCGCGGCTGGAAAAAAGGCGACCTGAAATTAGGCGACACAATTGTTGTCGATGGCTATCGTGCCAAAGACGGCTCGCATTTCGTCAACGCGCGGCGGGTTACATTTCCCGATGGACGCTCGCTCGATAGCGGTAGCCGCGGGCCCGGGGCCCCAACCGACGTCCCCGCGCCAAAGTAACTCTTAGTAGAACCAATTGCTGCGGAAAGCTATCCACCAACTGATGACGAGAATTGGAATCGTCGCTCCCAGCGCCCACTTAAAGGGCAAAAACAGGTCGGCCGCCAAACCCAGGACGGTTAACATGGCCCAGAAGACCTTTTTTTGCACCAGGCCATTTTAGCTCTCTAGTTCCCTTCCCGCGTCGAACATAGAATGTTGAGCGCAAGTGTGTATTCAGTATCATACGGACGGAGACCACACATGCCCGAGCTTTGCGTACGCCCTGCAGTTCGCAATGATCTTCCTCGCCTAACGGAGATTTACAACCACTACATCGTAAATACGCCGATCACATTCGATATCGAGACTTACACAGTGGAGCGCCGACAGAGTTGGTTCGGCCAGTTCGGCGAGCGCGGGCGCTACCGGTTGATAGTGGCGGAGGAAAACGGCTTGGTGCTGGGCTACGCAGGCACGACGCGCTTTCGTCCCAAAGCCGCGTACGATACAACGGTGGAGCTGACGATTTACTGCGCGCAGGAAGCCATCGGCAAGAAAATTGGCTCGCGCTTATACAGCGCCTTGTTCAAGACGCTGAAGGACGAGGACATTAACCGGTTCGTCGCCGGGTTTACGCTTCCCAATGCCGCGAGCGCGGCCTTACATGAGCGCTTCGGATTCCGGCCCGTCGGAATTTACACCGAAGTCGGACGAAAATTCGGGAGCTATTGGGATGTAGCTTGGATGGAGCGGCCCGCGAAAATCGGGTGAGTCTCGCTGCTATCGCAGAAGCCAAAACGGCAGAGATGCTTGCGCGCATTGCTCGATCATCTGCTGGTCGCGCGTGGAAAATGCGTTGGCCTGTTCGCTTTCCACATCCACAGTTCCGATCACGGAGCTATCAGCTGGCGAAAGAATGGGAACGATGATTTCGGAAAGCGTGCTGCCAAAGGCCGTGAGGTATCGCGGCTCGGTTCGCACGTCGCCCGAGATTACGGTCTTCTTCTGCTCGATTGCCGCGGCTGTGAGCCCTTTGCTCACAGAGAACGTCGGATGCTCCGGCGCGCTCGGGCCGCTCCACGCGATGATTGAGACATTTTCAGCGCCCACGTCGTAAACGCCCACCCAACGGTATTCGCCGAGTTTCCGAATTAGCTCCGCCAGACGCCTGGCTCGTCCCACGCGATCGCCGCCACTCGCCGCCGTGGAGCGGATCTGATTCAGCGTGTTGTCCATCACAATCGGCATCTCAGCTTTTACCCTTGGCTCGTCATTCGGCTGCGCCAGCCCCGCCAGCTCCGCCTAGGCCGCCCATTCCTCGAAGTTTATTCAGGCCGCGCAATTTACCGCGCATGCTGTTGCCGTACATTTTCATCATGCGGCGCATGTCGGAATATTGCTTGAGAACCTGATTCACTTCCTGGACGGTGGTGCCGCTGCCGCGGGCGATGCGCTTGCGGCGCTTGCCGTTGATGATGTTATCGTCGGCGCGTTCGGCGGCCGTCATCGAATTGATGATGGCTTCAGTGGATTTGAGCTGCTTTTCATCGATGGAAGCGTCTTTCGGAATTTTTGCGAAGGGGCCGACTTTCGGAAGCATGCCGATCAATTGTTCCATCGAACCCATTTTGCGAATTTGCTGAAGCTGGTCGCGAAAGTCGGCGAGAGTGAAATCATTTTCACGGAGTTTGCGCTCCATCTCGCGCGCTTTTTTCTCGTCGACGTTCTTCTGGGCCTTCTCGATCAGACCAAGGACATCGCCCATGCCGAGGATGCGCGAGACGACGCGATCGGGAAGAAACGGCTCGAGGGCATCATATTTTTCGCCGACGCCGACGAACTTCACAGCCGCGCCCGTGACTTTGCGGATGGAAAGCGCGGCGCCGCCGCGCGCATCGCCATCCATTTTTGTAAGGATCACTCCTGTGACGCCGAGGCGCTTGTGAAATTCGCCCGCCGAGCGGACGGCATCCTGCCCAATCATGGCGTCCGCGACGAACAGAATCTCAGCGGGATTGAGCTCCTTTTTCAACATCGAGAGCTCATTCATCAGCTCATCGTCAATGTGGAGACGCCCGGCCGTATCAACCAGAATCACATCGCACGCGGAAAGCTTGGCTTCGCGGGTGGCGCCACGCACGATTTCGAGCGGCTTATCGGTGCCCGTGCCGGGCCAGATCGGAGTGGCCGTGGCTTTGGCAACTTGCGCGAGCTGTTCGCGCGCCGCCGGGCGATAAACGTCGGTGGAAACGACGATGGGGCGGTGGCCGTGCTCGGCGAGCCATTTTCCGAGCTTGCCAGTCGAGGTGGTTTTACCCGAACCTTGCAGGCCGCAGATCAGCCACACCGACGGCGGGCGCGAAGAAAATTGCGGGCGCGCTTCGCGGCCGAGAAGTTCGGCAAGCTCGTCGCGCACGATTTTGACGACCTGCTGATCGGGCGAAAGCTGGAGTAAAACTTCGGAACCGAGAGCCTTTTGGCGAACCTGGGCGATGAAGTCGTCGGCGACGCCGAGGTTTACGTCACCTTCTAGCAACGCCTCGCGGATTTCAGCGAGAGCTGCGTCGAGGTGCTCTTCGGTCAACTTGCCCTGGCCGCGCAGATTCTTGAAAGCGCGCTGAAGTTTTTCGGTGAGCGTTTCGAACATTTTTCCTTATGCCGTCCCGGCTTGAGTTTTCTTTGGCAACATGCACGCCGCAATTCCAGCGCTAGGGGAAGCCTGATCTACGAAGGTAAACGTCCCCTCTTTCATTTCTTGCGCGGCAGTTATCAAGGCGCCTAACGCCACCCGCGACAATACGCCGCCGAGGCTGATGCGCCGCACTCCTGCGGCGCTCAGGTCCGCGACGGAAAAGGAGAGCCCTTTGAGTCCGACAAGCGCGTTGACCGGATGCGGGGCTACGGCGGCGCAGACGGCTTTGATCGCTTCGAGATTCGGTAGACCGGGCGCGAAGAGCACATCGGCGCCAGCCTTCGCAAATGCCTGAAGGCGGCTAATGGTGTCGTTGAGATTCGGTCGTCCGTGAAGGAAATTTTCGGCGCGTGCGGTGAGTGTGAAAGGAAATGGCAGCGCGCGGGCGGCTTCGACTGCGGCGGCGACGCGCTCCACAGCGAGGCTCTGATCGTAAATCGGGCGGTTATCGTCGCCGCTAAAATCTTCCACCGAACCGCCGACGATTCCCGTAGCGGCCGCGAGGCGAATCGTTTCAGCGACCGTCTTCGGATTGTCGCCAAAGCAATTTTCGAGGTCGGCGGCGACCGGCAAATCGGTTACATCGGCAATCGAACGGCAATGCGCGAGCACCTCTTCGCGGGTGACGGCCCCATCCCGGCGACCGAGCGAGAAGGCAAAACCGGAACTGGTGGTGGCGAGGGCTTGGAAACCGAGTCCGGCAAGAATGCGCGCGCTGCCCGCGTCCCACGGATTTGGGATGATGAAGGTGCCCGGGCCGGACGCTTCAATCGGCCCTCCCAAAGTCGCAGGTAATTTGTGGAGCGCTCGGAATGTTTTCGCTTTGTCGGTTTGGCTCACGCTCATGGAGTGGCTCCTGCTGCATCCCGAGTAGCGGGTGCGACGGCCCAACTTCCGATTCTATGGGACGCGCGGAGGGCGGTCAAATGCGAGTGTCCGCGCAAGTGGCCTCGACCGAGGGTCTCGCGAAAGTGTCGAGTAGGACCGGTAGCGGTCCTTTGTTTTCTATGTGTTGGGACGTGTTCTATTCAACTCAACTGTCGATTAGAGAGGCGAAGGCAGAACCAAGTATGTTTCCCGGGCGCAGTACACTTTGTCCCCGGAGGTGCAAGAACCAAAGGCCCGCCACGAGGAATGCGCCCGTCTTGGCTAGCGTCTCGACTTCTCATGCGGCGTCCTTTCCGGGCTGTGCGTGGCCTTGATTCACGCTACCACGCGGAGGGTTCGACTTTGTCACGGGGGCCTGTGGACTTTATTTTCATGGAGAGGAGAACGATTGGAGGATGAGCAGTTATTAGAGCGCAACGTTGTTGCAATTGGCTATTGCGCCGAAGACGCAGCATCCGTATTATGCGCGCATGCTCCTCAAAAAATTTATCCGGGTGTGCAGCGAAGAATTGTTGAAGGCAAAGCGCGCGATTGTGTTGGCGTATGGTGCGATACGCGAGGCCGACGAGCGCACGATGGACTTGCTGATGATGTTCCTCGGAATCCGCTGAAGAATCCACTCCCCGCACAAACTGCCGGTGAGGCAATTCAGGTCCTTGGTCCCTTATAGTTTTTCGGTAATCCTTTGTTAGCTTGATTTCGACCGTCCAACGGGTTAAGAATGGGCAGGTCTCGTGTCCCACCCTGCTCAGCGAGACACAGCAAAGCAATTGCGGCCATTGGAAAAGGCCGCTGACCGAAGCATCCATAGCGACGTACCCAGCGCGCTGCCTACAAAGTATCTGATCGCAAGCGATCACAGATTTACCGAATGCAGCTTCGACGAAAAAAGCCGCGAACGGCGGATTGACTTCCGCCAAAATCCAAAGAGACTAATTGAAAACAAACAAAGGAGGAGTTGCTATGTATGTGGTCACAGGAGCGAGCGGACACTGCGGGCGTGTGGTTGCGGAGAAACTACTCGGCGCGGGAAAGAAAGTCCGGGCGATTGGAAGGAGCGCGGAGCGGTTGCAGCCGGTGAAAGCGCGCGGAGCGGAGCTCTACGTATGCGATTTGACCGAGCGAACGGCACTGGCAAAGGGTTTTGAAGGCGCGGAAGGCGTCTTCGTGATGATCCCTCCCAGCGAGACCAGCCAAGATTATCGCAAAGAGCAGGACGGCATCACCGATTCCGTGACGGGGGCGCTCGAGAAAGCGGGAGTGAAGCACGCGATTTCGTTGAGCAGTTTCGGCGCGGACAAGCCACAGGGCACAGGTCCCGTGGTCGGGCTGCACCATCTGGAAAGGAAGCTGAACGCTATATCCGGGTTGAATGTGCTGCACCTGCGTGCCGGATATTTTATGGAGAATACGCTGGCCCAAATCGGAATCATCAAGGCTTTGGGCGCGACGGCGGGTCCATTGCGGGCGGACCTGAAGCTTCCCATGATCGCCACGAAGGACATCGGGGAGTATGCCGCGCAAGCACTGATCGGACTTCGATTCAGCGGGCAGCAGACACACGAACTTCTCGGACAACGGGATATCACCATGACCGAGGCCGCGTCCGTTATCGGCACGGAGATTGGCAGGCCCGGCCTTGCTTACAAACAGCTGCCAAATGATTTAGTGCGGAAAGCATTGACGGACACAGGAATGTCTCAGAATGTGGCGAACCTGATTCTGGAAATGGCCGAGGCGCTCAATTCCGGACACATGGCCGCACTCGATAAGCGCTCGCGGGACAATACAACGCCAACTTCCTTCGAGACATTTGTGAAGGAAGTTTTCGCGCCGCAATTCAAGGGCAAGTCAACCACGGCTTGAGGCGACCCGGGACGGGGACGTCGGCGAGTATAACTTGCGGTTGACACAACGCGGGAGGAAGGCTAGGCTTTCGGCGCTAAGAGAAGACGAGTTTCGCGACTCCGGTCCACCCAGCTCCGGGATATCGCGAAGTTTCGGGGCGGGCGACAGCGATGAAACGGCCCCTTTACCTTCTAGCCCCTTTGGCGGTTTTGGTGTGCACTTGTGTCAGCGTGGCCCCTGATACTTGGGGCGCGACTTCCCCTCGTTCCTCGGCGTTGGAAAAAAGCGGTGTCGAACCCCACGAAGCAACGGCCACCATCCCGGGACCCCTGCGTTCGTTCTTGCGGATGGCGGCGATCAGCCAGAAAGTTTCGCCCGACGAAGTGATCCCGCTGCTTGCTCGCAACGTCTTCTTGACCGGCTACACGGGTGCGGGTCGAAAGGGGCAGCCGACCGAATTCTTGCTGCTCC
>Ga0070731_10003635_pt1 | contig 13773 bp, 8 predicted proteins | sample Coa_R1_2_FD_66448 | JGI IMG/M metagenome (GOLD analysis project Ga0070731, IMG submission 66448) | Surface soil microbial communities from Centralia Pennsylvania, which are recovering from an underground coalmine fire - Coalmine... | ecosystem: Environmental > Terrestrial > Soil > Unclassified ... | reverse complement strand
CACGGTGTCCGTCGTCATGATCGCCTCGGCCGCCGAGGCCCAATGGTCCGCCGCGAGATCGTTCATGCACGCGGGCAGCCCCGCCGTGATGCGGTCGATGGGCAGCGTCTCCATGATCACGCCCGTGGAAAGGGGCAGCACCTGCGAATTTTCGATGTCGAGCAGCGATGCGACCGCGACGCACGTGGCCTTCGCCGCCTCGATGCCGGGCTTCCCCGTGCCCGCGTTCGCGACACCCGTGTTCACGACGATCGCGCGAATCGGGTCCCTGTCGGCGAGATTCTCGCGGCAAACCAGGACCGGCGCCGCGGCGAAGCGGTTGCGCGTGAACACGCCGGCCACGCGGCTTCCCTCGTCGAGGGCGATGAGCAGCAGGTCCTTGCGATTGGGCTTGCGGATTCCTGCACGCGCGATGCCGAGGCGGACCCCGGGAACGGCGAGCAGGTCTTGCGGGCGCGGCGGCTCGAGGTTGACGGCCATGGGGGTCCTTCCGGGTGTGGCGGAATTCTACACTCGCGCCGGGTTAGGCCCGGGGACCCCGTCGCTCCGGCGCTACCCCGGCAGCCGCGTCACCCGAGCTTGCCGTGGCATTGCTTGAACTTCTTGCCGGACCCGCAGGGACATGGATCGTTGCGACCCACCTTCTGCGTGGAGCGCACGAAGGGCTGCAATCCGTCGACCGCGCCTGCCGCCGCCGCGGCCGGTGAACCGAAATCGACAGTGCCGATGTTGCCCGCCGTCGGCGACACTTCGCCGGCTTCCGGCGCGAGCCCCTGCGTGGGATCGGCATGCTGGTACGTGACGTTCTTGAGCGCGCGCGCGGCCTCTTCCGCCTGCCGTTCGGCCTCGCGCACCTGCTCTTCCGACGTCACCCTCACGAACATGAGGTATTTCGTGACCTCGCGCTTGATCGAATCGAGCATCGAGCCGAAAAGCTCGAAGGCTTCGCGCTTGTATTCCTGCTTGGGCTGCTTCTGCGCGTAGCCCCGCAGGTGGATGCCTTGCCTCAGGTAGTCGAGCGCCGCGAGATGCTCGCGCCAGTGCTGGTCGATCGACTGCAGCATCACCGCGCGTTCGAAATTGCGCACGCCGCCCGAATCCGCGATCGGCGTGAACTTCGCGTCGTATTCGCGCGTGGCGAGCTCGTCCACCTTCTTCGCGATGCCGGCGCCGTCGATTTCGGAATCGGCCGCGGCCCATTGGGCGACCGGTGCCTTCACGGCGTATTCGGCCTCGAGCTTGCGCTCGAGCCCGGGCACGTCCCATTGCTCCTCGACGCTCTCGGGCGGGATGAATTCGGCCACTGTCGCCGCGAGCACGTCGCGGCGGATCGAGGCGATCGTGTCGCTGATCTCGTGGGCCTCGAGCAGCTCGTTCCTCTGGTGGTAGATCACCTTGCGCTGGTCGTTGGCGACGTCGTCGAATTCGAGCAGCTGCTTGCGGATGTCGAAGTTGCGCGCCTCGACCTTGCGCTGGGCGTTCTCGATGGAGCGGGTGACCATGCGCGCCTCGATCGCCTCGCCCTCGGGAATCTTGAGGGAGCGCATGATCGCCTGGAGGCGCTCGCCGGCGAAGATCTTCAGCAGCGGGTCCTCGAACGCCAGGAAGAATCTCGAGCTTCCCGGATCGCCCTGGCGGCCGGAGCGGCCGCGCAGCTGGTTGTCGATGCGGCGCGACTCATGGCGCTCGGAACCCACGATGTGCAGACCGCCCGCGGCCACCACGTCGTTGTGCAGCTTCTGCCAGGACTCGCGGATCGCAGCGATCCGGCGCTCCTTCTCGGAGCCGTCGAGCGATTCGTCGTCCTTCAGCTTGTTGATCTCGGGGTCGGGGTTGCCGCCGAGCACGATGTCCGTGCCGCGGCCGGCCATGTTCGTGGCGATCGTGACCTGCGACGGGCGTCCCGCCTGGGCGACGATCTCCGCCTCGCGCGCGTGCTGCTTCGCGTTGAGGACGTTGTGCGGGATGTTCTCCCGCTGCAGCATCGCCGAGAGGCGCTCGGAGTTCTCCACCGACGTCGTGCCGACGAGCACCGGCTGCCCATTGGCGCTGCGCTCCTTCACGTCGTTCAGGATCGCCTGGTACTTTTCCTTCTCGGTGATGAAGACCTGGTCGTTGAGGTCCGCGCGGACCATCGGCCGGTGCGTCGGGATCAGCACGGTCTCGAGGTTGTAGATCGTCGAGAACTCGAACGCTTCCGTGTCCGCCGTGCCCGTCATGCCCGAAAGCTTCTTGTAGAGGCGGAAGTAGTTCTGGAATGTGATCGTGGCGAGCGTCTGGCTCTCGTTCTTGATCGAGACGCCTTCCTTCGCTTCCACGGCCTGGTGGAGCCCGTCGGACCAGCGTCGGCCCTGCATCATGCGCCCCGTGAACTCGTCCACGATCACCACTTCGTCGTCCTGGATGACGTAGTGCTGGTCGCGGTGGTAGAGCCCGTGCGCCTTGAGCCCCGCGTACAGGTGATGCATCAGCACGATGTTCGAGGGATCGTAGAGGCTCGCGCCCTCGGCGAGCAGGCCCGCGCGCGTCATGATCTCCTCGGCGTGCTCGTGCCCCTGCTCCGAAAGCATCACCGAGTGCTGCTTGAGGTCGACCCAGTAGTCGCCCTCGCCCTTCTCGTCCTTCTGCGCCACGAGCTGCGGGATGAGCCCGTCGATCGCCCGGTAGAGCGCCGTGGAGTCCTCAGCCTGCCCGGAGATGATGAGCGGCGTGCGCGCCTCGTCGATGAGGATCGAGTCCACCTCGTCCACGATCGCGAAGTTCAGCCCGCGCTGGAAGCGATCGCCGAGCGCGGTCGCCATGTTGTCGCGCAGGTAGTCGAATCCGAATTCGTTGTTGGTGCCGTAGGTGATGTCGGCCTGGTAGGACTGCTGCTTCTCGGCCGGATCCATCTGCGGCACGACGACGCCCACGGTGAGGCCGAGGAATCGGTGGATGCGGCCCATCCACTCCGCGTCCCGGCGGGCGAGGTAGTCGTTCACGGTGACGACGTGGACTCCCTTGCCCGAGAGCGCGTTCAGGTACGACGGCAGCGTCGCGACGAGCGTCTTGCCCTCGCCCGTGCGCATCTCCGCGATCTTTCCCTGGTGCAGCGCGATGCCGCCCACCATCTGCACGTCGAAGTGGCGCATGCCGAGCACGCGCTTCGACGCTTCGCGCACGACGGCGAACGCTTCGGGAAGGATGGAATCGAGCGCGGCGCCTTCGGCGACCCGCTTCTTCAGTTCCGGCGTCTTGGCCGCGAGCTGCTCGTCGGAGAGCTTCTCCATGGCCGGCTCGAGCGCGTTGATCTGCTCGACCGACTTGCGGTATTGCTTGAGGAGGCGATCGTTGCGACTGCCGAAGATGGCCTTGAGGGCGGAGGTAAGCACGGGACCTGGATTCCGAATGCGAAAACCGGCCCCTTGAGGGCCGGCAACCGTCAATTATACGGGAGATATGGGGCCGCACCTGGAGGGGTCAAGCCCTCGTGGGGTGCGGGCCCCCTGATCAATCAGTGCAGCGGGTGCAGCGGCGCCATGGTGTTGCGCAGGACGTCGTTGGTACCCATGGAGAGGAATTTGTTCGGATTCAGCGGGACGCCCTTCTCGCGGACTTCGAAATGCAGGTGCGGCCCGGTGACCCGTCCGGTCGCCCCGGTGAGCGCGATCTTCTGGCCCTTCATGACCACGTCGCCCACTTTCACGAGCGATCGGCTGAGGTGCGCATACCGGGTGGTGAGCCCGTTGTCGTGGTCCACCTCGACGATGTTGCCGTACTCGGCGAGGTACTCCACCGCTGCAACGACACCGCCCGCCGCGGCCACCACGGGCGTGCCCGGGTTCGCGATGATGTCGACGCCCGTGTGGAACGCCGAGTGCCCGTTGATCGGATCGATGCGGTAGCCGTAGTTGGACGTGTAGTAGCCGCCTTCCACGGGCATCGCGGTGGGCATCGTCTTGCGCGCGAGCCGGTCGTCCATGAGGAGCGAATCGAGCACGCCCAGCTTGTCGCTGCGGTCGTCGAGCACGCGGGAGATCTCGGCGAGCATGTCGTTGAACTCGGACATGCTGAGCTCGCGTCCTCCGCCGGCGGGAGCGGGGCCGCCCTGGCCGGGCTTCTGGTCGAAGCGGAAATCGTCGGTCTTCACGCCCGCGGCCTTGCCCAGGCGTTCGCCGAATGCGTCGAGGCGAAGGATCCGCGCCTGCAGCTCTCCCACCTTCACGGCGAGGGCGTTCAGGTTCTCCCGCATCTCGGCTTCGTTGCGCTTCTGGTCGTCTTCGTGCAGCGTCGCGAGCAGCGTGCGAAGGTAGGGATTGCGAAGGTCCACGGCGAATTTCATCGTGACCACGTAGGTCGCCATCGCGAGCATGAAACCGGACACGAGGATGCCGAAGGCGATGAGCAGGACCTGCGTCTGCGAGAGCGAAAGCGAGCGGCTCTTCGCGAGGCTGTCCGAAACGAGAATAATGTTCACCATGCCTCCTGAAACCCTGAAACGATTACTCGACGAACACGTCGAGCTCAAGCCGCTGGCATCGCAGCTCGCACGCATCCGGCGCCTGCAGCGCCGCTACCGAAGTCTCGCACCCCACGAGCTCGCCGAAGTAAGCCGGGTGTGCGCCATTGACGGAACCACAGTCGTGATCTGCGCCGATAACGGAACCGTTGCATCGGTACTCCGCCATCTTGCGCCCCGAATGCTAGAGGGGTTGCGCGAAGCCGCGCGGAAATCCTTAAAACATTCGAGGGATCAGGAGCTTACTTCAATTCGAGTTGAAGTTCAAGTTTCTGTCACACGCAAGATCGCGCCGGTTCGCGCGCGCGCCGAGCTGCCCGTGGCGAAGCTTTCGGAAGTCGCCGGGAAACTGGGGGATTCGCCGCTGAAGAAGGCGCTCGAGGAAATCGCCGCGCGAGAAACGATCCGCAAGGCGCGCCCGAAAACCTAGCCCGGCTACTGGAGCTGGAGCTTCGCGAAGGCCTGCGGGAGCGCCTCGACGGTATCGAACGTGACCTCTTCCCAGGCGCTCGCGTCGGCGAGGAGCTTGCGCGCGAGCACGTTGTTCAGCGCATGTCCCGACTTGCGGCCATGGAACGCGCCGATGACGGGACGCCCCAGCATGTACAGGTCGCCCACCGCGTCGAGCGCCTTGTGCTTCACGAACTCGTCGTTCATGCGCAAGCCCTCGGCGTTCAGCACGCGGAAATCGTCGATCACGACGACGTTGTCGAGCGAGCCGCCGCGGCCGAGGCCTTTCGCGCGCATCGCTTCCACGTCCTGCGTGAAGCCGAACGTGCGGGCGCGCGAGACCTCGCGCACGAACGAGACGTCGGCGAAGTCGATCTCGACTTCGGACGCCTGCGCGTCGAACACCGGATGGTTGAACTCGATCGAGAACGCGATCTTGAATCCGTCGAACGGCTCGAGCCAGACCTTCTTGTCGCCCTGCTCGACTTCGACTCGCTTCAGCACGCGGATGTAACGCTTGGGCGCGGCCTGTTCCTCGATTCCCGCCTGCTGGATGAGGAACACGAAGGTCCCCGCGCTGCCGTCCATGATCGGGACTTCCTCGGCGGACACGTCGACGAATGCGTTGTCGATTCCGAGACCCGCGAATGCGGACATCAAGTGCTCCACTGTCGAGACGCGAGCGCCATCCTTCTCGATCACGGTGGCCATCGTCGTGTTGGTCACGTTGGTCGCGCGCGCGGGAATCGCGGGATTGCCGGGCAGGTCGCTGCGGCAGAACACGATGCCGGTGTCGATCGGCGCCGGCCGCAGGACCATCGCGACCTTGCTGCCGGTGTGGACCCCGACTCCGGTGGCGCGGACCACCGTCTTGAGCGTTCTTTGGCGAATCATAATTCGCCCATTATATCAGGGACTTGCGATCACGTCCAGCCTCAGGGCGTGCCGAGGAAGAAGTACCACCGTCCGCTGCCGCCGTTCTTCGCCTTGGCGTAGCCGAAATAGAACGGGCCGAACGCGCTGTTGGCCGCGAGATATGCACCGAACGAGTTCTGCCAGCCGGTGAGGTTCTGCTCCGTGGCGAGCTTGTTCATCTTCCCGCTCTCGGCCTGCACGCCGGCGATCAACGAGAGCCCGAGCAGCGGAATCGGGCGCGTGAGCTTGTATTGCGCTTCGAGGCTCCCGTACGAATAGTCGTCACCGAGGATCTGGCCCTGTGCGAAACCGGCGAGATGGCGAGGTCCTCCGAGCGAGTAGAGATCGGCGAGCGGAAGCACGCCGTGGGTCGATTGCCCATGCTCCAGCGCTCCGAGGAAGATGAAGTCCCCGACGGAGAGCGCCCCGTTGAGCTTCATTTCGGCGGTGCCGAACTTCACCACGTCGTCGGCGACGTTGGTCGCTTCGAACGCGTTCGCGTCGAGCTTCACGCCCTTCGTGGGAAAGAACGCGTAGTCGAGGGTATCGACGCTGACCTCCGCTTGCAGGCCACCGATCCGCTCCCTCACGCCGGGCAGCAGCGATGGCCCCGTCACGACGGATGCCCGCGCGTTCTCGGCGCGATACCCCAAGCTCGCCTGTCCCCAGGTGCCCAGGTTCGCTCCGGCCTCGACGCCCGCCACGGAGGAATAGGTGCGGTATACCGCCAGTTCCTGGCCACCCGAGAAGAGTGGCGCGTTGCTGGACTTGGCATTGGTGGCCACCCTCGCGAACCAGGTCTGCGTCGCTTCGAGCGGCTGGTAGAACTCGGCGTACAGCGCCTGGGTCGTGCCGACCTGCCCCGCCACGACGAATTCGCCGCCGAGCGGATTGATCCACGTCCTTCGATGCAGGGCGCGGATGTTGAAGCTCGAGTCCCCGCGAAAGTCCGAGTAGAGGTTCATCCCGAAGCGCAGATAGTCGGGACCGAGTGATTTCTCCACGGGTGTCACGCGCAGGATCGTCTTGTCGCGCTCGTTCACGACACTGTAGTCGATGGTCTGCAGGTCTCCGGCGCTGCGGATCCTGATGAGGTCCTCGTCGAGCTTCTGCGTGTCGAGCGGCTCGCCCTCCTTCTGGCTGAGCCCGGCCCGCAGGGTCTGCGGGTTCACGTAACGCATCGGGGCGATCTGGACCTCGTCGATCCTGTGCGGAACACGCTTGCCGCTCCGCAGTTGCGCGAGCCATTGATCGTACTCGGCCTCGGACACCGAATAGCGGCGCAACGAATCGGCCGCGGCGAGCGCGGTCTTGCGGCCGATCTCGGCGGCTTCGAGCTGCCGGTCGAAGCTCCCGGCCGTGATGTCGCCCAGCTCCGGGCGCATGTACACGTCTTTCGGAGTCAGGAGCGCGAGCGAGCGCGATACGTTCTGCTCGGTCAGCAGGTTCACCATCTGTCCTACGACGGACACGAGGCCCGTGACGTCCTCGGGCTTCGTGAGCGGCGAGCCCACGTTCACGGCGATGACCACTTCGGCGCCGCACCGGTCCTTCACTTCCTGGATCGGGACGTTGTCCACCAGGCCGCCATCGACGAGCTTGTGTCCCTCGCGCAGCACCGGCGCGACCGCACCCGGCACCGACATGCTGGCGCGCATCGCGGTGGTGAGATCGCCCGCGCGCATCGCGACGCGCTCGCCCGTGCCGATGTCGGTCGCCATCAGTGTAAGCGGCAGCGGCATGTCCTCGATCATGAGTTGCCCCGCATCGGCGCCCACGAGCGAGTTGAAGAAGAGCTTGATCTTGGTCCCCGCCACCGCGCCTTCGCGGAACTTGAGTCCTTCGGAGCTCACGCCGAATTCCAGCGCCGAGAAAAACCGGTCGTCGTATTCCTTGTTGCGCTTGCTGATCTGCGCGCGGCCCGCGGTATCGTCGAACATTCCGCTCCAGTCGGTCGCCTTGATCCGGGTGCGCATCTGTTCCGGTGAAACGCCCGACAGGTAAGCACCGCTCATGAGCGCGCCCATGCTGGTGCCGGCGATGCAATCGAACGGCACGTGGAGTTGCTCTAGCACTTCGAGGACGCCGATATGCGCACCGCCGCGCGCGCCGCCTCCTCCGAGCACGAGGCCGATCTTCGGGCGATGGGCAGACGCCTGTTGGGCGCCGGCATCGGGCAGGGGAACGGCCGTGAGTAGCGCAGCCAGGGCGAGAGCGGTGTGGCGCTTCTTCGAGCCGTTCATTCGGTGATCCCCTGGGTGAACTCGCCCCAATGCTAGACGCGGGAGGCGGCGGCGGAAAGTCGGCCCTTGTACCTAGGATCCTCCGCCGGACGCCGACGAGCTGCGGCGAGCCGAAGCCGTGGCAGGGCTTTCTTCGCGGGAGCGGATCCACGTCGAGAACTGCGCGGCGGCGACGGGCCGGCAGAAAAGGTAACCCTGGAGAATCCGGCAACCCAGGCTGCGAAGCTCCGCGAGATCGCTCTCCGTCTCGACGCCCTCGGCGACCACGTCGAGTCCCAGCTCCTCGCCGATCGCGACGATCACGCGGATCAGGTGCTTGGTCGCGCCGTCGCCCATGTTGTGCACGAAGGACTGGTCGATCTTGATCGCGTCGAGGGGCAGGTCCTTGATGATCGAGAGCGACGAGTAGCCCGTGCCGAAATCGTCGAGGGCGATGCGTACGCCGAGAGGCCGGATCTCCTTCAGCTTCGCCACCGTCTCGCCCACGTCGTAGAGCACCGCGCTTTCGGTGATCTCGAGCATCACGCGATGCGCGTCGACGCCGCTCGCGGCGATGATGTCGCGCAGGCGCGAGACGAAGTCGGGCCGCGCAAGCTGCCACGGGCTCACGTTGATGGACAAGTGTCCGCGAAACGGAACGCCCTCGCGCTCCCATGCGGCGAGCTGTTCGCAGCCGTGGCGCAACGTCCATTCACCCAGCGGGTGGATGAGCCCCGTCTCCTCCGCGAGCGGAATGAAGGCGGCCGGCAGCACGTCGCCTGCCTGGGGCGAATGCCACCGGGCCAGCGCCTCCGCGCCCACGATCTGGCCTTCCGGGCCGATCTGGGGCTGGTAGTGCAGCGCGAGCTCGCCCTGGTCGATGGCGCGCCGCAATCCCTCGACCATGCGATAGCGCGCTTCGGCGTTCTCGCGCAGGCGCGGCACGAAGGACTGCACCGTGTTGCGTCCACGGCGCTTGGCCTCGTGGAGCGCCATGTTCGCGAAGGACAGGAGGTCCTGCGATGAAGTCTCAGCCGCCGAAAACGTCGCGATCCCCACGCTCGCCGAGACGGTGAGCACGGTCGCGTCGAGCTCGAGCGGAGCCGCGAGGTCGCGCGTGAGATCGGAGGCGAGCCGCTCGATGGCCTCGCGCGCGGCGCTCTCGCTCGCGACCATCGGATGCAGCACCGCCACGAACTCGTCGCCTCCGACGCGCGCGACGAGCGCCCTGCCGCTGGCCGCCTCGACGACGCGCCGCGCCACTTCCTTCAGCACCGCGTCGCCCACGCCATGGCTCAAACCATCGTTCAGCACCTTGAAGTGGTCGAGGTTCATCTGCAGCACGGCGCCGTACGCGTCCTCGCTGCCGTCGCACATGAGGCCCAGTTGCTCGAGGATGAGCATGCGGTTGGGCAAGCCGGTGAGCGGATCACGGTAGGCGCGGCGCCAGGTCTCGGCCTCCGCGGCGCGGCGCCGCCCGTTCTCGAGCTCGAGCTCCCGGGCGGTTCGCGCGAGCTCGAGGTTGTGCCCGCGAAGGCTCATGAGGAGGTTGATCACCATGATCACCGCGAAACCGGTGAACGCGAACCCGATCCAGTTGAACGACTCGATCATTCCCCAATCGATGAGCGCGCTCTGGATCGACGCGCCGAACAATCCCAGGATGTACACGGCCAGGAAGACCGCCTCGCGTTCGCGCTGCGCGCGGTACTGCACGATCAGTCGCCGCATCGTCCAGAAGACGAGAAGGATCAGCAGCGCGCGATAGGCGATGTTCCACGCGCTCAGCTTTCCCTCGACGTGGAAGATCGCTTCTCCCCACGGCAGGTGGATCCAGCGCGCCGAGGTGATCGCCGAGAAGCGCATGCCGAGCGGCAGGGCGAAGTCGAGAACCACGTAGACGATCGTGATGACGGCGCCCACCGCGAACCAGCGGCCCATCCGCGGCGCCTCGGTGTAGTGCGCGATGAAGATGAAGGTCGAGTACACGAGCAGGGCGCTGAAGGCGAACTGCCAGCGCAGCGCCTCGAGCGCCGGGGCGAGGCTGCCCGACTCGTAGAGAAGCGCCGTCGCGACGCAGAACGCGCCGGACCATAAACAGATCGACGCGAACGCGATGTAGAGCGGCGCCCTGGTGCGGTACATCCCCATGACCGCCGCGATGATGGCGGTATAGAGGAGGATGCCCGCGCAGACGAAATAGCCCGGGATGACGAGTGACGATTCCCCGCCCGGCAATGCCGTGCCCATCACGGCATTCTGCGCCGAAAAAGATCTCGATTGACCATTGTCTTGCGCGACCCTTGCTGTTGTTGAGAAAGGGACATGGGATAATCGCTTTCGTACGCGTTAACACCTGGGAGGGGAGATGAGATCCTGGCTGACCGTACTAATAGTGTCCGCCGCGCCCGTGGCGTGGGCGCAGCCGCTGCCCGATCCCAGCAAGCCGCCCCCGCCGGCCGCGACGACCTGCGCCGACTGCGGCGTCATCACCTCGGTGCGCTCCGTCACGAAGAAGGCGCCGCCGGTCGTTGCCAACGAATCCAAGCCCTCGGGCCTCGTCGCCACGATTCCGTTCGGTGGAGGATCTCCGCAGGTGGGTTCGTCGACGAAGATCGGCCGCGACGTTCCTTCCGTGAGCCAGAGCTGGGAAGTCGTCGTGCGCCTCGACGATGGCCGCTATCGCGTCGTGGTGCTCGACTCGCAGCCCGACTACGCAAAGGGCGACCGCGTGAAGGTCGAAGAAGGCCGGCTGGTCGCCCCCTGAAATAAAAAGCGGGCCCGATCGGGCCCGCGCGAGTGTATCCGTCCTGCCGGCGGGAGACTCGCCGGCGGGCGTCGATGCAGCGGACGAGACCTAGTCCGCCTGTTTCCTCAGGAACGCCGGGATGTCGAGCATCTCGACTCCCGAATGACGCATGGCTTCCACCGTGGTGTCACGCCGACGCCGCAACGCGGTCGGCTGGTCCAGTTCCTCGTAGTTCACGCCCGAGCCGCCGACGGCATCGTCGGTGCCCGTGCGCGTGACGACCTGCATCACCGGCTGGCGCTGCGCGGCCGCGCCGCCCAGGCCCGTGGCAACGATCGTGACGCGCAGCGCGTCGCCGATCGCGTCGTCCACCACGCTGCCGTAGATGACCGTCGCGTCTTCCGCGGTGAACGAGCGGATCGTGTTCATCACCTCGTGCACCTCCTTCAGCTTCATGGTGCGGCTCGCGGTGATGTTCACAAGCACGCCGCGCGCGCCCGAAAGATGGATGTCCTCGAGCAGCGGCGAATGCACGGCCTGCTCCGCCGCCATCTGCGCGCGTTCCGGTCCCGACGCGGTCGCCGAACCCATCATCGCGACGCCGTTCTCGCTCATCACGGTGCGCACGTCGGCGAAGTCCACGTTCACCATGCCGGGGCAGTTGATCACCTCGGCGATGCCCGCGACGGCGCCGTTCAGCACGTCGTTCGAGGCGCGGAATGCGTCTTCGTAGGTCACATCCTCCCCGAGGACCTGCATGAGGCGGTCGTTGGGGATGATGATGAGCGAATCGACGTGCTGCTTGAGCTGGTCGATGCCCACCGCCGCAACCTTCTGGCGCTTGCCCTCGAAGGCGAATGGCTTCGTCACGACGGCGACAGTGAGGATGCCCATCGAACGCGCGATCTCCGCCACCACCGGCGCGGCTCCGGTGCCCGTGCCGCCGCCCATGCCCGCCGTGATGAAGAGCATGTCCGCGCCCGTGATCATGTCGGTGATGCGCTCGCGGTCTTCCTCGGCGGCGAGCCTGCCCACCTCGGGATTGGCGCCCGCGCCAAGGCCCTTCGTCACGCCGCTTCCCAGCTGCAGCTGGGACTTGGACAACGTGCGCTTGAGGGCCTGCGCGTCGGTGTTCATCGTGATGAACTCCACGCCCGAGACCCCGTTGTTGATCATGTGGTCGACCGCGTTGCCGCCGCAGCCGCCCACGCCCACTACCTTGATCACCGCGTCCGGTGTCGTGGTTTCCAACAGCTCGATCATCTTCGTCTCCTTTGTTGTGTGCTTCATCGCTGCCCTCGTCTAGAAATTCCCCTTGAACCAACCCTTCATCTTCTCGAACACTTCCTTGAAGCCCGCGCCCTGCATCTTTGCGTGCCGGTCGCGCTTCACCTCTTCCAGTCCCGCCATCAGCAAACCCATTCCCGTGGAGTAGCGCGGGTTTCGCACCACCTCCGACAGCGCTCCGTTGTATTGCGGCATGCCCACGCGCACCGGCATGTGGAAGACCTCTTCGCCGAGCTCGACCATGCCCTTCATGAGCGCCGAGCCGCCCGTGATCACGATTCCCGACGACAGCAGCTCCTCGAGGCCCGAGGAGCGGAGCTCGCGCTGCACGAGCGAATAGAGCTCCTCGATGCGAGGCTCGATCACCTCGGCGAGCGTCTGGCGCGAGAGCTCGCGCGGCCCGCGCTCTCCCACGCCGGGCACCTCGATCATGTCGGAGGGGCTCGCGAGCTGGCGCAACGCCACGCCGTGCGAGACCTTCAGTTCCTCCGCGTCCTTGGTCGGCGTGCGAAGCGCCATCGCGATGTCGTTGGTGATCTGGTCGCCGGCGATGGGTATCACCGACGTGTGCTTGATCGCGCCGTCCGTGAAGACGGCGATGTCGGTCGTGCCGCCGCCGATGTCGACGATGCACACGCCGAGGTCGCGCTCGTCGTCGAGGAGCACGGCGTCGGCCGAAGCGAGCGGCTGCAGCATGAGATCGGTCACCTCGAGGCCGCAGCGGCGAATGCACTTCATGATGTTCTGCGCGGCCGAGACGGCGCCGGTCACGATGTGCACCTTCACCTCGAGGCGCATGCCGCTCATGCCCAGGGGCTGGCGCACGCCGCCCTGGCCGTCGATCACGAATTCCTGCTCGAGGATGTGGAGCACCTGCTGCTCCATCGGGATGTTCACCGCGCGCGCGGTCTCGATCACGCGGTCGATGTCGTACTGCTGGACCTCCTTGTCCTTGATCGCGACCATTCCGTGCGAGTTGAAGCTCTTGATGTGGCTCCCGGCGATGCCCGTGATCACGTCCTTGATCTTGGCGTCGGCCATGAGCTCGGCTTCCTCGAGGGAGCGCTGGATGGCGTTCACCGTGGACTCGATGTTCACGACCACGCCCTTCTTGAGGCCGCGCGAGGGGTGGCTGCCCATGCCGATGAGCGAAAGCGTGTCCTCGGGCGTGATCTCGGCGACGAGCGTGACGATCTTCGAAGTCCCGATGTCGAGGGCGACGAGGAGGTTGCGGGCATCGCGGGGACGGGTGGCGATCATCGTGGCGCCTTCTTCTTTTCGGGATTTTTCAGTTCGGCCACGCGCGTGAGGGCGAAGCCGTTGGCGTAGCGAAGGTCGGCGTGCTTCGATTCGAGGGCGCGGGCCGACACCAGCGGCCACGCCTGCGCGAAGCGCGCGAGGCGCGACTCGATGTCGTCGCGTCCCACCTCGAGCACGAGCCCCGAGTCGAGCACGACCTCCCACGCGCCGCGCGGCGACAGCGAGAGCTCGACGACCTGGGCCGAAAGCGGCGCCACGCTCCTCGCGATCGCGGGGTACTCGCTGGCCATGAGCGCGGCGGAACTGTCGCGCCCGCGAAAGCGGGGCAGCGTGCCTTCGAATGCGGCGGAGAACACCTCGCCGCGCGTGCTCACGAGCGCGGCGTCGTTCCA
>Ga0070731_10003633_pt1 | contig 13778 bp, 16 predicted proteins | sample Coa_R1_2_FD_66448 | JGI IMG/M metagenome (GOLD analysis project Ga0070731, IMG submission 66448) | Surface soil microbial communities from Centralia Pennsylvania, which are recovering from an underground coalmine fire - Coalmine... | ecosystem: Environmental > Terrestrial > Soil > Unclassified ... | reverse complement strand
TGGATCCCGTCCGTCTTCACCTTCTTGCGCAGGATGGCGATACGGGTCTCGAGATCGGGCGGCTGGATGTCGGTGATCAACCCCCATTCGAACCGGCTGCGCAAGCGCGCCTCGAGGGTCGCGATGTCGCGCGGCGGCCGGTCGCTCGACATGACGATCTGCGAGCCCGCCTCGTAGAGCGAGTTGAAGGTATGGAAGAACTCCTCCTGGATCCGCTCCTTGTGCTCGAAGAACTGCACGTCGTCGATGAGGAGGACGTCGTACGTGCGGTAGCGCTGCTTGAAGCCCTCTATGCGTTTGTCGCGGAGCGAGTTGATGAAGTCGTTCATGAACGTCTCGCTCGTCACGTACCGGACGCTGAGCTCACGCGAGTGCTCGCTCACGTACTGGGCCACCGCCTGCAGCAGGTGGGTCTTCCCGAGACCCGTGCTGCCGTAGATGAAGAGCGGGTTGTACGCCTGCGCCGGGGCTTCGGCGACCGCGAGTGCAGCCGCGTGCGCGAAGCGGTTGGACGAGCCGATGACGAAGGAGTCGAACGTGTACTTCGCGTTGAAGCCGCCGCTCTCGGGGCGGTGCGGGACGAGCCGCTCCACCGGAGCGACGCGCGGGGACGGCGCCGCCGGCTCGCCGGCCCCGGCCGGCACCGGTGATGCGTCGATCACCTGGAGCTCGATGCGGCGCTCGGTGCCGGTGATGTCCCGGATCGCCGCGCCGATCAGCTCGAGGAAGTGTCCCTCGATCCAGTCCCGGGTGAACTCGTTCGGGACGGCGACGACAAAGCGGGTGTCGTCGAGCGCGACACCCACCGTGTGCGCGAACCACGTCCCGTAGGTGGTGTCGTTGAGGGCGCTCCTGAGCCGACCGGAAACATCGCTCCACAGGCTCTCCGCAGTCAGCTCGATTTGCCCCTCCACCCCTGCGCCAGCTCCTCCCTCGGTGAACCGGAGGCGAGCCTAGCAGGGTGCCGATTGGGGGCAAAAACGCCGCTCTGTGCAGGTACTTTCATCGGCCCTCCAATCCCTCCACACCTGTGGAAAGTGGTGGGGGAAACTCGCCCGTTCCGCACCGTTGCGCGGCGCCTGCCTGTGGACAAGTCGGTGGACGACCGGCGGCTATACTGGCCGCTCGCGCCGATCCTCCGGCGCCTTTTTCTCACGATGAAGCGGACCTACCAGCCAAACGTTCGACGCCGCAAGCGCAGGCACGGCTTTCGTGCGCGGATGTCGACGCGCGCTGGACGGTTGATCCTGAAGCGGCGCCGGCTGAAGGGCCGCGCGAAGCTTTCCGCGTAACCTTCCGCGGTATCGCTGTGAAGCGCGCGAACCGCCTGTCCCGCTCGCGGGACTTCGACGCCGTCTATCGCCACGGCCGGTCGGTGTCGTCCCGCTTCCTCGTCCTCTACTGGTTCGGGCAGGAGGAGCCGGCCTCGCCGCGCTTCGGCATGTCGGTCCCGCGCTCGGTCGGCAACGCCGTCGCGCGCAACAAGCTGAAGCGCCAGCTGCGCGAGCTCTGGCGCGCGCGGCTCGATCGCGTCCCCGCCGGCCGGGACTACGTCCTCATCGTCCGTCCCGGCGTCGCGGAGGCGGCCGCCGCGAACGGGTCGGACTGGCTCGGTGAGCGCATCGACGAGGTGCTCGACATGACGAAGGCGGCCGCCTGATGTACCGCCTGGGCGTCGGCCTCGTCTGGCTCTATCGCGTCACCTGGGGAGCGCTCTTCCCGACGACGTGCAAGTACCACCCGTCGTGTTCGCAGTACGCGATCGATGCGCTGCGGGAGAAGGGTCTCGTGCGCGGGAGCGCGCTCGCCGGCTGGCGCCTGCTGCGCTGCAACCCGTGGAGCCGCGGAGGGTTCGACCCGGTCCGATGATGCTCTTCGTGATTCCCATCATCAGCCAGCTCGAGACCGTGATGCGTCACGTGCTCAACTGGTTCCACGGGACGCTGCACCTTCCCTGGGCCTGGTCGATCGTCGCCACCACCGTCGTCGTCCGCGTCCTCCTCGTGCCCTTGACGGTCAGGCAGATCCATTCGATGCAGAACCTGCAGCGCTTCGCGCCGCAGATGAAGGAGATTCAGAAGAAGTACAAGGCCGACAAGCAGAAGCAGAACGAGGAGTTGATGAAGTTCTACCGGGAGAACAACATCAACCCGGCGGCATCGTGCCTGCCGATGCTGTTCCAGATCCCGGTCTTCATCTCCCTCTACTACGCGCTGCGGCACTTTCACGCGCCGAAGGGCTCGGACGTCTCGTTCCTGCACTTCATCCCGTCGATCTCTGCGCACACGACGACGCACTGGGGCGGCTACATCCTGCTCGTCGTCTACGTCCTCAGTCAGATGGCGTCGACTCTGTACATGTCGGCGACCGCGGACAAGACGCAGCGCATGCTCTTCATGTTGATGCCGCTCGTCTTCGTCTTCGTGATCGCGCGCTTCCCCGCGGGCCTCGTCCTCTACTGGGTGACGACGAACCTGTGGACCGTGGGCCAAGGTCTCATCACGCGCCGCCTGATGCCCAAGACGCCTCCGCCCGACCTGTTCAAGCGGAGCTCGCGGACGCCGCCGAAGGACGACGCGGGCGGCGGGAACGGGGCGAAGCCGTCCACGCCCGAGCAGCCGAAGGCCGCGCCGTCGAAGGCGTCCGGCCAGCCTCGCCGCGTGCGCCGAAAGAAGGGCGCCGCGAGGCGCAGATGAGTCGGGTGACCGTCGAGGCGACGGGAGAGACGGTCGGCGAGGCGAAGTGGGCGGCGCTGCGGGAGCTGGAGCTGCGTCATCCCGGGTTGGACAAGTCCGCGGTCCAGTTCGAAGTCGTGAGCGAGGGCGAGCGCGGTCTGCTGGGCGTCGGCTATGCGCCTGCCCGCGTCGTCGCGAGCGTGCCGGAGGATGCGATCGCCGTTGCGACTCTCGACGAGAGCGATCTCGCGGCCGACGTGCGGGGATTGCTCGTGCTGATCACGGCCGCCCTCGGGATCGACGCTCGCGTCGGCATCCACGAGGACGAGGAGGCGGTCATCGCGACGTGCTCCGCATCCGACGTGGGCCTCCTCATCGGCAGGCACGGACAGACGATCGACGCCATCCAGTACCTGCTGAACGCGATCGTCCATCGTCGCGGCGACGATCCGCGCAAGGAGGTCGTCGTCGATGCGGCGGGCTACCGGGAGCGCCGCCGGGCCACTCTCGAGGCACTCGCGGTCCGCACGGCCGATCAGGCGCGCATGAGCAGAGAGCCGGTCGAGCTCGACCCGATGACCGCGGTCGAACGCAAGGTCGTGCACCTCGCGTTGAAGGCGCGCGAGGACGTCGAGACCCGCTCGGAGGGAACGGAGCCGAATCGCTACGTCGTCGTCGCCCCCACTCGCTGACTGGCTCCGAGCCGTCCTCGAGACGCGCGGTCTGACCGCGATCCGCGACCGAGCGGAGGCGCAGGCGATGCTCATCGACGACGCGCTGCGCGCCGCCGATCTCGTGCGCTCGTTCGGCGGCCCGGTGGTCGACGTCGGTTCCGGCGGCGGCTGCCCCGGCATCCCGCTCGCGACGGCGCTGCCGGATCGCACGTTCACGCTTCTGGAGGCGGAGCGCCGCAAGTGCGACTTCCTCGAGCGGTGGGCGCCGCCGAATGCGCGCGTCGTCTGGGGCCGCGCCGAGGAGCAGGAGCCCGACGCGTACGGAGTCGCGCTCGCGAAGGCCCTCGCTCAGCCGCCCGTCGCCGCGGAGCTCGCACTCTCGCTCGTTCGTCCCGGAGGAGCGGCCGTTCTCTGGCTCGGCCCCACAGCCGACCTGTCCGTCGTCGCACGTGTGGCTGCGATCCTCGGCGGCGACGTGCCGGAGGAGCGGGACGGCCTCGTCGTCATCCGCAAGCTCGCTCCCACGCCCGCGGGCTTCCCCCGCCGCAGCGGCATCCCCAAGAAGCGTCCGCTCGGATAGCGAGAATGGATTGCGTGGCCCGGATCTACGCGCTCGCGAACCAAAAGGGCGGCGTCGGGAAGACGACGACGGCGATCAACCTCGCGGCCTGCCTCGCGGAGGCCGGCGAGCGGGCGCTCGTCGTCGACCTCGATCCGCAGGCGAACGCCACCTCAGGGCTGGGCATGCGCGCGAACGGGACATCGAGCTACGACCTTCTCGACGGCGCCCCGCTTGCAGACATCGCGAAGCACACCGCGTTCGCGAACCTCGACCTCGTGCCCTCGAAGCCGGACCTCGCCGGCGCCGTCGTCGAGCTCGCCGCACGCGAGGACGGCGAGCGCTATCTCGCACAGGCGCTCGCGTCGGGAGCGTCGAGCTACGACTTCGTCTTCGTCGACTGCCCGCCCGCGCTCGGCCCGTTGACGGTCAACGCGCTCGCGGCGGCACATCGCGTGCTCGTCCCCGTGCAGGCCGAGTACTACGCGCTCGAGGGCTTGACGCAGCTGATGCACTCGATCGACCTCGTCCGGCGACGGCTCAACCCGGGTCTCGGCATCGGCGGCGTCCTGCTGACGATGGTGGACACCCGCACGAGGTTGGCGCAGGACGTCGAGGCCGAGGTGCGCAGGCACTTCGGGACGCTCGTGTTCAGGACGTCGGTGCCGCGCTCCGTCCGCCTGGCCGAGGCCCCGAGCCACGGGTTGCCTGCGATCGCATACGACCGCCGTTCCGCCGGAGCGGACGCGTATTGGAAGGTGGCGATGGAGCTTGTCGAGCGCAAGTAGCAGGCGCGGGCTCGGCCGCGGCCTCGAGCTGTTGATGGGCGGTGCGGAGCCGAGCGCGGCCGAGCTGCTCGATCTTCCGGTCGACGTCATCCACCCGAATCCGCGGCAGCCGCGCAAGCGTTTCGACGGCGAGGCCGGCTCGGGCCTGGCGGAGTCGATCCGTACGCAGGGCGTCATCCAGCCGCTGCTCGTGCGGCCGCGCACCGCCGGCGGCTACGAGATCGTCGCCGGCGAGCGTCGCTGGCGGGCTGCGCGCGAGGCGGGCCGCGCGACGGTCCCCGCGGTCGTGCGCGAGACGGACGATCGGGAGACGCTCCTGCTCGGCCTCGTCGAGAACGTCGCGCGCGAGCAGCTCACCGCCGTCGAGGAAGCGCGGGCGTATGCGGTGCTCATCGACGAGTTCGCGCTCGCGCTCGGCGACGTAGCGGATCGAGTCGGCCGGTCGAAACCGTCCGTCTCCAACCGGATCCGCCTGCTCGAGCTTCCGGACGACGTCCTCGGCATGGTCGAGCGGGGGCAGCTGAGCGAAGGGCACGCACGGGCCGTGCTCGCAGTCCCCGACCACGAGGGCCGGCGCCGGCTCGCTCGGGAGATCGTGCAAAAGGGGCTCTCGGTGCGCGTTGCCGAGCAGCGCGCGAAGTGGGCCGGCGCGAAGCAGAAGCCCCGCGTGCGTGCGACGCCGGTCGACCCTGCGCTGGCAGCCCGTGTCCGTGATGCGCTGCAGCGGATCACGGGCTTCCACGCAAAGGTGGCCGCCGGCCGCGTCGAGCTCGTCTTCGCCGACGAGCACGAGCTCGAGGAGATCGCGGAAGCGTTCGAGAGGGTCTCTGCCCGTATGTAGCCTCGGAGCGTGTCCGACACCGGCGCGCTCATCCATGCACGCAGCCTGACGAAGCGGTTCGGCGCGCTCACAGCCGTCGACGCGATCGACTTCGACGTCCGCAAGGGCGAGGCCTTCGGCTTTCTCGGCCCCAACGGCGCCGGCAAGAGCTCGACGATGCGGATGATCGGCTGCGTCTCGCCGGTGTCGGGCGGGACGCTGCGCGTGCTCGGGCTCGATCCCGGGAGGGACGGCCCGGCGATCCGTGCCCGACTCGGGGTCGTCCCCCAGCTGGACACGCTCGACAACGAGCTGACGGTGCGCGAGAACATCGTCATCTACGGCCGCTACTTCGGCCTCTCGCGTAGGGAGTTGCGCGGCCGCGCCGACGAGCTGCTCGACTTCGTACAGCTGTCCGAGCGTGCCGGCGATCCCGTCGAGCCGCTCTCGGGTGGGATGAAGCGCCGGTTGACGATCGCGCGCTCGCTCGTCAACGACCCGGATGTGCTGCTGCTCGACGAGCCGACGACGGGGCTCGACCCGCAGGCGCGCCACGTCGTCTGGGATCGCCTCTTCCGGCTCAAGCAGCGAGGGGTCACGCTCGTGCTGACGACGCACTACATGGACGAGGCGGAGCAGCTCTGCGACCGGCTCGTGATCATGCACCAGGGGAAGATCGCCGAGGAAGGCTCGCCGCTCGAGCTCATCCAACGGCTGTCGACGCGCGAAGTCGTCGAGCTTCGCTTCGCGGGGGACACACCGGAGGTGGACGGCGTCTTCGACGGCGGTGTCGCCCGGGTCGAGCAGCTGCCGGACCGCGTGCTGCTCTACACCGACGACGGCGATGCGCTCGTGCAGGTCGCGCACGAGCGACTGAACCCGCAGAGCGTCCTCGTCCGCCGCTCGACGCTCGAGGACGTCTTTCTCCGGCTCACCGGCCGCACGCTGGTGGATTGATGACAGGAGCGCTCCATGCATACGAGCACTGGGTGACGTCGTACAAGCGGCTGTGGCGGGCAAGCGTCGTGTCGAGCATCCTCAACCCAGTTCTCTATCTGGCGGCACTCGGCGTCGGTCTCGGCAAGCTCGTCAATCACGGCGCGCACCCACTGGGGGTCTCGTACGTGACGTACGTGGCGCCGGGGATGCTCGTCGCCGCCGGCATGAACATCGCCGCCTTCGAGAGCACGTGGCCCGTGATGGCGGCGATGAAGTGGACGCGCGTCTATCACGCGATGCTCGCCGCACCCCTGCGGGTCCGCGACGTCGTGGTCGGTCACCAGCTCTATTTCGCCTCGCGGGTCGCAGCGTCGACCGGTCTCTACCTCATCGCGCTCGCGGCGTTCGGCACCCTGCACTCGCCGTATGCGCTGCTCGCGTGGCCGGTCGCAGTGCTCGTCGGCGTCGCGTTCAGCGCGCCGCTGGCCGCGTTCGCAGCGTGGGCGCCGAAGGACAGCTACCTGGCGGCGATCTTCCGGTTCGGCGTCGTCCCGCTGTTCCTCTTCTCCGGGACGTTCTTCCCAGTCACGCGCCTTCCGCAGGGGCTGCGCGAGCTCGCCTACGCGACCCCGCTGTGGCACGGCGTCGATCTCGCGCGGCATCTGACGCTCGGCACGGTGACGTGGGGGCTCGCACTCGCGCACGTCGCATACCTCGCCGTCTTCGCCGCCGCCGGCCTGTGGCTTGCGGAGCGCAGCTACACGAGGAGGCTCGTGCGATGACGACATTCGCCGGCACGCGTGGCCATCTGCTGTTCGAGCGCAACCTCATGGTGTACCGGCGCTCGTGGCTGATCATCTTCAGCGGGCTGTTCGAGCCGCTCTTCTACCTCGCGTCGCTCGGCTTCGGGCTCGGCCACTTCGTCGGTCACGTAAACGGAGTGTCGTACGCGAGCTACATCGCGCCGGCGCTGCTTGCGTCGTCGGCGATGAACGGGGCGATCTACGACGCGACGACGAACGTGTTCTGGAAGCTGCGCTACGCGAAGGTGTACGACGCAGTGCTCGCGACGCCGCTCGGCCCGACGGACGTTGCGCTCGGCGAGACCTCGTGGGCGCAGTTCCGCGGCTTGCTCTACGCCGCCGGCTTCGTCGTGACCGCGGCCGCGCTCGGCCTCATCCACTCGTGGTGGGGACTGCTCGCGCTGCCGGCCGCGGTCGTCGTCGGCTTCGGCTTCGCCGGGATGGGCATCGGCGCCTCCACGTTCATTCGCACGTGGGCGGACTTCGACCTCGTGCAGCTCGTCCAGCTGCCGATGTTCCTGTTCAGCGCGACGTTCTATCCGCTCAGCGTCTACCCGGTCGCGATCCAATGGATCGTGCGCTTCTCCCCGCTCTACAACGCCATCGTGCTCGTGCGCTCGCTGACGCTCGGCACCGTCGGTCCGACCGATCTCCTGAACGCCGGCTATCTCGTGGCGCTCGGCGCTCTCGGCATCTGGATCGCCCGCCGGCGCATGGCCGGCCTGCTCCTCACCTAGATCGGGATGGGCGATCGTGGATTCGAACCACGGACCTCCGCCTTATCAGAGCGGCGCTCTAACCGACTGAGCTAATCGCCCGCGAGCGCGTGGATTGTAGCGGCGGCTAATGGGCGATTCGGGTGCGGCGCAGGTATTCCTCGACCGCGAGGAGGAAGCCCTGGTCGGCGGCGATCTCCGCCAGCTGGCTCTTCATCGCGTCGTCCAGACCGCGCTCCTGTGCGAGCTCCTCGAGGAAGAACGGCATCGACCCGCCCCCCGAGAGGGCGGACATGCGCAGGAAGATCCGGCGCGCCTCCGCATCCTGCGAGATCGCCTCGAAGGCCTCGATGTCGTCGAGCCAGTGAGCTGCCATCCTCGCCTGAACGAGCCGTGGCGCGCTCCGGATACGGGGTTTGCGCGAGGCGACCTGAGCTATATTCGGTCCGAGGTCGGGGATGCAGGAGATGCACATCTACGGCGTCAGCTTCGACTTGGTCGGCAAGCAGCCGATCGTTCTGTTGAAGACCGCCGAGGGCAACAAGTTCCTCCCGATCTGGATCGGCCACCCCGAGGCAGCCGCGATCCTCATGAAGCTCCAGAGTCAGGCGCCGCCGCGACCGATGACGCACGACCTGCTCAGCGACATGCTCGAGCAGCTCGGCGCGCAGATCGTACGCATCACGGTCACCGAGCTTCGGGAGAACACCTTCTACGCGCAGATCACGCTCCAACAGGACGGTGGCGAGATCGAGATCGACTCGCGGCCGTCCGACGCGATCGCGCTCGCGATTCGCGCCGAAGCGCCGATCTTCGCCGCCGACCGCGTTATCGAGGAGTCGGCGATCGAGTTCGAGGGCGAGGAGATCGACCAGGAGCGCCTCGACGAGGAGGTTGCGAAGTTCCGGCACTTCCTCGACGAGGTGACTCCCGAGGACTTCGCCGTCGAGGACGGAGAAGAGGAAGAGGACTCGGATTAGGTCAGGACTGCGGCGGCGAGCGCGACGCCGTTGAACAGCCCGTGCACGACCATCCCTGGGTAGACGCTGTCGGTCCGGCTGCGCAGCCACGCGAGGGCCATCCCGAACGGGACGAGCACGAGCAGCGCTTCGACGAGGCCGTGCGCGAGCCCGAAGGTCACGCCGACGACGACGATCGACGGCCACCGTCCGAGGAACGCGAGCAGTGACTGCCCGACGCCGCGGAACGTCAGCTCCTCCACGGCGGGTGCGACGACGGCGAAGAGGAAGACGTTTGCGCCGAACGCAGCTGCGTGCTTCGGCTCCCAGTGCGTCGGCGCAAGGCCCTGCTCCTTGCCCGGGCTCTCGGGCAGCGGGATGACGGAGACGATCGCCTCGACGACCCAGATGAAGACGACGGCCGAGACGGCGAGCCCGGCCGCCCGTCCGATCGACGCCGGCCGGCGGAGCGCGAGCAGGTCGCGGCGGCCGGACGCGATCCAGAGAACGGCACCGAGCCAGATGAGGTAGACGACGAGGCCGCCCGCGAACGCGGAGAACGTGTAGACGTCGTTGCTCGATGTCTTCGCGCCGCTGAACCGCGCGCCGTAGTTGAGCGCCGCGATGGCGCCGACGAGTCCGGACCAGGCTGCGAGGCGTGCGCGGCTCACCGGCTGATCCTAGGCTGTACACGATGAGGCACTTCAGTCCGGAGGAGGCGAACGCCGAGCTCGAGCAGGTCAGGCCGCTCGTCGAGCAGTTGGTCGAGCACCGCCGCGCGCACGTCGCGGCGCTCGAGCAGCAGGAGGTGCTGGAGGGCCGCATCCGCGGGAACGGCGGAGGGATTCCTCCCGCCGTTCTCGCCGACGCGACCGCCGCCGTGGAGCGCGAGGCGCGATCGCTCGCGCGCACGATCGACGCGATCGCGGAGCACGGCGCCCAGGTGAAGGACCTCGACGAGGGGCTCATCGACTTCCCCGCCCTGCATCGCGGCGAGACCGTCCTCTTGTGCTGGAAGCTCGGCGAGGACGCGATCCGCTACTGGCATCGCGTCGAGGACGGCTTCGCCGGTCGCCGCCCGGTTGAAGAGTTGGACGGCCCCGCGTCGAAGTAGGAAGACCGCATGCCGTTCTGGCACCGCATCGTCATCGCCGCCGGCGTCTTCGCGGCCGTCTGGATCCTCGAGCGGGTGATCGACTTCTGGCTGCGCCACAAGACGCTGCCGCCGGAGGCGGCGACGCGTTATCGCGTCCTGCGCCGGAGCGTCAGTGTCGCGATCCTCGTCATCGGCTTCTTCTCGGCGCTGCTCGTCATACCGCAGGTGCGTGCGGTTGCAGGCGGCCTCCTCGCATCGTCGGCGGTGCTCGGAATCATCGTCGGCTTTGCATCGCAGCAGACGCTCAGCAACTTCGTCGCCGGCATCCTCATCGCGCTCACACAGCCCGTCCGGCTCGGCGACCGCGTCACCTACGGTGGCGTCGACGGGGTGATCGAGGAGATCGGCGTCATGTACACCTTCATCCGCTCTGCGGACGGGACGCGGCTCGTGGTGCCGAACAGCAAGCTCTCGTCCGACCCCATCCTCAACTCGTCGATCCGCAGCCGGGAGACGGTCGCCGAGATCACGCTGCAGCTGCCGCTCGCGGCCGACCTCGAGGCGGCAGTCGTGGCGCTGCGTGAGGAGGTGGAGCGCGAGGACCGCCCGGAGGTGGTCGTCAGCGGCCTCGACGGCAACGCGACGTTGACCGTGCGGGCGGCCGCGCCCGACGCCGCCGCGGCGCTGCGGCTCGAGGGCGAGCTGCGGCTGCGTGCGCATTCGCGGCTGCGGGCTGCAGGGATCTTCTCGTGAGCGAGTATCGCCGGCGGAAGCGGCGGGAGAGTCTCCGCAAGCAGGGGCGTCGCAAGAAGCTCATCGTCCTCGTGCTGGTGCTCGCACCCTTCGTGCTCGTCGCGGCGACGCTCGGCGGCGAGGCTGCGTTCAGCTCGAGCTGCGACCTCAGCGCGCTGCGGCCCGTGGCGGTCGGCCAGAACTCCATCGTCTTCGCGGCGAACGGGAGCGAGCTCGGGGTCATCCCGGCCGAGCGCAATCGCACGCCGGTGTCGTGGGGGCAGATCAGCTCATGGGTCCCGAAGGCGACCGTCGCCATCGAAGACCGCCGCTTCTACCGGCACGGCGGCATCGACATGATCGGCATCGCACGCGCGGTCGTCGCCGATGTGCGCGCCGGCCGGATCGTGCAGGGCGGATCGACGATCACGCAGGAGCTCGTGCGCAACCTCTACCTCTCGCGTGAACGAACGCTCAAGCGCAAGCTGACGGAAGCGTGCCTCGCCATCAAGCTCGGGCGCCAGTGGTCGAAGCAGCACATCCTCACCGCGTACCTCAACCAGGTCTACTACGGCAACCATGCATACGGCATCGAGGCCGCCGCCGACACGTACTTCTCGAAGCGCGCGCGCGAGCTGAACCTCGATGAAGCCGCGCTGCTCGCCGGTCTCCCCCAGGCCCCCTCGGTCTACGACCCGTTCGTGCGTCCGGCAGAGGCGCTCGCCCGCCGCGACGAGGTGCTCCGCGCGATGCTCGTCAGCGGCGACATCACACGAACGCAGTACGAGGCCGCGATCGCCGACCGGGAGCTGCACCTCCACCCGGGCACTCGGTACGAGACCATTCGCGAGCCGTACTTCTTCGGCTACGTCGAGGATCTCCTGCAGCAGGCGTACGGGTCGAACACCGTGCGCGAAGGCGGGCTCAAGGTCTACACGACGATTCGCCCCGGCCTGCAACGGGCGGCGGCGGCGGCGGTGACCCACGTATTGAACGAGTCCACGGACCCGGCGGCCGCGATCGTCGCCATCGATCCGTCGAACGGCGCCATCCGCGCGATGACCGCCGTCACACCGGGCCAGCATGGGAACCAGTTCAACTTCGTCACGAGCGGCGCTCGGCAGCCGGGCTCGACGTTCAAGACGATCGCGCTCACGACGGCGGTGTCGGAGGGCGTCGATCCCTTCTCGACGTACTACCTGTCGGCGCCGTTCTACTACGCGCCGCTGAAATGGAACGTCCAGACCTACGAGCACACCTACGCCGGCGTCGAGTCGCTCGCGAGTGCGACGATCCAATCGGACAACACGGTGTACGCGCGGCTCGCTCTCGACGTGGGAGCCAAGAACATCGTCGACATGGCGCGTAAGCTCGGCGTGCGGACATCGCCGCTGACGCCCGACCCCGCGATCGCGCTCGGCGCGGAGAGTGTGACGCCGCTGGAGGAGGCGAGCGCGTACGCGACCATCGCCGCCGGCGGGATCTACTCCAAGCCGATGGCCATCACGAAGGTCGTCCTTCCCGACGGGAAGGTGGACACGACTGTGGGATGGGGCAAGCCGCAGCAGCAGCGCGTCATTCCCGACTGGGTCGCGAGCACGGTCACGAAGGTGCTCGAGCAGAACATGCTGTACGGGACCGGGCGCGGCGCGCACGTCTCGGGTCTCACCGATGCGGGCAAGACGGGCACGACCGACAACTACGCGGACGCGTGGTTCTCCGGCTACACGCGAAGGCTGGAGGCCACGGTCTGGATCGGCTACCCGCGAGGCGAGGTGCCGATGCTCGACGTGCACGGCATCGCCGTCTCGGGCCCGACGTTCCCCGCCGACATCTGGCATCTGTTCATGGAGTCGGCGACCGCGGGACGCGGGGACGTGGCGTTCCCCGAGCCCACGACTCAGCCGCAATGGGTGAGGTGGCACGGGCAGTACGAGTACGGCTACGCGTACTCCTACGGCACGACGTCGACGACGACCGGGACGACGACGACGAAGTCAACGGCGACGCTGACGGCTCCCCCGGTCACGACCGCCACCGCTCCCGAGACGACCGTCGAGACGACGGCGGCCCCGCCGCCGGCGCCCGAGACCACCACCACGGCGCCAGACACGACGGTGACGACGACTCCCTAAGGGAGCGTCGTCGTGGTATCAGTCGGCAGCGTCGTGTCCGTCGGCGTGGTCGGCGGGGCTTCTGTCGTGGTGTCGAACGTCGTCGTGTAGACCGTCGTCGTCTCCGCGCTCGTCGTCGCGGCGCGATGGGTCGTCGTGCGCCGCTGGGTGGTCGTCGGGAACGTGGTCGTGGTCGGCGCGGTCGTCTCCGGCGCCGTCGTCGTCGGCAGTGTCGTCGACGGCGTCGTCGGGATCGATCGAGTGTGGCGGTGGACGGCGCGTGTCGTCGCGGGCGTCCCCGCCGGCGTCGGTGCGTCCGTTGGCCGCGTCACCTCGTATGCGAGTACGCCGCCGGCGAGCGCGAGGACCGCGAGGACCGCGACTGCAAGCCCCGCGCCGAGGCGAGATCGGCGGCCGGCTGCGACGGGCATCGCGCGGGTGACTGCGGCGTCGGCGAGAGGAGGGGAGGCAGCGGCGCTCTCGAGCAGCGCCAGGAGCGCGGCGCCGTCTCGCGGACGCAGGCCTGGGTCCTTCGCCAATGCGGCGTCGGCCGTCGCGGCAAGGGCAGGCGGTGCGACCGGGCGGAGGTCGGCGACGAGCGGCGGCGGCTCGTCGCGATGAAGCAGGACGAGTGCAAGCGGGTCGTCCGATGTGAACGGCAGGCGGCCGGTGAGCATGCGGAAGAGGAGGACGCCGAACGAGTAGACGTCGCTGGCGGCGGTGGCCGGCAGCCCGGCTGCCTGCTCGGGCGATAGGTACGCGGCAGTGCCGAGGACCGTCCCTGCCTCGGTCAGCGTTCCCTCCCCCGCCACCATCCGCGCGATGCCGAAGTCGGCGAGCTTTGCGCGCCCTTCGTCGTCGAAGAGCACGTTCGACGGCTTCAGGTCGCGGTGGACGACGCCG
>Ga0070731_10003632_pt1 | contig 13780 bp, 5 predicted proteins | sample Coa_R1_2_FD_66448 | JGI IMG/M metagenome (GOLD analysis project Ga0070731, IMG submission 66448) | Surface soil microbial communities from Centralia Pennsylvania, which are recovering from an underground coalmine fire - Coalmine... | ecosystem: Environmental > Terrestrial > Soil > Unclassified ... | reverse complement strand
GGCAACGCAGGTACTGTGAAACTTGCGAGTAGCTAAACGTCACGGGCCACCTCCTGGTTGCTCGCAGATACGGAGAGTTCTTCCCATTCGCTAGTCGGAGCGAACCCACCGAGATTGAGGAAGGAGCGGCCGTTCAGGACCGACTTAGACCGTCAGATCGATCGGATCGTGAACCGCCTCAATACGATGTGAACATATACTGATGTTACGAGCACGGAGTCAGACTTTGTATTATTCCACAAGAGTATTATAACTCTATAGCTAAATTCTTTCTAAATATAAATGGACGTAGGCGCAATTCAAATGGCGGCACACCGAGCATTATCAGCCATACATTTGGCTCCGGACCCGCGCAATGTGCCACCGCGCCAAGAGCTCTAGGTCCTCCACCGGTGGCCGCGCTCGCGAAGGCAGACTTGCGCTCAAGAACAGGTATAGCCCATTAGAATGAGCAGGGACAGAATTTCAAAACGAACTCACGTAAAGCATGTGAACTCAGTTTGTCACATTTTAGCTTGCTATCGATTCCACGCTCGTTATGCTTCGCTATTTGGATTGTTTCTGCTGTCCCCGCCTTTCGCTTTTACCCTGGCCCAGGTCAACAGAATAGCGATTTCATCATGGGAGGCGAGCCTCTGGGGAAATCTCAGGGTTCTCGGGAAGCTTTGAATGAAGGGGACCGCTTACATCGTGGACAATTTGGGTGAAGGCAGGGGGGATCTGCGGATTCAGAGGCGCGTGTGAATTGCCATTTATTTTGTAGCGGGAGTTGCCGCCCCCGATTGTCTCGCAGCGGAGGAGTACGGTAGGTCTTGGAGGCGCGGGGCGGGATCGAACCGCCGATAAAGGTTTTGCAGACCTTTGCCTTACCACTTGGCGACCGCGCCTCTGACGAAACCCTATTCTACCAGAGAGGCACCTCAGCCCAACGGAATCTCAATCGAAAAATTATCCTTCCGGTTCACCACAGCAGTTTTAACTCAGACTGAGCCTGCCGCCTGCTCATCCTTGGCTTGATTCTCAAACGAGCCGTAGAAGTAGGCGGCGTCGCAGTAAATAGCTACCCTGCAAAAAAAATCGAGGGGGTGATGTTCCACCCCCTCGACGTTGATTAGTTGAATTAGCCTGGCTGAATTAGAACGTCAGCTTCAGACCGAGTTGGATGTCCCGATTGGCTCCCGAGCCGACGACGTTGTTTCCGGCAATGACGTCAGGAGTGCCGCCCGCTCCGCCGAAAGCACCCGAGCCGGTGGGCGATGATGGGTCATTGTTCGAATTGAAATTGCTCGATGCGCCGTACGGATTGGCGGGGATGGGATGGTTGAGAATGTTGAAGACCTCCGCGCGGAACTGCACGCCAAACCGCTCCTTGAACGTGAAGTTCTTAAACACGGAGAAATCAAAGGACTTGAAACCGGAGTCGCGGAAGATATTCCGGCTCATGGTCCCGAACTGGCCCAAGCCGTTCGGAGTCATGATGGCATCGCCGCTGGCTGAGGCATAGCAACCGGCGGTCAGTAGCGTTGCCATCTTGGCCGGAGTCGTTGCTTGTCCGAGGCAATCTCCCCACAATGCTGCCGAGTTTGACAGATTGGGGCCTGTTATTTGAGTGATGGTGCTCGTTACGTTGCAAGCCCCAGCGAGGCAATATGGAATCGAATTGAAGCTGGACTTGAAGGAAGAGGCATTCCCGGTGAAATCCCACAGGTCCGCGTTGTCATTGGTACCATTAAAGTTATTGCTGCCATCGTTTACGCGCCATGGTTGAGCGCTTTGAAGATTCACAATAGCGTTGAGCTGCCAGCCTTCCAGCACCTGGCCGTAACCCTTGATTCCGGGAATGTTGTAGGTTGCCGACAAAGTGAAGCGATGCCGGACGTCAAAGTCGCTGTTCCCGTATTGATCCGACGTACCATCCTGGGGAAGCAATCCGAAACGGTTGAGAGAACCATTGTCGAGCCCGTGCGCGTACGTGTATCCGGCGATGAACGATAGCCCGTGCGACAACCGCTTGGTCAGGGTTGCCTGCAAGCTGTCGTAGTTCGAACGGGTATTGTTGGTCATCTCGTTGATGAACCCAAGGTACGGGAACTTGGTGAAGAACGGCCGGGCTTCTTGAGCGGCCTGCGAATTGATACCTGCGTTTAACAGGTTGGTGTAGTCGCCGACAGTCACCGGCGCTACGACGCCCTTGCAGGCATCCGCCTTCTGCGTAGACGTCAGTGAGTTGAGGCACCACCCGGCACCCATGGAAGGCTGGTTGATGTCGGTAAACCCAGTCAGCCGGGCGCCGTGATTTCCAACGTAGCCGACTTCCAATGACAGGTTGTTGCCGAATTGATGTTGGATGCCCAGGTTAAAGTTCTCGACGTAAGGCGTCTTGAGGTTCGGATCCACGGCCAATAGGTTGCAGGCGGATGGATTTCCGTTGATGCCGTCTCCACAAAAAATCTGGCCACCGCTTGGAAAAGCTGTTGTCTGGCCTGGGTGGCAGGTTATGTTCGGATCAGCAGGATCCCAGCACATGTCGGATGCTGGGTGAGTGGCCGACCCGAGCAGAATATTGCCGCCACCAGTTGTCGGGCACGCAGGCTCTCCTGCGATCCCAGCGCATTGGATACCAGCCCCTGTTGGATTGGCAGCGATGGAGACTGCCGTGCTGTTCTGGAATGAGTTTTGATTCATCCACATGACCGCGGTGAACGTAGAGTACATGATGCTGAAGCCGCCCCGGACAACCGTTGTTCCTTTCCCCGTAACGTCCCACGCAAAACCAATACGCGGGGAGAGGTCCGTATTATCCGGCCGCCACATGGTCGAGTTCCCGGAGGAACCCTGCTGAACGAGCCCAGTAATCGAAGTTGGGTCGAAGTTCGCCCAGTTATTATTAACTTCTTTGATGGGCGATTCATAGGAGTACCGCAGGCCGAAATTGAGCGTAACTTTCGGCGTGATTCGCCAATCGTCTTGAGCATATCCCGCGGTTTCCGACCAGTGCATGCGACGACTGGCACTGCCGACGAGGTCGACGCCGTTCGTGAGCGTTCCAGCCATAAGGTCTTCCAGTGGAGTGGATGCCCCGCACGGAGGATTTTGACCGGTGGGACATGGCGCGTTAAAAGCAACCTTGATAACTTGATCGCTGCTTAACTTCCCACCGTTGTAGGTAAACTTGCCCCGGCCCGTATCAGGAATGTTCGAGTCGCCCTCGAGATGACCGTACTCGATGCCGAACTTGAAGCTGTGCTTACCCTTCAGGTACGAAAGGTTTTCCTGATAATCGGAATACGGGTTCGGTCCTGAAACTTGCGGCCGGTTGTGCTGGGTTCCGAAGCTGTTAAAGCCCTTGATCGAGATATTCGGCCAGCCGGGCGTCGTCAATCCCGTATTCACCGGAAACGGCACGCCGGCGTCAAGGCTCGCCTGGGCGATAGTCATGCGGTTATAGCCAAACCGCACTTCGTTCACGACCGTGGAGTTGGGCGTATAGATCCAGTTTTCGGTGGTGGTCCAGACCGTGATCGGGAACGTGTTGAGCATGAGCGCATTGATGTAAGGGTGGTCTTCTCCGATCCCAGTATATCTGCTGGTCGCCAGCAAACCGTTGATCGTGTTTTTGTCATTGAGGTGGTAGTCGATTTTCCCGATTCCGTTGTCGCTTTGATTGACGTTCGGAAAATTGCTGACATAGGCGTTCGACGCCCCGTTATTCGGGAAGAAGCCACCTCCGTTGCACGTCGTGGCCGATGCAGTTGCTCCCACGGTGCATCCCGTCAACTTCAGACTGACTGGGCTTATCGCAATGGGCGAGGCCGGAATGGCACGGGACCCGCATGTGCTGGCGGAGGGAAACTGCAAGCAGTTGATCGCGTCCACGAAACTGGCTTTAGGATCTCCCATCGAAGCCGTTCCGGGAACGCCAGCGCCGGTTGCGGCAAGTGCCTGGCCGATGAACGAACGAAGTCCTTCGTAGCCGCCAAAAAAGAAGAGCTTGTCTTTCTTGATCGGGCCGCCAACGACGCCGCCGAACTGCTTCAACTGGACAGGCAGCTTATCGCAGGAAGGCAACGGGCAGCTGCCTGCAATTGGAGCGGGGTTGAAGGCGTTGCGCGCGCCCCATGAGCCGTCACGACCGAAGGCATAGGCTGACCCGTGAAGAGTGTTGGTCCCGGATTTGATTCCGACGTTGACGACGGCACCGGGCTTCCATCCGGATTCCGCCTTGGGGTTTTCCATCGTGTTGAATTCCTGAATTGCGTCGATTGGAAGAATTGTGGCGCCGTCAGTGATCGGGCTCGGCATGCCGAGCAGAGGGCGGGCATCGAAGAAATTGGCGTTAATGACGCCGTCGACCATCCAGGCCGATTCATCGGGACGCACGCCGTTGGTGCTCTGGGTCCAGGGGCCGCCGCCGGGCTGAACCATCACGCCGGGGCGCAGGCCCAAAAGGTTTTGGTAGTTGCGGCCATTCAAAGGCATGTCGACGATGTCCGTATTGTCGAGCGTGCCGCCCAGCGTGGCGTTCGTGGTTTCAACGAGAGGCACGGACTCGGTGACTGTGACCGTCTGTTCCTGCTCACCGGGCTGGAGGGTCAAATCGACGCGGACTTCCTTGCCGACGCCCACGTCCACATTCTGGCGCTCAAGTTTCTTGAAACCTTTTGACTCGGCGCGAACCGTAAAGCTGCCGGGAGTCAAATTGGGGGCGTTATATTCGCCGGCATCGTCCGTCGTCAGAGTTCGCGGGACGCCGCGGGCCACGTCAAGAACGGTGACTGTAGCGCCGGCTACGACGCCGCCGCTCTGGTCGGTGACCGTTCCCATGATGCGTCCTTGGTTTCCCTGCGAAAACGCCGGCACACAAAGCAAAAGCACACCCACGGAAACAGCCAACAATTTGAACATGTTCAGATACCAGCCGCCAGAAGACGACTGACTCAACTTTTTTATAGAACTCATTTCTAGACCTCTCGGTTAAAAGGATTGAATTCTAATTCTGGCCCCGTATTCCACCCCTACCTCGATCCCAACGCCTTCAACACGGAAAAAACCAAGAAAATTTGAGGCTCCCCCGAAATACTCAGAATATAGGCCACCGCCCGTCCGCAAAAAGACTGGTCATAAGCGGACTAGCAGGACTAACCGATCGCCACGAGATCTTGACCGGATCACGTGGGTCAACCCTAGGGGCCCGGTGTACTCTGCTCGCCAATCAACGCCGCTCAAATCGAGCGGCGCTCAGGATTGCTTTATCTGCGCTATTTGAAATATTCGAAAGGAGCCCGACAAATGTTCAAAAAGTTATAAATCGACAGCACCCGACCATCTGATGGGGGGAGATTAGTTCCATGGGGGAGGGCAAGTCAAGCGGTATTTCGTCACATTTTTGTCTATTGGGCACAGCCGCGGGGCCTTCGGCAGGCCCAGCTATCCGGTTCAACCGCCTCCATTCGCTATCGGAAGGCGAACCAGGAAAATGGAGCCATGACCCGGGGTGCTGCGGACTTCAATCGTGCCGGCATGGACCTCGGTAATCCAGCGGCCGATGGAGAGCCCCAGACCGACCCCTCCCGATTCGCGCGTGCGCGCTTTGTCCGCGCGATAGAACCGTTCGAACACACTCGGCAGGTCGGTCTCAGTGATGCCGATGCCCGTGTCGCGCACTTCGGCCACTGCGAACCCATCGTTTCTGTGCAAGGACACTTCCACTTGTCCGTTTGGAGCGGTGTACTTCACCGCGTTATCGATCAGGATCAGGAACAGGCGCCGGAGTGAACTGGTGTCTCCCTGCACCCACATCGAATCACTGGCAATCTGCTCTTCAAAGGCGATCTGTTTCGCTTCGGCCAGTGCGCTGCCCTGGTGGCAGGCTTCGCGGAGGACTTCGGCGACGTTCGTGGGGCCGAAGTGAAGCATTTCCGCTCCGGAATCGGCTCTTGCCAGAAACATCAGCTGCTCGATCAAATCCGAGGTTTTTTCGAGTTCGGCGAGAACCTCGGCGATCACGTCCCGGTATTCCTCCGCGGAACGCGCCTTCCGCAGGGAAAGCTCCGCGCGGGTTCGCATCACGGCCACGGGCGTGCGCAGCTCATGTGAGGCGTCCGCCGTGAATTGCGTTATTTTCTTGAACGCGGCTTCCAAACGCTCGAGCATCCCATTCAGCGTTTCGGAAAGCCTCTGCAACTCGTCGCCGGTCTTCGGCACGATCAGCCGGCTCGACAAATTCTGCGCACTGATCGTTCTTGCCGTTTGAGTGATCTGGTCCACCGGCGCCAGCGCGCGAGTGCTGATCCAGTATCCCCCGGCCGCAGCGCATAGCAGCAGCGACGGGATGGAAATGAAGAGCAGCAGCGCGAAATGGTCCAGAGCTTCGTAGAAATCGTCCATTTCGAACGCGGACTGGATGACATAGGCTTCCCCGCCCACGGTCACTTTTAGGGTCCAGATGCGGAGCGGGACATCTTTCCCCAAAAATTCGGTTGCTCTCTTCGGGATGGTCGCAGGCCTGGGAACTCCGTAATCGCTCATCACCGGGGATCGATAGATCCAGTTCCCCCGCTCATCGGAGACTTGAAGGAGGGCGCCCCCCTGCCGCAATTCCGTGTGCTCCCGAAGCCCTTCCTGGAGATCGTCCTCGGCGCCGCGCTGAATCGCCCTCACAATGAGCTGGTGGACGCCCTCGGCGCGGACTTGCAATTCTTCGTCGACCGTCTGGCGAATGCTGTGGCGCATTTCCAGGTACGCGCTTACGCCGAAGGCGGACAACACCACGGCGAGGACCGCGAAATACCACGCGGTCAGGCGGATTCGAATGGGAAGCGTCAACATGATGCTTTATTCTTTCGAAGCGTCGCGAATGGCATATCCCGTTCCACGAACGGTCTGGATCAGCTTCACCTTATGATCTCGATCCACTTTGTTGCGCAACAGGCTGATGAAGACGTCGAGCGTGTTTTCCTCCACGTCGTCTCCCGAGTCCCACACTGAATTGACAATCGTGTTTCTGGGGACGGCCCGGCCGGCGCGCCGCATCAGGAATTCCAGCAGCCGGAATTCCGTCCTGCTCAGGGAGATTTCTTCGCCAGCGCGCCGAACGACGTGGCTCGCCGGGTTCAGAACCAGATCCCCCACTTGCAGAACCGTGGGGCGCGGGGCGGAACCGCGGCGTGAAACGGCGCGCAGCCGCGCCAGAAATTCCTCGAAGGAAAAAGGCTTCGTCATGTAGTCGTCGGCGCCGATGTCAAGTCCCTTTACTACGTCGGGCACGGTATCGCGGGCGGTGAGGACCAAGATCGGCGTTTTGTTTCCGCCCTTACGAAGGCGACGCGCCACTTCAAAGCCGTCCATCCCAGGAAGCATCAGGTCCAGAACGATGGCGTCGTATTCAAGGGCCTGGGCCATTTCCAGGGCGTCGCGGCCGTCGAAAGCCAGGCTGACAGAATGGTTTTCTTCCTCCAGGCCTCTTTTGAGGAGCTCTGCCATTTTTTTCTCGTCTTCCACGATCAGGACATGCATCGGTGGCTCACCCCTATCAAAGCACAGGAACCTGAAAATGTACTGAATCGGCCTGCCGATGATTTTAGGCTCATCCAGCCGCGCATGGAAACAGAAGCTGCAGAATGAATCCAATCGAAGGTTTGGTGCACCCGGGATTTTAACCCCTTCTTCAGATTGGTTTGGTAACCTATTTCGCACAGGCGTCCTTCAACTCGAGCCGGAGAAACGGATGAATCGCACCAAGATTGTTTTTTTCGCATTGATCATTGCCGCCGCTTTCGCGATTTTTTACGGCATGTATGTGATCCGGCGGGGATTCAGCACTGTAGAGCAGCCTTCCGCTATTGAGCAAGTCATGGCGCGTACCGTGCGGAATCTGGGGATTCCGCGAACGGCCCGGGCGGAAGCGAATCCGTGGACCGTGAATCCCGCGCTGTTGCTGGAATCGCGTGAAAATTTCACCAATCACTGCGCGGGGTGCCATGGCATGGAAGGGGACGGCCGATCGGGGGTCGGCCAGAATCTTTACCCCCGGGCGCCGGACCTGCGGCGGCCCGAAACGCAAAATCTCACCGACGGTGAAATCCATTACATCATTCGGAACGGCGTGCGGCTGACAGGAATGCCTGCGCTGGGAAACCCGCATAGCGGGCAGGATGATAACGACGCGTGGAAACTGGTTCTATTCGTGCGCTCCCTCCGGCAGGCAACGCCACAGGAGAAAGCTGAACAAAGGGCGACGGCCGCCTCGGCGCGCTACGTGGGTTCCGCCGCCTGCCAAAAGTGCCACGGCGAAATTTACGAACGATGGAAAATTACGCCCATGGCAAACGTCGTGCGCGATCCGCGCGAGCACCCGGAGGCTATCCTTCCCAACCTAGCCACAAATAATGTGAGCCCGAAATTCACGAAGGACCAGGTTGCGTTCGTCTACGGCAGCATCTGGAAGCAGCGCTACTTCACCAAGATCGGCGACGATTATTTCCCCGAACCCGCGCAGTGGGACGTGACCAACAAGGCCTGGAAACCCTATTTTGTGCCGAAGGGAGGGGACTGGTGGGAGCCGTTCTATCCCCCGGATAACATGAAACGGCCCACGGGCCCGACCTGCGACGGCTGCCACTCGGTGGACTACAACATTCAAACCAGGCAGGTGGCGGAATGGAATGTGGGTTGCGAGCGGTGCCACGGCCCCGGGAGCGCACATGTGGAGCACCCCACGCGCGGAAATATACTGGATCCCGCACGGATGGATGCTGTCAGCGCCAGTGACACCTGCATCCAATGCCATTCGCAGGGGCGTCCACTGACTAATCCCATCGAAGGAAAATATTATGACTGGCCGGTCGGCTATCGCGTGGGCCTGAATCTGGCGGATTTCTGGCAGCTTGAAGATCACAAGCTCGGCGAACTCACCTTTACACATTTCCCCGAAGGCACGGCGCACAAGAACCGGATGCAGGGGAACGATTTCGCGCAGAGCGTGATGTACCGCCGCGGCATTACATGTTCCGACTGCCACGACGTCCACGGAACGAAAAATTACGCGCAACTGCGGAAACCGGCGAATGAAATTTGCCTTGATTGTCACGGACCGGGCTCCAGGAACGGGCCGCGCGAGGCCACGCTTGCGGAACACACGCATCACCAGGACGGCTCGGCCGGCAGCGCCTGCGTGGCCTGCCATATGCCGAAAATCGAGGCGGAGATTCCCGGCGTCTTTGTCAGCGCGCACACGTTCGCTTTCATCCCGCCATCCATGACGGACAAATACAAGATTCCGAATCCGTGCACGTCCTGCCACACGGACAAAAGCACCATGTGGGCCGCGGAATCCTTGCGGCGCTGGCCGGATGTATCTTCCTGGAGAATGGAATAGAATAACCGCCAGTTCTTTCTTAAGGTTCCGTTCAGGTTGTGAGAATAGAATTGTCAGCAAAATTGGTAGTTCAATAATTAAGTGTTGATTTGCCTCGGATTCTTTGGGGGAGTACTTTCTGTCTCGAGGAAAGACCATGCGGGAGTCCACGTGAAATTCGCCGTTACATTGCTAGCCATATTAATATTTTTCGCCCTGCCTGCAAGGGCGCAAGTGGCTGGAGGATCGATTACCGGCACGGTATCCGGGGAAGCCGGCGCCGCGATACCGGATGTGCATATCTCCGTGAGAGAAGTGAGCACCGACCTCACCAGAAATTCCACGACGAATCCGGCCGGGCTTTATAACGTTTCCGATCTGTCCGCCGGATCTTTTGAGATGACCGTTTCCGCGTCCGGGTTCGTCACCCAAATCTGGACCAGTATCACGGTGACGGCGGGAGTCGAACGAGTCCTGAATGTTGTCCTTAAAGCGGGCAAGGCGGAGCCTGCGGCACGCATGGTTGCGCCGCCCGCTCTCGTGAGCGAGCCTTGCCCCTCCACGTGCGGAAGCGCCAATACCACGACCGTGCGCGACACGCCCTTGAACGGACGCGACTGGGCGGCTCTCGCGACTTTGCAAGCCGGAGTTTCGTCCGTGCAGAACGGCAGCGCCAGCGGCGGCGGCAACATGGATCGCGGCTTTGGCTCGGCCGTCAGCATTTCCGGATCGCGGCCCGATCAAAACGCCTACATCCTTGATGGAATCAGCATCAATGATTATGCGAATGGAGCGCCGGGCAGCGTCCTTGGGGACAACCTGGGAATCGACGCGGTGCAGCAGGTGGCCGTGCTCGGGAGCAACTACCCCGCAGAATACGGGCGAACCTCCGGCGGCGTGATCAGCGTCGAAACTGCCAAAGGCTCCGACGCTTTTCACGGTTCGCTATACGAATTCCTCCGCAACAGCGCTCTCGATGCGCGGAATTTCTTTGATGGCCCTGTAATCCCGCCATTCAAGCGCAACCAGTTCGGCGGCTCCGCGGGTCTGCCGATCCGGAAGGGCCGCACTTTTATTTTTGGAGATTACGAAGGGCTTCGTCAGTCGCTCGGAGGGACGACCGTTGATACCGTGCCTTCCCAGCCAGCGCGCAATGGAATTCTTAATTTTTCCGATCCCTCTCAATTTCCATCCAATTGCACTCCCACCGGCGTTACGAACCAGTGCCAGGTGACTGTGGATCCCCAGACCGCGAGATTCCTGGCGGCGAACTTTTTTCCCCTGCCCACCGACCCGGTTCCCGCAGGCAGCAATATCGGCGTCTTCCGCTTCTCCGCGCAGGTGGTCACCAGCGAAAACTATTTCACCACGCGCTTCGACCATAAATTTTCGGACAGCGACAGCATTTATGTGACCTACATTCGGGACAATTCAACGACCGTTCAGCCGGGAACCTTCGGCGAATTATATTCGGACCTTGTATCCAATCGCCAGGCCGCCACGATTCATGAAGAGCACATCTTCAGCCCCAATTTTCTGAACGTCGCGCAAATCGGAGCCTCTCGCGCGGTGGGCATCCAGGGCAAGGTCGATCATATCGCGAGCGCCTATCAGACCGTCATGACGGACCACCAGTACGCTTTTGAGCCGGGGGCGTACGCCGGCGATATTCAGAGCATCCCGGGTGTGACCAGTTTCCTCGGTGCTCCTACTGCCGAGGGATTCATTCCATCGAGCCGGGCGCTCTATTGGACGACGTACCAGGGCGGCGACACCGCTGTCTGGACGCATGGAATTCACACGATCAAGTTCGGCGGAGATTTTGAGCGAATGCAGGACAACGAAGTCTCGGCCAGCAATATCAACGGCTTATTCCGATTCGACACACTGGCCCAATTCCTTACCAACGATCCCTCTCTTTTTTCGGGAACAGGCACACCACTCCCGCTGGACATCGGCATGCGGGAAAGTTTGTTCGGTGCATTCGTCGAGGACGACATCAAATTGAGGAAGACGTTAACACTCAACGCCGGGCTGCGTTATGAGATGACCACTGTCCCGACGGAATCGCACGGCCTGACTACGGTCATTACCAGCCTGGGCCTGACCGGCACGCCTTCCGCGGAGCCCGTATGCGGCGTCGCGGCCCCGGGCTGCTCTGGGACCGGCCCGTTGTTCTCGAATCCGACGCTGCGGAATTTTGAGCCGCGCCTCGGATTCGCCTGGAACCCGCACGGCGGAAAAACTCTCTTGCGCGGGGGCTTTGGAGTTTTTGACGTGCTCCCGCTTCCGTATGAATTTACGCTCTCGTTCCAGCGCGCCGCTCCTTTCACGCGAACGATTGTCGGCGTAACTCCCGGGCAAGGCAGCTTTACGATGGACCCTGTCAACGGCTCCCAAGCCTATCAAGATTTTGTGAACCAGCCGGATACAAACCTCGCCTATTACCCTGATCCTCATCCCAAACGCGACTACGTGATGCAGTGGAACCTGAGCGTGGCGCGCGAATTGACCTCCACGCTGGCGTTGACGGTTGGCTATGTCGGTTCCCGGGGAGTTCACGAACCCTATCGCGTTGACAACATCGATATGGTGATCCCCACACTCACCCCAGACGGCTATCAGTGGCCTTGCGGGCCCAGTGGAGCGCCGGGCGTTACTTGCGCCGCGGGATTCAGCCCAAATGGAACTCAAGCCGCGCCGATTCAAAGCTCCAGGGTCAATACCAATTTCGGCCGAATTAACGCGACTCTGTGGCAGGCAAGTTCGAATTATCACGCCATGCAGGTGGACGTTGCCAAGCGTACCAGCCACGGCATTCAATTCCATGTGGCTTACACCTTCGGGAAGAGCATCGATACGCTCTCCGCTTCGGAGGCCGATGACTCTTATCCGAACGGCCTTTTCAATCAGATTTTCTTTGACCAGCGAACCACGCGGGGCCTTTCGGATTTCAACGTCGCGCAGACTTTCGTTCTGAGCGCCACCTGGGAGATCCCGGGACCGCAAAAAGGCTCGCGGCTGCCGGAGTGGGCCTTCGGGGGATGGCAGCTCGTCGGTTTGTACAAGGCCAGCACCGGCCAGCCTTTCACTCCAATCATGGGCGGAGACCCGGTTGGGACTCTCCTCGACGAAACCGGTGAAGTGCCGAGTATTCTTCCGGGCTGCAACTCGGTGAACAAGGATTTCAAGAAAGGCGCCACGCCCATTTACCTCAATCCCAATTGCTTCACTTTGCCGACCGTGCCCACCTCGTCCTTGGGGTCGCTCCCCTTTCAATGCGCGGCGTTCACCGGCGCCGCGACGCCCGCACCGGCTGGCCAGACTTACTGCTCGAATCTCCACGGCAATCTTGGCCGCAATACCATCATCGGGCCGGGAATCTCGAAGCTGGACTTATCCGTGTTTAAGAACAACTACATCCGGCGCATTTCGGAAAGCTTTAACGCGCAATTCCGCGCCGAGATTTTCAACATATTCAACCGCGCGAATTTTGGCTCGCCCACGGACAACCTCCCCGTCTTTGACCAAAATGGCGTGCTGCAGACGCAAACTGCAGGCTTGCTGACGGCCACGCAAACCACTTCGCGCCAAATCCAGTTCGCGCTGAAGCTGATCTGGTAAGCAGTAGCATAGACACTCTTTCCTGTGCGGTTTTCGCAATTGTCGCTGGGGAGAACAGTTACGCGAGCGGCTTTCAAAACTGCACAGGCAAAACTGGCTGTTCTGCGTGTCTGCAGCAATTTCCCTTCTCGAAACTTGCCCGCCTGAATTTCGCGCGTTTCCCCGTTCCCGGCTATAATTTAGATCTACTTTTCTGAACGTCGGAGGATCGGATCGCTGTTCCAGGCACAAGCCCATGGAAGATTGGCTACCAAGATCGATCACCTGTTTAAGGGACTATAGCTGGCCCAAATTTGCCGCTGACCTTCTTGCGGGAACCACCGTGGGGCTCGTCGCGCTGCCGCTGGCAATGGCGTTCGCGATCGCTTCGGGCGTGGCGCCGCAGTCGGGACTGTACTGCGCGATTGTCGCGGGGTTCCTGATTTCGGCGCTCGGGGGATCGACGACGCAAATCGGCGGACCCACGGGCGCGTTCGTCGTGGTCGTCTACGGCATCGTGGCACGGTACGGGCTGGACGGCTTGTTCATGTGCACGTTGATGGCGGGCGTGCTCCTCGTAATTTTGGGACTCACAGGCCTCGGCACTGCTGTGAAGTACATTCCGCGCCCTGTAGTGGTGGGGTTCACGAACGGCATCGCGGTGATCATCGCCAGCACGCAGATCAAGGATTTTTTCGGCCTTAAAGTAGAGAAAGTCCCCGGCGAATTTCTGGCCCGCATGGAAACTCTCGCGCGGAATCTTCATACCCTCTCTCCGCTCGAAACCAGCTTGGGCGTATCCGCGCTGGTCGTGATTCTCGT
>Ga0070731_10003630_pt1 | contig 13788 bp, 6 predicted proteins | sample Coa_R1_2_FD_66448 | JGI IMG/M metagenome (GOLD analysis project Ga0070731, IMG submission 66448) | Surface soil microbial communities from Centralia Pennsylvania, which are recovering from an underground coalmine fire - Coalmine... | ecosystem: Environmental > Terrestrial > Soil > Unclassified ... | reverse complement strand
CGACCTTGGCAATCTCGTGCTGAAGGCCTGCCTTATCGCTCGCGATGCCGCATTCAATCTCCGGGACCTGTTTACGAACTCCTCGCGCATGGCGTTCCTCGCCATCAAGGACTGCGAGAAGGAACTCGACCTGCTGGAACGGCAAATCGACGAACGCCTGCCCGCGGCGATTACCCGCGTCAATGAAGCTCGTGCCCGGCAGTTGTTATCCAGCCTGAAGTCCACCACCGACCTGGAACGCATCGGCGACCTGGTTATGAGTGCGGCCCTGCGCGTGCAAGCACGAACTGCCAAAATCCCTGCCTCCGATGTGCGCCAACTGGTCGAAATGTCTTCTGTTCTGCGGGACATGCTCGACCTGATTCACAAGGGATACTCCACGCTCGATCTCGATTGCGCCCGCAAGGTCCTTCAGATGGACAAAGATATCGATCGCATCTGTCACACGCTGTTTCAGAAGCACCTCGCCGAGACGGTCGCCCAAGGCGACACCTCAGGATTCGAGATTCTCCTGATGGCTCAAGCTCTGGAGCGCGCCGGAGACCATACCACGAATCTTGCCGAAGACCTCTACAGCCTGATCGAAGGCCACACCCTTCGCCACGCCCCTAAAAAAAGAGCAGCGAATTGACGGGTCATTCCTCCTTCTCCAAATTCATCATTCGTTAACACAAGCGAAACACTCCCGCAACATTGCACCCATACATTCAGGATCAACTCCCGTGCGATCACTGCTGTGACCTTGTGGGCGATCTGAAGCCACGCATGTACCTGCCAACAGATTCGAGCGAAAGGCAACAGGGACCCGACCCATTGGTCGAAAATCCTCCCGTGGTCTTCGTGGTTGAAGACGAAGAAGATATCGGCCGCCTCATCTCGCATAATCTGCGGGCTGCCGGCTTTGCGACGCGTAACTTCATCTCTGGCGCTTCGCTGATCGCGGAGGCCCTTCGTGAAACTCCGGCTGTTTTCCTTCTGGACATCATGCTGCCCGGGGTTGATGGCTTCGACCTCTGCCATCACATTCGCCAGACCCCATCGCTCTCGGCAATTCCGATCATCTTTCTGACCGCAAAAACCGCAGAGACCGACCGCATCAAGGGGCTGGAACTCGGCGCAGACGATTACATCACCAAGCCGTTCAGCCCCCGTGAACTCGTCGCTCGTGTTCGCACGGTCCTGCGCGGTCCCGGAAATCTGCAACCTCGACCTGAAGTTCTGCGCTTCGGTGATCTTGAAATCGACGTGTCGTCGATGACTGTGCAGGTTGCCGGGCGCAACGTCCTGACCACCGTGCGCGAATTTCGTCTTTTGGAATATCTCGCGACCCATCGCGGGCGAGTCCTTACCCGCGACAAGCTCCTCGACGCGGTGTGGAAAGAAACGCCTTTCGTTACTCCACGCTCGATCGATGTATACATCCGCCGCCTGCGCGAGAAAATTGAAGCCGACCCCCGGCACCCGCAGTATTTGAAAACGATGCGCGGCATCGGCTATCGCTTTGAAGCTCCAAAGTAGCCGAACTGCGTTTCGGATCATTCGTTCCCATCCCGCCTGCTCCATCGTTTATTCTGTTCTGCACCCTCCTGCGATGGCCGCCAACCTTAAACCGCTGTGGAAAGCTGACGACCAGCGAGCGCGCCTGGCCGAGCTGGCTGCGTCGTCCGATGAGGCGGCGAAAGATCAACCGCTTCGCCGCGATGTCCGCTCTCTAGGGTCGATTCTCGGACAAGTTCTGGTGGAGCAATCCGGAGAGGAGCTATTCCAATCTGTCGAAGAACTACGCCGCCTGCTGATCGAACATCGCGAAAAAACGCGCCGCGCTGCCGGTCAGATTTCGGCCGGCCGGCTTATGACCCAGGCGCAGGAAATCGTCTCGCGCATGGACCTTTCTCAGGCCTACCAGGTCACCAAAGCATTTGCCACTTATTTCGAGCTGACCAATCTCGCCGAAACCAATCATCGAAAGCGCCGCCGCCGCGCCGGAAAGCTCGATCTCGATCACGTTCCTCTCCCCGGCTCGTTTCGGGGAACACTCCTGCGCATGAAGAAGTCGGGAATTTCGGCGAAAGATGCCTTCGCCGCCCTTCGCCAAGTTCAGATCATGCCCGTCTTCACGGCACATCCGACGGAAGTTGCCCGTCAAACGGTGTTGTTGAAACGCCGCCGTATCGCCCAACAACTCGAAAGGCTGGATCGTCTGCCGCTTACTGCGGAAGAAGCGCAGGAGTGCGAAAACAACATTCGCGCCGAAGTCACTACCCTATGGCAGACCGACGAAGTCCGCCTCGCCAAGCCCACCGTCAATGATGAAATCCGCATGGGCCTTCGTTATTTCCGTCTTTCTTTGTTCGAATCACTGCCGCGGATTTATCACGAAATCGTAAACGCTTTTCGCGAAGTCTATTCGATGGAACTCGACGAGGCCACGGTTCCGAATATCGTTCATTTCGGCTCGTGGATCGGCGGCGATCGCGATGGAAATCCACTGGTCAAGCCGGAGTGCATCCAAGATGCGCTGAAAATGGCTCGCGCATTGATTCTTCGAGAATATCTGAATGACGTCGAAGCTTTGAGCGACCGTCTCAGTTCTTCCCGCCGCCAGACCGCTATTTCCCCGGACCTTCTCGCGAGGCTTGCACATTACGAGCGCACCATTCCCGGCGTGCACATGGCGTGGGGTCCGAACAACCAGGTGGAGAGTTACCGCCGGTTCCTTTCGTACATATTTTCCCGCCTGCAACGCACTCGCGAATCCGTGGACGGTCCGCTCGCCTACAAGACGCCTTCAGAATTCGAGCAAGATCTTTTGCTCATCTGGAACAGCCTAATCTCGCATCGCGGAAAACAACTGGCTCGAACTTACCTGGGTTCGCTGCTGCGGAAGGTCCGCAAATTCAGCTTTCATCTGCACACACTGGACATCCGCCAGCACGCTCGCGTCCACGCGCGGGTTCTAAAAGAACTCGGTCCGGATCTCGACCGCGAACCGGAATCCGCGGAAGGCCGCGAACTTCTCGAAACCTTCCGCACGATCGCGCAACTGAAGAAGACCTATCCTGCCCAGTCGATTCGCCATTACATCATTAGTGGCGCCGAATCCGAATCGGACATTTTCGCGGTGCTTCGCCTTGCCAAGAGTGCAGGAGTTCAGATGGCCGGCTCCGCCGATGATCCTGGCCTGATGCCGGTTCCCCTGTTTGAGTCCATCGAGTCGTTGCGTTCCTCCGGCAACGTCATGCGGCGAGTCTGGAGCAACCCGGAGTATCGCCCTCTGCTCGATTCCTGGGGCGGCTGGCAAGAAGTCATGCTCGGCTATTCCGACTCCAATAAAGACGGAGGCATGCTGACCAGCACCTGGGAGCTCTACAAAACCCATCGCGAACTGCATGAGGTTGCACGCGAATTCGGAGTCAAGCTTCGCCTTTTTCACGGCCGTGGAGGAACGGTCGGCCGAGGAGGTGGCCCTACCCACTCCGCAATCCTCGCACAGCCCCCGGGATGTTTCTCCGGGCAGATTCGCGTGACCGAGCAAGGAGAAGTCCTGAACTGGAAGTATTCCGACCCCGTCCTGGCGGAATGGAATCTTGAACTGATGATCGCCGCCAGCCTGGAGGCGCTCACACTCTCCAACAAACAGGAGTCGAAGCATCCGCCCGCCTGGGAAGAAGCCGTCGAAGAAATGTCGCGAGAGGCCTATCAGTTTTATCGACGCGAGATCGCCGAAAGTCCGGACGTGCTGGACTATTTCGAGGAGGCCACACCAGTCGATGAGCTCGACACCGCTCGCATCGGCTCGCGTCCGGCGCGGCGCAGCAAAGGCCGCCGGCTCGAGGATCTTCGTGCGATTCCGTGGGTGTTCGGCTGGATGCAGAGTCGCCACGCCGTCCCTGCCTGGTTCGGTGTAGGCCACGCGCTCGAACGCTTCGCCGAGAAGAGGGCCGACAACGAACAATTGCTGTGCCGGATTGCGCACGGATTTCCTATGTTCTCCGGCCTTCTTAGCAATGTCGAACTGGGCATGGCGAAAGCGGATCTCGGCATCGCCCGCAGCTATTCAGAACTGGTTAAGAGTGCGACGCTGCGCAAACGCGTCTTTACCATGCTGGAAGAAGAATTCCTGCGCTCCCGTCGCATGCTTTTGCGTGTGACCGGCCAGCGCGAACTCCTGTCCCGCAATCGGGTGCTCGCCCGCTCCATTCGCTTGCGAAATCCGTATGTCGATCCGATGAGCCTGATCCAGGTGGAACTCCTTCGTCGCAAACAAAAAGGCGAGTCTCAGTCTGAGCTCGAATATCCCTTGGGCGCAACCATCAATGGCATCGCTGCCGGGTTGCACAATACAGGCTGAATAAATTGCCCCACCCTGGTCGAGCTTCTGCGACAGGGTGGGGACTTTTACTTCCTTACGAAAACTCGGTGACCCGGAGACTCACATCCACGTTACCGATTGATGTCTTCCTTATTCTGCAGCCGCTTCACATAGTTCTCCAGATTCGCCTTGTTCGAGTCGGGAGCCGAGGTCAACGATAATTTCACTTCTTTCACTGCGTTGTCGAAATCCCCTTGTGCGCTGTAGACGCGCGCCAGTCCCATGTGCGAAGTCCAGTAGTCCGGATACTTCTTCGCGGTCGACTTGAAGGTAGCCATAGCTTCCTCTTGTTTCTTGTCGGCCTGCAGTTGCCGCGCATAGAAATAGAGTTGCAGCGCGCTCGCCTTATCGAGTGCTTTTGTCCTGGCCATCTCCGCATCCGGTTTGCGTCCCATCGCGTCCAGGATCTTCGATTTGTTCATCAGGTTGTCGTAGCGCTCCTCTGCCTGGATCGACATATCCTCGTCCTTCAGCGCCTCCTCCAGATTGATCTTGTTCGCCAGGTAGTACTGCGCCGCGTCGTCCCACCCTTCCCAGTAATATTGATTCAAGCCGTACATATGGTGGTGAATGCTGGCCGTCACGACCTTGTTCACGTCGACGCTCACCTTGAAGGGCACCGCAACTTTGTCCCAGCGCATCGTGACGACGGTCGAATCCGGCTTCACATCGTCAAAGTCATAGGCAAGCGCATCGTGCAAATCGGTGGGCTGCGGCTTGACGGTAACGCGCAGTGCGTCGTCGTCCTGCTTGTAGCTGAAGCTTCCCCAGGCAGCCGCATCCTTGGAGAAGATCACCGTCCACTCATTCTCGCCCGGGATCATGTGCAGCCCGTAGGTCCCCTTGTCGAGCGCCTGTCCTTCGATCGTCACCGGATCGCTGAACGTGATCGTTGTATTTTCGTTCGCGCCCGCGCGCCAGACTTGCCCGTACGGGACGAGTTTGCCCCAGACTTGCCGGCCATTTGCGAGCGGCCGGTGGTAGTTAATTCGGATGTCGGTGATGCCGATGCGCTGCATGATGACCGCGTGCTGGCTCGCCCGCGGAAGATCGAGCATGAGCGTCTCGTTCGTGGCCGTTTGGGCCTGGCTCACAGTTGGAATCAACAAAACAGCGGAGAACAAGGCAAGCAGACAACGTTTGGGCATGGAAATCTCCTTTTCGCTGCCGGATTCTGAGAGATTCGGCAACTGACGACTGAACCTGGAATGGATTCGCGGTCCGAGCACACGACCACGATACGTTGCGGTTGGACGGATGGAAGAGGGCTAAGTGAGCGAAGCGGTTTCCCATCCACCGCATGTCATCCCGAGTCACTGTCAGGCGCAACGGTGGATCTCCCGCTGCTGGCAGGCAGACCGCATTCCCTCTTGACAATCGCTCCCCTCTGACGCACAATTCTTAAAGGCGAACAAAAAGCGAAACAAGCTGCGCCTCCGAGGGCTTCCTTCCCCGGCGTTCCCTGAAATTTTCGAGGATTTTTATGTCTTCCGCGGTGATTTCCACTTCGGCGGCCTTGGGCCGCCCTTTTCTTTTTGATGACGAACCTGCGCCTGAGGTGGGCTCGATTTCTGCAATTGGCCGGGCTTCGGAGAAAATTCATGTGGGGACAGCCGCCCTCGGCTGTCCTGTCGAGCAAAGCTCGACGGCAACGTCTCCAGCCCATGCTTTTCCCGGCGTTGCGGGCCAAGCGAAAAGACCTGCTGGCTCTCAACTACAAGCAATCACTGATATCTTTCAATCGAAAATCGGCAATCGGCAATCGGCAATTCCCCTTGCTCCAGCTTCCCGCCTTGCCGTTGGTCCAGCCCCGGAAATGGCCTCCAGCGGCCTGGCTGCGCTTGATTCCCTTACCGGAGGCCTGCCTCGCGGATGCCTCACCGAAATCTGCGGTCCTGCCTCCTCCGGACGCACCAGCGTGCTCCTTGCCGCCCTGGCCGCCGCTACTCGCCGCGGAGAATATTGTGCCCTTATTGACGCCGGCGACTCTCTCGATCCCCATTCCGCAGCCGCCGCCGGACTCGATCTCGATCGCCTGCTCTGGGTACGCTGCAATGAGAATTCACCACAGAAACACGTAGGCACCGAGAACACTAGTAATGAAAATACGGATAGAGAACAAACAGGGTTCCCCATTCTCGCCGAGCCTTTTGCGGCTAGAGTGGGGATTTCCTCGAAATCAGCGCGTAACTCCGATCCCCACAAATCCCGTGCTGCCGAGCGTTGCCTCGAGCAAGTCCTCCGCGCCGCCGATCTGCTGCTCGAAAGCGGAGGCTTCGGCTTAATCGTCCTCGACCTCGCCGACATGCCGCCGCAATCCGCCCGCCGGATCCCGCTGACCACATGGTTCCGCTTTCGCCGCGCCGTCGAACACAAACCGACAATCCTGCTGGCCATCGAGCAACAACCCATCGCCGGTAGCTGCTCGTCATTGCAGTTACAACTCTTTCGGCAAAACTTTCGAGAAGAAAAATTCTCCGGAAGGTCGATCCCACTTATTCAGTCAAGCGGCGAAGCGGCGGTATGCGAAAGCCCGGCTCGGCAGTGCGGGGTCGCTTCGGAGGAAGGTAACAAGTCCTGTAGGGACGGCACTCTTCAGCCGGCGGATGATGAAACAAAACATGCGCCTACGCACGCTCACTTATTTTCCGGTCTTCAAATTTATGCCGAACTCATCCGCTCGCGGCTGGATCGCAAACCATCGCGCTCGATCACCTTCGAATCCAAAACCGCATGGGCTGGATAACTGGAACTATCAACTGGACACCGTCTCATGTTCGCCTGCATCTACATTCCGAACTTTTCCATCTCGGCCGCGCTCCGTACCGAACCGGAACTGCAGGTCCTCCCCGTCGCAATTTTCGAAGGCAAACCGCCGCTCGAAAAAATCCTTGCCGTCAATGAAAACGCCCGAAGTTTGCGTATCGCCCCCGGCATCACGAAGGCTCAGGCCGAACTTTGCACAGAACTTGCTGTGCGCCCGCGCTCTCCGCTCCAGGAATCTTCCGCGCATGCCGCCCTGCTCGACTGCGCCCAATCGTTTTCTCCGTGCGTGGAAGATGCAGCCTGCGACACCGTTCTGCTCGATCTCGACGGCATGGGAACTCTCTTTGGATCACTATCAAACATTTCCCGCGCAATCTTCGACCGCGCCGCTGCGCTGGGGCTAGCGGCAAACATTGCGACAGCCTCCAACCCCGACGCGGCTCTGCTTGCCGCCCGCGGATTTCCCGGAGTGACATTGATTCCCGCGGGCTATGAAGCGGAGCGACTCGGCCCGTTGCCGGTAGAAGTTTTGTTTGGGTGCCCCGCCCTCCATGATTTTCGCGGAGCGGGTAAAACTTCCGGGGAAGGTCATCCGCAAAATGAGAACGATGGTTCCCTGCTCGAAACTCTCGATCGGTGGGGCATTCGCAACCTGCGAGCGCTGGCCGCTTTGCCGGACGTCGCGCTCAGCGAACGTCTCGGACAGTATGGCCTGCATCTCCAAAAATTGGCGCGCGGCGGTGCATGCCGTTCCCTGGTTCCTGTCGAACCGCCGCTGGTTTTTGAAGAAGCTATCGAACTCGAACACCCGATCGTCTTGCTCGAGCCCTTAGCCTTTCTTCTCAATCGCCTGCTCGAACAACTCTGCGCCCGCCTGGGATCGCGCGCTTTGTCAACGCAGGAATTACGCCTCACTCTGGATCTCTCAAATTTCGCAGGAATGGATGACGGATCTGAACAGACCATGTGGGGACAGCCACCCTCGGCTGTGCGGCGGAGCGAAGCTCCGCTACTCCGCAGCGGTTTCCAAACAAAATTCGTCCGCAAGCTTTCTCTTCCCCTCCCCATACTCGATCCCAAGGTTTTTCTGAAGCTCTTGCAACTCGATTTGAACGCGCATCCTCCGGGAGCACCCATTATGAAAATTCATCTCGCCGCCGAACCTGCGCGCCCGCGTTCGGCCCAGGGAGGCCTGTTCCTGCCTCCCGCGCCTGAGCCGGAAAAATTGGAGCTTACCCTCGCCCGCATTGCCGGCATCGTCGGCGAACAAAAAGTCGGCGCCGTGGAACTGCTCGATACGCATCATCCGGAAGGATTCCGCATGCGCCGCTTTGTCGCCGAGGTCGCGCGCAAGGTGCCGCAAAAGAAACATCCCGATGCGGCGGAAGCGCAATCCGCCGTGACTGCTCTGCGCCGATTCCGTCCGGCACTGCGCGCCAATGTAACTCTTGAAAACGGACACCCCGCACGCGTTGCCTGCCCGAAGAAAAAAGAGGTTCAGGGAGAAGTGCTCTGGAAAGCCGGCCCCTGGCGCTTCTCTGGAGACTGGTGGGATCGCGAAGCCTGGTCTCGCGATGAGTGGGACCTCGCTCTTCGTAATGGAGAATCTGTTTCTTTCCACCGCCTCGTGCATGACCTGCTCGGCGGCGGATGGTTTGTGGAAGGAACGTATGACTGAAGGAATTGAGCCATTGAGCGATCGGGTGATTGTCGATTTCATTTCGAGCAGCCAATCACTCAATGACTCAATCACTCAATGACTCATGTACGTAGAACTTCACTCCCGCTCCGCTTTCAGTTTCCTCGAAGGCTCTTCCTTGCCCGAGGAATTAATCGGCGTGTGCCAGCACTTTCAAATGCCGGCCATGGCACTGCTCGATACCGATGGCCTCTACGGCGCCCCACGCTTTCACCTCGCCGCAAAGAAAGCAGACGTCAAAGCGCATATCGGCGCGGAAGTCACGTGTGCTCCTTTTCACAATGCCATCCTGAGCGGAGCATGTGCGAAACGAAGTGAAGCATTTGCGGAGTCGAAGGGTCCCTACGCCCGCCAATCCGTGCAGGGAGTAGGGATTTCTCGCTTCGCTCGGAATGACAGGACTTTTCGGATTCCGTTATTGATTCAATCCCGCCCTGGTTATCAGAACCTCTGCCGCCTGATCACCAAAATGAAGCTGCGCGCCAAGAAAGGCGAGGGCTCCGTCACACCACAAGAATTAGAAGAACATGGCGAAGGACTCATCTGCCTAACCGGCGGCGATGAAGGCCCGCTCGCCGCGGCCCTGAAACAAGGAGGCCCCGGCGAAGCCCGCCGGACAATCGATCATCTCATTGGCATCTTCGGCCACAACAATGTCTACGTTGAACTGCAGCGCCACTTCCATCGCGAAGAAGAATCCCGCAACCGCATCGCCATCGATCTCGCTCGCTCTTTCGATCTCCCGCTTCTCGCAACCAATGGCGTGAGCTACGCGATCCCAAAGGCCCGAGAACTCGCCGACGCCTTTACCGCGATCCGCCATCACCAAACTCTCTCGACTGCCGGACGCCTGCTCGCCCACAACTCCGAGCGCCACCTGAAATCGCCGCAAGAGATGCAACAACTCTTCGCCGACCTGCCCGAAGCCATCAGCAATACGCTGGAAGTTTCCTCGCGCCTTGAATTCACCCTGAACGATCTCGGCTACGAATTCCCACGCTATCCCGTGCCTGATGGCGAAACCATGAATTCCTTTCTTCGTGAGCAAGCCTGGGTTGGCTTCCGACACCGTTACGGCCGCACCTCGCAAGACATGCAGAACAAAGCCTGCCGCCAGATCGAAAAAGAACTCGCCCTCATCGAGAAGCTCAAACTCGCCGGATACTTCCTCATCGTCTGGGATCTCGTCCGCTACTGCCGCGAGCAGAACATTCTCGTCCAGGGACGCGGTTCAGCCGCCAACAGCGCCGTCTGCTACTCACTCGGCATCACCGCGGTCGATGCCGTCGGCATGGAGCTTCTCTTCGAACGTTTCCTCTCCGAAGAACGCGGCGAGTGGCCCGACATCGATCTCGACCTGCCCTCAGGCGACGAGCGCGAAAAAGTCATTCAATACGTCTACAAGCGATACGGCGAGCGCGGCGCCGCCATGACCGCAAACGTTATCACCTATCGCAACCGCATGGCAGCGCGAGAAATGGGGAAGGCACTCGGATTCGATCCTGAAACACTCCAGAAAATTTCTACCGCCGTCGCCACCTGGGAGTTTCGCGACGAAAACGATGCCCTCGATCGCCGCTTCCACGACGCCGGCCTCGATCTCACCCATCCTCGTCTGCGCAAATACTATGAACTCTGCCTTGCCGTGCAGGATTTGCCCCGCCATCTCGGCCAGCATTCCGGCGGCATGGTCATCTGCCAGGGACAACTCGATTCTGTCGTTCCCCTCGAACCCGCCTCCATGCCCGGCCGCGTCGTCGTGCAATGGGACAAGGAAGATTGCGCCGACATGGGCATCATCAAGGTCGATCTGCTCGGCCTCGGCATGATGGCTGTCTTAAAAGATTCCATCGAACTCATCCGCAATCACTACCACGACGAAGTCGATCTCGCGCACCTTCCGCAAGACGACAATCATGTCTACTCGACTTTGCAGCAAGCCGACACCGTAGGAATGTTCCAGGTAGAAAGCCGCGCGCAAATGTCATGCCTGCCACGCCTCCGCCCCTTGCGCTTCTACGACATCGTGGTGCAGGTCGCGATCATCCGCCCCGGCCCCATCGTCGGCCAGATGGTGAATCCGTTTTTAGAGCGCCGCCAGGGGCGCCAGGAGGTCACCTACGCGCATCCCTCGCTCAAACCAGTCCTCGAGCGCACACTCGGCGTCCCCCTCTTTCAAGAGCAATTGCTGCGCATCGCCATGATCGCCGCCAATTTCACCGGAGGCGAGGCCGAAGATCTCCGCCGCGCCATGGGATTCAAGCGTTCGCAAGCCCGCATGCGCGAAATCGAAGCCAGGCTCCGCGCCGGAATGACCGCCAACGGAATCTCTCCCAAGGCTCAGGAAGAAATTATTCTTTCGATCACGTCCTTCGCGCTCTACGGATTCCCCGAATCCCACGCCGCCAGCTTCGCCCTGATCGCTTACGCTAGTGCTTATCTGAAGTGCCACTACCTCGCCGCGTTCACCGCCGCACTGCTGAACAATCAACCGATGGGCTTCTATTCTCCAGCAACCATCGTCAAAGACGCTCAGCGCCACGGACTCAAACTTCTGCCGGTCGACGTGACGAAATCAGATTGGAATTGCACGCTGGAGCAAATCGCGAGTCGCGCACGTGGTGCCGAGGAATCTCATAAATTTCCGATTTCCGATTTCCGATTGCCGATTACAACCACGGCCGATCATTCAACAATCAACAATCATCAATCATCCATTCCTGAAATCAAAAATCGCCAATCGGTAATCGACAATCTCCCTGCCCTCCGCATGGGCCTGCGCTACGTACGCGGCTTGCGCGAAGAAGCTGCCCGCTCGCTCCTCCGCGAACGCCTACTCTCCCCTTTCGGTTCGATCCACGACCTCGCCCGCCGCGTCCCCGAACTCCGCCGCGACGAACTGAATACGCTGGCCGCAATCGGAGCGCTGAATGCAGTGGCTGGTGCTCAGTTGCCAGTGGCCAGCAAAAACCGATCCGGATTGCAGATTGAAGATTGCAGATTACAAATTCCAAAATCCGGTCAATCTGAAGTCTGCAATCGGCAATCTGAATTTGTGGTTTCCGATCGCCAATTGTCGAGTGAAAAAACTGGGTCCGTGCAATCAACAATCAAAAATCCACAATCAACAATTCCGAATATCGGCAACCGTAAATCGGCAATCGCAAATTTCCCTCACCGTCGCGATGCTCTCTGGCAAGTTGAACGCGCCGTTCGGCCCTCGGGTCCTCTGCTCGAACAAAATGCCGAGTCTGACGAACGCTCTCCCCTCGCGCCCATGAACCATGAAGAGCGCCTTGTCGCCGACTTCCACGGCACCGGACTCACCGTCGGCCCGCATCCCATGGCCTACAAGCGTGGATGGCTCAATGCCATGGGCATCCGCCCTGCCAGCACCTTGCGTGATCTGCCCACCGGCAAGCGCATTCGCATCGGAGGCTGCGTGATCACCCGCCAGCGCCCCGGCACGGCCAAAGGATTTGTATTTTTAAGTTTGGAAGATGAAACCGGAGTCGCGAATGCAATCGTCCGCCCTGATTTATTTCACGAACATCGCCTGCTACTGACCAGCGAACGCTTCCTTGCTGTCGAAGGGATCTTGCAGAATCAGGATAACGTGATCTCCGTCCGCGCCGAACGCGTGCAACCGCTCTTCGTCACCAAAGCAGAAACCGCCTCGCACGACTTCCATTGAATCTTTCCACCGCGGAGGCACAGAGCCACGGAGAAATTCTTAGCCACGGATTCTCACGGATCTTCGTTGATTTTCAATCAACAGTCAAAAATCAACAATGTTTTCTCCGCGTCTCCGTGGTGAAATGCTCTCTACTTTCCGGTATATTCCACCCTCCAGATCGAGTTCGACCCATCGTCGCTGACCAGCAGCGATCCATCCGGAGCCACCGTAATTCCTACTGGACGCCCCCACACCTTGCCATCCGGCAGCACAAAGCCGGTTAGAAAATCTTCGTATTCTCCGGTGGCATGACCGTTGCCGTGCAGCGGCACACGAATCACCTCGTATCCCACTCGTATCGACTTGTTCCACGAACCGTGCTCGGAAGCAAAAATGTCTCCTCGATACTCCGCCGGAAATTTATCCGCCTCGTAGAACGTGATCTCCAGCGAGGCATTATGCGGCTGCAACAGCACATCCGGCACAATCGCTTTATCCTTCAACTCCGGATGCTTCCCTGCATGTCGCGGATCCTGATGACCCCCGATGTACCACCATGGCCAGCCATAAAATCCGCCCTCCTGCACATGCGTGATGTAATCCGGCACGAGGTTGTCGCCGAGCGCGTCACGCTCGTTCACCGAGCACCACAACTCCCCGGTCCGAGGATCCACGCGGATTCCTCCACCGGCATTGCGAATGCCATAGGCATAGACCTTGAGCTGGCAGTTCGCTGGGTCGCACGACAGGATATCCGCGCGATCCTTCTCTTCCGAATGGGTATCGGGATCGTCCACGTTCGACGCCGATCCCACAGCCACAAACATCGTCTTCCCGTCTTTGGAAAAATCGAGTGCCCTTGTCCAGTGGCCTTCGCCGGCCGGCAAATCAGCGACATGCTGCGGTGGTCCGCTCGCCTTCAAATCGCCCGCGTGATATGGAATGCGCACCACTTCGTTGGTGTTTCCGATGTAGACCCATTGCGGATCCGGGCCCGGTGGATAAAACGCAATTCCATACGGACGCTTCAGTCCTTCCGCAAAAATCGCTGACTGCTCCGGCTTGCCATCTTTGGTCATCCCGCGAAATACACGGATTCGTCCCGGCTCGCTCTCCGCCAAAAAGATGTCTCCGTTTGGAGCCGTGCGCAGAAGCCGCGGATTCTCCAACCCGCCCTGATACATTTCGACCTTGAAACCCTCGGGTGCCACCGGCCACGCATTCTCAGGACGCGCTACTACCTCCGCACCATTGTTCGACGACCTGGTCGCGAAC
>Ga0070731_10003629_pt1 | contig 13789 bp, 14 predicted proteins | sample Coa_R1_2_FD_66448 | JGI IMG/M metagenome (GOLD analysis project Ga0070731, IMG submission 66448) | Surface soil microbial communities from Centralia Pennsylvania, which are recovering from an underground coalmine fire - Coalmine... | ecosystem: Environmental > Terrestrial > Soil > Unclassified ... | reverse complement strand
CCCTGGGGGAACCGAACCACCCGTTCCGGGTGTTCGGCAAGGAGTCACCCGCCATTTTGCGGGCATTCCCGTGACCGGAGGAGCGTCCGATGCTCATACGGAACCTCAGTCTCGCCGCCGGGCTCGCCGCATTTGTGCTGGCGGCCGGACCCGCCCTCGCCCAGAGCCGGATGCAGGGCTCGGGCATGCAGGACCAGACCCAGATGCAGAACCAGCTGCAGCAGCAGGAGCTGCAACAGCGGACCCAGCCGCAATCGCAGATCCCGCCGCAGAAGCTCGATGCCGCGGCGTCGGTCGTCAAGGACGTGAACGATCTGCAGCGCAGCTACCAGCCCAGGATCGATGCCGCCGCCTCGCCCGCCGACAAGCAGAAGGTCGTCGGCGAGGAGGAGCAGGCGGCCGAGAAGGCGGTGACCGATCGCGGCCTCACCGTCGACGAGTTCAAGCAGATCATGCAGGTCGCGAAGAACGATCCGAACATCCGCAACGAAATCACCCGCCGCATGCAACCGGAAGGGCAGCAATAGCCCGACCCCCCGGCTGAACCGGCCCTGACCCAAGGAGCACGTACCATGTCGATGAAGTTGCAACTCTGCGGTCCGGCCAGCGCCCTGGCGCTGGCCCTCGCCATTTCCGCTTCGCCGGCGCAAGCCGCATCCTCGCAGCAGAACCTGGTCGACAAGGCCGTCACCACGATCAACGACCTGCGGCACGACAACGAATTCGGCAATGCCAAGGATCTCATGCACCGCGCTCGTGCGGTGATGGTCGTCCCGGGCCTGGTCAAGGCCGGGTTCTTCCTCGGCGGCGAGGGCGGCGACGCGGTTCTCATGACCCGCACCGTCGGCGGCGGCTGGAGCGATCCCGCCTTCTACACGCTCGCCTCGGCCTCGTTCGGCCTGCAGGCCGGTGTCGAGGAGGCCGAGGTCGTCATGTTCGTCATGTCCGACCGGGCGTTGCAGGCCTTCATGAACGACGAGTTCAAGATCGGCGCCCAGGGCGGTCTGGCGATCGCGACGCTCGGCTCCGAAGCCGAGGCCGCAACGTCGAGCAACCTGAACGCCGACATCATCGTCTGGTCGTCGGCGAGCGGCGCCTATGCCGGCGTGACGCTGAACGGCTCGATCATCAAGCCGCAGGACAGCAACAACGCGGCCTATTACGGCCATCCGGTGCGGCCGGCGGACATCGTGGTGCGCGACAGCGTCCACAATCCGAATGACGGCAGCCTGCGCCAGGCCCTGGCCGAGGCCCCGTAGGCACCTCACCGCCCTGTCCGGGTTCGGCGCAAGAACCGGGATGACTCGCCCCCGATCGCGGCCATGATGGCGCGTCGATCGGGTGGCGGAGGGCGTGATGGACGAGCACCTTGCAGCAAGTGCGCTCGACGGCGCGCGCATCGGCGCGGCGCTCGACTCGGAGGGTTGCGCGCTGAGCGGCCCGCTGCTGTCCCCGGCGGCGTGCCGGCGTCTCGCTGCCCTCTACGACGACGACACGCGCTTCCGCAGCCGAATCGTAATGGCACGTCACGGCTACGGAAGCGGCGAGTACAAGTATTTCGCCTATCCGCTGCCGGAGGTCGTCGCGGCGCTGCGCGAGGCGCTCTATCCGCCGCTCGCCATCATCGCCAACCGCTGGCGTGCGGCGCTCGGCGAGGCGGCCGACTATCCTGCCGACCACGCCGCCTATCTCGATCGTTGCCATGCCGCCGGCCAGACCCGCCCGACGCCGCTGCTGCTGCGCTACGGGCCGGGCGATTACAACTGCCTCCACCAGGACCTCTATGGCGAGCACGTGTTTCCGCTGCAGCTGACGATCCTGCTGTCGGCGCCGGACAGCGACTTCACCGGCGGCGAGTTCGTGCTGACCGAGCAGCGGCCCCGGCGCCAGTCGCGCGCCGAAGTGGTGCCGCTCGGCCAAGGCGAGGGCGTCATCTTCCCGGTGCGCCACCGCCCGGTCGAGGGCGCACGCGGCGCCTATCGTGCGACCATGCGGCACGGCGTGAGCCGGGTGCGGTCGGGGGAGAGATTCACGCTCGGCATCATCTTTCACGATGCGCGGTAAGCGACTGACCGTGATAGAGTGGCCACGGCCGGTGAGTATGCAGGGGATCTGCGATGCGCATCGGAACCGGCCGAAAGCTGCTGCTGTTGGGAATTCTGGCCGGAGCGTGGCTTACGCCCTGGCACGCCGCTCGGGCCTATACGTTCAAAACGATTCACGATTTCTGCTCCTGGACCGGCTGTCGGGACGGGCAGAATCCGGAATCCGGCCTGGTCATGGATGCGGCCGGCAAGCTCTACGGCACCACCGGCGGTGGCGGCGCGGCCGGCCATGGTGTTGCCTACAAGCTGACCCCCGACCCCGTCACCGGGCGCTGGACCGAGATGAAGCTCCACGATTTCTGCACCAAGAGCGGCTGCCCCGATGGAAGCGGCGTCTATGCCGGGCTGACACCCGACGACGCCGGCGGTTTCTACGGCATGACCCAGACCGGCGGCTCGGCCGCCAGCGGCGGGACGGCCTTCAGGCTCACGCCGGATCAGGGGGACCTCAAGTGGAGCGAGAAGGTACTTCACAGCTTCTGCGCCACCGGCACCTGCACGGACGGCTTCACGCCCTGGTCGGGCCTGACCACGGACACGGCCGGCAACCTCTACGGCACGACCTACGGCGGGGGCACGGCGGGAACCTCGACCACCGGCGGCACGGTCTTCCGCCTCGCGGCCGGCGCGTGGTCGCAGGAGGTGCTCTACAATTTCTGCTCGGCGAGCAAATGCCGCGACGGTCAGACGCCGCTGTCAGGAGTCTCGGTCGACGCCGGCGGCAACGTTTTCGGTTTCGCCACCGGCGGCGGCCGCGAGGGTGCGGGCACCGCCTTCGAGCTTACCTACGACCCCGGCACCGGAAGCTGGACACAGACGGTTATCCACGATTTCTGCATCCGCAACACCGGCGCGCACGCCTGCATGGATGGCGACTCCCCCAACAGCACGCCGGTCCTCGATGCGGCCGGCAATGTCTACGGGACGACCGTTGCCGGCGGCACAGGCGCAGTCCAGCTCCACGGCACTTCGGGCATTGTCTTCCGTCTGAGCCGCGATCCGGCTACCGGCGCCTGGACCACGCACGTCCTCCATAATTTCTGCAGCTGGAACGGCAGCAGTGCCTGCACCGACGGCGCCTTGCCCAACGCGATCGTGATGGATCCCTCCGGCACCCGGATGTTCGGCACGGCAGCCTGGGGCGGCACTGGTCTTCTGGTGGACGGTGAAGCAGCTGGCGGCGTCGTGTTCGAGCTCGCGTACGATCCCGCGACGGGCGCATGGGTGGAGCACGTGCTTCACAATTTCTGCCGGTTCAGCGGCTGCCCGGACGGCTACTATCCCGCGGGTGGGGTGATCATGGACACAGCAGGCAATCTCTACGGCACCGCCCTGCTTGGCGGTCACCATGGCGGTGGCAAGGTGTTCGAGCTGGTGAACGAGTAGAGCCGCTCCTCACCCCGCCAGCCGGTCGATCATCTCCTGGGTGATCAGACAGACGCCGTTCTCGGTGCGGCGGAAGCGTTGGGCGTCGAGCTGCGGATCCTCGCCCACCACCAGGCCCTCGGGGATGCGGACGCGGCTGTCGACCACCACGCGATCGAGCCGTGCCCCGCGGCCGATATCGACATAAGGCAGGATGATCGTGTTCTCCACCGTCGCGTAGGAGTTCACGCGAACGCCCGTGAACAGGAGCGCGTGCCGGAGCTTCGAGCCGGAGACCACGCAGCCGCCCGAGATCAGCGATGAGATCGCGTGACCGCGCCGCCGCTCCTCGTCATGGACGAACTTCGCCGGCGGCGTGATCTCGGCATAGGTCCAGATCGGCCAGTCGCGGTCGTAGAGGTCGAGCTCGGGCACCACGTCGGTGAGATCGATATTGGCCTGCCAGTAGGCATCGATCGTGCCCACATCGCGCCAGTACGACTCCGCCTCGTAGCGCGAGCGGACGCAGGAGCGGGCGAAGGAGTGGGCCACCGCCTTGCCGTTGCGGACGATGTAGGGGATGAGGTCGCGGCCGAAATCGCGCTGCGAATCGGGATCGGCCGCGTCGCGGCGAAGCTGGTCGAAGAGGAACCGTGCCTCGAAGACGTAGATGCCCATGCTGGCCAGCGCCATGTCGGGCTTGCCCGGCATGGCCGGGGGGTCCTTCGGCTTCTCGATGAAGGCCGTGATGCGATCCTCGGCATCGACCGCCATGACCCCGAACCCGGTCGCCTCCTCGCGCGGCACTTCGAGGCAGCCGACGGTGACGTCGGCGCCGCTCTCGACGTGCTGCTGCAGCATCGGCTCGTAGTCCTGCTTGTAGATGTGGTCGCCGGCCAGCACGATGATGTGGCGCGGCTCATAATCCTTGAGGATGTCGATGTTCTGGAACACGGCATCGGCCGTGCCCTGGTACCAGAGCGTCTCCGACACGCGCTGGCTCGCCGGCAGGATGTCGAAGCTCTCGTTGCGCTCGGGACGGAGGAAGTTCCAGCCGCGCTGGAGGTGCCGGATCAGGCTGTGGGCCTTGTACTGGGTCGCGACCGATATGCGGCGGATGCCGGAATTGACCGCGTTCGACAGCACGAAATCGATGATCCGGGACTTGCCGCCGAAATAGACCGCCGGCTTCGCCCGCCGGTCGGTCAGCTCCATCAGCCGGCTGCCGCGGCCGCCCGCCAGCACATAGGCGAGCGCGGTTCGGGCGAGCGGCCGATGGGTGGTGGGCTGCCAGTTCGACATCCGCCGTTTCCTCCCTCCGCCTGCGCGGATATGCCGCCGACCCGGGAGACGAAGTGTAGAGCCCAGCGCGGCCGATTTGTCACGGGATGAGGTGGTGGCGAGCGCACGTCCCTGACCCGGCTGCCCTGGAGGTCCGGATGTCTCAAGTTGACATATGTTACGGTTGGACATACGTTACGCTGTTGGCGTACGATATTCTGCACTGATCCGAGCAAGCCAAGAACGCAACCCAAGGACGGGAGCTGTGCCATGAGCATCATCTCTTTCCGGAGGAGCGCTTTATGCCTGCGTCGCGTGTCTCCCGCGATCATGTGCGGGAATTCTTCCTGGCGTTCGATGGCGAGACATACTTCTACCCGACAGGCCACTGGTTCAAGATCGAGTGTCAGGATCAGGCCGATACCAAATCTCGCCCGGCTGGACTGAAATACTCGCTGAAGTTCTTTGATGCAGACGGCAACTGCCTGGTGCGGTTCGACAACAGCCACCCGCCTCATCGCCGCGGCCGCCCGAGGCCGGCCGCCTTCGACCACTGGCATCGCCAGACGGCCCGTGGCGAGGAGCTCGTGCCATATCAGTTCACCGCCGTCGAGCAGCTCCTGGCGGACTTCTTCGCGGCTGTGGACCGATACCTTCCGCCGGAACTGCGATCGTCGGGATGACCTTGGGCATCGATCTATCGGAGCAGGCCATGAATGAACGGCGAGAAGAGCTTCATATCGGCGTCGCGAGTCCGAAGGAGATGCGCGACAGGCTGATCGCCGGCGCCCGAGGCGACTTGCCCTCGCCGGGCGGGCCTAAGGTCTGGATGTCGCTCGAAGCGCTCGCGCGTCTCCTCACTCCCGAGGCGCGGCGAATGCTGGCGGTCATCGCTCAGGAACACCCGCGCTCCGTCTCGGCCCTGGCCGCGCGCATCGGCCGCGACCAGGGAAACGTCTCTAGGACCATCGGACGGCTGGAGGAAGCGGGATTGGTCCGGCTCGTCAGCGAAGGGCGTGAGAAGCGGCCCGAGGTGACGGTCGACAGGCTCAGGATCGAGGTCGATTTGCGCCAGGATCGTCTCGCCGTCGTATAGCCGGGCGCGTTACAGGCGGGCGCCCGATTTGTCACGGGATTGGAAGGCCGTGATGCGCTTCCGATGCCCGAGAGCGGAGACGGGGATGGATGCCGAACCGGGCTGCCGCTGCGCCCGGGTGCAGTGTCACTCGTTAGGACTCTATCTCGCCATCGAAGGCGGCGGATTCGGCCGGCGGTCGGGAGGCTTCGAGCGCTGCCAGATCGGCCTCGGTAAAGTCGTCGAGCCCGAGGACCTCCCGGTCACGGCGCTTCAGACGCTCACACCCCTCGGTCGAGATCAGCATGGTGATGCCTAGCCCTCAGCGAATGATCGGCGCGCTCGGGGACGGCGCCGCCCCTCTCAGGGCCGGGCGATCGAGCCGCGTGACGGACGGCGCCTCCGCGCCTTCGACGATGTCCGCAACGAGCCGGCCGAGGGCGGGGCCGAACTTGAAGGCGTGCCCGCCGCATCCACACGCGACGGTCAACGGCCCGCGGCGGTCGACGACGAAATCGACATCGGGCGTCATCGTCCAGGGATGCCGCTGGGTGCGGCTGACCTTCGCGGGGACCGACGGCATTCGCTGCGCCAGCCAACCCAGCAGGCGTCGTTCCTCGTCCGGATCCGGCGCCCATTCCTCCACATCCGGCTGCCACCCGGGCGCACCAGCATCGAAGGCGATCTTGTAGCCGATGCCCGGAACCGGATGGCCGTAGACGCCGCACTGGTCGTCCGGCCGCCATTCCGCGATGCCCGGGCGATCCACGAGGAGGGGTGCGTCGAGAAAGGTGACCTGGGCGATCGCGGGCGCGAGCGGCAGGTCCAGGCCGAGATCATCGAGTAGAGCCTTGGCCCATGGACCAGCCGCCACCACCACGTTCTTGCCCTGGAACCGGCGCCGCTGGGTGTCGACCGTCACCGTCTCGCCCGGCTCGATGCGGATCACCCGCTCGGGCGCCACAGAGGTGACGCCGGCCTTCTGACTCGCTTGGAGCAGGGCGCGCAGTCCGGCTTCCGCGAGGACGGTCCCAGCCTGCGGATGAAAGAGCCCGAAATCATCGGGAGATACGGCCAGCTCCGGAAAGTGGCGGCGAAGATCGGCGGCGTCCAATTCCCGGATCGGCGCGCCGATGGCCCGAACGGCCTCGGCCAGCGTGGCGAGCCGGCTCGCAGGCCCGAGGTCGACCTGCCCCGTCAGGTGCAGGATCGGGTGCCTGGTCTCGGCCTCGAGCCGGCGCCAGCTGTCGATCGCCTCCAATGCCAGCGCGACGTAAAACGGATCGTCGTAGGCGATGCGGATGCTCCGCGAAGCGCCGGTCGAGGAGGTCGCCGGATGGCCGCTGCCGAACCGATCGATGGCCAGGACAGAGTGACCGCGGCGTGCAAGCTCGTAGGCTGTCGACAGGCCGAAGATGCCGGCACCGACGACGATCGTGTCGTAGGTCAACGACGTGGTTCCTCAGCGCTGTTTGCGCCGATTTTCTCCGGATGGACCGCCGCAGGGCAACAGGAATCCGGCGCTCACTCGGCTGCGTGGAACGCCGCCCCCGCCATGTCGCCGTAGGCCGCCGGCCGCTCCGCCGCCAAGGGCGCCTTGATCCGGAACCAGGCCGCGTACATCGCCGGCACCACGAAGAGCGTCAGCAGCGTGGCGCCGGCGAGCCCGCCCATGATGGCGATAGCCATCGGCCCCCAGAACACGCTCTGGGCCAGCGGGATCATCGCCAGGATGGCAGCGGCGGCGGTGAGCAGTATCGGCCGGGCGCGGCGGACCGTGGCGTCCATCACCGCGTCCCACGGCGCGTGGCCGGCGGCGATGTCCTGGTCGATCTGGTCGACCAGGATGACCGAGTTGCGCATGATGATGCCGGCCAGCGCGATCACGCCCAGCATGGCGACGAAGCCGAAGGGCAGGCCGGTGACGAGCAGCGCCGCCGTCACGCCGATCAGGCCCAGCGGCGCCGTCAGCACCACCAGCAGCACGCGCGACAAGCTCTGGAGCTGCAGCATCAGCGTCGTGATCATGATGAGGACCATCAGCGGCATCATCTTGTTGATGGCGGCCTGGCCCTTGGCGCTCTCCTCGACGGCGCCGCCCTGGACGATCTTGTAGCCGTCGGGGAGGCTGGCGCGCAGCTCGCCGAGGCGGGCGTCGATGCGCTGGCTTACCACCGGCGCCTGCACGCCGCCGGTCACGTCGGCGCGGACGGTCAGCGTGGTGTCGCGGCTGCGGCGCCACAGGATCGGCTCCTCCAGCTCGTAGCCGATGGTCGCGACCTGGCGCAGCGGCACCGAGGCGCCGCTCGCGGTCGGCATGGCGAGGTCGCCGATCGCCTCCAGATCCAGCCGCTCGGCGGCCGGGGTGCGGGCGACCACGTCGATCAGCTCGGTGCCTTCACGGTACTGGGTGAAGGCGCGGCCGGCGGTGATGAGATCGAGCGCCTGGGCCAGGTCGGATTTCTCGATGCCGAGCGCTTTGGCCTTGGCGGGATCGATCGAGATGCGGACGGACTTCTCCAGCTCGTCCCAGTCGAGATTGACGCTGGCAGTGTTGGGATCGGCCCGCATGAGGTCGCGGAGCTGGTAGCCGATCTTCCGGAGCGTCGCGGGATCGCCGCCGCTGACCCGGAACTGGACCGGGTACCCCACGGGCGGTCCGAGCTCGAGCGTGCTCACACGGACCCGGGCCTCGGGGAAGTCAGAGTCGGTCCGCGCCTCCAGCGAATGGCGCAGCGAATCGCGCTGGACCGGGTCCTTCGCCGTGACGACGAACTGCGAGAAGTTCGCGTTCTGCAGCTGCTGGTCGAGGCTCAGGAAGAAGCGTGGCGTGCCGCCGCCGGTATAGGCGACGTAATGGTCGATGCGCGGATCGCCCATGAGGATCTGCTCCAGCTTGTCGACCTCGGCGGCGCTCGCGGCGAAGGAGGCACCCTGGGGCAACGTGATGTCGACCATCAGCTCGGGCCGGCTGGAGCTCGGGAAGAACTGCTGCTGCACCAGGCCGAAGGCGGCGAGCGCGGTCACGAAGGCGCCGGCTGCGGCGCCGATCGTCCACCAGCGGTTCCTGAGGCAGAGCTCGATGGCACGGCGCAGCAGGCGATAGGCCGGACCGTCATGGGCGGCGTGGGCGTGGCTGGCCGCACCTTGCTTCGGCGCCGGCAGCAGGTGGAAGCCCAAATAAGGCGTGAACAGCACCGCGACGATCCACGACAGCATCAGTGCGACGGCGACCACCCAGAAGATCGCGTTGGTGTATTCGGCGGTATTGGACTGCGCGAACCCCACCGGCACGAACCCTGCCGCCGTCACCAGGGTGCCGGTCAGCATCGGGAAGGCCGTGGAGGTGTAAGCGAAGGCGCCCGCCTTGAGCCGGTCCCAGCCCTCGGCGATCTTCACCACCATCATCTCGACCGCGATGATCGCGTCGTCGACCAGCAGGCCCAGCGCGATGATCAGCGCGCCCGATGAGACGCGGTGCAGGTCGATCCCCATCGCCAGCATGACCCCGAAGGTCATGCCCAGCACCAGCGGAACCGCCAGCGCCACGATGATGCCGGAGCGCCAGCCCAGGCTGATGAAGCTCACCGCCATGACGATGGCCAGCGCCTCGAGCAGCGACTCGACGAAATCGCCGATCGAGGCTTCGACGATCTTCGCCTGGTCGGCGACGAGGCTGACCTCGGCGCCTTGCGGCAAGGTCTCGCGGATCCGCTCGATCTCGGCGGAGAGCGACTTCTCCAGGGCGAGGATGTTGCCGCCCTTGGTCATCACGACGCCGAGTCCGATCGCCTCCTTGCCATCGACCTGGATCGTATAAGCCTTGGGATCGGCATAGCCGCGCGACACCTCGGCAAGGTCGCCGACCGAGAGCGTCCGGCCGTTGACGCGGACCGGCAGGGCGCGCACCGCGGCCGCGCTGTCCAGCCCGGCATCGACCCGGAGATAGACGCGGTCCGAACCGGTATCGACCTGGCCGGCCGGCGTCACGTCGTTGTCGTGGCGGATGGCGTCGATCAGCGTCTGGACCGGAATGCCGTAGCTGGCCAGCCGCCGGCTCGACACCTCGACATAGATCTTCTGGTCCTGGTCGCCGATGAGGTCGGCCTTCTCGACGCCCGGCACGGAGAGCACGCGCTCGCGCGCCTCCTCGACGATCTTCTTCATCTCCGCCGGCGAGAAATCGGCGCCGGTGAACGCGTAGATCATCGAGTAGACGTCGCCGAACTCGTCGTTGAAGTAGGGGCCCTGCACGCCCGAGGGCAGCGTGGAGACGATGTCGCCGATCTTCTTGCGCGCCTGGTACCACTGATCCGGCACGGCGCTGGCCGGGGTCGAGTCCTTGAGGTTGAGGAACACCACCGACTCGCCCGGCTTCGAGTAGGAGCGCGCGTAGTCGTACCACTGCAGCTCCTCGAGCTTCTTCTCGATCCGGTCGGTGACCTGCTGCTCGACCTCGCGCGCGGTGGCGCCCGGCCACTCGGTGCGGATGGTCATGACCTTGAAGGTGAAGCTCGGATCCTCGGCGCGGCCGAGCGAGAGATAGGCGTAGGCCCCGACGATCGCCGCCGCGATCATCATGAAGAGGATCAGCGGCCGGTGGGCGAGCGCCCAGGCCGAGAGGTTGAGGCGGTTCACCGCACCGGCTCCGACCAGGCGCGCACCTTCTCGCCTGTGTCGAGCTTCTGCACGCCGGCCGTGACCACCCGGTCGCCCTCGGCGATGCCGCCGGCCACGACCACATGCTCGCCGGCATAGGCGGCGACCCGCACAGGCCTCAGCTCCAGCCCGTCGCCCGCCGGGTTGAGCACGAAGACCGCGGGCGCCGCGTCATGGCTGGCGAGCGCGGCCGCCGGCAGCACCGCGACCATGCCGGGCTCGGGATTGCACTCGACCAGCGTGGCGGTCATGCCGAGCCGGACCATCGGGGGCGGATCGTCGAGCGTGATCTTGGCCCGGTAGGTGCGGGTGTCGGCGTCGGCACTGGGCGCCAGCTCGCGCAGGTGCCCGCGCACCGCTACGCCCGGCAGCGACCACAGCTCCACCGTGAGATCTGCCGTCCGCAATGCCGGCGTTTCCTGCTCGGGAACGTCGGCGACGGCCTCCATCTCGCCGAGCCGCGCGATCTTGAAGACCGGCTGGCCGGCGCTCAGCACCTGGCCCGGCTCGGCCAGCACGGCGGTGACGACGCCTGCCGAATCGGCGGTGAGGGCCGCGTAGTCGGCGTTGTTGCCGGCGATCCGGCGCTCGGCCTCGGCCTGGGCGACGCGGGCGGCGGCGGTGTCCATCGCCGCCTTGCGCTTGTCGTATTCCTGCTGGGTCGTCCACTCGCCCTGGCGCAGCTTGGCGTAGCGCTCGAAATCGTGGCGGGCGTTGGCGGCGTCGGCCTGGGCGGAGACCAGTTGGGCGGCCGAGGCGGTCTCCTGCAGCTGAAGATCAGCGGGGTCAAGCTGGGCCAGCACCGTGCCGGGCTCGACGCGGTCGCCGACCTCGACCAGACGCCGGGCGAGCTTGCCGGCGACACGGAAGCCGACGCTTGCCTCGATCCGCGGCTGGATCACCGCGGCGTAGCGCGCGGTGCGCCCGGCCGGCTCGAGGTGGACGGCGGCGACGCGCACCGGCACGGCCGGGCGCGCCGTCGGTTGCGCGGGATGGCCCGTTGCGGCAACAAAGGAGATGGCCGTCGCGATCACCGCGCCGGCGGCACCAGCGATGACCAAGGGTCGGTTCACAGACATGCGCGGCTCCGACTGGACTGGACTGTATCGTATCATTTCCCATATAAGGGGGGAGCGACGGCGGAGTCAAGGCCGTACGATACAGTCCAGTCCAGACAAGGAGTCGCATGTCCGAACCTTCCGTGGCCCGTGACGAGAAAGAGGCCAAGATCCTGGCATCCGCGAAGGATTCCTTCCTGGAGCTGGGTTTTGCCGCGACGTCGATGGACCTCGTGGCGCAGCGTGCCCGCGCCTCGAAGACCACTCTCTACACGCGGTTCCCCTCCAAGGAGGCGCTGTTCGAGGCGGTGATCGCCTCGGAGTGCGAGGCCTACGGGCTCCGCTTCACGCCGGACGATTTCGCCGGGCTGCCGGTCGACGAGGCGCTGCGCAGCATCGCCGGGCGGTTCCTCGACCTGATCTGCTCGCCGCAGTGCCTCAAGGTGGAGCAGATGATCCTCGGCGAGGCGGCGCGGTTCCCCGAAATCGCCCGGTCCTTCGAGAATGAAGGGCCGGAGCGGGTCTGCACCGCGGTCGCCGCCTATTTCGCCGATGCGGCCGGGCGCGGGCTCCTCGACATCGCCGACCCGCGTTTCGCGGCGGAGCATTTCCTCTCGTCGCTCAAGGGTCCCTGCCACCACGACGCGATCCTGCGGCGCCCGCTGAAGCAGGGCCCCGAGCGCGAGGCGTTCATCGCCGAGACGGTGAAGCTGTTCCTCAACGGCGCGCTGAGGCGCGGCTGACCCGCCGCACCTCGACCGGCGTATCCCCGCGCAGGAAAACGTCATCCGCGCGGTCGACAAGTGGCTCGTTCGTCCCCTATAGGCAAGGGTTCGGACGGGGGTCGAGGAGAACGCAATGAAGTCCTGCCTGCTGGTCGACGACAGCCGGGTCATCCGACGGGTCGCCCGCGGCATCATTGAAAACCTGTCCTTTACCTGCAGCGAGGCAGAAGATGGCAATCGGGCTCTCGCCGCTTGTGCCGAGGCGATGCCCGATGCCATCCTGCTCGGTTGGACCCTGCCGGGCCTGTCGGGCGTCGAGACACTGAAGGCGATTCGCGCGATGCCTGGCGGCGACCGGCCCAAGATCGTTCTGTGCACGACATCGAGCGAGATCGGTGACATCATGCAGGCGCTCGAGGAGGGGGCCGACGAGTGCGTCGTGAAGCCCTTCGACGACGGCATCATCCGCTCGAAATTCGAGCAAGTCGGCCTGCTCTAGGGCGGATCTGGGAAGACGTGTTTGCCACATCGACCAGAGAACTGGCGAGAGGCCTGAGGTCCCGGCGGCAGGCCGCGAGGCATCCGCCGATCCTGCGCGAGGCGCCCGTTGCGGCGCCGCAGGCGATTGCGATCGGCGGCTCGACCGGCGGGCCGCAAGCGCTGCTGCAGGTGCTGAAGCACCTCGCGCCCGATGCGGGCATCCCCATCCTGATTACCCAGCACATGGCGCCGGGCTTCGCCTCCCGCCTCGCCGGCCGGCTCTCGTGGCGCTGCGGCGTGCGGGCGGTGGAGGCGGAGGACGGCATGCGAGTGGCCGCGGGCGCCGCCTTCGTGGCGCCCGACGACTTCCATATGCGGGTTGATACCGCCAGGACCATCCGCCTCGACCGCGCGCCGGCCGAAAATCTCTATCGCCCGGCCATCGACCCGATGCTGCGCAGCTTGGCGGCTGTCTACGGCGAACGCCTGCTCGTGCTGATGCTGTCGGGGATGGGGCGGGACGGTCTCGAAGGCTGCCGCGAGGTGGTCGAGGCCGGCGGCGCGGTCTGCGCCCAGGACGAGGCCTCGAGCATGGCCTGGGGCATGCCCGGCGCGGTCGCCTGCGCCGGACTCTGCTTCCGGGTGCTGCCACTGGCCGAGATCGGCCCGTGCCTGCGCCGCCTTGCGCACGGCGAGGCGTAAGCGATGCGTGCACAGGATTTCGATTTCCTGGCGATGCTGCTGAAGCAGCAATCCGGCCTCGTGCTGACGCCGGAAATGGCCTACCTGCTCGAATTGCGGCTGACGCCGGTGGCACGGAAATGGAATCTCGGCAGCGTCGAGCACCTTGCCGAGGCCCTGCGCCGTCGTGCCGACCCGGCGCAGATGCGGGACGTGACCGAGGCAGTCACCGTCAATGAGTCGTTCTTCTTCCGCGACACCCGGCCCTTCGATCTCTTCCGCGAGGTGATGCTGCCGACGCTGATGCAAGCGCGAGCGGCCAAGCGCGGGCTGCGCATCTGGTCGGCCGCGTCGTCCTCG
>Ga0070731_10003627_pt1 | contig 13794 bp, 7 predicted proteins | sample Coa_R1_2_FD_66448 | JGI IMG/M metagenome (GOLD analysis project Ga0070731, IMG submission 66448) | Surface soil microbial communities from Centralia Pennsylvania, which are recovering from an underground coalmine fire - Coalmine... | ecosystem: Environmental > Terrestrial > Soil > Unclassified ... | reverse complement strand
CGGTCCCGGTGGATTTGAAAGAAGTGATTTTGGCGACCTTGGAATTATTAAAGGCGAAAATTAAGGAAAGCAATGCCTTGATCGAACTTGGAGATCTTTGCAGAATTCCAGGATATAAGGACAAGATATTTGTTTTGATTTCGCAGCTTATTGACAACGCCATCAAGTTTAATGAAACAGCTTCTCCTAAGGTTTTTATTGAATGTAAAAAGACGGCGATCGGTCGAAACGATTATAGTGAAATAAATAGTGGGGAATTTTACAGGTTAAGTGTCTCGGATAATGGGATCGGGATCGATAGCCATGAACACGAAAGGATTTTTCGGATGTTTGAAAAGTTAAATGGACAAAGTTACAAAGGTTCGGGAGTCGGTCTCACATTAGTCAGGAAAATTATGGAAATACATAATGGTTTTGTTCAGGTCGAGAGCAGCGATAAAGGGTCAACTTTTTTTTGCTGGTTCCCCGTAAGTGACCAGGAAGATGGCCAGGAAGATAGTCAGGGAAATGGCCAGGGAAATGGCCAGACTTATTAAAGGATACATCGACCTCGCGATCGGTTTCCTTTTTCTTTCAGTTGGTTTTGAAAAAAAAATAAGCGATTCAATTGATAATATCCCCTCAATCAAATGCATCGGCCCACCTGGCGCCCTGCAAAATCTCCACTCGAGCATGCATGTCAATTTCCTAAAATGAATCAATCGAGATGACGAGTTGTGCGGTGATCGTAAAATAGAAAATGAGCTATTTTCACATTTGCTTCCATTACTTTCGCACCAACCACGAACGCTAATCACATGAAAATAACGCTGCTGTTTGTCGCCATCTTCTCTGTAAAACAACTCTCTGCCCAGCAGATTTTTTTCGCGAAAGAAAATTATCAGGACAGCGCTTCTCTCGCCAAAACAATTCCATCGCTTGCTGCAAAGGTATTAGAGCTCTACAAGGATCCGGACAAATCAAATTATCTTGATAATGCGTTTCGTTTTTTGATGGTCGCAAAAAAATACGATCGGGCAATCCTTTACATTGATTCATTCAGGAAGTCACTGCCGCCGTTAAGTGTGTCTGGAATTGGCGGAATCGGTGTGCAATATGAGTGCTTTTCAAAGGCCAAAATTGCGCAATTAAAGGAAACCAGAACTTTCGATGAATTATTCAAGGGGATATTTGCAACTTCATACGTCCAGCTTGACGCGGATGGGAGAAACTATATTTCGCGTTATGCAATACCTGAAATCCCCCCTTTGAAAAAGACGCTCGATGCATTGATAAAAGACCGGCAACTAAGCGATACGATAACACTGGAAAATGCAATGCGTCTTGTCCGGTCATATAATTCCTACATCAGCTATAGCGCAATGGTGCCAATGATGAGGCCTATTGTTGCGAGCGAAGACAGGAAGTCATTTATCATTGACAAGGTTTTTATTACCATGCGTGATGGCAGCCGGCTGGAGGCCGAAACAGGCAGGCAAAGGAATATGAAGGGCAGGCTGCCTACAATTTTTATTTTCAATATTTATATCGACTCCACAGCTGATGTTGGTATGGTTAAATTGTACGCTTCAAAAGGATATGCCTGTGTAGTTGCCAACACGAGAGGCAAAGGTGGGAGTCCGCAATCCATTGAGCCATTTGAGCACGACGCAAACGATGCCTATGATGTCATTGACTGGATCAGCAGGCAGCCGTGGTCTAATAAGAAAGTAGGTATGACGGGAGGCAGTTATCTTGGCTTCTCGCAATGGGCAGCCGCGAAGAATTTGCATCGGGCACTTAAAACAATCATGCCCGAGGTAGCAGTGGGTATCGGGATCGATTATCCCACATTGGGAAGCATATACATGAGTTATATGCTCCGATGGATCCATAATGTAACCAACAGCAAGCAAACTGACGAAGCTGATTTTAACAATGAATCGCATTGGGATTCGACATTCAAAGCCTGGTATAAAAGTGGTCGCTCTTTTCGCTCCCTGGATACCATTGAAGGGAGGCCCAATTTGATATTCCAGCGCTGGCTCCAACATCCTTCCTTTGACAGCTATTGGCAGAACATGAGGGCGTATGACGCCGATTTTTCAAAAATCAACATACCGGTCCTGACTACAACGGGTTACTTTGATGCTGATCACAATGGCGCCATGTACTATTATCGCCAGCATTATCTGCATAATCCCAATGCCAATAATTACCTGGTCATCGGCCCGTACGATCATGGTGGTGCGCAGAGCTATCCGCGGCCTGAGCTAATGGGATACAAACTGGATTCTGTCGCCACCGCGTTCAATTTCGTCGATCTCAGCATCCAATGGTTTAATTATGTTCTCAAAGACAGCGCAAAACCCATTCTGCTCCAGGATAAAGTCAACTATGAAGTAATGGGGGCCAATGTATGGCGGCATGCCCCGTCGCTGGCTGCCATGACCAATGATACACTGACTCTGTATCTCAGTAACACAAGGATCAACCAGCATTATAAATTTGGAGAGAGCCCCGAAGAGAATGAGTACATCAGACAGGAAATTGATTTTTCGGACCGGACTGACACCAATGCGTATGACGATGACTATAAAATCCTGGACAGCGCCTTTGATTCTAGAAATTCAATAAGCTTTATTTCACAACCATTTGAGCAGCCTATAATCGTAGACGGATCCTTCATCGCTTCGCTGAAGGCTGCAATCAACAAAAAGGATATGGACCTGACCTTGTCGATGTATGAGCAGACGCCAGAAGGAAAATATTTTTCGTTGGGCTCAAGTTTGCAAAGGGCCAGCTACGTTGACGACCCAAGCAACCGACAATTGCTTGAACCCGGGAAGAAAGAAACGATACCGGTCAGTTATTCCTATATGACGTGCAAAAAGCTGAGCAAGGGCAGCCGGTTAATTCTCGTACTTGGAATAATGAAAGGCGCCTATTGGCAGATCAATTACGGGACTGGCAAAGATGTAAGCGACGAGACGATCGCGGATGCCAAAGAGCCTCTCGAAATAAGATGGTACGCGGACAGTTATATTAAAGTACCGGTTTGGAAATGAGCTTCATCCAGAAAGCGCGCTTGCGAAAGATTATCGATTAACCCAAGACTAAAGCCAATCATATGAGAAGAAGCGGCGAGGTTTTCCTGGTGGCTAACATTTATTCAGCAACCCGCAACACGCGAAAAAATCCAGACGACAATGTTCAACTTAACTATTGCTTAGTAAATCGACGCTACTTTTAACCACGGGTTAACTGTGCATGAATATACCTTCGTCTTACTGACCTACACACCAAAAAAAGTTGCAGTTTATGAAAAACACCTTCAAAACTGCCAGCATGTTCTTATTGCTGGCCTCAATGGCGTGCGCCTGCAAAACCGTCAATCCGGGCGAAGTGGGATTTTATGTTCACAAAGGGGTGATAAAACCCGGCATCTTGACGGCGGGACGTTACGGTTTCAATCCCTTTGTCACCAAACTTCGAAAATTCCCCACGCGAATAACGGAATATTCTGCCATCATGAGCCCTCCTACAAAGGAGGGGCTCGAAGTCAAAATGGACCTGACAGTCCTATACCATATCAAGCCTGACGCAGCTCCGGACATTTACACGAAAGTTGGAATGGATTATGGAAAAAAAATCGTCATCAATAATTTCATGGCGATTGTCAGGGAATATACAATGACGTATTCTGCAATAGAGTTGCTAGGCGAAAGGGAAACGATTGAGCAAAATATCGAGGACAAACTAAGAGGAGCAATCTCCCCTTATGGAATAATTCTGGATGACGTGCTGGTCAAGGATATTGACATGCCAGCCACTGTGCTTCAGGCTATCGAGGACAAAGCCAAAGCCGACCAGGTAGCCAAACTGACCAAACTTGAATTGGAGACGAAACGCGAACAGGAAGATTTTGAAATCGAAACAAAAGAAAAGGAATTAAAGTTCTCTCTTGAAAAGCAAAAAAGCGATTCAGTCATCATGCAAATCGATGCCAACGCAATCAAAAATTACCAGAATACCATCAATTGGTCTCTCACCGACCGCCTGTTGAAATACAGGAGCATTGAGGTAACGAAGGAACTGGTAAAATCTCCCAACGCCAAGATCATCATTACAGACGGAAAATCCATGATGTTGAATAGTATCAGCGAAAAATAATGTCACCAGGCTTATCACGATTTCAAATCGTTGCTGAAGGATTGGATCTACAGCGTCATTTGGTACAGCGCGGATGAAGATGCGTGCAATTCTCAAGTATGTACTAACTTGCAGGTTCATCACCTTGTCATGAAATTGCGCAATTTTTTTATTGCGGCTCTCGCGGTTGTTACCACATCATCCTCCCTGATTGCGCAGCAAATTTCATCAGCCCTCGAAACCCATTACAAAAAATACCCGCAGGAGAAAATTTATATTCAAACAGACAAACAGGTATATTCTACCGGCCAGACCATTTGGTATAAAGTGTATGCCACGGCTTACGGTACGCCTGCTACATTAAGTAAGATTGTGCACGTCCAGCTTATAAATTCTAACGGCAGAATCATCCTCCATGAAAAACTGCCGCTAGTCAACGGAACTGCGAACGGTAATATCGAGGTGCCTGCCAATTTACCGACCGATTACTATCAACTGAGAAGTTTCACCGCCTGGATGTTAAATTTTGACGAGAGGGGACTCTTTCATAAAATTATCTATTTTAAAAATCTGACAGATACAATTCGGCATCAGGGCGGAAGCAAACCTGGCGAAAAAACATACTATTTTCAATTTTTTCCCGAAGGAGGTGACCTCGTTAATAATATCACTGCGAATATCGCCTTTAAAGCAACTGATCAAAATGGGCTGCCTGCTGAGGCTTATGGTGAAATTTTCGACGAAACAAACACTTTGATCGATTCCATCAAAACTTATCACGATGGCATGGGCCTATTTATCCTGCGCCCTGAAACAAATCGCAGATATTATGCAATCGTGCATTTTCCAGACCGATCTGAAAGGCAAATCCCATTACCTCCGGCAAATCAATCCGGTATTGGAATTAGAATTATCGAACAGAAACCCGAAGCTTTGCATATTGAAGTGATTTATCATGAGGCCAGGCCTGGCCAATATAAAAATGTCCTCCTCGCAGCCTCGCAGCAAAGCGGAAAGGTGGCAACATTTCCCCTGCAACTATCGCGCGGAATAAACATCTTCAATTTTAACATAAAGGGGTTTGTGACCGGCATTTTGCGCTTAACGTTTCTGGATGCCAATAACCTGCCATTAGCTGAAAGAGTCGTTTTTGTTCACAATAGCGATAACCTCGAACTGCATTTGCAAAAGGATACGATTTCATTCGATCCAAAAGCTAAATCCGCTTTGACTTTTCAATTAAATGGGATAGACTCGAAAATCAACCAGGCGAATCTTTCAGTGTCCGTTACGGACGCGGATGATGTCTTGGATGATCATACCGCGAATATCTATTCGTCGCTATTGCTCACGAGTGAAGTAAAAGGCCATATATATAATCCATGCTATTATTTTACTTCAAACGACGACAGTGTGAGAGAAGCGCTGGATTTGGTGATGCTTACCAACGGATGGCGTCATTTTGAATGGACAAAAATTATAAATGGCGATTCGGTTGCGCTTAAATACCCTGCTGAAGATTCCCTCTTCATAGCGGGCCAAATAATCGGTTACAAGCCCAATGAAAAAAGGGAACATGTATTTAAGATAATTATCCACCAGCAGGACTCTATTCGATTTATAGGTTTTGTAGCACCTGACTTGACAGGCAGGTTTATATTGAAGGATTACGCTGTTCCGGGGCTATCTACGGTTTATTACCAGGATCAAAGAACCAAAGCCAAAAGTTATCATATTCGTTTTTATGATGACCCGATGGACACTTTAAGAAACGTTCCGGGGTTTGAAGTAGCATCCCGGGATGGCAGAACGGACACCATAGGAAAATTCATGAAATCTGTTTGGGACCGCGAAGAGTCTTTTTACTTCACACATAAAAAGGGCGATTTAAAACCGGTTTTCATCAAAGGTTTTGCTCCTGACAAATCTGAATTATTGGCAAAAAGGTATATCAGCCAGGCATTCAGCGAGGGCCGTGGCAATAATATTGACCTGGTCAACAATTTTTATTCAAGCGCGCTGCGTCTCTTTGACTTTTTAAAGGGACGATTTCCGGGCCTAATCATCAGTGGAAGCTCGGATAATCCGGGTTTCTCATATCGAAATTCTGAATTGAACGAGATCGCATCGGTGAACGCCTCTACCAACGGCGTTAGCGATGCCTTTCTGGTGAAAGGCTATGGTAAAGGAGGCGCTTCATTCGATGGTCCTGCTGTGCGTACTTCCGAACCATACGTATTCCTGAATGAAGTTCCATCCAGCATTCCGGCCGTGCGTGATATTCCGTTGTCTGAAATTGCCCTGATCAGATTTATTCCGCCGCCAAGTTCACTGGCGCCGATGAACGGAGGGGTTGTTGGCGTTTTGGCGATTTACCTGAAAAAGGAAATAGATTCAGCCAGGTCGGTGGATTTTGCTCATAATTACGACCATTATACTTTTGAGGGGTATAGTCTAACGAGGAAATTTTATTCGCCTGACTATTCAGCCAAGGACTCCACCTTTTTTATGCCAGACAACCGCGAAACTTTGTATTGGAATTCTCAGTTGCAAACGGACAGTGATAACAAGATTCATTTTTCGTTTTTCAATTCCGATCATGCAAAAAAATTCCGCATCATTGCCGAGGGCATGGATGAGCAGGGCCGTTTGATTTCCATCAATCAGATCATTGAAGGCAACTGATCGATTTGTCGTGATCGATGCAGAATTAAAAGGCGAAGCGCCGATGAAATCGTAAATTGACAGTGGAAGGTCTGATCATGAATCTAAATTTTTCGTATGCTCAAGAATTATCTCAAGATTGCCTGGCGCAATATGTTCAGGAACCGGCTATTCACCATCATTAATACGGTGGGACTTTCTTTTAGCGTCGCCTTTTGCCTGCTTTTGTTCTTCTATATCAGGAATGAGCAATCTTATGACAGTTTCCCAACAAAAAAGGATCGGCTTTTTCGCCTGGAAAAGACCAATATGTGGGTTTCTGCCCCTGTTAAACCCAAGCCAGGCTTTCTTTCCTTTTTATCGGCAAGCGACGAGACGGCCAATGACATTGAATTCCCTTTGATAGTCGGTCCGGATTTGCAAAACGCATTTCCCGAGATTGCCAGCGTAACTCGATTTCAGAACCTGAGTAACCATTTCGGGGGGGAACTGATCAGGGTGCGTGATGAAGTATTTAGAGAAAATGATGTATACTATGCAGACCAAAATTTCTTCAACACGTTTTCGTTGCCTTTCATTTCAGGAAATCCATCGACGGCGCTTGGGGCGGCCGGCAGAGTTGTCTTGAGCGAAACCGCTGTAAAAAAGTATTTTGGCAGGGACAATCCGATTGGGAAAACCGTCGCACTGGTGAATGACAGCAATCGATTGCTTACAGTGACCGGCGTAGCCAAGGATCCCCCCTCAAATTCGAGCATCCAGTTTGCAATGGTGGTCTCGCTGCAAACCGATCCCGACTACGAGGAAAATCTTAAACAGCGGTTTAATCAGAATTCCCATCTATTCTTTGTCGAACTGAAAGAAGGCGTTGATGCCGACCGCTTCGGACATAAGCTGAATGCCTGGGTGAAGACCTATTTTAAAGAATACATCGCATTTTTCAAAGGCGCGGACATGAGCAAGTTCTCCTGGTACCTCCGGCCACTAACCGCCTGCCATTATAATCCAGCTCCTGAATGGGGACATTATACCAACGCAAAAAACATTTACCAGCTGGTATGCCTGGTGATCGTTATCCTTTTGATTGCTTCTCTCAACTATGTGCTGATAACGATCTCCAATGCTGCGTCCCGCGCGCAAGAAATAGGGTTGCGAAAGGTGATGGGCGCGAAGCGACGCACGGTCGTTTTCCAAATCTGGCTTGAGACGCAGCTCATCGTCCTGATAGCGGTGATTCTTGGACTGATACTTACCTGGAGCTTCTTGCCCTTGTTCAATTCCATTTTGAACGCTCATTTGGCGTATTCGCAAATTCCATTGACAGAGGTGCTATTCGGTTCACTGGTCTTATCACTACTGCTGAGTTTGCTTGCCGGGTACTATCCGGCCCTGCTGATCTCAGGCTTGCGACCACTCTCCGTTATCAAGAGTTTCCAGACGTTTAAGATCAACCCGCGCTTTTCGCAAGCAATGGTCATTTTTCAATACACAGGATGCGTTGTACTGATGCTGGCTGCCTTTGTCATTAACCGGCAAATGAGCTACATCAATAACAAGGACCTGGGTTTTGACAAGGACCAGGTATTAATAGTTTCCAACCAATCACATGACCCTTCAGGGTCCCGGCTACTCTATGACCGTCTTCGTGACTATAGCAAATCAAAGCCATTTATCAGTTATTTTTCGGGCATGAATGGCGGCCTGGACGGATCAGCCAATACCTATGGGTCAGTCCAAAACGGCATGCAGCAATGGAGGCATTCTTATACAGTGGACTATGATTTTTTCAAAATGCTCGGTTTAAAATTGCTGATGGGCAGAACCTTTTCACGTGAGATTGCGTCAGATACGTCCAGGGCTGTCCACCCATTGGTTGTTAACGAAACATTATTCAACGAGCTTGGAAAAGAAGCAAGGCTTGGTGAATTCTGCAAGCCGATAGAAGGAACGATTATCGGCGTGGTGAAAGATTACCACTTCGATGCCCTTTCCAAGAGAATAGAACCGGAAGAACATCGTCTCGCGCGCAGGGAATATCTCGGAAGCTTTATGTTCAAAGTAAGGGCGGGGATGATGCAGACAGCGATCGAAGATCTCCAAAAAGAATGGAAACTGGCAACAAATAACCTTCCCTTCCAATACACATTTCTTGACCAGTCGATTGCCAAAATGTATGACGCGGATACACGGTGGCAAAAGACTGTACAGTTCTCCTGCCTTTTTGCGATTGTCATTGCATGCATGGGACTCTTCGGGCTGTCAGCGATCAATGCTTCCAACAGGACCAAGGAGGTCGGTATCCGTAAAGTGTTGGGGGCAAACCTGGGCGATATTGTATCGACTCTTTCTTCGGGATTTTTTATCATGGTTGTGATTTCGATCACTATCGCTGCGCCGTTGGCCTGGTGGCTGATGAATGGATGGCTGCAAACCTTTGCCTATCGCATCGATCTAAGCTGGTGGATGTTTCTGGTCGTAGCCGTCGCCGCAATTTCCATCGCGATTGGTGCCGTCAGCTTTCACGCGATCCGAACTGCACAAATCAATCCTGTTAAAAGCCTTAGAATGGACTAAGGCCCCCGTGACAAATCATCCAATAAACTGATAGAAGATAATCCGTTGGGGAGTATCTTTATTGTCAATTGGCTTAGTATGAATATTAGGTTACGTGGCCTTTCCATGCTGCTGCTTATCTTGATCTGCGCATTTTCAGCAGATTCCCAAATTAATACGGACTCCTTGCAGAAAAAAATTATGGAATCTATCCAAAAAGGCTTTTCAAAAAAGGGAGTTCCGAGGTATTATGATTCGATGGATTTATACGGTCTGCGGACAACAAGAGACCTTAGTCGATTTCTCCAGGGGCTAAACGCCAACCTGGCAGCTGCAAAATCCACCGGCGATTTCGGCAGGCTCAGGGGTGGATATTACAAGCTTTCTTCCATAGACAGCATGCGTGGCAATTACAGAGGTGCTTATGAAAACTATAAATTATATTCACTTTATCGCGACAGCCTGCAAAAGAGAGAAACCGAACAAAAGGAGCTGCGGGCGAAAATGCAATTTGAGTTCGATAAAAGGCAGGCGGTTGCCAGAGCCGAGCAGGAAAAAAGAGAAGCCGAAGAGCGAAGAACAAAGAATATCCAGGAATTTACTATCGCTGGGTTAGCCATCCTCCTGGTTGTCATTTTTTTAATCGCATTTATTCAATGGCGAAACAGCCAGCAAAGAAAAAGAGCCAATGAACGTTTGCACGAACAAAAAATCAAAGTAGAGTCAGCTTTAACGGATTTGAAAGCTACCCAGCTACAACTCATCCAATCTGAGAAAATGGCTTCCCTGGGAGAATTAACCGCGGGGATTGCGCATGAGATTCAGAACCCTCTGAACTTTGTCAACAATTTCTCTGACGTCAACAGGGAATTGCTTACCGAATTGAGAATTGAAGTAGAAAAGGGGAACGTGGCGGAAGCCAAGGCCATTGCCAGCGATGTTATTGATAACGAAGAAAAGATCAATTATCATGGCCGCCGTGCAGATGCAATTGTGAAGGGCATGCTCCAGCATTCGAGAACTACCGCAGGCGCTAAAGAACCCACCGACATCAATGCGCTCGCTGATGAATTTCTGCAACTGGCTTTTCACGGTTACAGGGCGAAGGACAAGGAATTCAATGTGAAAATGGAAACCAATTTCGACAAAGGCCTCGAAAAAGTAAATGTTATACCCGAGGATATCGGCCGCGTCCTGTTGAACCTCTATAATAACGCGTTCTATGCCGTACGTGAGAAAAGGAAGACCATTGAAGGCAGCTATGCGCCGGTCATCAAAGTGTCAACGCGAAGGTCAAACAAGCAGGTCTCGATTACTGTTTTTGATAATGGAGCTGGTATTTCCCCGCAAATAGTTGAAAAGATTTTCCAGCCATTTTTTACTACTAAACCCGCCGGCCAGGGAACCGGGTTGGGCCTCAGCCTGAGTTACGACATTGTAAAAGCTCAGGGAGGCGAAATAAAAGTACAATCTAAGGAGGGGGAGTTTACCGAATTCACGGTATTATTGCCGGATGCCTAAGGCCTACGGCCTGCACCTTATGGTAGGGCCAATGTTCTCAGACTTCACTTCCCTTCCAACATTCATAACGATTAGAAAATCATCAGTATTCTATGGTTCCATAACCGTTGTGGAAGTCAAAGCAGGATTTTTGAATTCTACTAAATCACCAGCGTTCTTGCCGGGAATCAAAAAAAGTCTCACCGAAAGAGCTTTTGCCGTGTATTTCAGGGAAAGTGATGCAACATCAGCCATAATGTTCTCGACTGTCTGTCTCGATGTATTTCCGGGTAGTGGCACGACGTCGAGACCCGTGCCACTGACTGCAGAGTACAAAAGAAGCTCTTGCATGGTGAAATGTTTCTCCTTAGCGCGAGCAGCCAGGACTTTATCTTCAATAATTGGTAGCATCAATCCTGAATAGCCGCATTTTTTGACATCCAGGCTTTTCAGAACGTCCGTGATTAGCGCGCATGCGCTCAAGGTGGCAGAACTGCCGAAAGGCTGTTTGGAATAGGTCTCTATTGCCTCGCCAATGCTGGCGTCCAAACCTGGCGCAGGAGAATCGTCGATACCGTCGCAAGGCCAGTTGAGATTATTGGAGATTTCGTTGGCGATAGTTTGCACAGGAAGCAGGCTTCCTTCGAAGACTGATTTCAAGGTTTGCCTCGCCGTTGCAGGGTCGGAATCCTGCCTGAAGGCTTTCGTTACAAGGCCGGCTGACTCTAAGCCAATGCCAAAACTGTTTTTCCCCTCGTGAAATGCTGCAGGAAAAAATGGGATGTTCGACGGGCAGTTCGCTGAAGCGGTAAAACGGAAGCAGGTTTCGCCTCCATTTAATTTTGAAATTTTTGAAAGAATTTCAGATGCGGCCTTAATTGAATTAAAATGGATTCCTCTCTCATGAGAAGAGATGGAGAGACTGAAGCTGATGTTCTTAGTCATTTGAGTGAGCTTGTCGGCCCAGTCTCCAATGCCAGGCTGGTATTGATCAGGAGCCAAAACTTGGCCTATGGCAAGTATGACGTTGTTTTCCTCAACGATTCTGTCGAATCTTTTTAAGAAAGGCAGGGCGTCGTCGTACGAAAACGGCGGTATATATTCAAACAGATTCTGTGTGCTGACCCTTAGCGTTTGTACTTCATATCCCCTTTCGATGAATTTTTGTTTTGCCTTTAGCAGGAAATCAATGGCAGAATGTAATGCAGCAGTATCATGTAGGCTACTTAAAGTGACGCCGGCCGTGATGGCTCTAATCCTGAATCCGAATTTTGGCTTCTGGGCAAATAGGGCACAGGAGAAGATTAATAGCGAGAAAATCGAGACGAGTTTTTTGTCCATGAAAGTCAGTTATCGTTTACGTCGGTTACTTATCAATTCTAGCCCGCAAATAATTTTCAATGGTTCTGTAGTTTTCTTTCTTTTCTTCGTCGGTTTCCTCGGTCTGCATATACATTGCCCAGCCCAGTGGTGTACCACCATAAGTTTTATCGGTCGCATCCCGGCTTGCACCGGCATCAAGAAGGCGTTTTACGGTATCTAAGGAACCTGAAGAGACGGCCTGGTGCAGGAAGGTCGCGTGCGTGTGAAAACCGTGATCGACGTACCCGTTTGGATTTGCGCCAGATTTCAATAACATTTTAACCTTGTCTGCTTGGCCGTAAAATGCAGCCGCCATGAGCGCAACTTGTTTGTCATCCTGGTTGGCGCCGGGTTGCAGTTCATTTATATCGTCTGCGCGATCAAGGCAAACGGCTGCTGCCAAGGTCATTTTCCCGCCTCTTTTAAGGATGTGTTTTGCTGCTTCGAGATTTCCGTGAGTCAGCGCGCCGTGTACATCACCCGGAATGACTCCATTTTCCATCAAAAGATCCAGCAAGTCGTTTTGGACGCCACATTCGCGCGGGATTCGCCCCGTTTCGACCAAACTAAAAGTATAATTAACCTGTTTCTGGTAACTGTCATTGGCAAATTGCCGCGCGGACTTAATGAGCAACCGCGTTACTTCCATGATGTTTTCGGGAAGTTTATGATTCCGGATCGGATTGTCGGCAATAAACCACATTAAGTAGGGGTCCTTGAAATAACCTTCCTCATTTGGCGTAAGAAGCCTCTTCTTTATCAATTCGGGATGAGCCTGGATCAATTGTTCAAGCCGCGCGATGTTGCCCGAATCGATTGCTAAAACAGCTTCGAGAAACAGGGGATCGTCGATGTCCGATGTTCGCATGAATCCAAAATTGTTAATAACCAAGTTACGGCTTTAGCTCCGAATGGAACCTCGAGTGCATGCCGAATTTGTCCGTTAAGGTTGCGTAGTGACCAAAGGGAAATGTATGCTGCGAATGGGTTACTGTGGCCGCCGGCTGAAATTTTCTCAAATCGATAACTACAAAACCAGCCTCTGAGATAGCAATATAAACTACGGCGGCAAATAAAAAACCCGCGGCTTGCGGGTTTAGGAGGTGGTATGGCGCTGGAGATCTGAGAAACTTGATTGATTATCTGCTGATGACGTTAGAATCATACTGCCGCGAAAGCGCATGAACTGTAGCAGAATCCGCTGGTTGACCGTAATTCAGGAACAACTCGAGGTTGTTGGTCTCGGCAGCGTTGATGTCGGCTGAATAAATCGAAAACCTAAAACCCAAATTAGCCGTCGAACTTGCAGCTAAGTCTACTCTGTAAGGCTCATCATCCATGTCTGTAGTCGAAGTATAGCCTGATTCAGCGTCAGCCTTAAAGACGTATTTTTTTCCAGGGTGGTCGATACTGTGAAAGGTCAACCTAAAGCTATAAGATGGAACCAAAGAAAAAGCCGATAGATCCACGGTGACTTTTTTCTTAATATAGCGCTGCGTCTTCAATATTGCTTTGCTGCCAAACATGACCTGGCTCGTTGCCGCTGAAGCTTTCGAGCCATCGTTTGCATTAAGCATTGACTTT
>Ga0070731_10003626_pt1 | contig 13799 bp, 14 predicted proteins | sample Coa_R1_2_FD_66448 | JGI IMG/M metagenome (GOLD analysis project Ga0070731, IMG submission 66448) | Surface soil microbial communities from Centralia Pennsylvania, which are recovering from an underground coalmine fire - Coalmine... | ecosystem: Environmental > Terrestrial > Soil > Unclassified ... | reverse complement strand
TTCAATTACTCAATTACTAAATTTCCCAATTACTCAATTCTTTACGACGCTGCCCGGCGGGCCTGCCGCTGCATCTCCGCCGCCTGGTGCATCAGCACGTCGCGCAGCGACACCAGTCCGCGGAGTTGCTTGCCCTCCACGATCGGCAGATGGCGAAATCCGAATTCGTTCATGATGAACAGGCACTCTTCAATGCTCTCGTCGGCCGCCACGGCCCTCGGATTTGCGGTCATGACTTCCGACACTGCCGTCGTTCCCGGCGTGCGCCCCACCGCCACTACACGGTTCATGATGTCTCGCTCGGAAAGAATTCCCGCCAGGTTTCCATCCCGCAGCACTGGCAGGGCACCCACGTTGTGCTCCATCATGTAGCGCGCCGCTTCCAGCACCGTGCGGTCCGATTCGATGGAATAGAGTTTGCGGTCTTTCACCAGGTCGCGGAGGGTGCTCATGGATAACTCCTTCGATGAAGGCGCTGCCGAGGACTTGGCCAGCCCCACGGCCGGCGCCCTTGCGTTGGGCATTAATGTACCACAGGAGAAACCGTGCCCCACGCGAATCCGGCCATTGTCCTAAAAACCCCTTCGGCCTCAAATTCCAGAATGAATAATCTCCGTGGGAGCGCGCATGGAACCATCGCGTCAATGCGCGACCAGATGCTCTTCTTCGCGCGCCTCGTGCTCCAGTACGTCCAGATTCTTGCCGGGCTGCCTGGCCGCACCTCGATTGGGATGGGCGTAATCCAGGCAGGCATCAAAGACACAAATGCGGCGATGGCACCGGGAAAAGCCTGCGCGGCGAGCTCACAGTGACGCCTAATCTCTTATCGCAAGAACGCTTCGGGTAATCCGCCGTCCACCGGGATTACATGCCCGGTGGTCTTGCCGCTCTGCTCGCCGGCCAGCCAGACGATGGCATTGGCGCAATCTTTCGGCAGGATGGGACGTCTGGTCAGCGTGCGCTGCGCATAGAAATCGGCCAGCTTGGTCCGAAGATCTTCGGTTGATTCTGTTTCTGAGAACTCGATTTTGTATTTCTGCAGCGATTGCATGACGCGATCGCGGGGAAACATGGTCGAGCCGGCAACCACCGTGGCCGGAGCGATTCCATTCACCCGCACGTGAGGGCTCAGTTTAATTGCCAACTCGCGAATCAGGTGATTCAGAGCCGCCTTGCTCGTGTCGTAGGCTTCGCTGCCCTTTTTCGGGACAACTGCATTGGCCGAACTGGTCAGCACCATGGTGGCGGGCAGGGCTTGATCTTTAAATACCCCTTCCGTTTGCCGCGCCAGTAGATAGTTGCCGGTGACATTCACCTGAAACGTCTTAGCCCACTGCACCTCGGAGAGTTCCCCATCGCGGCCCGGCACGGGATAGATGGCGGCGGTATTCACCACCACGTCGATTCCGCCAAATTTCGAAATCGTGAATTTGACGGCATCGGCGAGCGACGCGGACGAGCTGAGATCAACGCCAGTTGCCGCCACGAATTCGGCTGAAGAAATAACGGCGGCCTCATCTGCCACTTTGCCGGCGCCCGCCTGATCAAAATCAGCCACAACAACGTGCGCTCCCTTGCGTGCCAGTAGCAGCGCCACTTCGCGACCGATCCCGCTGGCCCCGCCGATTACCAGCGCGATTTTGCGGCTGAATTCTGCTTCGGCCGGCATGCGCTGAAGCTTCGCCTCCTCGAGCGCCCAGTACTCGATACGGAAAGCTTCCGATCTGGGGAGCGCAACGTAGTTATGAAATTCGGTGAATTGCTGCGATTGCTCCTCGGTGCGCGCTTGAGGAAGAGGATGTGAAACCTCGCCATCTTCCAACGCATTGGCTCCTGCCATCACGTGGATGGCATTGATAAAGAATTCGGTGGTAATGCGCGCTTCCTTTTTGTTCTTGCCGAAGCCGAATAGCCCGAGCCCGGGGACGACAACGACCGATGGATTGGAGTCGCGAAGTTTGGGGGAATCGCTGGTAGCCCATTCTTCGTAATACTTCTTGTAGGCCGCGCGGTACCCGGCGACCTCGTTGCGAATGCGGTTCTTGAGAACCTCAATGTCTTCGTTCTTGGAATCCCAGTTGATAAACCAAGGGCAGACTCGAGTACGCAGAAAATGGTCGGGACAGCTGGTGCCAAGAGAACTCAGTGGCTTTGCCCACTTCGATCCTGCGAAAGTCAACGCGTCCTCATCGTCGGCATAATGGGCCACGACGCGCCGGTTTGATGAGACCGCACCTCGCAGGGAAGGAAGAATCTGGGTGGCGATCGCCTTACGATCCGGCAACGGTGGATGCTCGACGCCTCCAAACGTAGAACCCTTCTTCGTTTGATGCCGGACAATGAATTCGCCCATCTGGTCGATGGTCTGGATGCTGTTGAGGTAGCACTCGCGTTGGGTCATGCCCCAGGTGAAGAGGCCGTGACCGCCGAGGATCAGTCCTTCGGCGCCTGGATTTTCTTTCACCGCCCGTTCGATCAGAAGCGCCAGCTCAAAGCCGGGACGCTGCCAAGGCACCCACACGATCTTGCGGCCAAATTCTTTATTGAATTCTTCCAGCTTGCGTTTGCCATTGGCGCTGGCCGCCAGCGCAATCGCCCAATCAGGATGCAGATGATCGACATGCAAGAAAGGCAGGAACGCATGTAGCGGAGTATCAATCGAGGCCGCGACGCGATTCTCACCAAAAGCCGAGAGCGGGTAGTAACGCACCATCTCGTCTTCGTACTTCTCGCCGCGATACAGTTCCTTCAGGTGCTCGAGGCGATCCAGATAAAGCAAAGCGAATCCCGACTCCGTAATCGAGCCGATATCACCGCCGCTGCCCTTGACGGCAAGCACACGGACGGGCCTGCCGGTGAACGGATCGGGCAATTCAATCTTCGAGCTCGTGTTTCCGCCGCCGAAGTTGGTAATGCGGAGATCCGCACCTAAGAGATTCGAGCGATACCGCAAGAGCGCTAATTGATTTCCATCCAGCTTGCGGGCGTGCTCTTCGTTCCACAGATCTTTCAAGCGGGTGGTTTCCTTGATTTCAGGCATAGATCATCTCGCAATAATGTTCGAAGCGTTCCGTGTGTTGCTCCCACTTGTCGGTCTCCACCGGCTCAAAGACCTCGGTGGGGAAGGATCGATCGACCAGGGCACGGACTTCCTGAAGCGACGACGCTTCACCGGTTGCGAGGATCTGAATTGCGACGTTCCCCAGAGCGGTTGCCTCGGCCGGGCCGGCGAGCACCCTTCGGCCGGTTGCGTCCGCGGTGAATTGATTCAGTAGCCGGTTCTTCGAGCCTCCGCCGATCACGCGGATCTGTTGGATGCGTTTTCCGCAAAGTTGCTCCAGACTCCGCAGCACGAGCCGGTACTTCAATGCCAGACTCTCGAGCACGCAGCGCACATAGGCTCCAGGGGCGGTGGGGGCGGGCTGATGCGTCTTCTTGCAGAAATGATCGATGGCGGCAGGCATATTGGCTGCGCGCAGGAAAGATTCGTCATCAGGATCGACGAGGTGTGCGAACGCCGGCTCGCGGCCCGCTAGCTCGACCAGTTCACGATAATCCGAAGATTGACCTCGGGCGCTCCAGCAGTTCCGGCAGCCTTGGAGAATCCACAGCCCCATGACGTTCTTCAGCAGACGAGTCGTTCCTTGCACTCCGCCTTCATTGGTGAAATTCAGCTTGAGCGCTTCCGGGGTGAGGACCGGCGCGTCGAGTTCTGTGCCGATCAGCGACCACGTCCCGGAACTGAGGAAGGCGGTGCCGTCGCGGGCGGTAATGGCAGCAACGGCAGAGCCCGTGTCGTGGCAGGCGGGAGCGATGACAGGTGTTGCAGCCAACGAGGAATTCTGCGCGATGCCGGGCTGCAAGGTTCCAATCGTCGTGCCCGGCTCAACGATGGGCGCCGGCAGATCAGAGCGCAGACCCAGCTTCTGCATGAGACCCGTGGCCCAGGTGCGGCGCACAGGGTCGACGAGCTGGGTGGTAGTTGCATTGGTGAATTCGCACACCGCGTTTCCGGTCAGCCAATAATTGAAGAGGTCGGGAATCGTCACCAATTGTTTCGCCGCCGCCAGAATGCTGGAGGTGTCGCGCTGCGCCGCGAACAGCTGGTAGAGGGTGTTGATGGGCATGAATTGAATGCCCGTCGCCCGGTAGATCTCCTCCTTCGGCACTTTGCGAAAGACCTCGTCCATTACGCCCGCAGTGCGGCGGTCGCGATAGTGATATGGATTCTGCAGCAGCTCGCCGCCTTCTCCGAGCAAAGCATAGTCCACGCCCCACGCGTCTACGCCGATTCCGGCCAGGTGGCGTTGCTCCACGCACGCCAGGGCCTTACGCACTTCGAACCAGAGGCGCGCCACATCCCAGTGAAGCGAGCTGCCGTATTCGACCGGTTCGTTGGGAAAGCGATGAACTTCTTCCGTTGTCAAAATTCCCGACTGCAGATGAGCCAAAACGGCGCGCCCGCTTTCGGCCCCGAAATCGAACGCCAGATAAGGTCTGGGATGTGCGGGATTCTGCATTCGAACGAACTCTCCTGTGAGGGAAGATAACAGTAGCGTACTGCCAAAGACCACTTTTTTGGGCCAGCTATCTGCTGTTTCGCGTAATTACTCAAAAGCGGTGGACTTTTAGCCTGGGGGAAAAGCGCTGTTGAATTTCCCGATCAACACTGCTTCCCGAGTCAGCATCGAAAGTCCAACAGCAATCGCCGGTGGCAACGAATGAAACGTCGGGAATTTATCAAGGTCGCCGCAGTTTGCGGGGCCGCTACGCTGTCGAATGCTTCAGAGCAAGATAAATCCGTCGCAACGCAGGAGAACGGTGTTATGCAGGAAATTCCACTCACCTCTTCCCCGGGAACGAGGAAGGGCGACATGCTGTACCGTAAGCTAGGTCGCACCGGCGAAGAAGTCTCAAGCATCGGCATGGGCGGGTTCCATCTTGGGCAACATGGTCTGAGCGATGACGACAGCATCCGACTCGTACGCTCTGGAATCGATCGCGGCATTACGTTCATGGATAACAGTTGGGACTACAACGAGGGCCAGAGCGAAATGCGAATGGGCAAAGCTTTGAAGGATGGATATCGTCAGAAAGTGTTTCTGATGACGAAAATCGATGGCCGCACGAAGGAGGTGGCTGAGCGCCAAATCGAAACCTCGCTGGAGCGGCTGCAGACCGATCACATCGATCTGGTGCAGCATCATGAAGTCATTCGCTTCGACGATCCCGATCGAATCTTCGCCGAAGGCGGAGCGATGGAAGCAACTCTCGCCGCCAAGAAAGCGGGCAAGATCCGATACATCGGATTCACCGGTCATAAAGATCCCCACATCCATTTGTATATGTTGAAAGTGGCCGCCAGCCACGGCTTTCACTTTGACACGGTTCAAATGCCCTTGAACGTGATGGATGCGCATTTTCGCAGCTTCGCGCAAATGGTGTTGCCCGAACTGGTGAAAGAGGAGATTGGCGTGCTCGGCATGAAGTCAATGGGCGATGGAGTAATTTTGAAAAGCAAGGTCGTATCGCCGATCGAGTGTCTCCACTATGCTTTGAGCTTGCCGACCTCGGTTGTAATCACCGGAATTGACAAGCCGGCAATTCTCGATCAGGCGATCGAAGCGGTGAAGAGCTTTCAGCCGATGAATCGAGAACAAGTCGCACAACTGCTGGCGAAGACGAAAGAGGTTGCGATGGCCGGGAAGTACGAGCTCTTCAAAACTTCATCCCACTTCGATTCCACAGCGAAGCATCCGGACTGGCTGGGCGGGGACACTCCCAGCGTCCAGGCGCTCGCGCCGCCCGCTGCGTAGCGTTGGCGGCTTTATTTATGGAGAATCGCAATTTGGTTGGAGTGGTGGAGGCGGCGGGAGTCGAACCCGCGTCCGAAAATGTTACTGGTCAAGAGCCTACATGCGTAGTCACGTTCATGCCTTGGGCATTACCCCAAGACGTTCGCGGCCCGCGCTCAGAACGGACAAGAAACGCGTTCCGCTAGCCTGTGGTCTTAACCTTCCGCCCCAGACGTAGACGGAAAGAGCAGCTCGCTGTGTGACGTCCTTTGGAGGCCCGCGAGCAAAGCCTCCTGGGACGGCTGCCTAACTAATTAGGCTGCGTATGCCATCTGTTGATTGGCAATTATCATTTTGCACGCGATTACGGGTGTGTGCACCCCGGCATGCCTCTTGGCCGCAAGCATCCCCGTCGAAGCCGTGACGCCCCCAACTTTGTGGGTATGGCCGTTCAAAGATCCACTTCCAATCTAGGGTTCTGCGCAGAGGAAGTCAATTTGTTAGATGAGCGCGGTCACACCAACGGTTCCGGGATGACGGGCACCGCGCATGAAAGCCTTAGCACACCACTCGTAAAAAGCTGATAACAAAAAGTTTGCCGTAGACGTGGATCTGCCGTGCACGGCAAACTATTCTGTTGCTTTTCGCCTGAGATCACCCTTAGGGTCAGGCTTCCTTGGACATACAAAATGCTACTTATGCATCTCATCCATGGAAGCGGGAGCCTTCTTCGTTCCCTGGGTGATCATATTGACTTTGTCCACATGGATGGTGCCAGCCGCCTGGTCTACCGTACCCTGGACCGCCACACGGTGTCCCATATGACCCTTGAGCGCGTCGGGATTGTCAACATTAAGAACCTTGTTTTTCGCGTCTTCGACAAAAACCATGTGCTCACCAGCCTCAAGGCACTTGTTGCCACATGCTTCATGGCCTATACCGGCGCCTTTGGCACCGCATTTCGAGTCACTGACCCATCCCTTTATCCATGTCCCCTTGGCCGTGTCCGAGGCCACCGCTGCCAGCGATATCAGTAGCGACAACGCAAAACAAAACCAGATCAGCCTTTTCATTTGAGCTCTCCTCGTGCTTGGAACAAGCTGTTGAGTATCTTTGAATGGGACGAACTATACGTCAGAATGCAGGCAGGCGCAATCACAATCAACTCGCCTTTTCCAAGTACCGCTCCAGCCTGCGCTTTACCTCCGGCCACTCAGAATCCAGAATGCTGAAGTAGACAGTGTCGCGCACTCTGCCCGTCCACGTGATGAGATGCTGGCGCAGCGTGCCTTCCTCTTTCGCCCCGAGCCGCAGGATGGCATTCCGTGACTTCTGATTCAGCGCGTCGGTCTTGAGCTCGACTCGAATGCACTGCCAGGTTTCAAACGCGTGCCGGAGCATCAGGTACTTCGCTTCCGTGTTGACGGCGGTGCGCTGCCAGAGCGGGGCGATCCAAGTTGACCCGATTTCGACTCTCCGGTTGGCGCGGTCGATGTTCATAAATCGCGTGCTACCAAGCGTGCGCCCCGAACTACGCTCGACTGTGGCAAAGGCAACTGATTCGCCTCGCTGCTGCTCCTCGAAAACCTTGTCAACCAGTTTGCGGAAGTCCTCCTGGGTCCTCATCGAGTACGGAATCCAGCGAAAAATGTCTTCGAGATCATCTTTCGCAATTTCCCAAAACAAGTCCGCATGTTCGCGCCGGATCGGCTCCAGTCGCACCACGGAGCCTTCCAGAGTCAGCGGCGCGTGGTTGTCCGACTGGACTGAGACTGTGCTCATACCCTTATCCGTCCTCTCTCTATTGCTAGTGCCTGATCTTGATGCTCGTCGCCCTGGAATTCATTCATTATCTTGCATCTTGCGGCTATTTCACGCATCTCAACTACGGCGCGGGATTAGTCTGTTCCGCGCTGGTTGACTCTCGATGATTTCATACGTCCAACAAAGGTCTGTGCGACAATCTTCCGACCGCTATTATCAGGAGTTCTGTCCGTGAAGGCGCACTGTCTACCGTTCTCGCAAATCCCGCATACCACGCGCCTTTTCGCCGACTTCCTGTCGTACTCTCCCAAAGTTCAGCCGTTCTATCCGAGATCGCCGCTATTCGGCGAATGGATGAAAGAAGAAGCTGCAAAGATTTCATACGATTCCGCGCGCCGGGAGCGCGTGACGGCAATCCTGGAGCGCCAGAACAAATTCTGGGGTGCTTCTCCGAAAACGCTCGCCAATCTTGAGCGATTACGCAAGGGCGCGCTGGTGACGGTTACCGGGCAGCAGGTCGGACTTTTCGGCGGACCGATGTTCGCCATCTACAAAGCGCTGACCGCCGTGAAGCTGGCGGAAAAAGCGAGCGCAGCGGGAGTAGATGCGGTCCCGATTTTCTGGCTGGCGACGTACGATCACGATCTTGCTGAAGTCAATCACGTTTCGCTTCCCGGACCGGACGGCACGCTCCAAACTCTGACGACTCCCAGCCACGATGTTCCCGGGGCGCCGGTGGGCGCCGTGCGTTTTGGGGACGAGATCACTCCGCTGGTGGAGCAGGCGGCGGGCTTGTTGGGCGACTCCGAAGCGGCGCAGTTCCTGCGCGACTCGTACCGGCCGGGAGAAGCTCTGGGCACGGCATTCGCGCGTCTCTACACCCGCATTTTTGCAGATTGGGGCGTCATCCTGCTGGACGCGTCAGACGCCGAATTGTCACGCGCGGCTGAGCCCATGTATCGTACCGCGATCGAGCGTTCTGAGGAACTCGATGCGGCTTTGCTGAAGCGCGGAGCGGAGCTTGAGGCCGCGGGTTATCACCAGCAAGTGAAGGTGACCGAATCGTCGGTGCTGTTGTTCTCCACGCGGCAGGGCGCGCGCGTGCCGATTCATCGCCACGGCAACGGAACCACGCAATTTGTGATTGATGGGGAGGCGCGGGGAGAGAAGGTGTCGCAAGCCGAACTGCTGTCGCAGATCAGCGCTCATCCCGAGCAGTTCAGCCCCAACGTGCTGCTGCGGCCGATTGTTGAAGATTATCTTTTGCCCACGCTGGTCTACACCGGAGGCGCCGCCGAGACCGCATATTTCGGGCAGGCAGGTGCGGTCTACGAGGCGCTGTTAGGACGCGTGACGCCGGTGGTTCCGCGCTTCTCGGCTACGATCGTGGAGCCGAAGATCCAGCGTTTGCTGGAACGGCACGGCATCGCCATGACCGATGTTTTCGGCGGCCCCGAGGAATTGCGGCAACAAATTGCGGAGCGGAATTTACCCTCCGATCTGCAGGCCTCGTTTGAGGCCGCCAGGAAATCGTTTGATGCTAACTTTTCCACGGTGAAAGAGAAGCTCGAGAAGCTGGATCGCACTCTGGTAGACGCGGCCGAGACCGCGCGCTCCAAAATGCAGCATCAGTTGGAGAAACTGCATTCGCAGGCTGCCCGGGCTGCGGCTTTAAAAGGTGAGCTGGTGACGCGGCACTCCGACCATCTCAGCGAGGCGCTGTATCCCGATAAAGGCCTGCAGGAACGGGCCATTGGCGGGATTTATTTTCTGGCTCGGTATGGGGGAGAACTCCTGCAGCAACTCTACGAGACGATTCACTCCGATTGTCACGACCACCAGATTCTGGAATTGTAAGATAGCGCCGGCGTCCTCGCCCACGCACCCAACGCCACGACAGAACTGCAAGGTTCACTTGCTCTCGCTGGTCGCCAGGTAAGTCCCCAGGCCGATCATGATTGCTCCCGTCACGGTTCGCTGGCGCCGCCTAAACGTCGCCGATGAGCGAATCTTTTCTCCCAGCGGGCCGGCCAGCGCGATCACGATCAGGTCGGCGGTGGTGTTCATCACGACTGAGATTGTTCCCAGCGTGACGAACTGCAGGAACACGTGTCCGCTGCCACGATTCACGAATTGTGGAATGAAAGAGAGAAAAAACAGCGCCGTCTTCGGATTCAGAACCTCCGTGGCCACGCCCTGCCAGAGCGGATTACGGGCGGGTTTGACGTCCTGCGGGATCGACTCCGGTTTCTGCTTGCGCGCGTCCAAAATCATGCGGATGCCGAGAAAGCCCAGATAAGCCGCGCCCACATATTTCACGGTGGCGAATGCAACTGCCGATTTGGCGAGAATGATTGAGACGCCCAGCGCGGCGGCGAAGACATGCACCATCCCGCCCAGGAACGTGCCCAGTGCGGAGAGCACGCCCTCGCGCTTTCCCCCAGCCAGGCTGCGCGCCAGAACGTACAACATGCCCGGGCCCGGAGCGACGGCCAGCAGCACGGCCGCGGTGAGAAAAAGAAAGAAGCGCGTGGAATCGAACATGTTTGCCCCCCCAGTTTTGATCCCAGTGATCGGATTCTTATGAGTCCAGCCAGGTTTCGAGTTCATTCAACGACTCGACTCTGGGAAACTCGCGTTCGCGATACGCACCTGCCACATCGAACAGGACGGCCTGCATTCCCGCGTTGCGCGCGCCGACGTAGTCGACGGAATACACGTCGCCAACATACAGGCTCTCTGCCGGATTGGCCTTCATTTCATGCAGGGCTGCGGCAAAGATTGCCGGATGCGGCTTCTCGTGCCCGACATTGCCGGAGTCGGTAATGCTGGCAAAACAGTCGCAAATCCCGCAACGGCGGAGCACGGCGTCAATTCTGCCGTCGGCATTGGAGATCACTGCAATGGAATATTGCCGGCGAAGGCGATCCAGCGCTTCCCGCGTGCCGGGAAGGATCTGATCCCAGTTCGCGGAATTTTGCGTGTTCTCGATCAAGGCATTGCGCACGCCATCGTCCAACGAGCCGCACTGTTGCAGCAGATATGTATGAAAAGTCCACCAGAAGCCGTGATCGACTCGGCCGCTCATCAGGCCCTGATCGAATTCCTGCTTGGTGCGGCGCTCTAACGCTTGCCAAGCCGGGAGCGTGGGATGTTTTTCGGCAGGCAATGGAGCCAGCACGCGGGCGCGGTTCGGAAAGAGCAGCGTGTTCCCTACGTCGAAGAAAATGAAGCGGCGCTTGCCCATCTATCCATATTATCCAAGATGGGGCCGATCGAGGGTCCTACCGAAGCCCGTAAAAATTCAGTCGTGAATCCAGCGCAAAAAGCATGTAATATTCCAGTTCTTAGCCGGGCCTGAAGGTTGATTGAGGGGCGCCATCCGGCACATGGGGGCTAGCCGTGTTATTGATCTCAAGCATTAGCCGCTCCACTCGGGCGGCGTTGACGCTGGTTGCCGTGGCGCGCGCATCGGCCACGGTGGTCTTTGGGATCGCCACCGCAGTCTTCTATCGCGGCTCGCGGCAGGATGTATACAACATTCTATGGGCGGTGGTGTTCGGCTTTGCGACGCTCAACATTCTAAGCCTGACGGCGCGCCGCATGGAACCAAAACGCCGCGGCCTCACGTTCGGTGAAGTGATGGCAGTCGGCGTCGTGGTGATCTCGGTGTTTCTGCTGGGCTGGGAAATGCTGAGCCTGATGCATATATTCCCTATCCAACTCAAGCGATAAAGCAGATCCGGGGCTCGGGATCAGGGATCAGTGTGTGAACCTCAGATTCCGGACTTCACGCCTCAACCCTCCTACCGCCCAATCTCTGCGCCCGCCCGCTGTTTTGCGGTATGATTCGCTCAAATGGCGAAGAATCCCCCTAATTTCGAAGTGACTTGCCCTTGCTGCAGCGCGGTTCTCAAAATTGACTTGGAGACGCGCGCCGTGATCGCGCATACCGCCGCCGTGAAGCCGAAAATGTTCAGCGATATGGAGGCGGCAGCTAAAGCCATGCGGGAGCAGGACAGCCGCCGGGAATCCATCTTTCAGCAGTCTGTGGAAGCCCAGAAGCACGCCTCCGACCTGCTGGAAAAGAAGTTCCAGGAAGCGGTGAAAAAGGCGAAAGAAACTCCGGACACGGGCAAGCCGATCCGCGACTTCGATCTCGACTGATCGAACATGCCAGACGCGAGCATGCATCGCCCCTTGCTTCTCGGCCACCGCGGGGCGCGGGCTCAGAAGTCCATTCCAGAAAACAGCATTGCGTCCTTTGACCAGGCGCTCGCCGACGGTTGCGACGGGTTCGAATTCGACGTGCGGCTAGCGGGGGACGGAGCGGCGGTGGTCTGTCATGACCCACGAGTCAAGGAAACTGAAATTGCGCACGCGGCGGCTCGGGACTTGCCGGGACTGGCGCAATTGGAACAGGTTCTCGCGCGTTACCAAGACAGCGCGTTTCTCGACATCGAGCTGAAGGTTTCGGGATTGGAGAAGATCACGGCCACCCTGTTGCACAAATACCAGCCGCACCGCGGGTTTGTAGTTTCTTCTTTTCTGCCGGAGGTGCTGCAGGAGATGCGTGCAGAAGACTCTACGATTCCGATTGGACTGATCTGCGAGACGCGCGCTGAATTGGGGCGCTGGAATCAGCTTGCGGTTGAGTACGTCATGCCTCAGCGGAAGCTGGTGAATCCGGCGCTGATCGCCCAGCTTAAAGCCGCGGAGAAGAAGATCCTGGTGTGGACAATCAACGCTTCTGCTGACATGCGGCGCTTAGCCGAGTCCGGCGTGGACGGAATCATCTCCGACGACACGGGCTTGCTGTGCCGGACTCTCGCTAAGTAGAAGCTAGTGCCCGAAGCGCCTCCGACGACTCTGGCATCTCTGTTACACTTTCGCGCATGAGCAACACTACACGTAGGCAATTTGTCGGGCAATGTGCGGGTGCGGCGGCGGGAGCGTGGCTTCTGCCAAGTCTGGCACACGCGTCGAGTTCCGGGCCCTCGGTTCAGTTCCCTACCGATCCGCGGGAGCGAGTGGCGGTGGCGGCGTATCCATTTCGTGAATTCATTGTGGGATGGAAGGGCTGGGATGGCAAGAGCCCCAGCAAGGTTCCACTATCGCAGCAGATGCAGTTGAAAGATTTTGCCGCGCACGTGGCCGAGAAATTCAACGTGCACAAGATCGAGCCGTGGAGTCCGATCTTCCCTTCCACGGATCCAAAATATCTGGACGAGTTTAGAGCGGCAGTGGAAAAAGCTCATTCCGCAATCGTAGACATCGCGGTGGACGCTGGGCACAGCCAGTATTCGATGGACGCGGGGGAGCGCGAGAAATCTGTCACCGGCAGCAAGCATTGGCTCGATGTAGGCGCGGCGTTAGGATCGCCTAGCATTCGGATCCATATTGATGGAGCCAAGAACTCGAAGCCCGACGTCGGCCGCGCGGCCGACACGCTGGGGCGCGTGGCCGAGTATGCGGCGAAGAAAAACGTGGTGGTGCATCTGGAGAACGACAATCCGGTCAGTGAAGATCCCTTTTTCATCGTGCAGATCATTGAGAAGGTGAACAGCCCCTGGCTGCGGGCGCTGCCTGATTTCGGAAACTCATTGGCGGCGCATGACGACCCGGATTTTCAGGATCGGGCGATGGAAGCGATGTTCGCGCACGCCTACGGAATCTGTCACGTGAAAGATGGCGAGCCGGATGAAAAGGGGAATCCCACGCACGTGGACATGGCGAAGACCTTTGGCATTTTGAAGAAGCACAATTACAAGGGATATTGCTCGATCGAGTTCGACTCCCCGGGGGATCCATACAAGCCGACCGCAGAGATGGTGGAGGAGACGATTAAGTTTCTGTCGTAGGGCGAACAGCAGAACCAGGTTCGGTCGGAAGGATAAGCTTGGACTGAAGACTCAAGCGACACAACAATATGGCGGGACAAGGAATTCAGCGGCGGGAAGTTTTGCGCATTCTTGGGACGGCGGCGGCGGCAGCGCGGTTTCCGGGATTCAGCAAGTGGGGATTCGCCTGCGGCCATGTCGGAAACGCGGCATTGCAGATCAAGCCGGCAACCTACACTCCGCAGTTTTTCACGCCCGCCGAGTATGCCTGCGTTGAGCGGTTGGCCGACCTCATCATTCCAAGCGACGCGACTCCGGGCGCGAAGGAAGCGGGCGTGGCGGAGTTCATCGATTTCATGGTGGCGAGCGATCCGGAGGCGCAGTATCCGTTTCGCTTGGG
>Ga0070731_10003625_pt1 | contig 13799 bp, 11 predicted proteins | sample Coa_R1_2_FD_66448 | JGI IMG/M metagenome (GOLD analysis project Ga0070731, IMG submission 66448) | Surface soil microbial communities from Centralia Pennsylvania, which are recovering from an underground coalmine fire - Coalmine... | ecosystem: Environmental > Terrestrial > Soil > Unclassified ... | reverse complement strand
GGCAGGTCCCGGACGGATTTCTTCTCCGCGTTGGGATTGGCGGTCAGTTGGGGCGCCGATTGTTTGAACAAGGCCAGTTCCTCCGGCGTATAGGGAATCGGCTGCGCCTCGTCCACGGCGATCCGGGCGCGCAACGTGTCCACCTGTTGCGCCAGCGCGTCAATTTGCGCCGCCGCGTTCTGGCCTTTGGAGCCGTAGAGCTTCTGGTTCGCATCGCCGAGCCGGGCCAGCAAATCATCGCGCTCCTGTTTCAGCTCGCGGATTTGCGCCTCGTATTCCGCCGAACTGGGCCCCGCCCCCGGCGCCGGGTTCGCCGACGGGACCTGCAATTGTTTCACCCGGTTTTCCAGCGCGATCTTTTCGAGCGAGTTCACCTCCGCCGCCGATTGCAGCGCGGCAATCTGTGTCTGCGCCCGGGCCATGTCGGCGGCCAGATTGCCGGCGGGCAGAACGGCCGCCGGGGTGGCCTTGAGGCTGGCCATCTGTTGCTTGAGCAATTCATTTTCCTGGCGCAACGCCTCCGCCGCATCCGCGCTCGTCAACAACGACTGCAGGCGGGTTTGCAACGACTGATTTTCCAATGCCAGTTGGTCGGCCCGCGCCGTCTGGACGGCCAGCTTTTGGTTGGCCTCCGCCAGCGCCTGTTTCAACAGGTCAACGGTTCTGGCATCCACGCCCGTCGCCGCATTGCCGTTGCCCTGCCCCAGACTCACCTTCAGCAAATCGTTTTCCTTCATCAAAAACCGGAGTTGCTCCTGCACCTGGGCAAACTCGGCCGGCGACACCGTTGCCGGCTGCTCCGTCAACGCCTCCTTCAATTTGGCCTGCAGCGTCTCATTGTCGGTTTGCAACCGTTTGACCTGCTCATGCAGGGCGCCGAGCTGCGCTTCCAGTTCGGCGTTGGCCGCTGCCGCCGCTGCCGCCGGAGCCGCCACCGTTGGGGCCGGCGCGCTGGAGGTCACAGGCGCCGAGACCGCAGCTGGCGGCATGTTCGTGGATGGGAGCTTGGCGGTCATTTCAGCGATTTTATCCGCCAGATATTCCAACCGGAAATTGACTATCCTGGGGTTCCAGTCCGGAAACGCCTTTTGAAACCGTTGCAGGTCGTTCTGCGCCTCGACATAGTCGTCCAATGCCCGGCGCGGCTCGCCTGAATTATCGAACGCGTCCGCCTGCTGCATCAGGGCGTAAATGATGAGGTATTGATCGTCGGGATTCTCCTGCGCGCGTGCCGGCAATGACAGGCCCAGAATCAAAACGACAAATACAGCCAAGCGTTTCATGCTGGCAAAATACTCCAAGCGAACATGATTTGGCAACGCCGACCGTTATGCCCCTAGCCTGCCTTCGTAATCTTAATCCTAATCCCATGCCTGGAACGGGTAAGATTAAGATCAGGAATAGGATTAAGATATTGGCCTGCCGACTCACCGATTGACCTGTTCCGCGGGTTCTGTTATCGTTTCGCCACTTAAAACGCGCCATGAACACCGCGCTTACCCAGCACGTGCTGGTCTTGAACCGGCTATGGCAGGCGGTCAACGTCTGCACCGCCCGGCGTGCACTCGCACTGTTGTTTCAGGGCCACGCGCAAGTGGTCCTCGACGGTGACGACGGCTCGTTCCATACATTTAATTTCGATCAATGGCGCGATCTCTCGCAAAACGCGCCGCACGAGGAATCCGTCCGGGCCATTTCCTTCCGCGTCCGCGTGCCGCGCATCATCCTGCTGCTCATCTACGACCGGCTGCCGAAGAAGGAAGTCAAATTCACGCGCCACAATATTTTCGAGCGGGACAAAAATACCTGTCAATACTGCGGCCGGGTGTGCGACCGGAAGGATTTGAACCTGGACCACGTCATTCCGCGTGATCGCGGCGGGCCGACGACGTGGGAAAACATTGTTTGTTCCTGCATCGAGTGCAACACCCAGAAGGCCAATCGCACGCCGCAGGAAGCCGCGCTGCATCTCATCCGCAAACCCAAGCGGCCGAAATGGCGGCCGTTCGTGCAGATCAACTTCAGCCTGCATCGGCACGACAGTTGGAAACACTTCATCGACCTCGCTTACTGGAACGTCGAATTGGGCGAAGAAGTCGAGTGACGGCCCCCGCCCGTTTACGAGGTTTGATTTACGATTCACGAGGCCATTCCCCGGCCGGGTCTGCGCGCGTAAATCGCCTATCGCAAATCAGAAATAATGAGCCTTCGCGCGCCGGCGGCCGTGCTTGACGCGGGCAGCGCCGAGATTGACAGGCCATCGACAGGAAAGGTAACATGGCTCAAATGGCGTGTTCGTCTATCGGTTAGGACGCTGGATTCTCAATCCGGAAAGACGGGTTCGATTCCCGTACGCGCTACCATCCCATTCGCTGTGCCGGCGGGCGATTTCATCGTCCCTGGCCGGCCAGGTGTTCTTCTCCCGGAATCCCCTCCAACCGGCAATTCACCCCGGTTTTTCCAATTATCTGCATATTTTTTTTGCAATTTCCACGTTGACTCTGGCATTGTAACTGCATCAGACGCATTGGAGACGGCAGTTTAGAGAGCTTATCTCGAATCCAAACATGAGCTGGTACTACGTCGAACAAGGCGCGCAAGCCGGGCCGGTCAATAACGAACAGTTTGCCGAGCTGGTTCGGAATGGAAAAATCCAGCCCGATACCCTCGTCTGGCGTGAAGGCATGACTGCCTGGATGCCTTATCGTGAAGCCAGGGTGGAATCCCCGTCACCGTCAGCGCTCGGCCCCGGCGGCGGCGCGAACCCGGCAATGGAAGAGGCGGCGGAAGCCGTTTGCACCGAATGCGGCAAGCTCTTTCCGACGCAGGACATGATCCGGCATGGCAAGTCCCACGTCTGCGCCAATTGCAAACCGGTCTTCATCCAAAAGCTCGCCGAAGGCGCGCCCATGAATACCGGGGAACTGAATTATGCCGGATTTTGGATTCGTTTTGCGGCGAAATTCCTGGACGGCTTGATCCTGGGTGTGCCCTTCATGGTGGTTTTTTTCCTGGTGTTGATTCCGCAGGCGCGCACCGGCACGCCGACCGAACCGAATTTTCTCCCCTTGACGCTCCAGTTCGGATTCATCTTCATTCAAATGGCCTATCAAATCTTTTTCCTGGGGAAATTTGGCGCCACCCCCGGCAAAATGCTGTGCAAATTGAAGGTGGTGACGGCGGAGGGCGAACGCATCGGTTATGGCCGGGCGACCGGACGGTTTTTTTCTGAAATACTCAGCGGCATGATCTGTTACATCGGATACATCATCGTCGCGTTCGACGGGCAGAAGCGGGCTTTGCACGATTACATCTGCAACACCCGTGTGATTTATAAAAACGGATGAACACGCCCATCCAGTGCCCCCGCTGCCAGGCCTGGTTGCTGGAAGGGGTTTTCAATCAACCCGAACTGGTTCCGTGTCCCGCCTGCGGAGTCCCCTTGCAGACCGAAATCTTTCCCGCGTTCTTTCGTCCCATCAATCCCGGACGCGCCGGTGAAGCCGTCATGGTGGAAGGCGAATCCAGTTGTTTCTACCATCCGCAGAAAAAAGCGGTCAGGCCGTGCGACGGCTGCGGCCGTTTCCTCTGCGCCCTGTGCGATTGCGAATTCAATGGACAGCATTTTTGTCCGGCCTGCCTGGAAACGGGAAAGACCAGGGGCCGGATCAAAAACCTGGAAAACCAGCGCATGCGCTACGACAGTATCGCCCTGGCGCTGGCGATTTACCCGCTGTTACTGTTTTATTTCACCCTGATTACCGCGCCCATTTCGCTGTTTGTCGCCATCCGTTACTGGAACGCGCCGCGCAGCCTCGTGCACCGGACGAGAATTCGCCATGTCGCCGCCATCACCCTGGCCTTGCTGCAAATGACCGGCTGGGGACTGCTCTTTATCACCCTGGCCAGCCATCACCGCTCCTGACCCATGCCCAAAGCCGAATACCAGCGTCTGACCCGGGCCCAATCCCGGTCGGGAATCGCCGACGCTTTAATGTCCCGTTCAAGCCTGTGGCTGGGTCAGGACCATCTGCTCTGCGTCGACTCCGGCGGTTTTACGGAAACCTACAAGCGTTTTTATTTTCGCGACATCCAGGCCTTCACGCTGGTGGCCTCAAGACGCCGGGCCATTTTAAACTGGATCCTGCTGGTTCCAACCGTGCCCTGCCTGGCCTGGCTGCTGACCATACTGGTTTCCCAGCCGGTCCCGGACAGGGGAATGGTCATCACGCTGGCGATTCTCACCTCGATTTTTGCCCTGCCATTGTTGATCAACAATCTGCTTGGCCCAACGTGCACCTGCCGGCTCCGCACGGCGGTTCAAGTCGAGGAAGTGCCTTCCCTGTGCCGGCTGCGCCGCGCCCGCAAAGTGCTCGGCCGGATCCGCCCGCTCATCGCGGCCGCGCAGGGAGGCGAGGTTTCGACGGAAATTATTTCCACCCGGATGCGCGAGCTGTTTCAAACTCAAGCGGTCACCACGCCGACGGAAGCCATTGCCGGCCAACCCGGCGCCCCGCCGCCGGCGGTTGCCTGAATCGATCATCGTTTGAATCATGCAAAATCTGGTCCACCAGCGTTGTTTCAACCATGCCACGCGCGAGGCGGTGGCGCGCTGCCCGGAGTGCGGGCAATGCTTTTGCCGCGAGTGCATCACCGAACATGACGACCGGGTCGTTTGCGCCGCCTGCCTTAAAAAGCTGACGCAACCGCCTTTTCAGCAGCGGCCTGCGTTTGTGAATCTTCTGCGCGCCGTCCAATGTGCCCTGGGCATTTTGCTGGCCTGGTTTTTCTTTTTTTTAATCGGCGAAGGCCTGTTGAAACTGCCGGCTTCGTTCCATGAAGGAACCCTCTGGCAGGCCTCCGGGACTGATCCGGAATGAAACGCGCGCAACAGCAACGACAGGGCAGAGGCGGATTCGACCTCGTCGAACAGGCCACGCATCTCTTGCGTGCGGCGCCGGCCGCGACGCTGGCGGTTTATTATCTCGGCGCCATCCCCTTCGTCCTGGGGTTGCTTTATTTCTGGGCGGACATGAGCCGCAGCCCGTTTGCCTACCAGCACCTGACGGGGTCGGCCCTGGGCCTGGCCGCGTTGTTTTTCTGGATGAAATTCTGGCAGGTCATTTTTGCCCGTCACATTCGCGCCCAAATCACCCGGGAACCACCACCCCGCTGGACGATTCGCCGGTGCGGGCGCATTTTACTGACGCAAATCCTGGTGCAACCCACCGGCCTGTTTTTAATTCCACTGTCCCTCCTCCCGGTCCTGCCGTTCGCCTGGGTTTACTCCTTTTATCAAAATGCCACCGTATTGGCCGACGGCGAATTTCCGGGCACCGCGAAACTGGTGACGCGGTCCGGAAAGCAGGCCCTGCTTTGGCCCGGGCAAAACCACCTCACGCTGGCCATCATGCTCGGGTTCGGTTTTTATGTTTTCCTCAATTGGACGGTGGTTTGTTTCATGCTGCCGCAGCTCATTAAAATGCTCCTGGGCATCGGATCCGTCTTTACAAAAAGTCCGACCAGCATTCTGAACACGACCTTTTTCACCGGCATGCTCGCGCTGACCTATCTGTGCGTGGATCCCATTTTGAAGGTCATCTACAGCTTGCGCTGCTTTTACGGTGAATCCCTCCAATCCGGCGAGGACTTGAAGGCGGAACTGAAGCCTTTTGTGACAGCTTCACGACAAACGGCCATGGCGCTCCTGATGGCGCTGGCATTTTTCTGCGTGTCCCCGGCGACGGCTGCCCGACCGGCGCCGCCGGCTCCTTCCCCGGCTCCGACGCCGGGCGTTTCGACCTCTGAACTGGACCGGGCCATCAACCAGACCATTCACAAAAGCAAATACACCTGGCGGATGCCGCGCGAAAAAATCGTGGAACCGGACTCCGATGAAGGTATTTTTGCGCGGTTTTTTGATCGGGTCGGCGAACTGTTGCGCAGGTGGACGCAGGCCGTATTGGATTGGTGGTCGCAACTGCTGAACAAACTGTTCCACCCGAAACCGGCAACCTTCACCCCCGCGGCTTCGGGATACGGCTGGATCATGTCGCTGGAAATCATGCTGTACGGCCTGCTCGCGGTGGTGGTCGCCGCGCTGGCGGTTTTTCTCTACCGCATCTGGCGCGACCGGCGGCGGCCGCCAACCCCCGTTCCCAGCGAAGCGTTCCGGCACACCCCGGATCTGGCGGATGAGAATCTCGGCGCGGACCAGTTGCCGGAGGACGGCTGGTTGAATCTGGCGCGCAACCTCCTGGCGCAGGGCGAGTTGCGTCTGGCGTTGCGCGCCTTTTATCTCGCCAGCCTTTCGCACCTGGCCGCGCGCAACCTGATCAGTCTCGCGCGTTTCAAATCGAACCTGGAATACGAACGCGAGTTGCGCCGGCGCGGACATGCCTTTCCGGATTTGTTGTCGGTTTTCGACGACAACCTGCTGGTGTTTGAAGCAATCTGGTATGGCATGCACGAGGCCAACCCCGAGCTGGTAACCCGTTTTGCCGCCAATGTGGAAAGGATGAAGGCCAGCGGATGAAAAGGCATTTTCCCGTCATTCTGTTGCTGGGTTGCGCCGCGGCCTTCACCTTTGGCGTGGTCCAATTGTTCGAACTCAGGTTCGAGACGGGGGACGTTTATCCGCCGTATTCGTCCCTGCGCTCCGATCCGCTCGGCACGATGGCGCTTTATGAAAGCCTGGAAAAACTGCCCGGCCTGACCGTGCGCCGTGACTACAGTGTGTCGGACCAATTGCCGGACGAACCGGACACAACCTATTTGCAACTGGGCGGCGATGCCGGCGACTGGTCCTGGTTTTCCGGGGACACCTTCAGGGAAATCGACCGGTTTGTGCGAAACGGCGGCCGGCTCGTCATCACGTTCTTTCCCCAAACCGGGCCGTTTGGCGATTATGGAAACCCTGAAGCCAACACCAATTCCGTAGCCTCCCCCGCCCTGAAACCAAACGCTGATAAAACGTCCCCGGTGAAAACCGGCGTGAAAGCGCATGCCACCGACAACGAGGAGGAAGTCTGGCTGAACAAACGCTGGGGCTTTCGAACCTATTTCCAGAGACTCATCCAGACCGGCGACGCGTATGAGCCGGTGCAGGTCGTAAACCAGACCCCTCTGTCATTGCCGCGCACGCTCAACTGGCACAGCGGCATGGTGTTCATCGGCCTTGATCCGGCCTGGCGGACCATCTACGCGCGCGGCGCCGACGCGGTGGTCATTGAACGCAAATTCGGCCGCGGCTCGGTGGTCATGGCCACCGACTCCTATTTTGCCAGCAACGAGGCGCTGGAACGGGACCGGCATGCGGACCTTTTGACCTGGATGGTTGGCGCGAACCGGCAGGTGGTTTTTGACGAGGCCCACTTTGGCATTGTCGAATCCTCCGGCGTGGCAATGCTGATGCGCAAGTATCACCTGCAGGGGTTGGCGGCGGGTCTGATGCTGCTGGCCGGGCTGTTTGTCTGGAAAAACTCCACCAGCCTCGTTCCGCCGCATGCGGTCGATCAACCGCCGGGTTATGTTCATGGAAAAGAGGCGGCCTCGGGCTTCGTCAATCTGCTGCGTCGCAATATTGCGCCGCGCGACCTGCTGGCCACGTGTTTTAATGAATGGAAAAAGTCGGCGACGCTCACCGGCAAGGCTTCCGCCGCCAAACTCCATCAGGCCGAGGCGGTCTTTCAGGCTGAAAATTCGCGGCCGGCGAGGGACCGCAATCTTGTCCGCGCCTACCAAACCCTTTGCTCCACCGTTGGAACTCAAACCGCGGAATCCCCAACCGTCAAACCGGAACTCAAATCATGAACACAGAACGACTCAAGGCCATTCTCATCCAGGCACGTCAGGAAACCGGCAAGGTCATCATCGGCCAGCAGGACGTGGTGGAAAAGGCGCTCATCGCCATTTTCACCGGCAACCATGCGCTCATCGAGGGCGTGCCGGGCGTGGCCAAAACGCTGCTGGTGCGCACCCTCGCGCACGTGCTCGGCTGCGATTTCGCACGCATCCAGTTCACGCCCGACCTGATGCCCGCCGACATCACCGGCACGAATGTTTTCAACCTGCAACGCAACGAGTTCTCGCTCATCAAAGGGCCGATCTTCACGTCGTTCCTGCTCGCCGATGAAATCAATCGCGCACCCGCCAAAACCCAGTCGGCGCTGCTGCAGGCCATGCAGGAGCGCGTCGTGACCATCGACCGCGAAACCCATCCGCTGCCCTCAAACTTCACCGTGTTTGCCACACAGAATCCGATCGAATATGAAGGCACCTATCCGCTGCCCGAGGCGCAAAAAGACCGGTTCATGCTTAAGATCACCATGAAGGCGCCCGACCGCGCCGAGGAATTGTCGCTGGCGCAACGGACGATGACGAAGGACGCGCCGGAGGCACTGCTGGTGCAGGGCGTCGTTCGGCCGGTCATCCAGGCCGGGGATCTGGCGGTCTTGCGCGAGGAGCTGGCGGCCGTTGTCATTCGCGACGAACTGGTCGCTTATCTGGTGGACCTGGTGCGCGGCACCCGCCAGCACGAAAGCGTGCTGGTCGGCGCCGGGCCGCGTGCCACCCAGTCACTCATCATGGCGGCGCGCGCCTGCGCGGCGATCTCCGGCCGCGATTTTGTGACCCCGGACGACATCAAAACGATGACCCTGCCGGTGCTCGAACACCGCCTGATTTTGCGTCCGGAATTTGAAATCGAGGGGCTGACCGTGGCGGAAGTCGTTCAACAAATCCTCCAGCAAGTCGCCGTGCCCCGATGATTGTCCCGCGTTCCAGATTATTGTTCTGGGTGGCAGCGATCGTACTGCCGTTTGCGCTGCTGGGCGCGGTGTCGCCGCCGGCGACGGATGTCTCGCTGTTGCTCATGGGCGCGCTGGCGGTGGTGGCGCTGGCGGACGCCTGGGGCGCGCGCAAAAGTCTGGCGGGCATCGGCGTCCAATTGCCGGCGGTTGCCCGGATGTCAAAAGACCGCGAAGCGAGGCTGGAATTGCGCATCCGCAATGAAGATCAGCAAGAGCGTTTTTTGCGTATTGCGCTGGCCTGGCCGCCGGAAATTCAAACACCCGACACGGAACTGGAAACCGCCCTGCCGGCCCGGAACGAGTGGTCCCGGCTGGCCTGGCCCTGCACACCGCGCAAACGCGGCAATTACCAGCTTGATGCGGTCTACGTGGAAGGCCTTTCACCGCTCGGCTTTTGGGCGGCGCGCGGCGCCTTGCCGGTCCGGTCCGAGATTCGTGTCTATCCCAATTTGCTGACCGAGCGAAAAAGTCTCGCGGCCCTGTTCCTGAACCGCGGCATGTTCGGATTGCACGCCCAACGGCAGGTCGGCCGGGGCCACGATTTTGAAAAGCTCCGTGAATATATCCCCGGCGACAGTTATGACGAGATTCACTGGAAAACGACGGCCAAACGCGGCCGGCCCGTCACCAAGGTCTTCCAAATCGAGCGGACGCAGGAGGTTTACGTCGTCGTGGACGCCTCGCGGCTTTCCGCCCGCGCCGCCGAAGGACCGGAGGCGGGCGGACGGCTTTCATCCCCGACCACCACCCTGGAGCGGTTTGTGACCGCCGCGCTGGTGCTCGGGCTGGCGGCGGAAAAGCAAGGCGACCTGTTCGGGCTGCTGACGTTCTCGAACAAGGTCGAAAAGTTTGTCCGCGCCAAAAACGGCAAGGCGCATTACCATGCGTGCCGCGACGCGCTTTACGCGCTGGAACCCAGAATCGTCTCGCCGGATTTCGACGAACTCAGCACCTTCCTCCGGTCGCGGCTGCGCCGCCGCGCGTTGGTCGTTTTTCTGACCGCGCTGGACGATCCGGCGCTGGCCGATGGTTTTGTCCGCAGCCTGGACCTGGTCCGGCGGCAGCATCTGGTGCTGGTCAATATGCTGCAACCCCCCGGTGTGGTCCCGTTATTCACCAACCCGGACGTCACGGCGGTTGATGATTTGTACCGGCGGCTGGGCGGGCATTTGCGCTGGCAGAGCCTGCGCGAACTGCAAAAGGTCCTGCAGCGCCGGGGCGTTCAATTTTCATTGCTCGCCAACGAACGGCTGAGCGCCGAACTCGTTTCGCAATATCTCAGCGTGAAACAAAGGCAGTTGTTGTGATTGTTGATTTACAGCGCTTTATCGTCAGCGAGCGGCCGTTTTGGGTGCAACTCGAAACGATGCTCAACCGGCTGGAAGCCGAACCGAACCTGCGGATGACGCTCACCCAAACGCAGCTTTTCCATCATCTCTATGAACGCACGGCCGGCGACCTCGCCAAAATCACGACGTTTTCCTCGGAGCCGGAAACGCGGCGTTATCTGGAAAACCTCGTCGCGCGCGCCTACGGGGAAATCCACGAAACCCGTGAAAAGCAGCGCCGCTTTTTTCCGTTGAAATGGTTTTTTCATACCCTGCCCCAAACGTTCCGCCGGCACGCGCACGCCTTTTATCTTTCGGTCGCCATCACCCTGCTGGGCTGCGCCTTTGGCGGATTCGCCCTGGCACTCGACCCGGACGCCAGGCCGGTGTTGATGCCGTTTTCACATTTGCTGGAGGACCCGGCCAAGCGCGTGGCCGAGGAACAAACGGTCACCACCGACCGCCTCGCCGGGGAAAAAACCACCTTCTCGGTGGAATTGATGACGCACAACATCAACATTTCCATTTTCACGCTGGCCCTGGGAATGACGTGGGGAATCGGCACCCTGATCATGTTGTTCTACAACGGCGTGATTCTGGGCGCCGTGGCGGTGGATTATATCCGCGCGGGGGAAACAAAATTCCTGCTGGGCTGGCTGATGCCGCATGGCGTGGTGGAAATTCCGGCCATCCTCATCGCCGGCCAGGCCGGCTTGATGCTGGCACTGGCGCTGATCGGCCGGGGGAACCGCGCTCCGCTCGGGACCCGGCTGCGGGAAATCTCGCACGATGTCGTCACGCTGATTTTCGGCGTCGGGCTGCTGCTGGTCTGGGCGGGATTTGTTGAGGCGTTTCTTTCCCAATATCACGAGCCTATTGTTCCCTATGAGGCGAAAATCGCCCTGGGTTGCGTGGAATTGTTTTTGCTCGTGCTTTTCCTGGCAAAATCGGGAAGCGGCGGCTCAAAGTCCGAAGCCCGGGATTCAACATCCGACCGCCAACCGCCCCATCCGCATTGGCGGGACCGGTGGTTTAAAAGCCCCAAACCTTGAACTGTGAACTGAAAATCAGAACGCCCGAAGGGATTGTGTTCTCCCAATGGCTGGCGGGACCGGTGACGCGGTTTTTGGCGGTGTTCATCGACCAACTGTGCATTGCCGTGCTGATGACGCTGGTGGGTTCGCTGGTGAACCTGGTAGCGCTGATCAGCCTGGGTTTCAGCATGGCTTTTTGGGTCATCGCCTACTTTGTCATCAGCATCGGTTACGGAATTTTTTTTGAGTGGACCTGGCGCGGCCAGACCATCGGCAAAAAACTGTTTCGCCTGCGGGTGGTGGACGCGGACGGCCTGAAGCTGCAGTTCAACCAGATCGTCGTGCGCAACCTGCTGCGGTTCGTGGATTCGTTGCCGGCGTTCTACTTTGTCGGCGGCGTGGTGTGCTGGCTCAATCAAAAATGCCAGCGGCTGGGCGATATCGCCGCGAACACGATTGTCATCCGCAACCCGCGCGTCACCGAGCCGGACCTCGACCAGTTGCTCGCCGGCAAATACAACTCCCTCCGGCAATATCCGCATCTGGTGGCGCGCCTGCGACAGCGCGTCTCCCCGGCGGAAGCGGACCTGGTTTTGCAGGCGTTGCTGCGCCGCGGGGAATTTGAACCGGTGGCGCGGGTGGAATTGTTTGGCAACCTGGCCGGTCATTTCCGTGACAAGATTGAATTTCCCGCCGAGGCGACGGACGGGGTCGCCGACGAACAATATCTTCGCAACGTGGCGGACGTGCTTTACCGGACGCCGGGAAGAACCGCGCCGTCACCGGACACCCCGGCTAAAGCTGTCGCAACTGCACGTCCCGATAGCGGATGACCGTGTCGACGCTGTCGTTGAACGCGCCGAGCCCGACCAGATAATTGTTGTCCGGCACCTCGATGGCCGCGGGCGGTGCGGCCTGGTGGAAAACTTCGATCCCGTTGACGAAGGCGGTCGCCCGGCCGTTTTGGAGGGTGAAATCGAACGAGTTGGTGACATCATTCAACACGACGTGCTGGGTGATCTGCTGCCGCGACCAGCCGCGGCCAAGGCACACGATGTCACCTTCATCGGCATGCCGTTTGATGCGGAAACCGTACCAGTTGTAACCATCGAAATCCGGCACCCCCATGACCAGACCCGCCTGGAAATTCGTGTTGGACGAATGGACGACCTCGAACCGGCCGCGCACCTCGAAATTCATGCCCGCGGGCACGGTGGAGAACAGCATATGGCCTTTGGGACCGGATTCGACCTCCAGCGCGCCGTCCGCCAGCCGGCGCACCTTGCCAAAACTGAACACCCAATCGGGGTCATGGTCGTCCGCCGGCAACAGGTCCACCCATTGGCCGTCCTGCAGACGCCGCGCGGCGGTGAGCTGGGCCAGCCGGCGCTGGATAAATTCCCTCGTGCGCGCATCGGCGTCCGGCGCGGAGGCCAGATCGGCATACCGTTTCAACGCGGCGTCCAGCCCGTCGGTGGCACGGGCGGATTCGGCCGCGGAAATTTTCGCGCCGAGCGGTCCGGTGCGGGCGGCGACTTCGAACGGCATGAGGGAGAGGTCAACCCCCCAATTGTTCAAACTCTCCGGCGCCAGTTTCCAATTCAAGGCCTCCAATTGTCCCCGGGCCACGTCGTATTTCCCGGCGAAATAAGCGACCACGGCGTACGAGGTGCGCCAGCCCGCGCGCCAGGGCGACTGCGACGGTTCCGCAATATACCCCTGGTACATCTTTTGTAATTCCGGCCAGATGTCGGCGCGCTCGTAAATGTGCCGGCCCGCCGGCAGGTCCATCTCGGATTCCACATCGGAAACACAATCGAAGAACTTGCGCGGGACATCGGTGTCGAAACGCCGCGTATCGATGGCGGCCCGACCCAGGGCCAGCATGGCCTTTTCGTCACCATACCAGCGCGGGCGCAGACCCCAGCGCAAATCCGACCAGGCGCGCGGGCAGTCGATCTGTGCGGTCAGGGTCCGGTCGAACCAGGTCCGCATTTCCCTGATGTCGGAATCGCCCAGGGACACATAAATCATCCGGCAGGGCGCCAGCGGAAAGCCGGGATGCAAATTCCACGCCTGGGTCAAGGCCGCGCGCGCCGCCGCGAGATTTTCATTGAAGCCCTGCCAGCCCAGCGCGGAGACACTGTCGGCGTAGCCGCCGCCGCGTGCCCGCCAGGCCTCGATGATATGGCGCTCGCCGTCCAATACGAGGGCAAGCCATTGATAGGCCGGACCGGCCCGATGCACGGTTTCACAAACGGGTGCGGCGTTATAGTAGAAGAAATCGTAGCCCCAGCCGTTCACGAAAATTTCCGCGATTTCCTGCTGGTCATCCGGCGTGAAGCTGCCGTCGGCAAAACATTTCGGCAGGAGCTCCAGCGCCGACGTGTCCAGCACCCCCGCCTGGTCGGACGTGTTGTTCAATTGCCCCAGGAGCCGGACCGTGGTGTAAAATTGCGGATACGCCCGATGGGCGCTCCCGGGATACACCGCCAGGGCGCGCTCACACCGGCGGATGCTGTCGTAAATGTTCAGACTGTTCTCGGCGGCCACGGTCAGCACCAGCGGGTCGGTGCAATTGGTGTCGGCCGCCAGTTGGTCGCCCATCCGGTACAGCGCGGACAGGT
>Ga0070731_10003624_pt1 | contig 13801 bp, 13 predicted proteins | sample Coa_R1_2_FD_66448 | JGI IMG/M metagenome (GOLD analysis project Ga0070731, IMG submission 66448) | Surface soil microbial communities from Centralia Pennsylvania, which are recovering from an underground coalmine fire - Coalmine... | ecosystem: Environmental > Terrestrial > Soil > Unclassified ... | reverse complement strand
GGCCAGGCCCTGATGGAACGCACGATCTACGACTCGCACGGGCAGCTGGTGACCGGATCGTTCCTCGACTATGCCCTGCCGCGGGCCGCCGACGTGCCGAGCTTCGCCTATGCCGAGCGCCCCGTGCCGGCGACGACCAATCCGTTGGGGGTCAAGGGCTGCGGCGAGGCCGGCTGCACCGGCGCGTTGCCGGCGGTGATGAGCGCCGTGCTCGATGCGCTGGCGCCGCTCGGCATCCGCCACATCGACATGCCGGTGACGCCCGAGAAGGTGTGGCGGGCGATCCGGGACGCCGCGTCGTCTACCTGACCAAGCGCTCCGGGACGCCCGTCGTCCCTTTGGCCGTCTCGCGGCGACCGCCGGTGTCGTGATACCGACCGTCGGCCGAACCCGACGGGAGCAGCATGTCCGAGACCACGGCGCATCTTCATCGCATCGTCATCGTCGGCGGCGGAGCCGGCGGGCTGGAGCTGGCGACGTCGCTTGGCGACACGCTCGGGCGGCGCAGCCAGGCCGAGATCATGCTGGTCGACCGGGCGCGCACGCATCTCTGGAAGCCGCTGCTGCATTCGGTGGCGGCCGGCAGCATCGATGTCGAGATGCTGGCGCTCGACTACCTGGCGCAGGCGCACTGGCACCATTTCCATTACCGCTACGGCGAGCTGGTCGGGCTCGACCGAGCCCGCAAGGAGATCCGGCTGGCGGCAACGTTCGACGAGGACGGCGTCGAGATCACGCCGGCGCGTGCGCTCGAATACGACACGCTCGTCATCGCCGTCGGCAGCGTGACCAACGATTTCGGCACTCCCGGCGTCGCCCGCTACGCGATCCCGCTGGAGACGCCGGAGCAGGCGGTGCGCTTCAACCACAAGCTCGTCAACGCCTGCATCCGCGCCGATGCGCAGGCCGAGCCGGTGCGGCCGGGCCAGCTCCATGTCGCGATCATCGGCGCGGGCGCCACCGGCACCGAGCTTGCCGCCGAGCTGCACCAGACCACCCGCGAGGTCGTCGCCTTCGGCCTGAGACGGATCGATCCCGAGCGCGACTTCCGGATCACTCACATCGAGGCCGCGGACCGCATCCTGCCCGCCCTGCCGACGCGGATCGCCGCGGCGACCGCGCAGCTGCTCGACGGGCTCGGCATCGTGATCCGGACGGGCTCGCGGGTAACCGGGATCCGGGCCGACGGGGTGGAACTCGCCGACGGCGGCTTCGTGCCGTCGGAGCTGGTGATCTGGTCGGCGGGGGTGAAGGGACCCGACGTGCTGGCGCGGCTCGACGGGCTCGAGGTCAACCGCGCCGGGCAGCTGGTGGTGACTCAAGCGCTCCAGACGACCGGCGACGCCGACATCTTCGCCTTCGGCGACTGCGCCGCCTGCCCGCGCCCCGGCGAGTCGGCACCGGTGCCGCCGCGCGCCCAAGCGGCCCACCAGCAGGCCGCGCATCTTGTCCGCACGCTCAGGCGACGGCTCGCGGGCCTGCCGCCCGAACCGTACAACTACCGGGATTTCGGTTCGCTGGTGTCGCTCGGACGCTACTCGACGGTGGGCAACCTGATGGGCTTCCTCGTCGGACGCAGCTTTTTCATCGAGGGCTGGTTCGCGCGCCTCACCTACCGCTCGCTCTACAAGATGCACGAGGCGGCGCTGCACGGGACGTGGCGCATGCTGCTCGCGACGCTGGGGCGCACGCTCGGCCGGCATGCCAGCCCGGTCGTGAAGCTGCACTGAGTCGGATGCCGCCTCCGGTGATCGCTCTTCTCGTTCCGGTCAGCCGAAGGTGAAAGCGTAGGCCCGCACGCCCGGATTGAGAAACCGGATCTCGAAGAGGTGGTCGGCGATCGACCCGTCCTGCCGCACCAGCTGGTAGAGGCGCTGGCTGGTCACCGTGCCCTTGCCGTTGGCATCGGTATCGGTGCCGTGGCTCGCGCCGGGTGCTGCCCCGTCGATCGTGACCTGGAAGCGCACCGGCTTGCCGTCCGCGGCGGGACCGAGCACGAGATGCAGGTCGCGCGCGTGGAAGCGGTAGCGGATGCTGCCGTCCGCCGTGTCGAGCGAGGCATGCTCCGGCCCGACGGTCCAGTCGCCGGCGAGCGACCAGTCGTTGAGCCGGGGCATGCCGGGCTCGTAGACATGGGCGGCATCCCGCACGGCGCCGCTGGGCGAGACGAAGTTTTCGGCGCGCTCGTAGCCGATATAGGTCTCGCCCGATTCGACGTCGCGCAGGTCGGGCGCCGCCTCGACACCGGTCGCAGCGACCGGCACCAGCCCGCCCGGCGCGCTCTTGCCGGCCTCGGCCAGGAGCTGTTGGATAATCTTCTCGGATTCGTCGTATTCGCCCTCGCCGAAATGGTGGTGGCGGATCCGGCCCTGCGCATCGATGAAGTAGTGCGCCGGCCAGTAGTTGTTATTGAAGCCGCGCCAGATCGCATAGTCGTTGTCGATCGCCACCGGGTAGCTGATCTTGAGGTCCGCGACCGCCTTGCGGACATTGTCGATGCTCTTCTCGAAGGCGAATTCGGGGGCGTGGACGCCGATCACGACAAGACCCTGGTCCTTGTACTTCTCGGCCCAGGCGCGGACGTAAGGGATCGCGCGCAGGCAGTTGATGCAGGAATAGGTCCAGAAGTTGACCAGCACGACCTTGCCCTTGAGCGCTTCCGGCGTCAGCGGCGGCGAGTTCAGCCATTCGGTGGCACCGGCGAGCGACGGGAACGTGCCTTCCGTCGGCAGGGTCCCGCCGGCCGCCGGCTTCGCCTTCATCATCATGGCGCCGCCGCCATCGTTCATCACCACCGATTCAGGCGCCGGACGTAGCTTGTCGACGAGGCCCTGCTCCAACGACGTGGTGCTGGCGAGCGACAGCGAGGTGAGGAGGCCGGTGTCGAGGCCGAGGGCGATCGCGGCGACGCCGGCCAGCACCGCGATGCCGAGCACCTGCCGGATGCGCTCGCCGACGCCCAGCGACCGCTTCATCGCGGCGAAGACGCGCGCGCCGGCGAGCAGCGCGAGCGCCAGCGAGGTCGCCGCACCCAACGCATAGGCGAGCAGCAGCAGCGAGGTGTGAATGCTGGCGCCTCTGAGCGCGGCGCCGGTCAGGATCAATCCCAGCACCGGCCCGGCGCAGGGTGCCCAGAGGAGGCCGGTCGCCACGCCGAGCAGCAGCGACGGCAGGATCGCGCCACCACCCGATTCGGCCGAGGCCGACAGACGTCCGCCGAGTTCCACCAGCGGCTGGGTCAGCCGCTCTGCAAGCGCCGGCACCAGCAGCGCCAGGCCGAACAGTGCCAGTAGGACGAGCGCCGCGATCCGACCATAGGCGTTGGCCGCGACCGCCCAGCCGCCGCCGACCGCGGCCAGCGTGGCGACCAGCGCGAAGGTCGCCGCTATGCCGAAGAGCATCGGCAGGCCGCTTCTGAGGAATGGCCGGTCCGCGCGGGCGAAGACGAAGGGCAGCACCGGCAGGATGCACGGGCTGAGAATGGTCAGCACGCCGCCCAGATAGGCGAGCAGGAAGACGAGCATGTTCGCCTGCCTCAGGCCGCCGCCGGCTTGAAGGTCAGGGCGAGCCCGTCCATGCAGTAGCGCAGCCCCGTCGGCTGCGGCCCGTCATCGAAGAGATGGCCGAGATGGCTGCCGCAGCGGCGGCAATGCACCTCCGTCCGCTCCATGAAGTAGGACTTGTCGGATTTGGTGGCGACGGCGTTCGGCAAGGACTGCCAGAAGCTCGGCCAGCCCTCGCCGGGATCGTATTTCGTCTCCGAGGAGAAGAGATCGAGGCCGCAGCCGGCGCAGGCATAGATGCCGCGGCGGTCTTCCTTGTTGAGCGGGCTGGAGAAAGGCCGCTCCGTCGCGGCCTTGCGCAGCACCGCATATTGGTCCGGCGTCAGGAGCTTGTGCCACTCCTCGTCGGTATGGGCGACCTCGAACACCTCATCGGCGCGCGACGCCGCAACCCGCCACAGCGGGCCCATCACGGCGCCGATCCCGGCCACGCCGGCCGCCAGGAGCACCCGTCTCGTCAACATCGTGTCGATCCTTCAATGGAACGCATCTGCAGCTTGGTCCGGCAACGCCGCCAAACGTTACATGGGAAGCTGCGCGGCCCGCAGCGCATGCATCCGGGACAGAACTGGATCGCGGATCATCCCCGCCGCACCCGGAACAGGCAGCTAGAAGGCCGATGCCGTCAGCGTCACGTCCGCGTTCTTCCAGGCGACCGAGAACTCGCTCCGGACGGCGGCCGCATCGTCCTTGCGGCCCTGCGCATCGAGCGCCTGGGCGAGGCCGTAGAGCGCCCAGCCATTGGCGGGATTGCGCCGCAGATCCTCGCGATAGGCGGTTTCGGCTTCGGCGGCGCGGCCGGATTCGAGCAGGGCGCGACCGAGCAGGTGCCGGCTCGGGAAGAAGGCGTCCGACGGCTCGTCATAGGCGAGCCGATCCTCACGGGCGACCGCCTCGGTCAGCAGCCGGACGGCGTCGTCATGTCGGCCTTGCGCCCGGGCGACGGCGGCTTGGGCCTTCAACAGCGCGATGCCGAATATCTCCTTCTCGCTGTTGAACCCTGCCTGGCGGCCGGGATCGGTCGTCTCGGCCAGGGTCTTCAGCCGGGCAAGCTGTGCCGAGGTCTCGTCGATCCTTCCCTTGGCGGCCAGCGCCTCGATCCGGGCGGCGAGGTAGCCGGCCGTCATTCCGGGGATGCCTTCGCCGGGCTCGGGCTCTGCCAGGATGTCGTCCCACAGCCCGAACCGCACCATCGATACGTAGAGCGACGCGACGGTCCAGTCGCTGCCCGGCATGGCGGCCAGCATCTCGTCCGGCGCCACGCCGCGAAGCTTGCGGACCGAATCGATCGTCTCGCCGCGCCGGCCTTCCATCGCCGCCGAGAAGGCCTCGAAGTGGTAATTATGCGCCGTGTACATGGCGTAGTAGTCCGGCGGCGTCGTCTTGGCGAAATAGGCGAGATCCGCGGCCGCGCCCTTGCGGTTGGCCTCGGCGGCCTCGGCGTAGCGGCCGACCCGCTGGAAGATATGAGCCGGCATGTGCTCGAGGTGCCCGGCCGCCGGCATCATCCCGCGCAGGCGCTCGGCGGCGGCGACGCCCCGCTCGGGATGGGGCGACGCCTCGACGGCATGGACGTAGTAATGATTGGCGCCGGGATGCGACGGATCCTTCGCGAGCACGGCTTCGAGCCGGGTCAGGATCGCCTCGGTGCCGGGCGCAGGCGTGCCGTCAAGCCGCCACAGTTTCCAGGCATTGACGGTCATGGCCGCTTCGGCGGCGAGGGTCTGGACGTCGAGATCGTCAGGGTAATGCTGCGCGACGGCGGTCATCGCCTCGGCATAGGCGGCGAGGGTCGGCTCTTCGTCGGCGGGCGGTGCCGGTGCCGGGTAGCGCTTCGCCAGGGCGTCGATCAGCGCGCGCTCGACCGGCGAGGCGTGCTGGCCTTGCACCTTTGCCGCCTGAAGCGCGTCCCACGCGACCTGCGCCCGTTCGGCGGCGGCTGTCGGCAAATTGTAGTTGGGGCCGACGGTGAGCGCGACGCCCCAGAAGCACGCGGCACACGTGGGATCAATCTCGGCAGCCCGTGCGAAGGAGCGCGTCGCCTCGTCGTGGTTGAACGCCCAGAGGAACCGCATGCCCTGGTCGAAATAGGACTGGGCCTCGGCGGAGGCGGTCGTCGCCTTGCGGTGGAAGCTGCCGAGCCCGTCGAAGATCTGCGCACCCTTGGCCCAGCCCGCCACCGTTGCCGGTGCGCCGGCCGCCAGCGCGGGACTCTTGCACAGCGCGGCAGGCGCAGGCTTGTCGGCGGCGATCGCATGAGGGAGCGAGGCCAGCAGCAAACCGAGCAACGGTACCACCCGACGTCTCATTTGCTCTCCCCTTCGTCCGAGCCGGCCGCATGCATCCTAGACCGTCGCCGGTCTTGCGCAAAAGGCGCGCGCCGCTCCCCTTGCCGCGCGCTTCGATGTCCGCTAAGCCCACCTTATGCAGGGGATCGGGGGCGGTTCTGAGGATGCGGGCACAGCCGCGCGCGGCGGGGACGCCGCGTGAGCGACCTCGTCCGGAGCGGCAGCTTTACCGTTCTGATCATCCGGGTCGAGAACCCGGCCGATCCCGAGTTCGAAAGCCGGCTTGCCGAGCATGTTTCGCGCAACCCGGGCTTCTTCGCGAATGCGCCGGTCGTCCTCGACATCAAGGGGTGCGAGGCGCTTGCCACGGTCGACGAATTCGAGAAGCTGCGGGCGCTCTTGAGGCGCCAATACCTGATCCCGATCGGCATCCAGAACGGCAATGCCACCCAGGTGCGGGCGGCGGCGAATGCGGGAATGGCCTCCTTTGCTGCCGCCGGACCACCGCGCCAAGCCGAGTCGCCCCCTCAGGCCGAGCCGGAACCGGCTGCCGCACCGCAAGCGGCGGCACCACCCGTCGCCGCCGGTCGCACCCGAGTCGTCACCCAGCCGGTGCGCTCGGGAACCCAGATCTATGCCAAGGGCGGCGATGTGCTGGTGCTGGCGGCAGTGAGTCCCGGCGCCGAGGTGATCGCCGACGGCCATGTCCATATTTACGGCGCGTTGCGTGGCCGCGCGATTGCCGGGGCCAGCGGCGACCGGGAGGCGCGGATTTTCGTGGGCAAGCTCGAAGCGGAGCTGTTGTCGGTCGCCGGCCACTACCTGGTCAGCGAGGCGATCCCGACCGAGCTGCGGGGTCAGCCGGTGCAGGTGGCGCTCGTCGAGGACAAGCTGGTTGTGACACGTACGTGACTCGTAGACCATATCCGTAGTAGGCTCCGGTCACCGGACCCGCTAGGATTTGAGTCGCCTATCGAAGGAGGATCGCTTGGCCAAGGTCATCACCATCACGTCCGGCAAGGGCGGGGTCGGCAAGACCACCACCTCGGCCGCCTTCGCCACCGGTCTTGCCCAACGCGGGCACAAGACCGTGGTGATCGATTTCGACGTGGGCCTGCGCAATCTCGACCTGATCATGGGGGTCGAGCGCCGCGTGGTGTTCGATTTCATCAACGTCATCAACGGCGACGCCAACCTCAACCAGGCGCTGATCCGCGACAAGCGGGTCGACAAGCTCTACATCTTCCCGACCTCGCAGACCCGCGACAAGGACGCGCTCAAGAAGGACGGCGTCCTGAGGGTGATGGACGAGCTGCGCAACACGTTCGACTACATCATCTGCGACAGCCCGGCCGGGATCGAGCATGGCGCCATCACCGCGCTCTATCACGCCGACGCGGCGGTGATCGTGACCAATCCCGAGGTCTCGTCGGTCCGCGACTCGGACCGCATCCTCGGCATGCTGGCCTCGAAGTCGCGGCGGGCCGAGCGCGGCGAAGCGCCGGTCGAGGAATACCTTCTGCTCACCCGCTACTCCCCGGACCGGGTGGAGAAGGGCGAGATGCTGTCGATCTCGGACGTGCAGGAGATCCTGTCGGTGCCGCTGATCGGCGTGATTCCCGAATCGGAATCGGTGCTGAAGGCCTCCAACACCGGAACGCCGGTCATCCTCGACCAGGACTCGGCGGCGGGCCGGGCCTACGAGGATGCGGTGGCGCGTTTCATGGGCGAGCAGCGCGAGATGCGCTTCGTCAGGGCCGAACGGCGCGGCTTCCTCCGGGCACTCTTCGGGCGGGCGTGATGAGCATCCTCGATCGTCTCTTCGGACGGCGGCCGCGCAGCGCGGCGGTCGCCAAGGAGCGCCTGCAGATCGTGCTGCAGCACGAGCGGGCCGGGCGCTCGGCGCCCGACTTCCTGCCGATCCTGCAGCGCGAGATCCTGGCGGTCGTGGGCAAGTATCTCGACGTGACCGACGACATGATCCAGGTCGACCTGGAGAAACGCGGCGAGATTTCGATGCTCGAGATCAACGTCGAGCTCGACAAGGCGAAGATCAAGCCGCGTCCGCCGGAACGCAAAGTAGAAGAAGGGTTCGTCCGCTGGACAGCGCCGGCGGGGTAGGACTTGGCGGAACGCGCCCCGCTTGTCCGCCCTACAGGTGCGTAGGGCGGAAAGGCGGAGCGCATTCCGCCGCCGATGTCAGCTCATCGTCGACTGGCGCTCGATCTGGGCGACCTTGTCGTTGAGCGACTGGAGAAGGCCGTCATAGCCGGCCCGCCGGAACACCGCCGAGAACTCCGAACGCCGAGTCGCCAGCTCGCTGATCGTACCGGTCATGAAGATGTCGACCACCTGCCAGTTGCCGTCGCTCTGGCGCGTCACGTAGCTGAGGTCGACCGGCGAGCCGTCGGACTTGACGAGTTTCGTCTCGACGAGCTGGCCGCTGCCGAACGGGCGGGCCCCCGTCTCGACGAAGCGCTCACCCGAATACCCGTCGAACCGCTCGGCATAGGTTGCCGCGATGAACCGGCCGAAAGCCTCGGTCAGCGCGTCCTGCTGGGCCGGAGTCAGCCCGGACCAGCCGCTGCCGACCGCGATTTGCGTCATCATCCGGACATTGAAGTCCCGGCGGACCAGCGGCTCGATCTTGGCATAACGGCCCTTGTAGCCGAGCTGCTTCGCATTCTGCATGACGTCGAGAAGCGTGCCGTCGAGATGCTTGACCACCTCGATGGGGGCAGCGTCGGGCTCGGCGGCGAACGCCGGGGCCACGGCCGAAAGGAGGAACGCGCCTGCTGCGAGGCGCCCGAGCGTGCGGGCACCGAACCGAACAAACATAGTAATACTCCCCGTGCCTGGATATGCGTCACCCGGCGTCGTCGCCTTGGCGTCGCACGTGGTCTCACTCGGTTCCGGATCTTGGAGGGGGCCGGTTCATCCCGAACGCCCTACCCCTATACGCGATCACGCTGCGCCGCAGCAAGAACCGATGCAAGCCATATGGGACGGCTGACGCGGATCGCACCCTGTGCGAAAAGCATTCCGGCTCTGCAAATTGACGCAGGGCGACGGCATTGAATTCAGGACGGCACCCGCTCGTGTATCCCCCGATCGAACCCTTTGCCAGCGGACGACTCCCCGCCGGACCACATGAGCTCTACTGGGAGCAATGCGGGAACCCGGAGGGCCGGCCGGTCGTCTTCCTTCATGGCGGGCCCGGTTCCGGCGCCAGCACCGCACACCGCCGGTTCTTCGATCCGGCGCATTACCGGATTGTGCTGTTCGATCAGCGGGGTGCAGGCAGATCGACGCCGACCGCATCGCTGGTCGACAACACGACGCCGCATCTGGTCGCCGATATCGAGTCGTTGCGGAACCGTCTCGGAATCGAGCGCTGGCTCGTCTTCGGCGGATCCTGGGGATCGACACTGGCGCTGTCCTACGGCCAGGCGCACCCCGAGCGCTGCGCCGGCTTCGTGCTGCGCGGCATCTTCCTCGGCACGCCGCGCGAGATCGACTGGTTCCTCCACGGCATCGCCACGATCTTCCCCGAGGTCTGGCATGAGTTCGCGTCATTCCTGCCGGAGGTGGAGCGATCGGATCTCCTGGGCTCCTATCTGCGGCGACTCGGTGATCCCGATCCGGAGGTCCACATGCCGGCGGCGCGGGCCTGGGCGCGCTACGAGGGCACCTGCTCCACGCTGATGCCGAGCGTGGACACCGTGGCGAGCTTCACGGCCAACAAGATGGCCCTCGGGCTGGCCCGACTCGAGGCGCACTACATGGCGAACGGCATGTTCATGCCGGAAGCCGGGCTGCTGGCGGGCGTCGACAGGCTGCGCGCCATCCCGGCGACGATCGTGCAGGGCCGCTACGACGTGATCTGCCCGATCCGTACGGCCGATTCGCTCCATCGCGCCTGGCCCGAGGCAGAATATGTGATCGTACCGGATGCGGGGCACTCGGCCATGGAGACCGGGACGCGCGCCCAGCTCGTTGCTGCGACCGATCGAATGCGTACCGCCGCGAAGTATTGAGTGCGATGACATTAGGTGGCTTCGACCTAATGTCTGAATCGCACTCTGATTCAAATATCTAGAGACGGATTCAGCGATCAGGTCGAATCGACCTGATCGCATCCGGCTCAAGCTCGACTCGCGTCTTCAGTAGGACACGGCTTGCTCCCAGCTCAGATCGTCGGGCCCGGCGACCTTCCTCAGCCGCGGCACGGTGTAGGGCGTCTCCTTGGGCGCGCCGAACATGTTGATCGACACGATACCGGCGAAGACGTTCTCGGGATTGCCCGCGAAGTTGCGTGGATTGAACAGCGGCGGCGTGTGCCACCACAGATCGTACTCAAGCTCCTGCAAGAGGGAGATGAGGCGTGGAGAGCGCTCCTTGCGGTCATTCTCGACATAGAGAAGCGGGCGCGTCCGCGCGATCAGCTCCCGCGCGCCCTGCAGCACCTCGACCTCCATGCCTTCGACGTCGATCTTCAGGAGCCGGAGGGCCTTGAGGCCGAGGCTGTCCAGGGGCATCACGAGCACATCCTCGCCCGCGTCCGCGCCCAGGGCGACGCCGCCGAAATTATAGGCGGCGGCATAATCGAGCGGCGGCACCTTCAGCGTTCCCCGCCTGGCGCCGGCCGCGGCGCGGTAGCTGACGACGTTGAACAGCTCGTTCAGCGCGAGATTGGCGCACAGGAACTGGTGGATGATCCGCTGCGGCTCAAAAGCGACGACGAGTCCCTGCGGCCCCACGAGCCGCGCGAGATGGACGGTATGAGCCCCGATATTGGCCCCGACCTCCACCGCGACATCGCCCGGCCGCAGTGCGCGAGAGAACAGCTCGACCTCGAACTCACTGAACTCCCCGTAAAGCTCGAGCGCACGTCCGATATACTGGTCGCGCCGGAGATACAGCATCCGCCCGCGCCGGCATTCCTTGAGCGCAGTGAGCGGCCGGTCGGGCGGCGGCGGGTTCTTCTCGATCCCGGTATCGGCCATCGGCGTCCCGACCCCCCTCTGGTGCTCGGGCCTGCATCGTGCCATTGATCCGGCGCCGCGACCATCGGGCGCGAAGCGCTAAACCGAATCGACGCGGTGTCCCGGCTCGCTTAAGCTGCGCCGACCACCGTTCCAGGGAGAACATTGGTGACAGCATTCCGCCGCATCGTGGGTCTAGCCGTCGGACTGGCTGCAGCCCTTGCCGTCCCCGCGAGGGCCGACGGTATCTCGCTCGGCAGCCCGAACGATCCGAACTACTTCGAGCTCGGCGCCGGCGGCTACGACATCTTCCACAACTATACGGCCGGGGTGTTCCGCGGCGAGTTGCGCTTCAGCTCGAAACTGTGGGTGCTGACGCCGATCATCGGCGGCGAGGTGACCACCGACGGCGGTCTCTACGGCTATGGCGGGTTCGCCCTGGACCTTCACCTCGGCAGTCATTGGCTGCTGTCGCCCAACGAGGCGGTCGGCGCCTGGGCGCGCGGCGACGGCAAGAATCTCGGCTCCGTGGTCGAGTTCCGCAGCGGCGCCGAGCTCGACTACCAGTTCGACGATGCCTCCCGGCTGGGCTTCAGCTTCCACCACATCTCCAATGCCGGGATCGGCAAGCACAATCCCGGCGAGGAGGAGGCGCTCGTCCTCTATTCGGTTCCGTTCGGCTGGTAGGGCGGTTCCGCCGCCTCAGGCGGGCTTGCGCACAAGGTGCCGCGCGAAGTCCGGCATCTGGCGGAAGGCGAGGTGGAGATCGCCGGTGAGCGACGCGACGCGGTAGCCCTCCCGGGCCCAGGCCAAGGTCAGCGCGCGGGTGGTGAAGAGCGAGATGTGACCGTTGCGCGGTCCGATATACCACCATCCCATCCCAAGCCGCTGGAACTCCGGCCCCTGGACTAATGTCGAGAACAGCACAAGCCCCGGCAGCGCCGCGAGCCCGGCGATCTGCCGCACGGTGGCGACCGGGTCGGGCACGTGCTCAAGCGTCTCGAAGCAGGTGATGAGGTCGAACGGCCCTGAGGGCAGCGCGGCATAGTCGGGCACCAGCGGGTCGTAGACGGCGACGGCGGTGAACCCGTCCGCCTTGAGCCGTGAGGTGAGAGCGCCCTCGCCGCCGCCGTAATCGAGGATGCGCAGGTCGCGCGGCAGCGCCGGGAAGAGCTGGTCCAGCATCGAGCGCAGCGAGGCCGGCCGTTTCTCGGCAAAGTCCGGATCGACCGCGGCGTAGCACTCATCATAGATGTGCGCTTTGAAGTCCGAGATCGTCCAGTCGTCGAAGCACTCGGTGAAGAGGAAGCCGCATTCGCCGCAGCGCCGGTAATGCACCGGCACGCCGGCCGGCGGCAGGACCGCGCCGCGCCGGTCCTCGCAGGATTTGTTGAAGTCGACGACGCCGAAGAGCGTCGCCTTGCCGCGGCAGATCTTGCAGGGCGCGTCGCGGCCGGCGACCGGCTTGAGCGAGAAGGCGGCCGCCCCCAATCGCGCTACTCTGCCGCTTCGGCGGTCATCGAGACGCCTTTGCGTTCCGTGCCGAACCAGACGACGATGGACAGCAGGATCGCGACGCCGGCCGTCGTCGCCGCGAGGGCGAAGGCATAGTCGTCGCCGCGGCTCTCCGCCAGCCGGGATTGGTAGACGCTCAGGCTCGCGATCACCGCATTGCCGATCTGGTAAGTAAAGCCCGGAATCGTCCCGCGCACGCTCGCCGGGGTCAGCTCGTTGAGATGGACCGGCACGATTCCCCAGGCCCCCTGCACCGAGATCTGCATCAGGAAGGCGCCGAGCCCCAGCATCAGCGGCGTCGTCGAATAGGCCCAAAGCGGGATGATCGGCAAAGCCAGCAGAGCGGCGATCACGATAGCGTGGCGCCGGCCGATATACTCCGAGATCGTACCGAAGCTCAGCCCCCCGACGATCGCGCCGAGATTGAGCGCAATCAGCAGCGAGCTCACCGTCCCCGTGTCGAATCCGTGCTGCTTGACGAGGAACGTCTTGTAGAGATCCTGGGTCCCGTGACTGAACGCGTTGAAGCAGGACATCATGGCGATGATGTACAGCACCAGCTTCCACTCGCGGCCGATCGTCCGGATCATCGCCTCGGTGCTGTGCCCGCCTTTGGCTTCAAAGGCCGGCGATTCCTTCACGCTCATGCGGATATAGACGACAAGCAGCGCCGGTACCGCGCCGATCATGAACATTCCTCTCCAGCCGACATACTGGAACGCCGCCCAGTAGACGAGGGCTGCGAGCAGGTAACCGACCGCGTAGCCCTCCTGGAGAAAGCCCGAGATTGTGCCGCGTGTGTGGACGGGAATCGACTCCATCACCAGCGATGACCCGACACCCCATTCGCCGCCCATGCAGATGCCGAAGATCGCCCGCAGGATCAGCAGGGTCGTGATGTCCGGCGCAAACGCGGAAGCGAACTCGACGATCGCATAGAGCAGGATGTCGATCATCAGCGTCGGGCGGCGGCCATACCGGTCCGCGATCCAGCCGAAGATGAAGGCACCGACGGGGCGCATCACCAAGGTCCAGAAGAGCCCTTGGGCGATCACCGACACCTTGGTGTGGAAATCGTCGGCGATGTTGTCGAGCACCACCACCATGAGGAAGAAGTCGAACGCGTCGAGCGTCCAGCCGAGGAAGCTCGCGATCACCGCGCCGCGCTGCGAGCGGTCCAGGGATTTGAGTTCCGACCAGACGCTCATCGCTTCCCCCATGCGTTATCCCTGCCGTCGATCAAATACTCGACCGCGGGCGGACTCAAGCGCTTATAGGGGTGTCGCCGGCAGTTTGACTCGCGCCAGCAGCGATCGTCAGGCCGCGGTGGCGGCCTGCTTCTTGGCAGCGGCGGCGACGATCCGCTTCTTCAGCCGATGGGCCTCCGCGGAAAGCTTGGAATCGGGCGTCCCCATCAGGAAGGCGTCGATGCCGCCGTTGTGCTCGATCG
>Ga0070731_10003623_pt1 | contig 13803 bp, 8 predicted proteins | sample Coa_R1_2_FD_66448 | JGI IMG/M metagenome (GOLD analysis project Ga0070731, IMG submission 66448) | Surface soil microbial communities from Centralia Pennsylvania, which are recovering from an underground coalmine fire - Coalmine... | ecosystem: Environmental > Terrestrial > Soil > Unclassified ... | reverse complement strand
CGAACCGGCGGATGTCCATCTTCCAGAGATCGAGCTCGGGTTCGCCGTCGACGATCCAGCTGGCCATCTGCTTGCCGATCCCGCCGGCGCCGGCGATCCCGTGGGCGCAGAAGCCCGCGGCGACGAAGAAGCCCCGGACCTCGCTCTCGCCGAGGATGAACTCGTTATCGGGCGTGAAGCCCTCGGGGCCGTTGATCATCCGGTTGATCCCGGCATCGGCGATCGGCGGGACGCGCAGCACGGCGCCGTCCATGATCTCGGCGAAGCGCGGCCAGTCGGGGGCCAGCAGCTTGCCGTTGAAGTCGGCCGGCACCCCGTCCAGCGACCAGGGCGCGGGGTTCCGCTCGTAGCCGCCCATGCACAGCCCGCCAACCTCTTCGCGGAAGTAGCACAGGTGGTCCGGGTCGCGCATCGTCGGCAGGCTGGGCGTGACGCCCGCGATCCGCTCGGTGAACAGGTATTCGTGGGCCATCGGGATGATCGGCACGTTCACCCCCACCAGCCGGCCGATCTCCGGCGCGAACATGCCCCCGGCATTGACGACCACCGACGTCCGGATCGTGCGCCGTTCGCCCTTGTGCTCGACCTGGACGCCGGTGACCCGGCCGTCCGCGGTGTCGATCGCCACGACCCGGGTGCCGGTCTCGATCGTCGCGCCGCGGGCCCGGGCTCCGGCGGCGAGGGCGAGGGCCAGGCCCGACGGGTCGAGCCAGCCGTCGGTCGGCAGGAAGACGGCCCCGAGGACGCCGTCGAGCGACATCAGCGGGAAGAGATCGCCCGCCTCGGCCGGACCGATCAGCTCCAGCGGCAGGCCAAACGTCTTGGCCCAGCCGGCCTGCCGGGTGAGCTCCTCCATCCGGGCCGGGGTCGACGCCAGGCGCAGCGAACCGACCTCGTGCCACGACGGGTCGGTGCCGGTCTCGGCCTTCAGCCGCCGGTACAACTCGACGCTGTCCATCATCATCCGGGTCAGGGTCACGCTCGAGCGCAGCTGGCCGACGAGGCCGGCCGAGTGGAACGTGGACCCGGACGTCAGCTCCGCCCGGTCGACCAGCAGGATGTCGCGCCAGCCCCGTTCGGCCAGGTGGTAGGCGATGCTCGTGCCGCCGACGCCGCCGCCGATGATCACCGCCCGGGCCTGGTCCATCCGCGCGCGCTCCTCACCTGCATCGTGCCGTCAATCGGGCGCGCAGCGCCCGGGGGCAAGGGTATCGGGTGGCACAATGAGGCGCATGCCCATCCAGCCAGCCAGCCCATCGATCGAGGACGTCGTGACCGCCATCCCGGCCTGGCGGGGCCGGACGATCCGGACCGAGCCGATCGCCGGCGGTCTGACCAACCGCAACTACCGGGTCGAGGTCGACGGCCTGCCGTGCTTCGTGCGAATCCCCGGACCGGCCACCGACCTGCTGGCGATCGACCGGGCCAACGAGCTCCACAACACCCGTGCGGCGGCCGCTGCCGGCGTCGGCCCGCGGGTCCTCGAGCACCTGCCCGGGTGGGATGCGATGGTCCTCGAGTGGCTGCCGGGACGGACGATGTCCATTGCCGCGTTCAGCCCGCCGGACAGCCCGGGCCGGATCGCCGACGCGCTCCGGCGCCTGCACGCGGGTCCCCGCTTTGCCCTGGACTTCGACATGTTCCGCCTGACCGAGCGCTACCTGGGGGTGGTCGCCCAGCGCAGCGTGGCGATCCCCGACGGGTTCCGCGGCGCGCTGCCGGCCGTCACCCGGATCGAGGCGGCACTTGCCCGCCGGCCGCTGCCCAGCGTCCCCTGCCACAACGACCTGCTGGCCGAGAACTACCTCGACGACGGTGCCCGGTTGTGGATCGTCGACTACGAATACAGCGGCAACAACGACCCGACCTTCGAGCTCGGCAACACCTGCCAGGAGCTCGGCTTCGGGGCGGACCGCGCGGCCGAGCTGTGTGCGGCCTATTTCGGCGCCGCGGACGACGCGCTGCTCGCCCGGATGCACCTCCAGATGATCATGTCGGACATCGGCTGGACGCTGTGGGCAGCGATCCAGGCCCAGGTCTCGGCGATCGACTACGACTTCTGGGCCTGGGCCGAGGAGCGCTGGGCGCGGGCGGCCGCGAACCTCGCCGGGCCGGGCTTCGAGGGCTGGCTGGCGGCCGTCTAGCCGCGCATCCGGGCGCCCGCCGGGTCGACCAGGACGTCGGCGGCCAGCGCGGCCGCAACCCGCCGGCCGAAGACGTCGACCTCGAGCGGGGCCCCCTGGGCCAGGTTGGCCGGCAGGTAGACCGTCCCGATCGTCGTCCTGACCGTGGGGCCATAGGCCGTGCTCCGGATGCGGCCGACGACCGCGCCGTCGAGGCGGACCGCTTCGCCGCCGTAGATCGGCTGGTACTCGCTGTCGCCGATCGTGATCGTGGCCAGTCGCCGGCCGGGGCCGGACGTCGCGCTGGCCCGGCGGGCGAGGAGCGCATCGCGGCCCACGAACGGGCCCTTGTCGATCCGAACGAACGGCCCCAGGCCGGCTTCGTCGGGCGTCTCGAGCATCGTCATGTCGGTGCTGAAGTAGCGATAGCCCTTCTCGAGCCGGAGGGCGTCGAGCGCCCGGTACCCGAACGGCTCGAGGCGATGCTCGGCGCCGGCGGCGCGCAGCCGATCCCAGACGCCCACCGCCCACGCCGGCGCGACGTACAGCTCCCAGCCGAGCTCGCCGGCGTAGCTGATCCGGGCGGCCAGGACCGAAGCGCCGCCGATCCGGATCTCGACCGCCCGGCGGAGCGGGATCGCGGCGTCCGAGACATCGTCATCGGCCCCCACCTCCAGGATCGTCCGGGCCCGGGGCCCCCAGAGGCCAATGACCGCCAGCTCGTCGCTCGCGTCGCGGAGCTCCACCGGCCCGTCGCCCGACTCGAGATGGGCCTGGATCCAGGCCAGGTCGCCGGCCACGAACCCGGCACCGGTCACGACCCGGAAGCGATCCCCGGCGAGGCGGGTGATCGTGACGTCGGCCACGATGCCGGCCCGCTCGTCAAGGAACTGGCTGTAGACGAGGCTGCCGACCGGCCGGTCGATGTCGTTCGCGGCGACCCGCTGGAGCAGCCCGAGCGCGCCGCGACCCTCGACCGCGATCTTGCCGAACGAGCTCAGGTCGATCAAGCCGGCCCGCTCGCGGACCGCCCGGCCCTCGGCCAGCACCCGCTCGGACCAGGGCGGCTGGGTCCAGCCCCAGGCGGCCTGGTCGCGGCCCGCCCGTCGCCAGGGCCGCCCGGGATCGTGGAAGTCGGCCCGCTCCCAGCCGGCCTTCGTGCCGAAGGTCGCGCCCGTCTCCTGGAGCCGGCCGTGGAGCGCCGATAGCCGCCGCGGCCGGCCGGCCAGATCGGCGTCGTACGGGTAGCGCAGGCGGTAGTAGTCCGAGTACGTCTCCCGGGCCAGGCCGGCGGCAAAGACCGGGTCGCGATAGGTCTCGGCGAAGCGGCTCGCCCGGTACGGGCCGATGTCCACGCCCGGGTCACCGGTCGTGATCCAGCCGGCCACGGCGCGCCCGATCCCACCCCCGCCGCCGAAGCCGTTGAGCGACAGGCCGGCGGCGACCCAGAAGCCGCCGACGCCCGGCAGCGGCCCGACGAGCGGGTTGGCATCGGGCGTCATCGCGTCCGGGTGGCAGACGAGGCGGATCACCTCGGCATCGGCCAGGAACGGGAAGCGCCGGATCGCGCCCGCCATCAGCGGCCCGAAGCGCTCGAAATTGGGCGGCATCGATTGGGCGGCATGCTCCCACGGCACGCCGTCCTCCCAGCGGCTGACCGGGTCGAGCTCGTAGCCGCCGAAGAGCATCCCGCCCTGCTCGCTCTTGCCGTAGACCAGGTTGTCCGGGTCGCGAAAGCAGGGCATCTCGCGGGGCAGCTCGTGGCCGGGCACCGCGCGCAGGGCGATGTGCTGGTGATCGACCGGCGTCGACGGAATGAAGCCGCCGACCATCGCCGCGACCTGCGGCGCCCAGATCCCGGCGGCATCCACGACCAGCTCGGTCTCGATCGGGCCCTGGTCGGTGAGGACCCGGCGGACCGAGCGGGCCGCGGACAGCTCGATCCCAGTCACCCGGATGCCGGTCCGGATCCGGACCCCGAGGGCCCGGGCGGCGTCGGCCACGGCATGGGTCGCCCGATGCGGGTCGAGATGGCCGTCGCCGGGCAGGTGGACGGCGCCGTAGAGCGATTCGGGCGACATCGCCGGCAGCAGCTGGCGCGCCTCGTCGGCCGAGATGACGTCGACGTCGAGGCCGATTCCCCGCGCCCGGCTGGCGGTTCGCTCCAGCTCCAGGAGCTGGTCGTGGCTCGACGCGAGGCGCAGGCTGCCGACCCGCTCGAAGACGCCCAGCCGTTCGTACAGCTCCACGCTGTAGCGCCGGAAGCGCATCATCGTCGAGGACGGATTGAAGACGGTCACCACGCCGGCCGCGTGGCAGGTCGAGCCGGCGGTCAGCTGGGCCTTCTCGACCAGCAGGATGTCGGTCCAGCCCGCCTCGGCGAGGTGGAGCGCGACGCTACAGCCGGTGATCCCGCCGCCGATCACCACGATCCGCGCGCCATCCATCGTCAGCCTCCCGCCGCCTCGTGGAGGGCGCGCTCGAAGGCCGGCGTGGCGGCGTTGGCCAGGAGCCGGTCGAAATGCTCGGCGGCATAGCCCACGAAATCGACGTCGAGGGTGCTGACGCCCTGCTGGAGGACGCCCCACATCGCCTCCCGGAAGTCGGACACGATCCGCATCAGGGTCAGCCGCGCGAGGCGGTCGATGCGGGCCGGCTCGAGGTCGTAGCCCTCCAGCAGGATCCGGTCCTCGTCGGAGGTCAGACCGTGATTGACGCTGAAGTTGCCCAGGTCGAAGAACGGGTCGCCCATCCCGGCGTACTCCCAGTCCACGATCCGGATGCGCTTGCCGTCGTCGATGAAATTGCCGTTGAGCAGGTCGTTGTGGCAGGGCCGCATCTCGAGGGGATTGCTCAGGAGGGCCAGCTCGATCCGCCGGCCGACGGCCGTGGCCAGCCCGTACTCGATCGGGATCGGCACGCCCCGCGCGCCGGCCAGGGCCCGGTAGGCCTCGACGATCCGGAGCGGGATGAACAGGCCCGGGATCGCCGGTCCGTCGTGGAACCTGCGAATCGAGTCGGCCACCCGGCGGATCGTCTCGGGCCGGTGGACCGCCTCGTCGCTGACCGGCGAACCGACGATGAAGCGCGTCACCAGGAGGCCCTCGGGCCGGATGAACGCCGTCACCTCGGGGCCGACGCCGACCCCGGCCGCGGCCACCGTGGCGGCCTGCTCGACCTCCCGGCTGATTCCCAGCAGGTGGGTGTCGTTGCCGGCCAGGCGGATCACGTAGCGTTCCGTCTCGCCGGCGACGTCGACCAGGAAGTTCCGGTTGGTGATCCCGCCCGACAGGGCGGTCAGGGTCAGCTTGCGCCCGGCCAGCTCGGGCACGCGCTGCATCGCGGCCACCAGCTCATCGTGGCGCTCGCCCGCCCCCAGCTCCTGGTCGTCGGTCACGTCGTCGGTCACCCGGCCTCCTCAGCCATCACGCTACCCCGGACATGGTGACGGCGCGACGAGTCGTTCGTCGCGCCGTCAACCCAACAAGGCTCGAGAAGCTCAGCCGATCGTGGCCTCGCCGGTGGCCACGTCGGCCTGGATCACCTCGTTCCGACCGCGGACGGCCGCAGCGTAGTAGATCAGGCCAAAGACCAGCAGGATGGCCAGGAACGTCTCGAAGACCGGGATCTGGGGCAGCGAGCTGAGCGCCGAGCTCCCGAGGAAGGACAGCGTGTCGATCGTCGGGTTGGTGTTGGCGCGGAGCGCGTTGCCGTAGTCACCGAACAGCGAGTTGTTCCACAGGGCGAAGTTCAGGATCATCACCCCGCCGTAGATCAGGGCGACGATGTTGATCACGAGGCCCCAGCTGCCGAGCTTGAACCAGGCCGCCTTCTGGGGCCAGCCCTTGCTTCGGGCGATGAGCACCCCCAGGTTGCACAGGAAGTAGCTCAGATAGATCGTGCCGGTCGCGGCAATCGCGATCACGCCGGCGCTGCCCGAGACGAGGAACGGGATCGCGGCGAGCACGCCCACGGCGACCGCGGCGTTCGTCGGCGTCTTGTAGCCACTGACCTTGCCCCACACCGAACCGAGCGGCAGGCGCCGGTCGCGGCCCATCGAGAACATCAGCCGGGTGGTCGCACCCTGGATCGCCATCGTGCACACGAACACGGCGGACAGGATCACCAGGAGGTAGATGTTGCCCCAGAAGCTGCCCAGGTTGAAGTGGACGGCGTCGGCAATCGGGTTCGATCCACCGGCGGCGGCCTTGATCTCGCCGGGAATATCCGGCGTCGAGAGGATGATCGCCAGCAGGAAGATCGCACCGATGATCCCGGAGATCAGGATCGCCGACAGGATCCCGCGGGGCGCCTGGCGACTGGCGTCGATCGTCTCCTCGCCGTACGTCCCGGCGGTATCGAAGCCGTAGACGACGAACAGGGACATGAACGCCGCAACCGCAAAGACCGGCAGGTAGTTGCCATTGGCCTGGCCTTCGAGGCCGTAGGTGTTGGTCAGCACGCTGACCGGCTGGTGGTTGAAGAAGATCAACAGCACGCCGGCGAACACGACCATCCCCAGGATCTCGGCGGCGACACCCAGGTTGTTGATGATCGACATCAGCCGGATGCCGAAACCGTTGATCACGGTCGTGATCACCAGCGTGATCAGCGCGACCCAGACGTTCCAGGTGAACGGTCCGAAGGTGCCCGCGCCGTTCACGCCAAGGATTGACGACAGGACGAGCGGGACGGTGATCGCCACCCCGGTCGTCGTCAGCACGCCGGCCCAGAAGTAGAACCAGCCGGTGAAGAAGCCGAGGGTCTTGTTCGACAGTCGCTTGGACCATTGGTAGATGGAACCGGCGACCGGGAAGTGGCTGGCCAGCTCGGAGAAGTTGAGGGCGACGAAGAGCTGGCCGATGACGACCAGCGGCCAGGACCAGAAGAAGGGCGGCCCGCCGACGAAGAAGCCGAGCCCGATCAGGGTGAACGTCCCGGTCGAGACGCTGATGTAGCTGAACGCCACCGCGAAGTTCGACAGGAAGCCGAGCGAGCGCTTCAGCTCCGGCTTGATGCCCAGGCTCTGCAGGTGCGCGTCATCGCGCGCCGCCTGGTCTGAAGCCCTGGTTGGACCCGACACGAACAGACCCTCCACTTGCGCCACGCGTCGACTGGGGACCGTCGCGCGGGGCCCTGCCGATTCAGAGCCGCGAGGACTTTCCGGGTGCCACGATCCGGCTCCCTCACCGGACATGTGCGCCGCAGGATAGGAGTCGCCGAGCGCAGAGTCAACGGCGATTCCTGCGTACCGGATCAGGCGGTCGCGAGCCTCGTCCGTTCGCAACCGTGGGCGCCGGCGGGGCTCGATCCTTGGTCAGATTCCGCCCGGAGCCGCGGCATGGTCACGGACCGCCTGAAATGGGCCCATTGGGCTGATTCGATGAGCTCGGTTGAGCGCGGATCGGGGGCGTCCCGCGGCCCGACGATACCGATTCAGGCCGATCGCGACATCCGGCGGCTTGAGACTGAATCTGACCATCGAGGCGTGGGACGGGCCGAGTGGAGCGCGCCGCCCCGGACCAGGGCCTCCGACAGCGGCTTCAGGCCGGGGCGAGCGCCTCGCGCACGGCGGCCGGGGCCGCTCGATGGTGGACGACCGGCTTGATGTAGCGGTCGACCATCTCGCGCGTTTCGAGGACGGCCAGCTCCTTGAACAGGAACGCGATCTTGGCGGCCTGGTCGGCCAGGATCTGGTCCTTCTCGGGCAGGTCCCACAGCTCGCGCTTGAACGGGCCGATGGCCTTCTTGCGGGTGGTGTACACGAACTGCTCATCGGTCTGGCCGGGCTTGCGCTCGTCGGCCGCGTCGCTGTAGCACCAGGCATCGATCGCCTTGGTCAGGGTCGCCGGAAACGCCGGGTTGTCGAAGAGCGCGTTCTGGAAGCCGGTCGCCAGGTGGATCTCGGCCGTCTCGACCGCCGGGAAGTGGTGGAAGAGCTCGTCGGGCAGGGTGCTTGCACCATGCTGCACCGCGCCGGCCAGGCCGTACTCGCGGGCCACCACGCCCAGGTGGCGGATCACCTCGAAGTCGAGCTTGACCGCGGCGATCGTGCCGTCGGGCAGCGGGATGCCACCGTGGCTGGTGCCGGTCTGGAGGCTGACCTTGCTGATCCCGACCGCCCCGGGACGACGTCGCTCGAGCTCGGCCCGGAAGCCCTCGAGGTAGGCCCGCAGCTCAGGCTCAGTCGAGTTCTGCTTGCCGACCTCGCCGATCTCGCCGCCGACGCTGATCGTGATGCCCTCCGGCTCGAGCTCCCGGATCAGCGCCGTCAGCTCGGCGGCTCGCTCATAGTTCGCGCGCTGCTCGGCGTCGACGTTGGGCTGGCTGAGGTCGACGAGGGTCGAGCTGTCGATGTCGATGTTGCGGTAGCCGACCGTGATCGCCTGGCGGCAGGCGGCCCGGATCTCCTCGGTCATCTTCTCCGGGTCGACCTTGTACTTGGCGGCGTTGAACTGGTAGTGATCGCCCTGGATGAAGACGGGGTGCTGCCAGTTGGCGGCGATCGCCCCGGCGAGGACGCTCGTCGCGTACTCGGCCGGGCGCTGGTACGTATAGGTCTGCTCGCTGCGGGCCAGCTCGAGGATCACGGCCCCTACCCCACCGGCGGCCGCCGTCTGGAAGATCGTGCGAGCCATGTCGAAGGTCTGGGCGCGCAGGTTGATCGCCGGGACGGTGAAGCCGTGGACTTCGCCCCGGGAGCGGGCCAGGTACAGGTCCTGGATGCTGGCCGAATGGGCACCCAGCTCGAGGCTCGCCTCCCAGACCAGCCAGCGGGCCGCCTCGACCGTCGGCTCGTCCGACGAGAACGCCGCCGTCCAGGCCAGGTCGCGGATCGTCGTCGCGCGGAACGCGGCCTCGTCGGCGATCACCAGCCGGCCGTCGCTGACGGTGGCCGCGGGCGCGATCAGGCCGAGCAGCTCGGCGACGGAAGCGGCAACGCTGGGCATCTGGACTCTCCGCTTGATGGTGTTCGTCGACTGGATGGCGATTCTATGCGGGCTCAGTCCCGGCGGTGCTCGGTCCGGCCGCGGACGAAATCGACCAGGACGTATTCGCCCAGGTGCTCCGGCTCGGCGAAGAATGCCCGGCCCCGGTTGAGCCGGGTGATGTGGGCCACGAACTCGGTCAGCGCCCGGGATCGCTCGAGCATGAACGTGTTGATCGTGATCCCCGCCTTGGTGCAGCGCTGGACCTCGCGCAGGGTGGCCTGGATCGTCTGGCGGGTGGGCGGATAGTTGAACTCGACCTGGCCATTCTCGAAGTGGGCGGTCGGCTCGCCATCGGTGATCACCACGACCTGCCGGTTGGCGGCACCGCTGCGGGCCAGGATCCGGCGGGCCAGGAGCAGGCCGTGCTGGAGGTTCGTGCCGTACTCATAGCCGTGCCAGGAGAGCTCGGCCAGCGTCCCGGGCCGGATCTCGCGGGCGTAGTAGGCAAAGCCGATCACGGTCAGGTCGTCGCGCGGGTACTGGGTCCGGATCAGGGTATCGAGCGCAACGGCGACCTTCTTGGCCGCAACGAAACAGCCCCGCAGGAGCATCGAGCGGCTCATGTCCACGAGCAGGACCGTTGCGGTCCGGGTCGACTCTTCCGTGCGGTGGACGGCGAAATCGTCCGCGACCAGGCGGATCCCCCGCCCGCGGTCGGCGGATGGCGCGTTCTCCGGGCGGGTCAGGGCATTGGCCAGGGTCTCGCGCAGGTCCAGGTCGAACGCATCGCCGAACTCGAACGGCTTGGTCCCCTCGCTGCGTTCCGAGCCGCGTCCGGCCCGGTCGACGCGATGCTCGCCGAAGGCGTCCCGACGCAGCCGGGCGAAGAGGTCATTGAGGACCTTCTGGCCGATCCGGCGGCTGCCGCGCGGGGTCAGCTCGAGCCGCTCGCCGGTCCTCGTCAGGTAGCCCGCGGCTTCGAGGCGGGCGGTGATCTCGTCGAGCCGATCGAGGTCGCGGACGGCATCCTCGCCGGCCAGCTCGCGCAGGTCCTCGCGGTCGATGCCGGCCAGGTCGCCGGGGGTACCGACGTCGTCGAGGCGAGCCTCGAGCGCCTCGAGGCGGCCCAGGGTTTCGAGCTGGCCGAGGGCGCCTTCGAGGCCAAGCTCCTCGTCGCCGCTGAACCGGAACCGATCGCCCAGGCCTTCGGGCAGGACCTGGTCGAGGGTGGCCGCGAGCTGGGCCAGATCCCAGCGCAGGCGATCGTCGCGGAGCAGCCCGTCGACGAGCGAGTTGAGCTCCGAGCGCTGGGCCGCGGTCAGGGAGCGCAGGAGCGACTGCATCGCCGACATCCGCTGGGCCAGCTGCTCGATGATCTGCTCGACGGTCGTCGCCCCCGGGAAGAAGCTGCCGTGCTGGGCGAGGAACTCCGAGGGATCGGGTTCGCCCCCGGCGAGGTGCTCCTGGAGCAGCCGATCGAGATCCCGGACCATCGCCCGATTCGCCGCCAGGTCCTCCGGGCTCATGCTCCGGACAGCATCCGCCATGCCCGCCGCGTAGCGGTCCAGGACCGAGCGTCGCAGCCGTTCCACCAGGGCCTCGAAGCGCTCCCGGGCGCCGCCGTCGAGGAAGTCGTAGTCCTCGAGCGCCCGGACCTGGTCGCCGACGTCGTCGGGCAGCGCGTCCAGCCGGTCAAGGCGCTTTGCGATGGTCTGGTTGAGCAGCTCGGCGAGCTCGGGCGAGGGCGCCGCCGGTCCATCCGCCGAGCCCGCGAGACGGGCCTCGATCCCGGCCCGTTCGGTCTCCACGATCTCCTTCAGCTCGGCTCGCACGTCGGCCAGCACGTCGCCCAGGTGATAGCGGCCGAGGAGCTCGTCGCGCCGTGCCCGGAGCCGCTCGCGGAGGGCCTCCAGGCCGGCCAGGTCGCCCCGATCGCGGTCCGCGGATCGCCAGCCGCGTTCCATCAGCCGGCGCAGCGCCTCGCCCAGGTCGCCGTCGGCCATGACGTCGTCGGTCAGGGCATCGATGAGCTCGTCGGCCGACAGGTCGGGCAGCAGCTGGCTGCCGTCCCAGCGCCCGAAGCGGGCCTGCCGGGCAAAGGGTCCCGCGGAGCCGCCCGCTGGACCGGCGTCCCCCCCACCGGTCCGCGTCGGACGCGCCGGCGCTGGGTCGTCCAGGTCACGCGGATCCGGGGTCCAGGACGTCATCGGCGGTACAGCACGGCGCCGCCCAGGCGGTCCTTGTTCAGGCGCCGGGCGAGATGGAGGCCCTCGAGCAGGAACTCGATCGCCGAAGCGACCAGGGCGGCCTCGGACGCCGGGCCGCGAAGGGCGCTGCGGGTCGCCCGCTGGCCGGCGGCTCCGTGCGCCCCGGCCGGCTCCTCGGCCGTCGCCAGGACGCCAGTCCGCCGGATCGCGTCGGCCAGCCCGGGGACCTCGCTCGCCCAGCGGACGTATTCGGCGGAGTGGACAGCGTCGCCCGTCTCGAGGGTCAGGCCATCCTCGAAGGCGCTGACCAGGGGCTCGAGGTCGTCGATCGAGATCCGCCGGTTGAACGTGGCATAGACGGCCTTGGTGATCAGCCGTTCGACGATCCGATCCTCCGGCGATTCGTCGCCTGCCGATTCGAGCTCGATCTTGCCTGCCGTCGAGGCCACCACGGCGGCCAGGTCGCTGATCCGGGGGGCCGCCGCCGGCTCGCCCAGGCGGACCGCGCGCTTCAGGGCTGCGGCCTCCAGGACCTCCAGGTTGGCGACCGAGACCCGGACGCTGACGCCCGAGCGCTGGCTGATCTCGCCCGAGCGCCGGGCCAGGTGGGTCAGCTCGGCCACGATCTCCTCGATGAACGGCGGGACGTGGACCACCGGCACGCCCTCCTCGAGCGGGAAGCCGACCTTCTCCTGGCGGACGATCGCGATCTCGTCCTCGAGGGTCCGCGGGTAGTGCGTCCGGATCTGCGAACCAAGGCGATCCTTCAGGGGCGTGATGATCCGGCCTCGGCTGGTGTAGTCCTCGGGGTTGGCGCTGGCCACGACGAACAGGTCGAGCGGCAGGCGAATCGTGAAGCCACGGACCTGGACGTCGCGCTCCTCGAGGATGTTGAGCAGGCCGACCTGGATCCGCTCGGCCAGGTCGGGCAGCTCGTTGAGGGCAAAGATTCCCCGGTTGGCGCGCGGGATCAGGCCGTAGTGGATCACCAGCTCGTCGGACAGGTAGCGGCCCTCGGCGACCCGGATCGGATCGACCTCGCCGATCAGGTCGGCGATCGTGATGTCCGGCGTCGCCAGCTTTTCGCTGTAGCGCCGGTCGCGAGGCAGCCAGCTGATCGGGGTCTCGTCGGCGCCCTCGGCGACCAGGGCCCGGGCCCCCGGGCTGATCGGGCCGAAGGGATCGTCGTTGAGCTCGCCGCCGGCGACGATCGGCAACCAGGGATCGAGCAGGCCCACGAGGAGGCGGGCCATCCGGGTCTTGCCCTGGCCGCGCTCCCCGAGGAAGACGAGATCCTGGCCGGCGAGGATCGCGTTCTCCAGGGCCGGCAGGACCGTATCGGCATAGCCGATCACGCCCGGAAGCACGGTCCGGCCCTCGCCGAGCCGGGCGAGCAGGTTCGATCGGAGCTCGGCCTTGACGCTCCGTGAGCGCCAGCCTGAAGCGCGCAGCTCACCGATCGTCCGCGCGGCGGGCGGTCCAACCCGATCGGCGCCGCCGGCCTGATCGAATTCGTCGTGATTGGGGGCAGGCTGGCTGCGGTCCGTTGGCATCAGTTCCTCGCTGGTTCCTCGCTGGGGTTGGGCACGGGATCGTTGGTGGTCAGTGGTGCTGGGCTGTGACGGAATCGGCGCCCCGGGCGGCCTCGATCGCCAGGCGGACCGTGCCGGGATCGTCCACCCGGTGGGCGACCAGGCCGGCCAGGAGGTCGCTCCGGGCGCCGATCTCGGCATCGAGGTCGCCGGCCCGGCGGTCGATCAGGCCCGCCAGCTCGGGCAGGACCGCCCACCAGAAGTGCTCGAATCGCTTGAGGTTCGGATCCCACGTCGCGAGGACCGCCGGACCCTGGCGCTGGAGGTGCCCGTGCCCGTCGCGCAGCGGCGGTCGCAGGAGGTGGGCGGCCTGCACCCGCCAGGCGTTCGCGTGCTCGTCCACGCCCAGGACCATGACCAGCGCGAGCCGGGCGCCGGTCTCATCGGCCGCCTCGAGGCTCAGGGCCGGCATCCGCGCCAGGACTGCCTCGAGGGTGCCCGCGTCGACGGTCAGCGGTGCCGGGCTGTGCGTGCCGGTCGCGGGCGGCAGGGCGCAGGTCAGCAGGATCTCGCCAAGCGAGATGCGAACCTTCGGCCCCGCCCAGCCGGCGGCCGAGGCGTCGCTCCGGGCAGCCACCACGAGGGGCAGGCCATGTTCGATCATGGTCGAGGCCAGGGCCGCCAGTTGGGCGTCCACGGTGCCCAGTCGGATCCAGCCCGTGATCGCCGAGGGCATGGCCATCCGCGGCAAGGTTCCGGCAGGCGCGGAACCGGGCTGGCCTGGGGTGTTGTCCACGCGTGCTCCGGATGGCAGGGTTCGAGCTCGGTCCACCCAGCCTAGGTCCGCGCTCCGGGAGCGTCAAACGAGGGCCCGGGGCTCAGGGACAGGGGTGACTCGGGAGGGGCAGGACCCGGTAGATCTCCGTCTCGGTCACGGCCGACGGGCCACCGGCGGCGACATTGACGGTGATGAACGGCTCGAGCTGGTACTGCTCCCGGGTCGGAACCA
>Ga0070731_10003622_pt1 | contig 13806 bp, 15 predicted proteins | sample Coa_R1_2_FD_66448 | JGI IMG/M metagenome (GOLD analysis project Ga0070731, IMG submission 66448) | Surface soil microbial communities from Centralia Pennsylvania, which are recovering from an underground coalmine fire - Coalmine... | ecosystem: Environmental > Terrestrial > Soil > Unclassified ... | reverse complement strand
CGTAGTTACTTTAGAGAGGATTCTTCTTATTTCCTCGCTTAGGCCGCCCCGCCCGCCGAACGAACCACAAAGAACGCCTAACCCTATGATTCTGAAACTATTAGGCGTGATTCAAGTTGTCCTCTGGAGACTCCAGTCTGCCGTTGCTTGTCTACCGCCATCCGCCTCATATCATGCGGGTATAAAGCTGCCGGACGGATGCGTCGATCACTGAATCAGGTGTTTCACTTACGGGAACCATGGACTTCTCTGCAATTCTCGTACTAGCCTTGGTCGGTATCGCCGCTCCCGTCGGCTACTACTTCGGCCGGCGTTCGGCCGAGTCTGCCGCGCTACGCGCCCAGGAAAAGAACCGTCCCGAGCCTTCCCTCGAAAGCTTGTTTTCCGAATCCCCCATCGGCTACCTGGACCTGGACCCCGAAGGCATCGTCAGGAAAGTCAATCGCCAGGAATGCATCCAACGCGGTCTCACCGAAGACCAGATCATTGGAAAGCCTCTCTGGAGTCTGAATAACACCGACGGCCCGATCTCGGCCGAAGCAGGGTTACGAGAGCTGAACGCGATGGGCTCGGACCCGGTGTGCGCCCGCTACGCCCGGCCCAACGGCGAAGTCGTCATGGTCGAGATTCATAAGCGGTCTCTGCGCGATCGCAGCGGCCGCGTCGCCGGAACGCGTCTGGCGTCCCTGGACATCACCGCGCAGGCCCGCGCGGAACAGGAAGTCCTGAAGACCAGTCAGGAGTTGAAAGCCATCTTCGACGCTTTTCCCGATGCGTTCCTTCGCATCGACGAAAAGCACATCATCCTGGATTATCAGGGTCCCCGAACCGCGGACCTGAATCTGAACGCGCCCGGAAAGAGCGTTCTCGACGTTTTAAAAGGCGAGCCCGGCGAGCTGCTCGCCAAAGCCGTCGACACCGTGATGCGCACCCACGCACCGGCATCCGTGGAATTCACCCTGACGGTCAAGGAAAAACCCAAGGTCTTTGAAGCGCGCGTTGCGTCCATCCATTGGACCGAAGTCATCGCGCTGATCCGCAACATCACCGATCAGAGACACGCCGTTGACGCGCTCCAGCAATTCACTAAGGAACTGCAGGAGAAAAACGACCAACTGGCCGACGCTCTGATCACCGCGCGCGAAGCCACCCGCTTCAAATCGCGATTCCTGGCCAACATGAGCCATGAAATCCGGACGCCCATGAACGGAATCCAGGGCATGACGGAACTAATGCTCGAAACGCCGCTCAATCCCGAGCAATGCGATTACGCCCGCTCCATCCGCAGTTCCTGCGATTCCCTCATCCGGCTGGTGGATAGCGTACTCGATCTCTCGAAGATGGAGTCCGGAAAATTCACCATCGAGAACACGACTTTCGATCTGCGCAAGACCATCAATACCGTCGTGCAATCGGTGGAAGGCCCCGCCCGCGCGAAGGGCATCGTGCTCACCGCCGAAGTCGCGCCGAACGTCCCGCCGTCCCTCCGCGGAGATCTCGTGCGCTTTCGCCAGGTCCTCGGCAACCTTCTGGATAATTCCCTCAAGTTCACCGACCACGGAAAAATTTCCCTGCGGGCCGAGCTTGCCGGCGAAATGGAAGGCGCCTACTCGCTCTTATTCGTGATTCGCGACACCGGAATCGGCGTCCCTGCGGAAAAAGTACCGCATTTGTTCGACAGCTTCGTGCAGGGCGACGATTCAAGCACGCGCAGCTATGGAGGCACCGGCCTCGGCCTCGCCATCGCCAAGCAGCTCGTGGAGATGATGCGCGGCGAAATCGGATTCGACAGCAAACCGGGAGAAGGCAGCACTTTCTGGTTCACCGCCGTATTCGACAAACCGGAACCCGCCGCCACGGACACCGCGCAGGATTCGGAGGCGCCCTGCCAGCGTCTGAACCTGAAAGACACGCGGGTCCTGCTGGTTGAGGAAAGCGTTCCCGAACGTACCCAGATTCGCCAGCTCCTTGAAACCTGGGGCGCGGCGTGCGAGGACCTTCCACCAGGCCGTACCGTGCTCGATGCGCTCCGCGAAGCCGCCACTGCCGGCCGCCCGTTCCGAGTGGCTCTGATCGCGACCAATCTGCAGGATCAGGGCGCTCTTCTGACTCCCGCCGCGATTCAAGCTGACGCGCAGACCAAAGACACGATTCTGATCGCTCTCACCGACTCGACCATGCGCGGACATGCGCCCGTGCTCCGCGCCGTAGGATTCCGCGGCCACGTGCAAAAGCCGGTGCTCACCGGCGATTTGCGCGACACGATCGGCGAAGCGTTGGCGGCGTCGGAGCAGAACGGCGCCCAGCCGGCTTCTGGCGCGTATAAAGTGGACGTCCCCGCGCCGGCCTCCGGCGCGCCCAGGATTCTGCTGGTGGAGGACGACGATATCAATCAGAAATACGTGATGCGGGTCCTGCAGCGCTACGGATTCCATGCCGAGCTCGCCGTCGACGGCCGCCGCGCTGTCGACGCCGTGATGAAGAACCGTTACGATCTCGTCTTGATGGACGTCCAGATGCCGCGCATGGATGGCCTGGAAGCCACCGCGCAGATCCGTTTCCGCGAGGGCCACGATCGTCACACGCCGATTGTCGGATTGACGGCCAACGCCATGGCCGGAGACCGGGAGCGCTTTCTCGCGGCCGGCATGGATGACTATCTGAGCAAGCCCGTGAAAATCGAGCAGCTCCTGCAGGCCATTCAGCGATGGGCTCCCGCCCACGCCGGAATCACTACTTGATCTCGAGAATTTCCTTCTCTTTGGTTTTTGCCATCTGGTCGGTCTTCTGGATGTGACCGTCCGTCATCTTCTGGATTTCCTCCAGCGCCCGGCGTTCCTCGTCTTCACTGATGGCTTTATCCTTCAGCAGCTTCTTCACGTGCTCATTCGCATCCCGCCGGATGTTGCGCAGCGCCACGCGGTGATCCTCGGCGATGCCGTGCAGCCGCTTCACGATCTCCTTGCGCCGCTCCTCGGTCAGAGCCGGGATGGGCACGCGGATGATCTTTCCGTCGTTGGCGGGATTCAAACCCAGATCCGACGTGCGGATTGCCTTTTCGATCACGGCAATCTGCGACACATCCCACGGCTGAATGGTGATCAGCGTCGGCTCGGGAACGTGAAGATTGGAAAGCTGATTCAGCGGCGTCGGCGTGCCGTAATAATCCACCTTGAGATTGTCGAAAATACTCACCGAAGCGCGGCCCGTGCGGATGCTGGCCATTTCGTGCTGCAGATCCGTCAGCGCTTTGTCCATGCGGGTCCTGGCATGATTCTCGACGTCGCGGATATTCGCGAAGTTGCTACTGGTTGCGGCCTGTTGTTCTGGTTTCATACGGTTTTAGTGGATGCCATTGGATGGATTCCATTTAATGGATGAGTGTCCCGATCGGTTCCCCCATCGCCATACGCATTATATTTCCGCGAACGTTCAAATTGAAAACCACGATCGGCAGGCGGTTGTCCCGGCACATCGCCACCGCCGACGCATCCATCACCCGCAGATTCCTGGACAGTACTTCCGAGTAGCCGATTTCCGGGAATCGCACCGCATCCGTGCTCTTCAGGGGATCTTTGTCGTACACGCCATCGACGCGCGTCGCCTTGGCGACGATCTCGGCTTTGATCTCCAGCCCGCGCAACGTAGCCGCCGTATCCGTGGAAAAATACGGATTCGAAGTGCCGGCCGCGAATACCACTATGCGGCCCTTTTCCAGATGGCGGATCGCCCGCCGCCGGATGTACGGTTCGGCTACCTGGTGCATCTCGATCGCCGTCATCACGCGCGTCGGAACGCTCTGCTTTTCAAGAGCGTCCTGCAATGCCAGCGCATTGATCACCGTCGCCAGCATGCCCATGTGGTCCGCGGCCACCCGGTCCATATTCTGCGCCGCCGCGGCCACGCCGCGAAAGAAGTTCCCGCCGCCCACCACCAGACCGATTTGCACGCCCGTGCGCGCGACTTCTGAAACCTCGGTCGCCAATGCGGCCACACGCGTCGCGTCGATGCCGAACGAACCTTCGCCCGCCATCACCTCGCCGCTCAGTTTCAGAAGAATGCGGCCGTACTTGGGCACAGTGCCTTATTTGCTCTCGGATTCAGGCGCGCTCTCGGCCAGTCCGCGGTCGCCCACTTTAAATCGCACAAAGCGGGACACTGAAATATTTTCGCCGAGCTTCGCGATCTTGGTCTTGATCAGATCGGCGACGGTCGTCGTGTTCTCTTTGATAAAAGGCTGCTCGTACAGGCACACCTCTTCGTAGTATTTGTTGAGCCGTCCCTCGACGATCTTGTCGACCATCTTCTCCGGCTTCCCCTCCGCCAGCGCCCGCGCCTTCTGGATGTCGCGCTCTTTTTCGAGCGCGGCCGCCGACACGTCTTCCTTCCGGATAAACTGCGGATCCGCCGCCGCGATCTGCATGGCCAGATCGTGCACCAGCGTTTGAAAATCCTCGGTGCGCGCCACGAAATCGGACTCGCAGTTCACTTCCACCAGCACGCCCAACTGCGCTCCCGGATGAATATACGAACTGATCACCCCTTGCTGCGTGTTGCGCGTGGATTTCTTCGATGCCGACGCAATCCCGCGCTTGCGCAGAATAATCTCCGCCTCGGCCGCGTCACCCTTGGCCTCCACCAGCGCGCTTTTGCACTCCATCATCCCGGCCCCGGTGCGCTCCCGGAGCCCCTTCACCATCTGTGCGTTGATCTCCATAGCTTTCCTTTAATGTGGGGCAGGCTTGCAGCCTGCGCGCCGGTTTGCAACCGGCGCTCATCCGCCCGGGCAAAATCGCCGCCCGTCCCCCTACTGATTCCGCGTGGAAACTTCCTCGGCCAGTTCCGCCGATGCCGGACCCTTGCGCGGCAGCGACATCGAAGGCAGATCCTCGTCCGGCATGCTCTCGGACATCAGCTGCTCGGCGTACTTCGGATCCACGTACTGCGCGTACTCGGGGATCTCCTCCACCGGCGTCTCATCCGTGATGATCTTCTCGGAAGCGAAGTCCTGTTCGGTCGCCAACTGACGTCCTTCCACTACCGCGTCCGAAATCTTGTTGGTGAACAGCCGGATCGCCCGCAGCGCGTCGTCGTTGCCCGGAATCACGTAGTCGACCTTATCCGGATCGCAATTCGTATCCACCACGGCGACTACCGGTATCCCCAGCTTCCGCGCTTCTTCCACCGCGATCGCTTCTTTGTTCGAATCGATCACGAAGAGCACGTCCGGCAGCCCGTTCATGTCCTTGATGCCCGCCAGATTCTGGCTCAGGTGCTTGCGCTCCCGCTCCATGCGGACCACTTCTTTCTTCGCGCGGCCTTCCCAGTTGCTCTCCGCCGCCATGCCTTCCAGTTCCTTCAGCCGCTTGATGGAGCGCTGCACCGTGGTCATGTTGGTGAGCAATCCGCCCAGCCACCGCTGATTCACGTAGAACTGCTGGCACCGGCCGGCTTCTTCGGCGATGGCTTCCTGGGCTTGTCTCTTGGTGCCGACGAACAGCACCGTCTTGCCCGATGCCGCCATCTCGCCTACGAACCGCATCGCGTCTTTGAACAGCTTCAACGTCTTCTGCAGATCTATGATGTAGATCCCATTGCGTTCGCCAAAGATGTATTCCTTCATCTTTGGATTCCAGCGCTTGGTCTGGTGCCCGAAATGAACGCCTGCTTCGAGCAATTCCTTCATGCTAATCGACGGCAAAAAACCTCCAGTTTTATGGTTGTGGGTCCCGGCCGCGGCCCAAGTCGGAATTTGCGGCCCGGGAAATTTGGAAACAGCGAGCGGACATACAAATCCGCCCGAAAATAATGATCTGCGTTAATCTGCGTGCATCCGCGGCAATTAACGTTTGCTGAACTGGAATCGCTTGCGAGCGCCCTTCTGGCCATACTTCTTGCGCTCATGCTGGCGCGCGTCGCGCGTCAGAAGCCCCAAGCCCTTCAGCTTGGCTCGCAGTTCGACGTCGAACTCCAGCAGCGCGCGCGCGATTCCCAGCTTCGCCGCGCCCGCCTGACCCGTGATCCCCCCGCCGTCGGTGGTGATCAGGATATCGAAGCGGTCCGCCGTCTCGGTCGCGATCAGCGGCTGCTTCACGATCGCGCGCGCCGCTTCGCTCGGAAAATAATGCTCGAACGCCCGCCCGTTGACCGTGATCTGCCCTTTGCCCGATCGCAAAAACACTCTCGCCACCGCGGTCTTGCGGCGGCCCGTGCCCAAATGTTGAACCAATGCCACTGTAAATCAGATCTCCTATACGGTCCGTGTCAAACCGCCAGAGCCACGGGCTTCTGCGCGTCGTGCGGATGCTTGGGACCCGCGTAAACCTGCAGCTTCCGGTACATCTGCTTGCCCAGCTTGGTCTTCGGAAGCATCCCCTGAATCGCCTCTTCCACCATCCGCGCCGGACGCACCGCGCGTACCTTGCGCGCCTGTGTTTCCGTCAGTCCGCCGGGATAGCCGGAGTGGCTGCGATAAATTTTCTGTTCTTCTTTGCGGCCGGTGAGCTTTACTTTCTCCGCATTCACGACCACCACGTGGTCGCCGGTATCGAGGAACGGCGTGTAGCTGGGCTTATGCTTGCCCATCAGGATCTTCGCGGCTTTGCTTGCCACGCGTCCCAACACCGCCTCCTCAGCATCGATCAAGTGCCATTTACGCTCGATGCCCTCGGGCGATGGAATTGACGTTTTCATGTAGACAGACCTTCTCTGTGCGAGTCCTTAACCCCTTCAGATTAGCGAATAACGCCAAAGACTGTCAACCGCTTAAGCGCCTCCAGCCACGCGCACGAGCCGCGAGCGCCAGCGAGCGGGTCCCCACCCGCAGCCCCTAATGCACAAAGCTGTCGAGCTGCCACCCATCCCGCAGCCGGAACAGCAGCACCGGAGGAAAATCCTGGGTGAAGTTCCCCTTCTTCACGCCCATGATCTGCAAAGGATTCGGGAAACACGAGTGCTGGATTACCGCCCCCACCTTCGCATCCACCAATTTCGTCCCCGCTTCCCGGCCGTCATGATCGGCCGAAATGTTCACGGCTCCCAGGCTGAACTCCCCGCGAATCTGTACATACGGTCTGCGCATGTCCCCGATCGAAACGTCGTCGCTGAACTTGAGATCCCGCCCCTTCTGGGTCAGTCGCGCCACCGATCGATCGCCATTCACCGACGGCGTTTCCCACAGGTCATTCTTCAGACCGCAATCGAATTCGGGTTGCGACAGCATCACGTATTCGGCGTCCAGCTTCACCGGATTCCCCTGGATGATGTCGGTCACCTTGCCCCAGTTGAAATCCCCCGGCGATCCGCAGCCCGCCAGCGCTCCCAAGAGCGCCGCCAGCGCGGCCGCCAGAAATAGCGTAAAACCTGAAATCTTCATATGATTCCCGAGATCCATTCAGCCTTTTTCCCGGTCTTTTTCGCGGGGCCCGGATCGCGCCCTTAACGTAACTATCGGCCAATCCGCCCCCTCCGAACACCCCTTCGTGAAAATGTTGCTAAACCGCCTCTTCTCTGTTGCAGCGCAAAGAATTACATGAGACAATAGCCAAAGTTTTTCAACGTCCCGGTAAGCCGGGAATGGAACAGGAGACATTAGTAGTGAGAGAAAAGGGTGTTGTGAAATGGTTTAACGCCGCCAAGGGCTATGGCTTTATTCAACGAGCCAGCGGCGAGGATGTGTTCGTGCATTTCTCCGCCATCCAGATGTCCGGTTACCGGACGCTCGAAGAAGGTGCAGAAGTGGAATTCGAGGTAAAGCGAGGTCCGAAGGGACTTCAGGCCGAGAACGTAAATCGGCCCTAAAGCCAGGAGAGTACACCAGAGTTTTTTCGACCCGGGCCGCCCCCATGGGCGGCCCTTTTAATTGCCCGCCCGCCATGGGTGGCCCTTTTAATTTCCAGCCCGCCCCCACGGGCCGCTCCTTCTGGTTATGAATCCCCCCTCCGAACGACCGCTCATCTGGAACGGTGCTCGCGTGAACTCGGATCGGTTTGCGCGCACCTGTTATTTCGCGTAACTTGAAGGCATGACTCCGGAACAGCGAGCCCGGCTCAATCAGATCGTGTGGATCGACCCGGATCGGCTCAGCGGCGAACCTTGCTTCAAAGGCACGCGCGTCCCGGTACAGGCCCTTATTGATCATATTGAGGGAAATTCGACACTGGAAGACTTTCTCGCTGGCTTCCCGTCAGTCACACGTGATCAGGCGATCCAATTCATCGAAATGGCCAAAGACAACCTTCTTGAGTGCGTGTCCTCCTAGACGAGTGTGTCAATGCCGGAGTGCGGTCGGCATTTCCAAGCATGGACGTCCAAACAGTCACGGAGATCGGCTGGCGCAGCAGCCGCGACGGACCTCTGCTCCAGTTCGCTCAGAATTCCTTCGATGTATTCGTTACCGTCGACCGCAAACTTGAGCATCAGCAAAACGTCCGTCTGCTGAATCTTGGGATCGTGGTCGTGCACGTGCGGAATAATCAGTTCGAATCGTATCGCCCGTTGCTGGGCCCATTGCTGCAAGCGACGAAGATCGTTAAAGCTGGAGAAGTGATACACGTAGCGGCATAGTCATCTCCCCTCCACCACCATCTCCATCCCATACTTCGCCCGCAGCGTGATCAATGCCCGAGTCTCCACGCGATGCCCCGGCACCAACCTCAACTTCCACTTCGCCCCGAGCGTCGCCAGCAACAGCACGCCTTCCATCCAGGCGAACCGTTCTCCGATGCACACCCTCGCCCCGCCTCCAAAAGGAAAATACGAAAACTTCGGCCGACCCGCGGCATTCTCCGGCAGAAACCGGTCCGGATCGAACTTCTCCGGCTCCGGATACCAGCGCGGATCCCGATGCACCACGTACGGACTCATTAACATCACCGTCCGCGCCGGAATCTCGTAATCTCCAATACGATAAGCCTGAAGCGGACGCCTTCCGATCCCCCACGCCGGCGGGAACAGCCGCATCGATTCGGCGAACACCATCTCGACGTACTTCAACTGCGCCAAATCGTCGAACGTTGGCAGCCGGGCGCCCAAGACGCGATCGATCTCGGCATGAAACCGCGCCTCGGCTTCCGGATTCTGCGACAGCAGGTACCAGGTCCACGTCAGCGCGTTCGCCGTAGTCTCGTGCCCCGCAAGAAACAAGGTCAGCGCCTCATCGCGCACCTGCTTGTCCGTCATCGTCGACGCATCTTCGTCCTGCGCCAGCAGCAGCATCGACAGCAGATCGCCCTTATCCTCGCCGCTCGCCCGCCGCTCCGCGATCATCCGGTAAATCGTCTGATCCAGCCGGGCCCGAGCTTTCTCAAACCTCCGCACCGACGGCAGCGGCAGCTTCTCGATCCATTCCGAGAACGGCATCAGCACCATCTCGAACAACCCCAGCACTTCGGTCAGCGCCGAACCAATTTCATCCGCCTCCGAAGAAACATCGGCGCTAAACAGAGTCCGCGCGACAATCGCCAGCGTCAGCCGGTTCATTTCGCGCGAAACATCGAACCGCTCGCCCGCGCTCCAGCGATCGCGGCACTGCGCCGCGCATTCGGCCATCGCCGCCCCGTATCCGATCAATCGATCGCGATGAAACGCCGGCTGCACCAGCCGCCGCTGACGCTTGTGAAACTCGGCCTCGCTGGTCAGCAGCCCTTCGCCCAGCAGGACCTTCGCCCGCTCCAGCATTCGGCTCTTGGTGAAATTGGTTTGATTCGTGATCAGGATATCCTTGATCCATTCCGGATTACTGATCACATACGCGTTCTGCGGCCCCAGCCGGAAATGCACCAGATCCCCGTGCGCCCGCGCGACCTTTTGCAGAAATTGCGGCGCATTTTTCCGGAACTCCGGAAGCACGCCCAACAAAGGACGCCCTTTATACAAAGGCGGCCGGTTGGAAGGCACCGAAGCGATCACGCTTCAGTATACGCTCCAGTAACCAAAACGGGCGCCCGCGCGCGGCTCCGCGGCCTCGAAGCGCCTGACAACGTCTCGGAATCCACCGCTTCCTGCGGCCGCGGCCCGGTAAGCCGGAGATCCGGCAGAGCCCCGACACCGAACCGCGACCGAAAGGGAGCGGGTTTCGTCCTCTTCACGCAGACTCGTCCCGTCCCGCCACGTTTTTACTTAATAAACAACGTCGCCGTAGTCTGACTACTCGCCGACCCCACCGTCAACACGATCGGCACCGGACCCGTCGTGCCCGCCCCGACCCCTGCCGGCAGCGTAGGCACGACCGCCTCCACCTCCATCAACCCCGCGACGCTACCCACCGCCGAGCCCGCATACACCACCGTCGCCGGCAGCCCCGCGATCGTCAGCGATACCGGAGCGAACGGAGTCCTGATGAACTGTCCCGTAATCGCGCCGTTCAGACCCGTGGGATCCGTCTGCCCCTCGCCCGTGGCGTACAGCAGAATCGGGAATCCGCGAGGCGTCGCATTGGTCGCGCTATTCAAAGTGCCATCGAAGTTGATCGCGATCACCGCGCCCGACCCCGTTTGATTCACCGTGAACAACCCCGGAGCCGTCGGCGCCACCGGAATCGAAAACGCCGGTGAAATATTGCCCTTGTACGTGACCACCACACTCGCCGTCGCCGAGCCCGACACTTCATAAGGAACGATCACGCTGGTCGCCCCGGCCGAAGCATAGAAAATCGGCGCCGGAGTCCCGTTGAACGTGACACTGGTCGGCCCCGACGCCGCCGTAGTCCCCGTCACCGTCGTGCCCAGCAGCCCGCTCGTTGGAAGCGCATTGGCCACACGCGGAGAAGGTCCGAGCGTAAACCCGTTCAGCTCGACAATTTCTCCCGGCGCGATCGCCGTGGCGATCACCTGGCTCGCCGCGTTCGTGATATTCGCGACACCCTGCGGCGGCGTGATGCCTGCCAGCAGTCCATGTGTTTTGTTATCCGGCCCGCTGATCCCGGCCGCGATGTAGCAGACGCTCGGATCGCCGCCATTGCCGCCGTTCCCGAATTGCAGCGCCCACAATCCGACGTTCACGATCGGATTCCCGGACGCGTCCTGCAAAGTTCCCAGCGCCGTTCCCTTGGTCAGGTCGAACGCATTGATCTTGCCGTCGCCAAAATTGCCGACCAGCAGCGCGCCCCCGAAAGCTCCCCAGCTCGCCGGCGCGATCGCCACGCCCCACGGCGAATTCAGCGGCCCCTGCGACGCAATCCTCTGGATCAGCGTGCCCGTCAGATCGAAAACGTCGACGTATCCATTACCCGCTCCGCTGATATCGAATTTTCCGCCGGGCCCCTGCTTGGCGTAAGCCACATACAGCTTGCCGCCAATGTTCTGGATGTTGAACGGCCCGAATCCGGCCGGAATTCCAGGATCGGCGAATCCGCCCGCCACCGCCGTCGGCGCAAAATTCCCGTCGAACACATCGATCTTCCCGGACGCGAAGTTAGCCGCAAACAGCAGCGGCGTCCCCGTGCCCACCGACGCGAGTCCTTTATATACCGCGCCCGCCGCCGAATTATCCACCATCTTGATCGCCGTCGCCGGAGCCGCAATCGACCCATTCCACGCCGAGATCGTCCCGTCCTCCGTCGCGAAGATGAACGACGAAACTTTACCGTTCGGCGCCGGCAGGATCCAGTTCACGCCGTTCCCGGCCACCTGTCCCGTCGGCGTCCCAATCGTCGAGCTGCTGGCCGTGCCCGGCGGAATTTTCACCACCACCGCCGTGATGGCGCCCGCACCGTTGTACAGCGTCGATAGCCCCGTGTCGTGATCCGATATCCAGAACGGGCTGGTTGCAGTCTCGGAAATCCCCCACGGGTTAACCAGATTTGGATCGGTGACGTCCGCCGTCCCTGGAAGATCGGAAACCAGGTTGTGCTGGACATAAGAATTCTTGCCCGCGGTCTGCGCGAACACCGCGCCTGGCGTTAGCATGGCTATTGCGATCGCAACGTTGCTTGCGCGCAAACGGAAGTTACGTAAAATCATCGACTTGCCTCCTGAAAGCGTCACCGATTATAAGCACCCGTTTTGAACCCGCGCAAGGAAAATCGTAACCATCGCGAAAAAATACGAAACCATCTGCCGCGATCGCCGTATTACCCTCCAAAGGAGCAGTCCATGAATCTGGCGTTAGCCGCATTACTTCTCGTTGTCCCCGCGTTTGCCGTGTCGAATGACTGTTGGGATCTCCGGCAACTCAGAAGCGATATGCGCCGCGAAGCGCGCGAAATGCGCCACGAAGCCTTCGAAGCCCGCATGGAAGCTCATCGCGAGGCCCTGCGAGCCAGAATGGACGCCCGTCAGGAACTCCGCCGCGCCCGCACCGAACTCCGCCGCGAACTGGAGCGCGTCCGCCAAGAAACAAGAGAAGCAGCCCGGGAAGAAGCCCGCGAATTCCGCCGGTCGTTTAGGTAACACAGGCCTCCGGCCTGTCAGTGAGGTAGGACAGGCCCCCGGCCTGTCAGTTTTTACTACGTAACGCTCGCGCTCAACACGCCCACACCCTCGATCCGAGCCCTGACGCGATCCCCCTTCTGAATCCGCGCCCCCTTCGGACACCCCGTCGAAAGCACATCGCCCGGATACAGTGTCAGAAAGTCCGAATGAAACCGCACCAGTTCCAGCGGCCCATGCTTCATATTGCTGACGAAATCGCGCGAGCACACGCCTTCATTGTGCTCCGTGATCACCTCGAGCTTGCTGACATCCGCGATCTCATCCGCCGTCACAATCACCGGGCCAAAGCTGAAAAACGTGTCGATGCTCTTGGCCCGCGTCAGATACCGCGGATTCTTCCGCAGCACATCCAGCGCGGTTAAATCCATCGTCGTCGTATAGCCGAAAATTGCGCCCGGAACCTCAGCGGCCTTAAGGAATCGGCACTTCTTCCCGATGATCACGCCCAGCTCACCCTCGGCATCCACATCGTTCGACACATGCGGCGGCGGCAGCACGATTTCTCCGCCCGGCCGGAACATACACGACGCCGGCTTCATGAAACTCCCCGGCTCCTCCGGCTGCACCGCCTGGATATCCTCCGCGTGGGTCTTGTAATTCAACCCGATGCACCAGATCTTCGGCGGAACGTCATAAGGCAGCAGCGGAGTCACCTGATCGAACGGAATCGTTTCGACCCCATTCGCGACCCGCAGTTCACTGGCCGCCCCCGTCTGGATAATCTCTAACAGATCATCAGGCACTCTGGGATTGATCGCCTGCACCGGCGCAATCCCGCGTTCCGTCAGGATGCCCACATGGCGCTCCTGGCGATATTCGAAACGAATGAATTTCATCGGAGTAACCCATTATCTTGCCACAGGCCGCCCGAACGGAGAGAATTGAAAGTCACACCGGAACGGAGAGGAAAGTAACAAGTGACTCGCCTGCTCGAAACCCGCGTGGGCCGCATCACTGCCGCAGCCATCGGCGCGGCGCTGCTGTACTTCGCCTTGAAGCTCACCCCGTTCTGGCCCGCCGCCTGGCTCGCGCCGATCCCCCTTCTTCTCGTCGCCTTTCACGCTCCTTCAAGGGAGGCGAGTCTTCTCGTCTGGCTCGCCGCCGCCATCGGGGTCAGTTCCAACCTCACCTACTATCTCCAGACCACCGGCCCCATCGCGACCGCCGTCATCCTGATTCTCCAGATCCTCGCCTGGGGATTTTACGTAAACCGGACCCGCAGCGTCGTCCGCACTTCTCAGAGCTGGACCGTCGTCTTCATTTTCCCGGCCCTGATGGCCGCCATCGACACACTGGTCTCGCGCTTCTCCCCGCACGGAACCGCCGGCAGCTTCGCCTACACCCAGATGGATTTTCTTCCCGCGATCCAGATCGC
>Ga0070731_10003621_pt1 | contig 13816 bp, 12 predicted proteins | sample Coa_R1_2_FD_66448 | JGI IMG/M metagenome (GOLD analysis project Ga0070731, IMG submission 66448) | Surface soil microbial communities from Centralia Pennsylvania, which are recovering from an underground coalmine fire - Coalmine... | ecosystem: Environmental > Terrestrial > Soil > Unclassified ... | reverse complement strand
GACGACGTCGACGTTTATCTCGCAGGTCGTATCGCCGATCACTTCGGTGCCTTCGTGCAGGTGACCTACGACGGCATTGCCCGCCATACTTCCTGGAACGTATTCGATGCGCGATACGCCAGAGACTTCACCCTGGCGGGCACCAGCGCACTGCTCGGCGTGTCGGTGAACAACTTCCCGACCGCGCAGGACCCGTGGAATTCCACCTATGCGTGGGAGTTCCCGATCCCCCTGGCGCGCCTGGCGAACATGCCGAGTGCCTCACCGCAGCTCAACGGTTTCTTTGCGACCCAGTCTCTGGGGGCAACTGCCTACGCGCTGGTCGACAATCTCCTGTACGTGGAAGCAGGCGGATATCGCAAGCTGGCCGACCGTATCCAGGAGGATGTCGGCGTCCCCGATCCTTCCGCGGAGCACGCCATCGACGGCTCGGCACCCTATTGGCGTGTCGCGCTGCAGAAGACCGTGGGACCGCACTACGCTTCGATTGGCATCCTGGGGTTCTCGCCACACGCGCAGTCACCCGGGGAACGCAGTTTCGGTACCGATAACTACACCGATATCGGCTACGACGCGACCTATCAGTTTGCCGCTGGCGGTCCAAATACCTTCAATTTCAACGCGAGCTATGTTCAGGAGCACCAGCGGTTGTTTGCGACCGCGGCGCTCCAGGGTTCCGACACGATCGCCAATCACCTCGACCAACTGAATGTCAGCGGACAGTATGCGTATCGGCAGACCTACTCACTGACGGTGGCGTTCTTCGACACGGTGGGCAACAGCAACGCGGAGCTCTATCCGCCGTCACCTTGGTTCGGCAGCGCCAACAACAGTCCCGATAGCCGCGGCTACATCCTGCAGCTCGAGTGCATCCCCTTCGGCAAAGCAGATTCCTTCGCCCGACCCTTCCTCAACATGCGCGTTGGGCTGCAGTACACGGGTTACACGCGCTTCAATGGCGGTAACGACAACTACGACGGTTTCGGGCATTCGGCCCACGACAACAACACGTTGTTCCTCTTCGCCTGGCTGGCTATCTGAGGCGCACTAGCGCCGAACCCGCAGTACTCGTGCGGACGCCGACCGTGTAGGACGGTTCTTGGGCATCATGTCGTCGTCCGCCTACAGCCTCGGCGAGTCCTGTTCTTAAAAATCCACCGAATGCTCACGCGGCCGGGCAAACCCGGCAGCCGCGCGGTATGCATTGAGGGTCGTATGCATTGAAAGAAGGAACAACATGAAGCGAACGGCCAAGGCGAGTACGGGTATCGAAGCGCTGGACGACCTGCTGCATGGCGGGCTACAACGCGAACGTCTTTACCTGATCGACGGCAATCCCGGGTCCGGCAAGACGACTCTGGCACTGCAATTTCTGCTCGAAGGCGCGCGGATCGGCGAGCGCTGCGTGTACGTGACACTGTCCGAGACGCAGCAGGAACTCACGGATGCAGCCGCGTCGCACAACTGGTCACTGAACGGCATCGATATCGTCGAGCTCGCTCCGGGAGAGAGCGAGCTCGAGGGCAACGGCGCGCTCACCATGTTGCAGCCCGCCGATGTCGAGCTGTCCGAGACCATGCAGAAAATTCTGCAGGCGATCGAAACGCGCAACCCTGCGCGCGTGGTATTCGATTCGCTCTCCGAGATGCGCCTGCTGGCGCAGAGCTCACTGCGCTACCGGCGGCAGATCCTGGCACTCAAGCAGTTCTTCGTGGGTCGTGAGTGCACCGTCGTGATGCTGGATGATCGGACGGCTGAAGGTCCCGATATGCAGCTGCACAGCATCGCACACGGTGTCATCGCGCTTTATGTGAACGCGCCGGTGTATGGCATCGCGCGTCGTCAGCTTCAGATTCTCAAGTACCGTGGCAGCGACTTCGCGACCGGCTTCCATGACTTCAGTATCCGCCATGGCGGCCTGGTGGTTTTCCCGCGCCTGGTCGCCGCGGAGCATTCGGCAGACTTCTCCCGCGCGCTCATCAAGAGCGGGGTCACGGCACTCGACACCTTACTCGGCGGCGGCATGGAGCGCGGCACCAGTACGCTGCTGATGGGCCCGCCAGGGTCGGGAAAATCCACCGTCGCACTGCAGTACGCTGTCGCGGCCATCGCCCGCGGGGACCATGCGGCCGCCTTCATATTCGATGAGACGAAGACTGCAATGCTGACGCGCTGCCAGGGCCTCGGGCTTCCCATACGCGAAGGAACCGGCCCACGGGAGATGGCGATCCGCCAGGTGGATCCGGTCGAGATCTCTCCTGGCGAGTTCGCCGCCGAGGTGCGCCGCGCGGTCGAGAACGATTCGGCCCGTGTGGTGATCATCGATAGCCTCAACGGCTACCTGAACGCCATGTTCCAGGACAATTTCCTCGCCGCGCAACTGCACGAGCTGCTCTCGTATCTGAGCAACAAGGGAGTGACGACGCTGATGGTGCTGGCACAAAGCGGCATGCTCGGGGCGAACATGCAAACGCCGATCGATGCGAGCTACCTGGCGGACTCGGTGATCGCGCTGCGTTATTTCGAGCATCGCGGCGCCGTCAAGAAGGCGATTTCGGTCATAAAGAAGCGGACTGGCGGACACGAGGATGCCATCCGGCAGATCTGGTTCGATGCCCAGGGCGTCCACCTCAGCGAGCCGCTGCTACAGCTTCGCGGTGTGCTGACCGGGGTGCCCCAGGAGACCGGATACCCCTCGTCGGTGCAGACTTCACTCGGCTAGCCATTCCGCCATCAGGCAACGGGCCGCATGGACGAGCATCGCGCTTTGATCTTTCCTCCAAGCCGCCGCGACGGCGAAGCGACGCGCCTCCTCCTCGAGCGTGCACGCATCCCGTGCCAGGTGTGTATGAATGCGGAACAGGTGGCGGACGGAATCCGCGCGGGTGCTGGGACCCTCATTCTAACAGACGCCGCGTTGAGTGGCCCCGACATCGACCTCATTCTAGAGGCTCTCGCTGCGCAACCGCCGTGGTCAGATCTGCCGATCGTGCTGCTTTGGCCACCCAACCGACAAACCGACGTCGTAGCGCGGGCGGTCGACTCCCTCACCAACGTTACTCTCCTGGAGCGCCCGGCTTCGGCCCGCACACTCCTCAGCGCAGTGCAGGCGGCGCTGCGCGGCCGCAAGCGTCAGTATGAAACCCGCGAGCAACTTGCGGCCCTCAAGAAGGCTGAGGAAACGCTGCGTGCGCGTGAGCGGCAGTTGCGCGATGCCGATCGGCGCAAGGACGAATTTCTCGCCATGCTGGCGCATGAGTTGCGTAATCCGCTCGCTCCGATCCGCAATGTCAGCGAGGTACTCACACATAGCACTTCACAGGATGTTCGCGTTCACGGCATGGCCGACATCCTTACGCGGCAGATCGCCCACCTGACCCGCATCGTGGACGATTTGCTCGACGTCTCCCGGATAACGCAGGGACGCATTGAGCTGCAGCGCGAGACCGTCGATCTCGCCGTGGTAGTGGGTGATGCCCTCGAGAGCGTGCAACCGTTGATCGCAGAGCGCGGCCACAAATTGTGCGTCAGCAGTGTTGCACAGCAGGTGTGGGTCGACGGCGACAGCGCGCGCCTGGTGCAGTGTGTGTCGAACATCCTGATCAACGCTGCGAAATACACCGATCCCGGCGGCACAATCGAAGTCGCTGTGCGTGACGAGCAAGGCGTCGCCTGCATCACCGTGAGCGACAATGGCGTCGGAATCAGCGGGGAGCTCCTGCCTCGGGTTTTCGAGCTTTTCGTGCAGAGTGCACGCTCTCTCGATCGCTCGGAAGGCGGCCTCGGCATCGGGCTCTCGGTCGTCCGCCGTCTGATCGAGATGCACGGTGGCGCGGTGACGGCCAGCAGCGATGGTCCGGGACGGGGGGCGCGCTTCGAGATCCGACTACCGCTCTCCAATGCGCCGGCGCTGCGGGCGAGCGCCGCGCCCAGCACTCCGGTCGGACTGCCGAAGCGCATCCTTGTGGTCGATGACAACCGTGACGCCGCAGAGTCGCTGGTGATGATTCTCAACTTCGCCGGTCACGACGCACGGGCGGCTTACAGCGCCGCCGAGGCACTGGAGTCCGCGCAGGCGCTGACACCCGAGGTGATTCTTCTCGACATCGGCCTCCCGGGCATGGATGGGTACCAGGTCGCTAGCCTCATCCGCGCGCGGCAGATACCCACGCAGATCGTCGCGATAACCGGATATGGTCAGGCCGAGGACATCCGTAAAGCGGCGACGGCTGGAATCGATGCTCATCTGGTAAAACCGGTGGACCTGCGCACGCTCGAGGCGACGCTCGCAGCACTCAGTTCCAAAACCCCGTGTGACAATGTCTTGACCTTTGGGCGGCGTCAACACAACAGCCGCTAGCGCTCCCTACATTCACTCTACGGGAGTCAACCAGGCGCGCGCAGCAGCTAAGTCCAGCGAGAGCTGCCACTGATTGATGAACTGCGCCCCGATGTTTCCATCCATGATGAGGGATCGGGTCCGCGCCTTTCCCTTTACTGTCAGTCCGTTCGCCAGCTTGAACACAACCGGTGTGGGCTCGGTGACTTGCGTACCGAGCCCAAGCAGCGGGGCAATGTGATCGGCAATCACGAGAGAGCCCCCGTTGCCGGTGTCGAGCTCCATCCAGGCCATGCCCGCTCGAGTCGGAACGGCGGCGTCCACGCTGAGCGCCAATCCTTCGACGTCCCGCACGAGTCTGACCGGCAGTTCCCTGCCTCTTCTGACTCTTTCAGTCAGGCTCGAGGCAGTTTCGACGATCACTGCCGCTCTGGGAACGATGGTGATTTTCTCCCCCGCGAAAGCGTCGAGCCCAACCGCGCCATCGACTGCAGGTACGCCAGTGCCGATGAATTTCATCACGTCGAGCACGGCAACAGCCGGCAGATTCTTGTCGAAACCCGCTGCAGCGAACCGCAGATTGTCACAGTGCGGCGCATCGAGCCGTTCGCCGCTCATTCGGAAGCCCGATATCTGTCCCCACGGGTGACAGCCGATCCGTTGCGCAAACGAAGGCGAGATGGCCGACAGGCCCTGGCCGGTGTCGAAGAGGAATCGCCCTGTCACGCCATTGATGGTCGCGGTCACGGTAGATTGCTGAGCGAGATACGGTTCCAGGTGAACGCTGTGCGTCACGCCGGAAATCGATATCGCGATTGCTATCAGTACCATGGACCGACAGCGTAGGCGGCGTTGGGTAGCGGGTCTATCGGGAATTTGAACCGAATAACGCTTGGAAGTGTTTTGGTGTCACTCCACACTCGTGCACGAATGAATCCGTAAGGTGGCTCTGATGTGCGAATCACAGACCAATCTCTTCGAAGCAGCGTTGTGGCCTCTCGCACCTGCGACGACTCCAATGGAACACGCGTTGAACCGTATCAACTCAGTCGTGTGCCGTCTGCACGTCGCGCGCTCAAGTGCCCGCGCGGCGCGACATGGCACCAGCGGGTGCCCGCGACGATTTCGCGAAGCACCTGTCGCTGGTCTGCGTCAGGTGTACCCCTTGCGGCTTCTACCAGTAGACATATGCTTCCCAAGCGGCCATGCTTATGACAGCGTGATCTCGGGATGCGAAGCGCTTCGCGAGTCCTGACCCGACTCCAAGTTGCGACACCTCGCTCTTCCGAGGCAGCTGACAAGGGCAAACCCGTTCGAAAGGCGGGGACGCAAAGCTACCGGTCTAAGGGCGTAACGGCCTAAGGCAGCGGGGTTGCCACTCTCCACCCCCGAGGTGTTGGGAGCGTGCTAACCCGCCTGTTTTGGATCTCAGCGCTCTTCCGACCGTGATTTGAACGCTCGCTTCAGGGAGAGCTTATGACAGCTACATCGCCAGGGCCCGCGGGATCGTCCCACACCAATTCTGACCATCGGCCCCTACCTGGTACCGGGCAGTTCATGCTGACTCTGTGCCGTCTCCCTGGACCTGTATCCATTCGGCCGCCCCAATCGCCGCAGCTGAAGTCCTTCACGTTCTTCACGACCCGTGAGCGCGGGTCAGATGGCAATGAGCATTCGTATCTCCACATGGGGTACTTCAGAACGCTCGCAGATGCCGAGAAATGGGTAGAGGCCGTGCGCGGCCGCTTCCCGGATGCGATGGCGACGATCGCATCGAGCGCGTTTGCTCGAGCGGTGAATTCAGAGGTTTCCGCGTCTCAGCCCGCTGACGCTCAGCCAGAAACTCGGCGGAACGGCGACTCTGCGCAGGTTGACAAGAAATCATTGTCCGACACCCAGGTTCTGAGAATTCTGGAAACGCGCGGTACTACCCCGGACGAGTCTGATCCAGGAAAATCCGATCGGGTCGCGTTGCTGCGTCCGGAGGACACCAGTACGCGGCAAGCTCTGCGCGAAGCTGTCGTTCAGGGTACGCCGGTGTCTTTCGCTGTGCAGCTGCAGTGGTCCGCACAGCCGATCGACCTCGACCGCGTGCCATCGCTTCCCACCTTCAAAGCACATACGCTTTATGCAACCGAAAGTCGCCGCGACGGTCGCTCGCGCTACTTCCTGCGGCTGGGTTTCTTTGCAGACCCGATCCATGCGAAACAGGCGGCCGCCGAAGTGCGCTCAAATTTCGCCGCCGCGGCCGTGGTGCCTGTTTCGGACCAAGAAGTCATGCGCGCCCGTGAAGCCGGTAAGGACAGCTCTTCAATCCCGTCTCTCGTGACGCAGGAAGTCAGCCGTGCGCCCGACTCGAACTTGCCGACTCTCTCGGAGCCTGTGAGCGACACCCGTCGCCGCGTCTCCGGAGAGGACAGAATGCTCGAGCTGGAACTCAAACGACTTGCCCGCAGGGAGCTGTGGACGAATCCCGACCTTCTCAGCGACAGCGGCGTGCGACACCTCAAGGTAAGGATTGAGAGCGCAAGGCCCCCCTCGAGCCGGCCCAAGGGAATTGAGGCGTGACGGAATCTGTCCCAATGACGGGCAGGACTTTCGAGCGATAAGACCCGCTCCGGCGATCGCTGCGAATGCGCGCGCGGTGGCGGCCAACCCGCCGACCCGCATACTCAATGCGCCACCGCTCCCGCGGGAGTTTCGGTGGCAGCGCGATATTTGTTGGTCATCCAGAACACGTCGAAAGGCCGCACCTGCGCCTGAAACGCGTATGCCCTCACGGCCGGATCGGCGTCGGCGATCTTCTGCGCCTCCTCCAACGAGGCGGCTTCGAAAACCACGAGCGCTGCGTTGTCCCAGAAATCCCCGCCCATCGCGCCGGCAAGCAGCGCACGCCCGCCTTTGAGTTGCTGCTCCCAATAATGGCTGTGGCCATCCAGCGCCTGATCCAGCGTTGGGTCGGAAGGCCATTTGCCCGTGGCCTTCCACTTCAGGTAAACGTCCGTACGCAGCCTCAGCAACACGACGAACGCCGAAATCTTGTGCGGATTGGCGCGGCCGAAAGTCTGACCACCGGCAGACGTGTCGTCTCCCTCGGCCGTGGCCAGGCAGCCCAGCGCGGCTAATGCGAGTATCCAAGCGAGTCTCTGCACGACCCCTCCTTCTGCCTACTTGAGGTCTCGACAAATCCAGCTATCGGACTTTCTGATCTCTTCTTGCCGGTATTCTAGCGAAGGCTCCGGGCCCTGAAGCTCGTGGGCATTTTGCACGGAGCAGACTCGCGGACCAAGAGCATGGCCACTCCGCCGATTAGCAGTGCCACGCTGAGGTAACCTGCCGGCGCGAGCGGATTGTCGGTGAGATCCGTCAGTGCCTTGATGACGAATTGAGTGAACCCGCCAAAAACGGCGACGCTGACGGCGTACAGCAGGCCAAAACCCGTGGCGCGGACATCGCGAGGCAGCGACTCCGATATCGTCGCCAACAAGGGAGCAATCATGAGCGCTTCGAGCACACCAAACACGCCCGCACTCGTGTACACCGCCGCTGCGCTACGCCACGATATGATGGCAACGTAGCATGGGACCACGACCAGCAGCAGTACGCCGACCGCGGTGAGCATGATCGGCTTGCGTCCCACCCTGTCGGAGAGCAGACCGCCCAACGGGGCAGCGCATATGACACACAGGGACTCTACGATCGTCGCACCGAACCCGAAATGCGAGCCCAACCTCAGCGTATCCTGCACGAAGGTATTCATGTAACCGACGACGTAAACGGTCGTCGTGCCCACCATCACCATGAGAAGGCTGAGGACGACGAATCCCGCCCCTACGCGCCGCTGTCCCGAAGTCACGACTGTCTCATCGGGGTTCCGCAGCGTCTCGTGGAGGCTGCGGCGGATGTAGAGCCCCAGCGGTATCACTGCGACGCCGATGAGCAGAGCGATGCGCCATCCCCAGTCATCGAGTTGCGGAGCCGACAAGATCGCCGAGAGAGTGAATCCAACGATGCCGGCGGCAAGACCCGCTACGTACTGAGTGGCGAGCTGCAGCGAGACGTAATAGCCACGACGGTTGAGTGGCGCGGCCTCCACCAAAAACGCGGTGGAAGCACCGACCTCACCGCCGACCGCCAGCCCCTGCACGAGGCGGAAGACGACGAGCAGCAAGGGTGCGGCGATACCGATGCGCGCGTAGGACGGCGTGAGTGCCATTCCGAGAAGCCCAAAACCCATGAGGCCGAATGACCAGAGCATCGCCGGGGTGCGGCCGACACGATCACCGTAACGTCCGATCAGGAGCGCCCCCAGCGGGCGGGTAATGAAGCCAACACCAAACGTGGCCAGTGAGAGCAGCAGGCCGTGGGAAGTCTGCGAGGCAGGAAAAAAAGTGTGCCCAATCTGTATGGCGAAATAGGAAAACGTCAGGAAGTCGTAGAACTCCAGCGCGTTGCCGAGGGCAACCGCCAGCACCTTGTGCAGCGGGAAATGCGCCGCTTCGAGCGCGCCGACAGGCAATGTGGTCACCGCCATCTGTCCCCTCGCCCGTTCTTGTCTGATTGGTAAATTGGGCGTGACGGAAAAGAACCGTCGACAGCGAAAAAGAGAGGCAATGTGGACGCGATTGTGCTTCGCATCCGCCCGCAATCAACTGATTATGCGTGACTCCCGATTCGGCTTTTCCCGGAAATTACAGCCCTTGAAGCCGAAGCGCAAATTCAGCCGCAGATCGCTGGACACACGCCGGCGTATCGCTGATAGGCCCACAGCAGTCGGGCATTTCTCGCCTGAGGCCCAGCCTAAACTACTCAATTAAGCTCATTCCCGTCTCTTTATACGCGTATACGCTCCTTCTCAGCGAGATATCGCGTGTTCATTTTTGTGCGCTCCTCCTTCGAGAAATGCTTCCTGGCATCCGACCAGACGTTCTCCTCTTCCTCTTCTATGTGGTGCGTGACCAACTCCTTCAGAACTTTCGCTGTCGCCTGATGCTTCGGTGAAGCGGCCTCGGTGATGGCTGCCAATTCCTTCAGCGTGTCGGCCGCGCGTTTGTGCTCAACGTAACCTTCGTAGCCATCGATCTGCGCGGCCTCGTCATCATTCAGCTCCACAAGCGCTTTATAAAGGACTTTCTGCTCGGCCTCCGTATGAGGTACCAGCGCGTGCTTTATTCTTTTGACGAGCGATCGGCGCGTTATCGCATTAGAAGCATCCTCCAACTTCGCCAACAAGTCCTTAACCTGTTGATGCTCCTTCTTCAGAGTGTCAAGGATATCGCTCTCGGCACCGTCCTCTGAAAGGTTGGCGCGAGCAATGCCTTTCGCCTTCTCGAATTTCGATTTAAGACTCACGATTGCCTCCCGTATCGCCCGAGCTGCGCGATGCGCCGCCAACCGAGCCGCCCGAGCTCGCGCCACCGGAGCCAGATCGATTTCCCGATGACACCTCGTCATGTCCCACGTCATCGAATGCGCCCCGGGCGTCGTCCTCGTCATCGCGCATCCCGCCAGTTCCGGTCTTGTCGAGGCGTTGTCCGCCCGCGGGGCGCTCCTCTGCGAACTTCTTGGGAGGAATCTGTCTGGGATCTTCCTTCTCGGTTTCCTGGGTCATAGCTTATTCCTTGAATTGAAGAGCCGGCCGAGCAGACGGGACGCTGACACGTTTGCTGGTCCCAACGCTGTAAGTACTTGAACTAACACCGGGTCAGACGCCCGTCAGCCAGGTGGTCGGCCCACGCGGTAGTCGACTACCGATTGTTACTGCTTTGGGTCGGTAATCGCCCGATCCTGCTTTGCGCCTGCGACGGCCACGTCATAAGCGGCGTTCGCCTGGTCCTTGCAAGCCTTCTGTTGCTCGCCGCTGAATCCCTCGCATTTCGCCAAAGCGACCTTGCGGTCCCCCTCAGCATTGGCCCGGGCCAGCTTTTCTTCCTCTGAGGACGCGACGTGCATCGCTTGGCGCTGCTCAGCACGCAAATCATTTCTGGCAGTCGAGACCTTTTGAGCGGCCTTCTCCTGCGCCTTCGCGTTATTTTCGGCCGCAGATTGCTCCGCCGCACTGACATCCTTGGCCACGGTCGCCGGGCTCTTTGCGTTGTTGCACGCCACCAGCGAAGTCGCCCCGATAGCCACAGCCAGCACCACGGTCAATCGAGTCATTGCAGCCTCCTGCAGTCGTTACGCGCCGTTATTCGGCAGGCTGAGCAGCCACCGAACGGGGAGCAAGGTCGCCCCCGCTGGTAAGCCTTGCCCGTGCTTCTTTCCTACTGGTTGTCCCGTTTCGGTTGCTTGTCACGGTCAGGACCCGAGCCCGTCCCGCCTGCGCCGGGCCGCTGAGATCCAGGGTCCTTTCCGCCACCCGAAGGGCTATTCTGCGGCGGCGAGCGATCCGGGCGGGCGTTTCCAGGCGGCTGCGAGCTGCCGGGTGAACCGGGTTGCTGACGTGGTCGATCGGTATTCATACCTTGCTCCTCACTTACCGTGGTATCCAACTGACAGGTCGGAGTATTCGTGTCACCGCCGCAGTCGCACAGCAGTTAACTGCCACACACACGGTCGTCGATTTCCTACAGCCGCCCCCCGCCGTGAGCGTAGCCTCGGACCCGGACAAGCGTCTGATGGGCGATTGATCCGCCTCAGTCCCGAGTGGGCCGGGAGATCGCTTCATCGGCGATGGCAACGCCTCGAGCGTCGTCGGAGCACCAACTAAGGCGCGACGCGTCGGATGACGCCGTCTGCACCGAAATATAACTGCAGCCTTACCTGGTCTCGAAAATGCTCGCGGCGCAGTGATGCAAGGTGTTGAGGTGTTGGTCTCGTGAAGCGTCTCTTTCACCTAAGCTTGCGCAACCAGTTGTTGAGCATTCTCTGTCTGATGTCTGATGTACCTGGTCATGTATATCGACGCGGTGAACCTCGCGACCGTTGCCCCGAACTCGGAAACGAGCTGACGCCGCCACTCATTGCGGGGTGGCTCGTTTACACCAAATGGCGTGGCGCCTTTGTAGCGCCAGGTCTGTTGGGACTTCTCCGGATCGCCTTCTGCCTCGCCGCCTTCATCTCACCGGTCGTTTTCGGTTCACTGGTCGATCTGACCGGCAGCTGGACGATACCGTTTTACGGCTCGATCGGACTGCTGTTGTAGGCGCCCGCCTGGCCGTCATGACGCCCCCGGATCGGCCATTCACTGCAGGCCGCATTGGCTGGGCCTGCATGATCGAGAACGCGGGGGCGATGCAGCTGACCGTGTCGTCGGGCGGCGACGGAATGCAGCTCCCACCCGGTTCGCGCCACGAGGCGCGCTACGTCGCGTTAACATAAGTGGCTTCCGTCGTTTGCGATCTCCGATAGATGCGGGCGCGTTCAACTGCCCCGACTACGGGCCAGCTGACCTGCAGGGGATCAGCGCGCGGACTGCGATCGACGGATGCAGGCGCACCGTAGGCATTCGCCGACAGCGCGGAGGGTGGGTCGACATGTAGAGGACCTGTGATGGACGATGAGATAATCGCGTCAACGGATCGCGGGACGAGCAGCTCTGTGATACTCGGTGCCGGGCAACACACCACAGCGGGCTTGATTTAGAAGCGGTGTGAATAGAACAAGATAAAACAAGAGAGAGTCAGGATGACTTCGCGACCCGAAGAAGCGACAAGCGCAGAATCCGCTCGCAACTCGAGCGATGACACCATTGAACTTGAGCTGACCGAGGATCAGGGGGCAGCGCTTGCGCGGGCAGCCGCTGACGCACTACGCCCTGATGGAGCGGATCGCGGTCCCACCGTACCTGAGTACATGAATCTTGCGTTCAGACCTACAGCGCGAATCGAATTCATTTGCAACGTGACGCTCGCTGCGCTGGCAATTGGCTTAGCGATAGCCTTCCTGTGGCCGAAGGCGGATCGGCACCACCCGTCCGTTCCGTCGGTCGCGAGCATTGCACCCGTCACCGCGGCGATCTTCGCACCCGCACGTTCCCAGCCGGCGGGTCCGCCTGTCCGCATAACTAACGCGTTCGATGCCACGGAAGTCTTCGAGTTTCCGTCTGGAACCAGCGAAACCGAAGCCCGCGCGGCAGTAATCGAGCTGCTGTTAAACCGCGCACGTGAGCGACGCGCCGCGGCGATGGCGCTCAGGCAGGTGAAAGGCGCCAAGTTGGTCGCTCGCACCAAGATAGCTTTGAACGGAACAAACTAAGACGAAAGCCTGCGTTATACGCAGCGTGCACATCGGCGCCAAGCTCCCCTGGAGAGAACGGGGCAGGCTTGGAGCTGACCCCTGGCGACCTCCTGCTCACCACCAGCGTGGAAGCTGATTCTGCGTCATCTTCCGTGAAAACCCTCGTCGGTGGTTGGAGAGAGCATGAAGAATGCAACTAACCCGATGGTAATAGTGGCCCTGATACTGCTCGCGCCCTTGGGACACACCACGAGCGCCGCGGCGATGCCAGCTGCAGCGCCTGCTGCGCCAAAGATCCAAATCGAGGACGTCTATCGTTTCTATAAACTCTACGACGCCACGGGTGGACGCCCGACGGCCGATCAGCTCCAGCGCGACTATCTCGATCCGGGTTCCGACGGGCTGCACAACCTCGCGAAGATGCGCAACGTTACCGCCGCGAGGATCGCAGACAACATCGCCAAGCGCCCTGAGATCTATTCTGGTGCCAGGCAGTGCATCGCCTCTCTCCCGCGCGTGCGTCAGCGCGTGGCGGTCGCGCTGAGGAAATTGGGCCGTCTCTATCCGGACGCAAACTTTCCGCCGGTGACGATCGCCGTGGGCCGGGGGAAACCCGTCGGCATTGGAAGCGCCGCCACCGGACTGCAGATCGGCCTCGAGGCGTTGTGCGCAGTGAAATGGGACAATCTGGATGCCGAGGAGCGCTTCGTGCGCGTGATCGTCCACGAATATATCCACGTCCAGCAGTTCCCATCTCTCGATGATGACGAGCATCCCACCCTGCTCGAGCGGTCCCTCATCGAGGGCGGCGCGGAATTCGGCACCGAGTTGATTGTAGGCCAGCCCGCTGAGGTCGCGAGCCCTCCGTTGCGGGCGGCAACCGTGGGGCACGAAAAAGAGATTGAGAGTGCGTTCGTCGCCGATGAGGACAGCACCGATCTTTCCAAGTGGCTGGACAACTCGACCTTCGACAAGCCGGGTGACCTGGGCTATTGGGTTGGATATCGCATCGTCAAGTCATACTACCAACACGCCGCCGACAAACGCCGCGCCCTGCGCGATATCATAGAAGTGACCGACCCGAAGATGTTTCTAGCCAAGAGCGGCTGGTATCCGGGAATTGTGCTGCGATAGTCATCGTGCCATGACTGCGCAAGATCCAACCTTCAGGAGTCTTTGCAGAGCCCAGCGTGAGCGGCAGGTGTGGGCCGGGCGTCGAGCGCGCCTAGTCCGTCTGGCTCATGATCTTCATCAGCCGATAGGTATATTCGACGCTTTCGTCAAACTCCTCTACACCGA